>ERZ795045.3296-NODE-3296-length-14417-cov-4.873068_pt1 | contig 14417 bp, 11 predicted proteins | sample MGYA00375129_ERZ795045 | MGnify/ENA primary metagenome ERZ795045 (study PRJEB30174, sample SAMN05720166) | activated sludge metagenome | isolation source: anaerobic digester from wastewater treatment plant | place: Japan | collected 2015-05-15 ... | reverse complement strand
CTCCCCTTGGTGATTTCTTTGAACAGAGCCCTGAGAGAGTTGAAGATCCCGATGTAGCGTTCGGAGGCGTAATCGGGGTATGTCCAGGGCAGGCTCCGGTAGGAGTCCCCCTGGTAGATGAGCGTGACCTCGGCCCAGATTCCCCTGCCGAGGTACAAGCGGTGGCCGTGCGGCTTCGTGGTGGCAAGGCACACGTTTTCGAGCGTGACGATCCCCGGGTCGATGTTGACCTTCCTCCTGGGGCCTTCGCTGTGGTTGTCCTCGAGGGCGTTCGTCGCGTTCTTCGCCTCAGGCAGGAAGTCGCGGCCAACGAGCCTGCCGAATGCAGCGATGACGCGCTCGAGGGGCGCGCCCATCTCCCGCTCGTAGTACGTGGTGAAGGTGAACGGCATGGGCTCGGTGGCAAACGCGATATCGCCGAAGAGACCGGTGAGGTCTCCCATGACCGCACCCAGATCCGCAAAGCGGTTGTAGAGCACGCTACAGAAGAGCATGACGTCCCCGGGGACGGCCGCCCTACCCACAGAGCTCCTCCAGGCAGACGTCCCTGAGCCTTTCCCAGGGTACGCTCGCGGCCCCGACCTCGGCCACCACCATGCCGGCGGCGACGTTCGCGATCATGGCCGACTCTATCGGCGTGGCGCCGGAGGCGAAGGCGAGGGTGAAGCACGCGACCACCGTGTCCCCGGCGCCGGTCACGTCGAAGACTGCCTTGGCGTTCGTGGGGATGTCGATGGGGGGGCATTCCGGGCCGAAGAGGCTCATGCCGTGCTCGCCCCTCGTCACGAGGACCATGTCGCAGCCCAGGGCCTCCCTCACCTTGCCGGCCGCCCTCACCAGGTCGTCGTAGTCCTCCACCTTGATGCCGGAACCGAAGCTGAGTTCCTTGATGTTCGGCGTGATCACGCTGACCCCGTGGTAGTGGGGGAAGTTCCGTTCCTTCGGGTCCACGCATACGGGGATGTTCGCGCCCTTCGCCATGGGGACGATCAGCCCGAGGAGCTTCTTGCCGATCACCCCCTTGCCGTAGTCGGAGACGATGACGGCGTCGATCGAGTCGAGATCGTTTTCGAACGAGGCGAGGATCTTTCTCTGGATGCCTTCGGGTATGTGAGAACGGTCTTCCCTGTCGATGCGGGTAACCTGCTGCGTATGCGCTATGACCCTGGTCTTGACGGTTGTCTTGCGCCTTCGGTCGACGAAGACGCTCGAGGTCGAAAGTCCCATGCCCTCCATGGTTTCCGCGAGGATCCGGCCGTGTTCGTCGTCGCCCCGTACCGCCACGACACGCACCTCGGCACCGAGACTGGCGAGGGTGTTGGCGACGTTGCCCGCGCCGCCCAGCTTGAAGAGCTCACGCTCAACCTCGACCACGGGAACGGGCGCCTCGGGGGAGATCCTGTCCACCCTGCCCCAGATGTACGCGTCGAGCATGAGGTCCCCGATCACCATGACGGAAGTCTTCCTCATGGCATCGAAGATCTTGACGAGTCGTTTGCGCGTTATCTTCCGCATCTATGGGCTCTGTGCACGGGTTCAGTCGTTGTCGAGGAAGAGGGCCTCCACGAAGCGTTTCGCGTCGAATGGCTGGAGGTCGTCCATGTCCTCTCCGATCCCCACGAACCTGATGGGGATGTCGAACTCGTTTGCGATACCCACAATGACCCCGCCCTTGGACGACCCGTCGAGTTTTGTCATCGCGATACCGGTCACGCCTATGGCGCTGTTGAACTGCCGGGTCTGCTCTATGGCGTTCTGGCCGATGGTTGCGTCAAGGACGAGCAGGATCTCGTGGGGCGCGCCCTCGAGCTTCTTGGAAAGCACCCTCTTGGTCTTCTTCAGCTCCTCCATGAGGTTTTCCTTCGTGTGGAGCCTTCCTGCCGTGTCGATGATGAGCACGTCGTGACCCCGGGCGAGCGCCGCCTGCAGCCCGTCGAAGGCGACGCTCGAAGGGTCCGCCCCCTGCTGTGCCTTCACGAAGTCGGCGCCGACCTTGACGGCCCAGTGCTCGAGCTGCTCTATGGCGGCCGCCCTGAAGGTGTCCCCCGAGGCGATGAGGACGGACTTGCCCTCGTTCTTGAACCGGTAGGCCATCTTGGCGATGGTCGTGGTCTTCCCGGAGCCGTTCACCCCGGTCACCATGATCACGAAGGGCTTGACGCCTTCAGGGATGAGGAGTGGGTTCTCCCGGGCGGCAAGGATCGATTCCACCTCCTGGCGTATGGCCTCCATGGCGGCGTCCGGACCCTCGAGAGACTGCATCTTGCCCTGCACGGCCTCGAACAGGGCGTACGCGGTGCGCACCCCTATGTCCGTGCCGACCAGGGTTTCCTCGAGCTCGGCCAAGATCGATGCATCGAGCTTGGCCGACCGCCTGAAGACGGCTGCTATGCGATCGATGAAACCCTTGTGGGTCTTGGCCAGACCCCTGCCCAGTTTCTCTTCAGCTCTCGGCACGGAGGGAGGGGGAACCGGTACCGGCTCGGCCTCGGCGGCGACCCTTTCCTGCACCGCCGCATCAGGTGCGGCCGCCCGGGGTGCAGGAAGAGCCTGCTGTGCGGCCCTGCCCGAAATCCTCGGATGGATGCCCGGAAGGGGGATGCACCAGAGATTCAGGAGGACACCCGCCAGGAGGAACACCCATGCCGGGACCGCGCCGATGAGCGGGAGGACGTCTGCGGCCCGGCCGTGAAACGCTGAGATGCCTAGGAACACGTAGCTCAAGGCGAGGATGACGTAGTCACGGCTCGAGAAAGAATAGTGCACGATTGCCCTCCAGGAGTAACGTGATGCGGGGGTATTCCTACCACAACGCCGAGCCCGCGACAAGGACGGGGAACACAAACGGTGAGGGGGTTGACGGCTTTTTCCCGTTGACAAGGAGGAAGAGACGGGTTAAACATGAAGCATAAAGTTCAACTTTAAACATGGGGGAGACATGATAAAGACCGCGATCACGGACATGTTCAGCATCGAGTACCCGATCATCTGCGGCGCCATGATGTGGCTGTGCACGCCCAAACTGTGCGCGGCCGTATCGAACGCCGGCGGGATGGGGAACCTCACGGCGGGCAACTACGAGACCGAGGAGGCCTTCCGCTCTGCCATCCGGGAGACGAAGAGACTCACGGACAAGCCCTTCATGGTGGGTATCACGATCCTGCCCTCGGTCCGGATCACCTCGGAGCACCACGCCATGTACGCGAGGGTGTGCGCCGAGGAACGGGTGGCCGGCATAGAGGTGTCAGGGACCCCTCTCGACAAGGCCCTGGGCAAGAAGGTCATGTCCGACCTCAAGGACGCCGGCGTGAAGCTCTTCCACAAGGTGGGGTCGGTCAGGCACGCCGTTCATGCAGAGAAGGCAGGCTACGACGGAGTGTATGCGGCGGGGTTCGAGGAGGGCGGTCACCCGCTCGACGACGACGTGACGACCATGGTCCTCACCCCCAGGATCGTCGACTCGGTGAAGATCCCGGTCGTCACCGTCGGCGGCATCGCGGACGGCAGGAGCCTTGCGGCGGCGCTCACGCTCGGCGCCCAGGGCGTCATGATGGCGAGCAGGTTCATAGCGACGACCGAGTGCGAGGTCCACGACAACATCAAGCAGGAACTCATAAAGAGGCAGGAGAACGAGACGACCCTCATCTGCAAGTCCATAGGGCTGCAGGGCAGGGCGCTCAAGAACAAGATCATCTCCGAGGTGCTCAACGCCGAGGCCCAGGGCAAGGGTATCGAGGCGTTGATACCCCTGATCGCGGGCCAGAGAATCAAGAAGGCCTGGGAGACGGGTGACGTGGATGACGCCCCGCTCATGGTGGGCCAGTCGATCGGCCACATCCACAAGATCATGAGCTGCAGGGAGCTCCTCGCCACCATGCACGACGAGGCGGTCATGCACTTGAGAAAGGCGTCTTCCCTCGTGCAATGAGATCCCGGCCCTCATCTCCCCAAGGCATCGTGGAACACCCATGAGCCGGTGAATCTTCTCACATGTCGTCCCGCTCCTTTCCGGGCGAGATAGCCGCGCGGAAAGGAGCGGCTCACGCTCTCCATGCATGAAGGCGACCCTCGATACCTTCGCAAGGGCACCAATCGAGGACGTCTTCCCTGAGGATGGTGTATCACATCCCCAAGCGCAAGCAGACCTCATCCCATGGCCAACAATCCGAGACGTCTTCCATACAGACTCGAGGGTCGATCTCGCCCGGGACACCTGCATGATCCCGGTCTGCCGAGGCATAGGCAAGCAGGCAGGTGCCGACGGGTGAGAGAGGCGTCACGCGGTGTGAAGGTCGAGCGACCTGGTTTCGATCATCGAAAGACAGAGACCAGAATCAAACGTGCAAAGCATTCTTGCCGTTATCATGAAGGGGTCCGAAGCTTGTCCTCCCCCTGACGCAGGGTGAGCGCGACGGATTGCTTGACATCATCGCCCGATGCTCGCTTCACAAGGCCGGGCTATGGCTGGGCATAGGAAAGAGGAAGGGCGGCACCTGTCTCTGGTGCCGCCCTTCTTGTCCTTCAGGCTGTCTCGCTACGCTAAACGATCGTGCCGTGAAGAATCGGGCTTCCGGGGAGAGCAGCGAGCCTCGATCTCCCTCCTGCGCCGACACGTTCTTTCTTACGCCTTCTTGCCCTTGTCCGAGGCCTTCCTTCCCCGGCTGGGCTTGGGTTTCTCTGCGAGAGGCGTCCTTTCAGCCGCCTCTTTCAGGCCGGCCTTTTTCGCCAGCTCGAAACTGATCGCCTCTGCCTGGGCAACGGTCCGCTCGATGACCTCGGCGACCGTGGGTATGTCCCTCATGAGGCCCGTGGCTTGCCCGACCGGCAGCACGCCGTGGACGGTGTCGCCGTCCTCGGTCGCAATCCGGATCGCCTTGAACGCGTTCGCCATGAAGGCGAGCTGGCGTGCGTTCTTCCAGCCGGATGCGAGCACGCCCAGGAAGAGCTTGAAGTACGGCAGGTGGAGCTGCTTGGAGATGATCATGGAGTTGGGGATCGCCTCGATGAGCTTCCTGAGGTTGAGCCCCTGGCGTATGGCCTTCCTGGCGGCCTTCGTGTCGAGCACCCTGCAGCCGAGGCCGTCGAAGCGCGTGGAGTAGATGGTGTCGTACACTTCCTTCTGGATGGAGAGCTGCTTGTAGTTCTCGTGCAGGGGGCTTTCCTTCGTGGTCATGAGCCTGGTGCCCATGGCCGCCCCGTCCGCTCCGAGGGCGAGCGCAGCTGCCAGGCCCCTGCCGTCTGCGATCCCCCCTGCCGCGATGATGGGGATGTTGACCGCGTTGGCGATCGATGGGACGAGGCAGAAGGTGGTGGCGTCCCCGCCGTGGGCCGCCGCCTCGTGGCCGGTCACGAGCAGGGCGTCGCACCCGTAATCCTGGGCGCGCTTGGCGTGCCTGGCGTTGACCACCGTCGCGATCACCTTCCCGCCGTATTCGTGGGCGGCTTTCACGATCCAGTCACCCTTGCCGAGAGAGAAGTTGATCACCGGGACCTTCTCCTCGAGGGCGACCATGGCGTTCTCGGCCGCACCGGGGAAGAGGAGGGTGGTGTTGGTCCCGAAAGGCTTGTTCGTCAGCGACTTGATCTCCCTGATCGCGGCCCTCGTCTGCTGCGCATCCAGAGGCCCGGTCGCGAGGATCCCGAGGCCGCCTGCATTGGATACGGCAGCGACCATCTTGGGGACGCTGATCCAGCTCATGCCGGAGAGAACGATAGGATGCTTGATGCCCAAGAGCTCGGTGATACGTGTCTTCATTGGCTGCTCCTCTAGTTTTTTATTGCAGAGCGCGTCTCGGCTTCCTTCCCTGTGATGTAAAGATTAAAGTTAAACTATAAGTCATCTACCGCACCGAGCGCGTTCTTGTCAAGGATGGAAACCGGCCGCGACGCACCTCAAGATGCATGCGGCGGGCACGATGGAGGGCGGCTGACTCCCCCCATGTCTCCCGATCGTCCACCTTGGAGATTATACACCACAGGCCGATATCGGCAACACGGGAAAGGGTATCATCGTCGCTTCGGCTGCCTCTTCGTGGCTGAAGCCTTGGGCCTCTCGGGTCGGCTCGTGCACACGAGCGACAAAGAGACTGCCCGCAGATGTAGGCCTGAGGGATGACGGTGGACGCCGGGGCCGATGCCTTGCACATGAGGAGGTCTTCATCGGGCCGCCCTTGCAGGATCGTCATCCTCCTTGCATGCGCCCCTGCCTGGGCACGGGTTGACAGCTATGCGAGATCCTCGGATGATCTTCGAGACCGGCGCCCCTGCCCGTGCATGGGTTGACACCGTGGCGCGGTCAAGGTCACGGTTGCCCCATCGGCGCCCCAGTCATGGCATGGTTGGCATCACTCTCGAAGGGGAGGACGGACGCCTTCGGCATGGTCAGCTGTCTTCACCCAGGAAGGGTTCCTCGAAGAACGAGCTCCACTGCCAAAAAGGCCAGTCGGGCGGGCGTCCGACTTCAACGAGGTCCCACAGCCCTCAGGAAAATCAGTACACCCTGATGGACACGAGGGAGGCGTGGTTATCCGGGCCCTTGCCCTTTACCGGCGTGTCCTGCACCGCTATGCCTATGGAATGATCCCCGTGCGCCTTGAGCGTCACGGGTATGGAGACGAGGTATGCCCTGGGCGCGACGTTGGAGACGCTCTCGTGGGCCGTGTCCATGACGTTTGACGGTTTGTTCGAGAGCCACCCGTAATGGATGGGGAGGTCCCCGTCCGTTATGAGCGCCTTGAAGGTGACGACCTCGCCCATGGCGAAGGTGTCGCCGTCTCTGGGGGAGATGATCCTCGCCGTCGGGATCGAGTCTTCGGGATACGACAAGCCCGTGGCTGACTGGGAGGGCTGGACGTGGATGCGCTTGAAGGCCGTGTAGGCTGCGTTCAGGCTGTCGGCAACCCTCAGGGAGAGAACGGGATCGGACGGGCTTGGGGCGGTGTAGCTCCCGGCGTCCTGGCGCGTCGAGAAGGGTGATGCGCCGTCAAGGGACCACGAGTACACGTAAGGGGGTGTCCCGCCGAAGGCATAGGCGACAAGTCGGATCTTCTGGCCCGGTATCATGATCACCCCGGTGTAGCCGTTGGTTATGAATGCATGGACCGGGATGCTCCTGAGCGCCTCCTGGGCCGCTTCCTCCTCGAGCTCGATCCTGGTGACCGTGTCCTCGAGGTGGAGCCTTGCCTCTTCTGCGGAGACCAGGCCCAACTCTCCCGCTTCCTCGGGGTAGATGCCCATGCCGCTGAGCCTCTCGAAGAGCTCCGCGATGCCCGCGTCGTTGTCTATGTCAGGCCGCGCAAGGTCGATCCTGATGCCAGCGAGCGCCTGCTTCACGGATGGCGTTATGGTTATGCCGTTTGCCGGGTTCCGGTCCGCATCGAGGGACTGGAGGAGCCTTGCGATATTTATGACGCGTGTATTCGTCACGTCCGCGAGGCTTCCCCCGAGGGTGACGGGGGTGACGATACGGTCGCCCCTCGTCCTGCCGAGGACGATGTCACCGATGGAAAAGGTGATCACCTGGCCTTCGCTGTACAGAAACCCGCCGTCGCTCTCGGTCTCGCCGGCGAAGGAATCGGAAGAGTAGTCGAGCCCCATGACAGGGCTGTCCACGAAGTACCCACGCTCGTAGGTGCCTTCCTCGGCGGCAACCGGCCCGCCCCCTTCCCCTTTGCTGCACCCGCCGGTGAAGGCAAAAAGGGCGGAAAAGGCCAAGAGAGACAGGAGGAGGCGGGGCAAGTTCCCAAGGCCGGATCTCGAACTCGAGCGGACTCCCTCGTGTGCTGCATGCAGGTGCATCGTTTTTCTCCCCTGTTCTTCTCGAATCGTCAGTATTCCTGGAGCATGCGTCATCCCTATGCCCCAGGGGACGACGTGTTCTCAACGGTTCATCCTCGGACGAGGCCGCCACGTAGTGATAGGCGGTCAGCCCGAACCATCCTCATGCCATCACCAACGGAACAAAAAACGACAATTATATGAATGCATTGCAAGATTCATGCGCTTTGGGCGACCATTTAATATTCGTGGGTTATACGTGGGGGAGGGGTGGGGTGCTCGGAAATTGGAAAAGGATTGCCCTTGGATGTGGAAAGAATGTACCGCCGTGTCTCCAACGCGACCCGCCGAGAGAGACCTGCGGTGTCTTGCACACCGGTCAGGCCATGTCGAGGCTCTTCTGGATGGCCGCCTGTACCCTTCTCTGGAAGAGTCTCCTGAGGATGTAGCCCCTCAGCAAGTCCGCCATCTTGGAGATCTCTCTCGTGATCTGGATGTTCTCGTGGTCGGTCTTGCCCTTGACCGCGGCCTTTCTCAGGCGCATCTCGTTGTCCACGATCTGGTTGCCGAGCTCGAGGTAGAACTTCAGGTCTTCGAGGCGTCCGCCGAAGGCGAGGATCTTCTTCAGGACGTTCCTGGCGAACAGGACGTCCTCGCCGTTGAACATGGTCCGTCCTCTCTCCTGGAGAAAGGGGATGAGTATGCCTATCTGCGTGGCCTCAAGGAGTTCTTCCGCGGTCAGCCCCGTCGCCTTGAGGAAGCCGGCCTTGTCCAACAGCTGCTCTGAAGAGGACGGCGCTGGGGCGAAGACCGCATCCTCTATGGCTTCCGCCTCCTCGAGGCTCATGCCCTTGTCCATGCGCCTGAGGATGTTCTTGATCACCGAGAGGGGGAAGTACTTTCTCTCCTGGAGGCGCCGTATGGCATGGATCTTCTCGATGCAGCTCTCGTCGTAGTATGCCATGCTCTTGTTGACCTTCACAGGCTCCGGCAGGAGCCCCTGGCGGACATAGTACCGTATGGTCGAAGGGGCGACCCCGCTCCTCTTGGCGATCTCTCCTATCTTGAGACCCATGCGCTCTTCCTCTTAAGCATGAAGTGAAACTATAAGCAGCACTGTATAGATCAACCGCTCACCCTTGTCAAAGATATTGGAAGGCTTGGCGGGTATCCCTTCCAGGACGCTCAGCGCCGGTACGCCAGGATCGTTCGTTCACGGGCGTCGATGGAGGCTTGAAAGGGTGCCTCCTTGTCGCGCCGCCTCCTCCAGGGAGGAACGTTCTGCATGGGGCGTCTGTCTGTCACTTCCTGTAGTATGTCATGGCAGTGGGGATGAGTGACTTGATCCTGTTGATGCGGTGCCGGTCCGCCGGATGGGTGGAGAGGAACTCGGGCATGGACGCCTTGCCTGATGACTGCAACATGCGCTCGAAGAATCCAGGGGCCTCCCTCGGGTCATAGCCCGCCTTTGCCATGATCATGAGCCCGATCTCGTCCGCCTCGTATTCCTGTTCCCTGCTGAAGGGAAGGGCGACACCGACCGTCGTGGCAATGCCGTAGCCCACGTTGACCGCCTCTATGGCCGCGGGGCTCCTGCCGGCCACGGCGATGTTGAGGCCCTGCTGGCCGAGCTGGAGGAGGAGCTGCTGGCTCATGCGTTCACCGCCGTGCCTCGCGAGCACGTGGGCCACCTCGTGGGCCAGCACGAAGGCGAGACCGTCCTCGGTCTGGGTGTAGGGGAGGATACCCGTGTAGACCGCCACCTTTCCGCCGGGCAGTGCGAAGGCGTTCACCGTCTTGGGGCTGTCGATGACGGTGAATTCCCACGAGTAGCCGGGCTTGTTCGCGGCCGCGGCGATCCGCATCCCCACCCGTCTCACCATCTCGTTCGTCTTGGCGTCATGCGAGATCTTCTCCTTTTTGAGCACTTCCTGGTAGGCCTTCATGCCGAGGGCGGCCTCCTCGCTCTCCGACACGAGGAGCAACTGCTTCCTCCCCGTGTAGGGCGAGGTGGCGCACCCTGCGATGAAGGCGCACGTGGCGAGGATCAGAACGAAGACGCCGGGCGCATGAACGCGGGCTTTCTCTCTCATGGTCATGACCTCCTGTGACCTGTTGTGTGGGCATGCATCCTTGCGGTTGATGAATGTGATGTTAAGGCAAACGCCCTGCCGGTTGCAAGGACGAGGCAGGTTCGTGTGCAACCTCCTCGGGGGTTGCCCGTGAGGGTCTCTTCGGCTCCTCTCGAGCCTCCAGGCGTCGGCCGGGTGCATGAGCGCCTCATGCCTGCACGGGGTTCGTGGAGCTGGCCCGCACGAGACGGAGGCCTTCCTCGGCGGCCGCCGGATGAAAGCCTGGAGCCCCTCGTACGATGCTCGCGTACCGGGCGGGCACAGGGTGGAACACCCGGGCCATGCTGATTCATGGGACGAACCGGTATCCCTTCCCCCTGATGCTCACGATGTGCCTGGGATTCCCGGGGTCATCCTCGAGGTACTTCCTGATGCGCGAGACGAAGGTGTCCACGGTCCTCGTCTCGAGATCGGGGTCCAGGCCCCACACGTTCTTCAGCAGCTCCGACCGGGTCACGATCCTCGACTGGTGGGAGGCCAGGTATTGGATGAGGTTCGCCTCGTGCGGGGTGATCCTGTGGTTGACTCCCGAGGGCCCGGTGATCTCGAGGGTGTTGAAGTCCACCTTCCTGTCCCCGATAACGAGGACTTCCTCCGACTTGTACCACTGGTAGCGGTCGAGCATCCTTTTGACCCTGAGGAGAAACTCTTCCAGGTGGAACGGCTTGGTGAGGTAGTCGTCCGCACCCGAGCGGAGCCCCTCGACCTTGTCGTCGATGCCGGAGCGAGCGGTCAGCACGAGGACCGGGAGCTTCACGTCCGACTGCCGGATCCGCTGCAGGGCCTCTATGCCGTCGATGCCGGGCAGCATGAGGTCGAGGATCACGAGATCCACGCTCGAGTTGTCGAGGATCCTCAGCCCTTCCTCCGCGCTCAGCGCGTGCATGACCTCGTAGCCCTCCGACTCGAGGTTGATCCTCAAGCCGAGGGCCAGGGGCTGGTCGTCCTCGATGATGAGAATGCGCCAGGTTACGTTCATGTCTTGGCGAGTGGCAGCCGTATGCTGAACGTGCTGCCGTGTTCTCTGTGGCCCGATCTCACCTGTATCGATCCCCCGTGGGCCTCGACGATGCCCCTGACCACGAACAGGCCCATGCCGGTGCCCGAGCCCCACATGCTGACGGCCTCGGGCAGGCGCCGGAACATCTTGAAGATGTCCTTGTGCCTCTCCCTGGGAATGCCTATGCCCGAGTCGGAGAAGGTGAGGTAGGCCCACCTGTCGTCCTTGGAGATCTCGATCTCGACGCGCGCCTGACCATCCGAGTAGTGCACCGCGTTCTCCACGAGGTTCGAGAATACCAGGTCGAAGGCGTCCTGGTCCACACGAACCGTTACGTCCTTCTCCGCCTTGAGCTCGAGATCGACCCCCTTGAGGAAGACCCTGTGGTTCTCGATGCATGAGGTCACGAGGCCCGCGAGATCCTTCTCTGAGAAGGCGTAGTGCCTTCGCTCGGAGCTCAACCTCGCGCTCTCGAGGAAGTTGTACACGAGCGACTTGAGCCTTGCGTTCACCGCGAGCATGCCCTCGATGAGCTCGGCTTTCGTTTTCTCCGGCAAATCCCTTGATGCCATGGTCTCCAGGTAGAGCTGCATGGTGGCTATGGGGGTCTTGAACGCGTGCGTCACGGACTGGACGATGTACATCTGGGTCCTCATGAGGGAAAGCTGCCTCTGGTAGAGGATGAAGAGCACGTAGATGCCCGCCAGGATGAGGGTGAAGAGGCCCGAGACCTCGGCCAGGATGACCACATCCCACATGCCGAAGGGTTCCATCTTGATCTGGCGGTACTTGACGTACCAGACGACCCATACGGCAACGATGACGATCCATGCGGCCTGGGCCGCAACGAGGACCGCTATGGTGGGCCAGCGTTTCGGTTCTTTCATGTACCCTTCCCATATCATTGCGGAAAGTGCGAGTCCACAGCTTTCGGATGCGCCGGGAAGCGTTCCTTGAGCAAACAGTGCATAAGCCGCGGTAGCCTTCTGGGCCTGGAGGCCGGGAGGACCGAAGGCCGGGAGGCCCCATGGGCACACAAGGGGATTTCCCGGCGGACGCAGGTTCTCCGGTGAACCGGGACAGGAACCGGTGCGCTCCCATCTCTCTCGCTTCACAGCCGGCTGACGTGGGCATTCGTGGGCTGGCCAGGGGGTCTCGGCAGGCCGGATCCCGCCCTGAACGGTTGTGGACACGCCCCTATCCATGGCCTTCAGGGGCGTGTGCACGGTCTCATCATGAGGGTGGGGAGGCGAGCAACTCGCCGGTGAGCGAGTTGGGGTTGGCGCGCGTTATCCTCACCTTCACGATCGATCCGGTGAGCTCTCGCGGCCCATCGAAGTTCACGATGACGTTGTGGGTGGTGCGGCCGTGGACCTGGTGTTCGTGTTTCTTCGAGGCGCCGTCCACGAGGACGTCGTATACTCCGCCCACCCGGAGCCTGTTGTTCTCTAGCGTTATCTCCCTCTGGCGCCTCTGGAGGATATCGAGCCTCCGGGACTTCTCCTCGCCGTGGACGTCGTCCACCAGGGATGCAGCCTTTGTGTTCGGCCTGACAGAGTACTTGAACGAGAAGAGGACGTCGAACCTCACCCTCTCGACGACATCCATGGTCTCATCGAAGTCGTTCACGCCCTCTCCCGGAAAGCCGACGATCACGTCCGCGCTGAACGCCATGTCGGGGCGCGCCTGCCTGAACTTCGAGACGAGTTCGAGGTAGGTCTCCTTCGTGTACTTCCTGTTCATGGCGGCAAGCACCCGGTTCGAACCGGACTGGAAGGGGAGGTGTATGTGGCTGCACAGTTTCGGGAGATCCTTGAAGCACGCGACGAGATCGTCGCCCGCGTCCTTGGGGTGGGAGGTGGTGAAGCGGATGCGGTCAATCCCCTCGATGTCGTGGATCCTCCTGAGGAGTTCCGGGAACGACATGCCGCCTCGGTAGGAGTTCACGTTCTGGCCGAGCAGGAAGACCTCCCTCGACCCGCGCCCGGCGTGGAGCCTGATCTCTTCGAGGACCTTCGATGCATCCCTGCTGATCTCCGGACCTCTCACATACGGCACGATGCAGTACGAGCAATAGTTGTCGCACCCCTGCATCACGGTCACGTACGCCCGGTGGGGTTCGGGGGAGAGCCCGTGGTCGAACACCGTGTCCATGAACGGGACACAGGGCGAGAATCCCGCGGCCACCACAGGCCCCCTCCCGGCCCTTGCCTCCTCCACGAGGGCCTCGAGGAGGTGGAGCTGGTGGGTGCCGAGCACGATGTCCACGTGTCCCATGCGTTCCAGGATGCGGCCCTGTTCCTGCTGCGCCACGCAGCCGGTGACAACGATGACCGCGGACGGTTTCCTGAGCTTGACCGACGCGAGCCTGCCCAGGTTGCTCATGGCCTTCTCGCAGGCCTTCTGGCGGACCGAGCACGTGTTCACCACGATGACATCGGCCTCTCTCGTGGAATCCGTCGGGACGTACCCCGCCTTGGAGAGCTCGGTGTACATCTTGAGGCTGTCCAGGTCGTTCATCTGGCAGCCGTAGGTGAAGATCTTCACTCTGCCTTTCATGAGGGCATCCATATATGCTGCTGTTCTGCGCGTCAAGGACTGCAGCGGGGAGCCTGGGGCTTCCGAACCCCGTGCGGGAGCCTGGGCTTCGAAGGCCGAGGATGCCCGCCCCCGGTTGTCTTTCGGCACGGCCGGGAAGAGCGCGTGCAACGTGCCGGGGGTTTGCGCCATACAGGCCGTCTCCGGTAGGGTAGACATGGTGTGGGCCGACACACGGTTTGAGGCCGCACACTTTCATCTCTTGAAAAGGCCCGATCCGGCCGATACAGTATATGAGTCCTACCCGGAGAAGGAGGTCCTGACATGTGTGCGAACAAAAGGGGTGTGACCCTCATGGAGGTCATCATCACGGTGGTCATCGTGGGGATCATCGCCGCCATAGCGATCCCAGCCTACACGGGGTACGTCAACAGGACGAGGAGGGCGGAGGCGGTGACAGCCCTCGAAACCGTCGCCCTCTACGAGGAGAAGGCCTTTGCCGAGGCGAACACCTACGAGAGCCTGCCTGATCTCATCGCGAACAGGAGGCTTCCGGACCCCAACGCGAACAGCAGGTATTACCAGATAGACGTGGATCCCATCAACGGGGACTATGCCGAGGGATTCATCGCGACTGCGACCCCGATCAACGAGCAGGCGGGTGACGGCATTGTCTTCGGGATCGACTCGAACGGCAACAGGGGCACCGTGTCCGGCGGGGTGGTCGTCCAGAACCAGGACCTCTGGAACAGCCTGAGGAGATGAGCCTTGGGGATCCGAGGACCCGAGGCTGGAAGACTTCAGCCGAAGCCCCCTCTGCCCGGTCGGGCCGCCCTGTCCGCGACCGTCGTCGTTCTTGCGCTCTCGGCGTGCACCATAGCGATGCCCGTCTCCTCGGGCAACGTGTCCACCCCTGTGGACAGGGGGCTTGCAGGCGCCGCAGATACCGAGGCCGTGGTGGTACCCTTTGA
>ERZ795045.3280-NODE-3280-length-14454-cov-6.943121_pt1 | contig 14454 bp, 23 predicted proteins | sample MGYA00375129_ERZ795045 | MGnify/ENA primary metagenome ERZ795045 (study PRJEB30174, sample SAMN05720166) | activated sludge metagenome | isolation source: anaerobic digester from wastewater treatment plant | place: Japan | collected 2015-05-15 ... | reverse complement strand
CAATGGGGCCACGAACAAGGCCGCGTTCCTCTCGACCTGACCGCCGCCGCCTTCCCGCCCAGAGGTTCCCCATGCCCGTCGTCACCCTCGTCGCCCTGCTGTCCGCTGCCATCGATCGCCTGTCCGCCTGGCCCTCGTCGACCGTGTTCCTGGCCATCTGCTTCGCCTGCCAGCAGCGAGGCGAGGCGGTGACCCCGGCCGATGTGCTGGCCCTGGTGCCCGATCTCGATCCCGATGCAATGGGCGTCGAGGGGGTCGAAGCCCTCGCCGCCGCCCTCGACAGCCTCTCGCCCCCCGAGGCCAGGCCCACGGTCCCTGTCCCCCCGCCACCCTCGTACCAGGCCCTCTGCGCTGACGCGGCCGCCCGCTCCGGGGAGGCAGCGTGAGAGCGCTCCTCTCCCCCTCGGAGCGGTCGGTGCTGGCGGCCCTGCGCCGCCGGCCGGCGACCGTCGCGGCCCTGGCCCGCCGCCTGCCGCACCTCCGCCCTCAGACGATCTACCGCGCCGCCGTCGCCCTGATCGACGAGGGCATCGTCGCCCGCCGCGTCCAGGTGACCCTGGCCCGCTACCCCGCCCGGGGGACGGCCGCCTACGTCTACCGCTTCACCGGGGGTGCGTCGTGATCGGCCTCGCCCTGCACCTCGGCGCGGTGGCCGTCGACGAGGCCCGCGAGGCCGCTCGCGGTCTCTCGTGGGCCGCCTCTTTCGCTGTCGCCTCCGCCCAGCTGGCCCTGGCCGCGAGACTCGACCCCGAGGCCGCGAGGGCCGTGGGCGAGGTGGGGCGGCTGCGGGCCGATCTCGAAGAGCTGCGCGCCGCCGGCGCCGGCTTGGTCGCCGCCCGTGACCGCCTCTATGCCGCGGAAGATGCGGCCCACGAGGCTGGCCAGCCCCTGCCCCTGGCCCCCTGGATCGAGGCCCAGGAAGCATGGGATCGACTCGTGAGGGTGCTGCGTTTGGGGGTGCCCCGTGGCTGAGCACCAGCACGTCGCCGAGGCCCTGGCCCAGCTGCTGGACCTCCTCAAGAAAGACAAGGAGCTGGCCCACCTGTCCCCCGAGGCGCGCCAGGAAGCCATCGCGCGGGGGCTCGTGTTCGCCGTCGTCCGCACCTGCCGGGGGCTCGACCCGGCCGCCGTGGTCGCTCGCCTGCGCAGGGCGGCCGACTGGATCGAGCAGCAATCCACCCGAAAGGCCGCCTAAGTGAACCCCCAAGCCCGTCAGCTCCTCGACCTCGTCGCCGATCTCTGCTGGCTCGCCCAGCGCCGCCCCGGGGGCGACTCGCCCCTTCCCTACACCCTGCCGGCGGGCACCGCGCTCGCCCGCGCCGTGCGCCTCGGGGCCCGCGGCCCCCGGGTCGCTGACCTGGGCCACTGGCTCGCCACCCTCGGGGCCGGCGCCCGCTGGGAGGCTGCGGCGTGAGAACCGACGATCTGCACCTCGTCTGGCGCGGTAGCGCCTACACGCTGACCACCCGACAGATCGCCGCGCTGGGCTCCCTCGTCGAGGGCGAGCGGGCCGCCCATCTCCTTACCGCGGTAGCACTGACGAAGCTCTGTCGGGTGGGCTGGGCCGAGCGGATCTCGGAGGCCCCCAAGGTCTACCGCATCACCAGCGCCGGCCTTGCCGCCGCGGTCGCCGTCAAAGAGGCCCTGCGCCGCGAGGCGGCCCCCGAGGTGGCGCCGGTGGCGCCCCAGCTCGACCTCTGGGGGCAGCCATGATGCGCGCCCTCCGGGACGGGTCCGATAACGCCGACAACGCCGACAGGGTGTGGAGGCTCCTTTGACGCACCGTGACGCCTTCCTGGCCCACCTCGCCACCCGCCCGGCCTGCGGCGAGCAGTCGCTGAAGGTCTGGCGCCTGGCCCACCGCCTCGGCCCCGTCGCCCTCGACGCCCTGGTCGACCAGCTGGCGGCCGAGGGGCGCGTCTCGGTCGAGACCGACGGCCGCGGCATGCGCAAGGTCCGCCTCGCTGGCCAGGCCACCCCTCACGAGCTGCCCCCGGTCGAGATCGAGACGGCTGGTGTGGCAGCCCCTCCGGAGGCGGTGCCCACTCTCCCCCCGGCCGAAAGCCTCTGCGACGGCGACCCCTGCGCGGACCCGGACTGCGAGGACTGCGAGGCGCTGGCCGAAGAGCAGCACCAGGCGGCCGAGCCGGCCGACCGCGACACGACCGTAAGCCCGGAGCCCCCGCCCCCCGCCGTCGAGCCCAGCCCCACCCCGCCGCCGGTGTCGGGGCCCCGCGAGGTCGAGGCCACCGTCGACGACCCGGTCGCCGCGGTCCTGGCCCGCGTCCCCCGCGAGCTCCGCCACACCCTGGCCCGGCTGCTGATCGACATCGGGGTCGCCCTGGCAGGGGGCTCCGAGGGCGCCGCCCACCTCACCGCCCGCGCCGCCGACCTCACCGCCCGCGCCGCCGACCGCGAGGGCCCCACCCTCAGCGAAAACGCGGCGAAGGTGCTGGCGGTGCTGCCGCCGCCTGGAGAGCCGGCGCTGACCCCCAAGGCGATCTCGGTAAGAGCAGATATCAACTACAATTCTGCGGTCACCGCGCTGCGCTCGCTCGAGCGTCACGGGCTCGCGAAGAACCCGGTTTACGGGCTCTGGAGGGCTGCGTGATCGCCTCCGTTATCCTCTCGCCGCCCGTCGAGCACTGGCACCCCAGGTCGGTCGCCCACCTCTCGCTCCTGCGGGAGATCGACGCGCTGGCCCCGGTGTACCTGGCCGCCCTCCAGGCCGACCACGACGACGCGCCCACCCAGCGGCGCATGGAGCAGCTGCTGATCGCCCTGCCCCTCTGCACGCCGTCAGGCGAGATCGTCAGGGTGCCACCTGCCCAGGCCCGCAGGCTCTTCGGGGTGGCTGACGCCTGCTGGGTCTGCTGGCGGCAACTGCTGGCCCTCAAGGCCGCCCGCGGGGCACCGGCCCAGCGGCTCTGGGTGGGGCGGATCGCGGCGAGCGTCGGTGACCTCGCGTGGGCGGTGACGCGATGACCAGCCCCGGCACCCGCAGGGACACGCGCGTGCGCACCCGCACCGCCGCGGTCCCGACCTTCGCCATCTTCGAGCGGGCCACCGACCGCCGCCCCACCTGCGACGGCTGCGGCGACCCTGCGACCTGGCGCGGCGAGGTCGAGGGCGTGGTCGCCGACCTCTGCTCGGCGTGCAAGCGGGCGGGGGTGGTGCCGTGAGCGCCGCCCCATGGGCCATGCACCACGGCGACTGCCTGCCGTGGCTGCGGTCGCTGCCAGACAAGAGCGTGGATCACTCCATCATGGACCCGCCCTACTCGGCCCACGTCCACGCCAACGCGCGGTCTGCCGTGCGCAAGACGCCGCTGACAGACGGGAAGGGACGCATTGGTCGCGCTCAGCGCGACCGAGACATCTCGCGCGGCGTGGACTTCGGCTTTGCCCACGTCACCCCGGAGACCATCGCCGTCGTCGCCGTCGAGGTGGCTCGGGTCGTACGCCGCTGGACGCTCATCTTCTCCGACGTGGACTCGTGCCATCTCTGGCGCGAGGCCCTGGGGCAGGCGGGGCTCGACTACGTGCGCACGGCGTTTTGGCACAGGGTCGGAGGGGCGCCGCAGTTCACCGGGGACCGCCCGGCGGTGGCTTGCGATGCGATCACGATCGCTCACCCCCGCGGCAAAAAGCGCTGGAACGGCGGTGGCAAGCTCGGGATCTACTCGGTGCCCATCGAGCAGAACCGGCGGGCCATCGGGGAGTCAGGGCGCATGCACCCGACGCAGAAGCCGCTAGACCTCATGCTCGCACTGGTCGCTGACTTCACTGACCCGGGCGACCTCATCCTCGACCCCTTTGCGGGCAGCGCCACCACGGGCGCCGCAGCCCTGCGCCTCGGCCGCCGCTTCACTGGCGCAGAGCAGGACGCCACCCACTATGCCACCGCGTGCGAGCGCCTTGCCGCCGAGGAGCGAGGGCAGACGCTCGCGCAAGCCCGCGCTGGGCAGCTTTCGCTCTTGGAGCGGCCGCCCTGATCGCGCGCCACGCGCACGCCAGCCCCAGAGGCCCCCTCGGCCCTGGGGCTTGGGGCGTTGGAGAGACCCGATGTTCAACGAAAGCCAGCAATCCATCATCGACAGCATCACCGCCATCTCGAAGCAGCGCGACGAGGCCCAGGCGCAGGCAATGGCCCTGCGAGAGGCAGTCGGGGCACTGCTGGAAGCGATGCCCTTTGATATGAGCGTGTGCCTGAAGTGCCATAGCCACGTCCTGGCGACGAAGGTCTGCCGGTTTGAGCCGCCGATCGCAGGCTCGTGGTTTGCGTGCGACGAACACGCCACGCCTGGGGCCATGGATATGAGGACGGCCCCGCATGTCCGCCGCCTGCGCGCCCTGCTCAGCGCCGCCGCGGCGCCGCCTTGCCCCGCCTGCGGCCGTCACGACGCGCCGCGCGGCCAGCGCTGCGCCTTCTGCGCCCAGCTGGGGGACGACCTGCCCGCCGGCTAGCCCGCGCCACACCCGGCCCGGCCCCGCCGCCTTCGTTGGCCGCGGGGCTTGGGGCGTTGGAGAGACCGACATGGCAGCCAAAAAGACCACCAAAAAGACCGCCAAGCCCGCCGCGAAAAAGAAGACCATCACGGCGCAGCTGTACGCTAAGGAGCCTGATGTTTGGGGCGAAGTGATCCACGCGTTGGAGCTGTCTGATTCGGCCGCTGCAAAGCATTTCGAGTTCGGTGAGTACGCCACCCTCGAGATCACGATCGCCAAAGACCTGACGTTTTCCGGCCGGATTCTCCCGGTCTGAGTAGCCACCCGCCACGCCCGCCCGAGCTGGACAAGGCCCGCTGGGGCCGCGAGGTGCCCTTGTCGGCCCGGGCCCTGGCCGCGCTGCATGCGGTGGCCCCCGAGGGCGGGGGGATGATCTTCGGCGAGCACCCCTACCACGAGGGGTGGCTGCGGCCCGCCGCCGCTCGCGCCGGGCTGCCGCTCGAGCGCGCCCGGAGGGTGGTCCCCTCCGCGTGCAGGCGACACGCATGGGTATCCCGGTTGGCTCCCTCTCCGACGAGAGGGACGAATTATGGGGGTACGTCGATTTTTGCCGTACCCCTTTTTTTATCCTGCGCGCGCGCGCTACCCCCTTTCGTATCGAAGGAGATCGCAGCATGACCCCCAAAGAGATCCGCCTCACCGCCGGCCTGAGCATCGAGCGCGCCGCCGTCGCTGCTGGCGTCACCAGCCCCACCATCCGGCTCTTCGAGGCCGACCCCAGCGCCGCACCCCGCGCCCGCGCCAAGCTCGAAACCTTCTACGCCAACCTCGCCGCTAAGGTCGCCCCCGCCAGCCCGCGCCGCCCCCACCCCCGCCGCCGCCCGTGAGGGTGCGCGACCTGTGGTGGGTGGTGCGGGGCTGAAAAGGCGAAGCCCCCGAGCAGTCCGCTCGGGGGCCTCCTGCAGACTACGTGCGGTCAGCCACCGCCCTCTGGATAACTGGTGTCGTGGAGGTGGTAGAGCCAACTCGACACACGAGTTTCACCCATTGCGTCAAGCGCATCAGCAAGCGGCATCAACGGGTGAGCGATCCAGTTGTGAAAGAGGCAGAGCGCCCACCAGCGCGGGGTACGACAATGTTGGTTCATGGCCCCACATTACCACTCCACGGCGAGGGGTCAGGGTCTCACTGCCATCGGAATCTGCTCTTTGCAATGCCAGCAGACGACGTAGCGATACATCGGGTGTCCGTTGTGCCAAAAGTATTCGACCTGATCGTCTTCGTACGCAGTGCTTTCGCCACATTCCGGGCACTCGACATCCTCGCGACGATCCGGCCCGAGAGGAGGAAGGGGACGGTCCCGATTGGTGAAACTCATGCCTTGGCAGCCTCTCCATCCCCCAACCCTACCACGCCCGCCACCACGCCACCGCGTGCTCGAGCAGGGCGGCCGCGGGGCTGTCGGCCTCGCCGGCCTCGGGGACAGCGAGGGCCAGGACCGCGAGCAGGGCGAGGATCATCGAGAGGCCGCTGGCTGCATCTGCCGGAGGATGTCCCTCGCCGCGTAGGGGTCGCTCGAGACGGGCTGCGACCGCGCCAGCGCCTCGACGGCGACGGCAAGGCGCTCCAGCTCGGGCAGCTGGCGCCGGGCCTCGTCCTCGGCCGCGTCGAGGCAGGCCGCGTCGGCCGCGGTGCACTGGTCGGCTGCGGCCAGCGCCCCCTGCGCCAGCCCCAGCGCTGTCCGGAGGGCCGCCAGCGTGCCCTGGCAGGCGGTCTGGTCGCTCGCCGGCAGGGCGGCGCAGGCGGCAGCCCCGATCGGGGCGAGGGTCTTGCCCACCACGGCCAGGGCCCGCAGCCGCGACACCGCCGACGCGGGGGCCGGGGCGCCCGAGCTGCTCGCCGCTGGCGGCGCCCCCGGCGCCCGGGCCAGCAGCGGGAGCAGGCGCCGCGCCTCGTCGAGGGCGCTGGTGAGGCATGCCGCCTCGCCCGAGGCCCGGCAGGTCTCGCCGGTGCGCACCACGCCCCCGGCCACCCGCAGGGCGTCGTCGAGGGGGTCGAGGTCCGCCTGGCACTGCTGGCGCTCGCCCTCCCCGGGCAGGGCCTCGCAGGCCAGGCGGGCCAGGGGCAGGGTGAGCTGGGCGGCGGCGACGGCGGCCCCGAGCTGGGCGAGCTCGTCGCCGGGGGCGGGCGGGGCGTTGCCCTGCCGGCAGGCCCCCGAGAAGAGCGCGGCGGCGGCCAGGGCGAAGACAGCGGCGATGGCGGCGAGGATGTTGGCGCGGTTCATTTCTTGTCTCCGGTGAGGCGAGCGACGAGGGCCGCGGTGAGCGCAGCCACGGTGAAGCCGACGCCCGCGGCGGTGTCGCCGCCGATGGGCTCGGCGGGGGGCGGCGGGGGCTCGTAGGTGACGAGCACCTCGGTTTTGAGCTGCGCGGCGTTGAGCTGCGCGTTGCGGAGGATGGCGGCCGCGTAGTTGTGCACGCGCTCCTCTTGGGTCTTGCCGAAGCCCTCGAAGTAGTAGCTTTTGCGCATCGCCCACGCGATCTCGCCCGCGTCGGCCGAGGGCAGCGCAGCAGCGATCAAGGGGCGTTTTACCGTCATCAGCTCGACGAACCGGCGCACCCCCGCGGCCTCCGAAGGCTTCGCCTCGAAACACCCGAGGTAGCTCACGCTGGCGCCGGTGCTGGTGGGGCTGGTGTCGCGAGCGGGGATGCACGACTCGGGGCACTTGCCGGTCTTGTCGGCCACCACCCCGCACTGGATGGCGCCGAAATTGTTGGCGCCGATGAAGGGCTTACACCCGCTGAAACAGGTCTCGTGGCGCGAGACGGCCATCAGCGCTTGCACGACCTGCGGGGTGCAGTAGCCCTCGCCCTTGGCGGCCACGCACGCCTCGCGGAACAGGGGCAGCATTTTACCTGCGTCGATCATCGGGTCTCCCTCCGGGGCCGCGAGAGGACGGCCTCGAGCACGCGGTCCATTTTCCCGTCCAGCCCATCGAGCTTCTTGCTGACGTAGTCGTGGGCTTCGTCGAGTCGGGCCAGCGTTACGTCGTGCGTGGCTCCCTTGTTTTCGAGCGCGGAGAGGCGTTCGCTGACGCGCTCGCGGTCCTCGTCGGCGGCTTTTTGCGAGCGCATACGTGCTTCCTTTTCGGCCTCGGCTTGCTGCTGCTGGGCTCGTGAGTAGAGAGCCGCACCCGCTGCTGCGAGCGAGGCGATTAGCGAGGCCGTGGCGGTGATGATGCTGGGATCAGCTGAGGCCATCAGACCTTGCCTCCGAGGACTTCCGCAGAAGCAGACTCCAGCTCTGCCACCACGCGCTCAAACGACTTCCGCAGCTCTTTTGGCGGGACTTTGCTGTCATCGTCGCCGGGCTTGACCTCGACGGCGCGCACGTCCTCAGCGCCGTCTGCATACCCCCTCTCCACGACAGTCGACGGCCAGGCGGCGAGCGCGACGACGATCGCCGCAGCCTCGTCAGCGGTCCATTGCCCGGAGGCCACCACGTACTCTGATTTTAGGTCTTCTCCCGGGACGAATCGCACCAGGTCGGGGCTGATTTTATCGAGCGCCGCCTCAATCTGCGGAGCCTCGGCGGCCAGCGCGACCAGGTGCAAACGGGTGTCGAATTTCATGCGAGGCTCGCTGCCAGGTAGGACTGAAGTGAGGTGAGATCGGCACCCGCGAGCGCCGACGAGGCCAGCACGATTTTTCCGAACTCGATGGCCGCAGGTCCGGTCGCATCGCTCCTGTTTCCAAGGCAGGCGGTGCCCAGGTGGGGGCCCACGGCGCTGGTGATGGCCACTGTTTGCGCGACGCCATCCAACCAGCAGCTGTAGTTGCCGGGGGTCGACGGGCCGCCGCCGTTGTAGACGATCACCAGGCTATGGGGCGCGGTGTCGAGCGTGACGTTGATCCCCACGCCCCCCACGGCACCGCTGAAATCAAACGCCCAGGTGATGCGCTTGTAGGCACCGTTGTCCGTGACCAGCAGGCGCGAGGTGCTGGTGGTGCCGTTGCCCAGGTCGAGGATCTCGTCGTACTCCCCGACAGGGACCGAGGTCAGACGGAAGGTCAAGGCCCACGTCTGGGCGCCGGTGAGCACGAACGTGGCCGCGGGGGCCAGCGCGTCGTCGACGTCGTCGGCGCGGATCGCCGAATGGCCGGCGCCCAGGCTGTTCTGCTGCCAGGTAAACCGCCGGTTGCTGGCGGCTTGGATGAAGTGCCTGGCGTTGGTGCTCTTGTCGGTGGCGCGCCCCACCGGGTTCCCGCTGAGGGTGACAGCGCCGGTGCCGTTGCTGTTCTGCCAGATCGAGGCTGCGGTGTCGTCGGCGTCGAGAAACAGCGCCAGCGCCGCGCCGAGGCTGTTCGGGGTCCAGGAACCGGACGCGGCGGCGCCCGCGAGCAGCCCCTGCCGGCGCCGGCTGCGGTTGCGGCGGGAGATCGTTCTCACGGGCCGCCCATGCCTTCCTTGGGCGAGGCGGCGAAGATCCTCACCCGGCCGGTGCCGCTCGTGGTCTTCCAGGCCAGGTAGCCCAGCGGCGCCCCGTTGCCCCCCACGAAGAACGTGCGCTCTTCGCCGGCAGGGATGACCGCGCAGCTGTTGGCGTGGGGCACGCCGGCTTCGCCGTTGGCGGTGCTGTCGATGGTGTCGCTGCTGCGGGCGATCATGGCGACCATCAGGTCGGCCCCGGAGACCTGGATGGTGAGCATCCGGCCGCGCCAGTAGCGCTGGACGGTGCCCACCTTCGCGTCGAGGTCCAGGTCGGCCTGGGTCGTCGAGGTATCGACGGCGTAGACCTCACCGCGCTTGGGCGGGCTCAGCGTGGCAAAAAGCTCTTCGATGCGGCTGCTCATGGGCTCAAGGCTCCTTCCATCTGCTCGCTCTTGCCGGCGAGGGCGGCGGTCTTCATCGGGCGGGCGGGGGGCTGCGGCGCGGCCGGCGGGGCCACGGCCCCCGGCTGCGGGCCACCCGCAGCGCCAGCGAGCGCGGCCTGCACGGCGGCGCCGGTGGCGGGGTTGTGGGCGGCCGTTGCGGGCAGGTCGAGCAGGTAGGCGAGCTTCCTGCGCTCGTCGGTCGTGAGGGGCTGCTCGCGGCCAGCGATGGCCGTCTGCACCTCGCCCTGGATCTGCGCGAAGAGGCGCGGGTAGACGGCCTTGAGCGCCTCGACCGCCTCGCGGCTGGCGACGCCCTGGCGGATCTGCTCCATGACCTCGAGCGGCTTGTCGACCGCCCGGGCGTACCGCAGCCAGCGGGCCTGGTCGGCGTCGCTGGGCATCCGGGCCGGGTCGCGGGGATCGACGGTCTTCACCTGCGCCCGGACGGGCATCTTGCCGGCCAGGAACGCCGCCCCGCGGTCGACGGCGGCGGTCACCCCCGGAGGCAGCGGCGAAGCCTGGGGGGCCGCGGCGCGGGCGGCCTGGTAGCTCTGCAGTTGGTCGCGCCGCTCGGTGAATTCAGCCGACCGGGTCGCCGCCTCCCGCACGCCGCCCCGGGCCGCGGCCGCGCTCTTGTCGGCCGCCTTGCTCGCGGCCTCGACCAGGTCGGCGCCGGCCTTGGTCGCCCCCTCCTTGCCCTGCGCGGCGGCTTCCTTGGCGGCGCCGAGCACCTTGCCCCCGACCTCCTTGCCCTGCGTCAGCAGCGCCCGGGCCCTGCCCCCGATCTGCGCGTCGACCCCGGCGATCATGCGGTCGATGGCCCCGGGCTGTAGCAGCGCTTGCCCCAGGGCCTGCGAGCCATAGCGGCGAGAGAGGTTCTTGGCGGCCATGCCGGCGAGGGCCATGGGGATACCCAGCGGCCCGCCGGCGATGGCGGCCATGCCGACGCCCGCGGCGTATTCCCCCATCCCGAAGGCGTTGTTTCTCAGCTCCGACGAGGCCCCCTTTTCGGTCGCGTCGCGAAAGAGGCGAGCCACCCGATATTCGTCGTTGGCTGCGCGCCAGACCTTCTCGAATCCTGGGCCCATCCTCTCGGCGCTCTCGGTGCCCATCGTCACGAGCTTCCGATCCAGGCCGAAATAGAGGTCTTTCTTCAATTCATTGGCGACGTTCTCGGTGCCGGCGCGCCAGTCGATTCGGTTTCCAAGCGTGTGTTTGGTCTCCCAGACCATGCGCGGGTCGCCGCTGGCGCTATGGAGTTTGTCGTACCAGCCGTCGACCTCTTTGACGGCCCTTTCGAGGTCCGGGTCGATCTTCCCTTCAAGCTTCTGCACCACCCCGGCGCGCTGCTCGCGGATAAAGGCGCGCATGTCCGTTCTGACGCCCGCAGCGTGCATCTGATCGACGAGCTTGCCGACCTCGGCGCCGTCCTTCTCGAGCTGCATCTTCGCGTGCTCGGCCATCTCGGTGCGGGTGCGGAGCTTGCCGGTGGTCTGGTCCATCCCGGCCTCGAGCCCCTTGCGCACGAAGCGGTCTTCCGCGTCGGCCCCCATCGCCCGCAGTTCTTCGATCTGCTTCAGGTTGGCGCCGGTGCTCTTGATGACCCGCTCGCGCCCCAGGCTGTCGAGCGCGCCCGAGCGCTCGAGCTTCTGCACCCCGCCCTCGACGGCGGCCTTGCCCCGCTCGACCAGCGGCGAGGCCGCCTCGAGCGCCTGCGCCCCGAGGTCGCGCCCCTTCTCGACGAGGGCCCGGCCCGCGCCCGCAGCGGCGTCCGCCGCGGCCCCGGCCACCGCCCGCCCCCCGGACATCGCCACCGAGCCGGCGCCCCCCAGGGCGGCGCCCATCAGGGCCCCGTGCCCCATGGCGGCCAGAAGCTTGTCGCCGTCGATGTCGCGCTGCTCGAGCGCCGCCTGGCTGATCTCGCGCCCACCCTCGAAGAGGCCGAACTCGGCCGCCCCCCGGGCTGCGGCGCCCACCGCCCGGGCCCCGGCGGCGCCGAGGGCGCTGCCCCCCGCGTTGAAGGCTACGCCCCCCAGCCGCGACCCGAGGGCCCCGGCGGCCTCGCCCACGGCGCCCACCGCCCGAACCGGAGCCCCGATGGCCCGGGCAGCCCCGCCTACGGCCCCGCCGCCGAGCAGGAAGGGGGCCACGGCCCCGCCGAGCTCCGTCGCCGTGGTCAGGTTCGGGTTGGCGCGCTGAAGCCCCTGCAACTCAGGGGCGAGGGTCGGGTCGATCCGGGTCAGGGCCTGATCGCTGAGCCCCAGCGTCGCCCCGCGCAGGAAGCCAGCGCTGGCGGCACGGGCGGTCTGGAGGGGCGTCGAGTAGAAGCGCTTGTCCTCGTCGGCGGCGACCGCGCCAGAAGGTGCGGCGTCCGCGTCAAATGCCCGAATGGCGGCGTCGGCTTGCGTCGAAGGCAGGTAGCCGAGCTTGCCGTTTTGATAGACCGGAATGCCCTGGCCAGGGTTCACCTGGTACTGGTCGGGGGCAATGCTGTAGCTGCCGCCGCGGATGTATTCCGTCAACTCCGAAGAGTCGACGGTCCATCGCTTGCCTTGCCCGTCCTCGACAACAACCGGGTCTGGCGGCGGCGCCTCTTCGAGTGGGGCCTCCTGGGTAGCTTCGCCTTCGGCCATAACTTCGACACCTTGCGGGGCGTGGCTCCGATCTGCTGGGCCTTGCCCCGTTGCAGGTTGTCGATGTAGCCGAGCGCTGCGTCGACGGTCTCGGCGCTACCCCCGCCGTCGATAATGCTGGTGAGCATATCCCTGAAGGCATCCTCGTTGTCTTTGGTCATGGCGCCGTTGCCCGTCGCGACGTTGACCGCGGCGCCGATCGTGTAGGAGTGGAGGCGCAACTTTTTGTTGCGGATCGCCGTGTCCTTGATCGTGAGAATTTCCTTGAGCGCGCGAGTCTCTTTGCCCACGGCCGACAGTGAAGCACCTTGCTTACGCACCTCGGTCATCTCGCCGTCGGGAGTGCCAGGTCGGGCGATGTATTCGGTCGGCTTTCCGGTGGTCGGATCGACCATCGCAAAAGTGCGAGCCCCAGCCTTTTCTTCGCCCTTTTCGGCCCGCTCTTCGACTTTGAGCCCCGCCTCACCGCGCTTGATGCTGCGATCTTCGCTTACCCCACTGCGCTGCACGCGATCCCTGAGCTGTTGCTCGCGAAGCTTAGACGCATCGCCCCCGCCGCCCGTCGTGTGAGCGGGGATGAAGGCGCTGGTCAGGCTCTGCGACGACGCGAGATCCTTCGCAATCCCCAGGCGCTCACGGGCCGCGGCCAGCTGCTGCTGGGCCTGCTGGTATTCGGCGCCGAGGTAGCGCACCTGCTCGCGTGCCCGGGTGACCATGACCGGCTCATCGGGCTGCGGCGCTGCGATTTGCTCGGGGGTAACAGCGTGTCCCATGGCCCGAAACCTGTCGGCAACCTTGTTGGCCATGCGCAGGAACGGGTCGGTGATGACGGTGCTTTCCGGCACCTGCTCCATGACCGTTTCGCGAACGATGGGGTTTGCCTTGCGGAGCGCGATGTCTTTGAGGGTGTCGTCGACCTGGCGCATGGCCGCGTTGCGGGCCACCTCGCGCACCTTGGTCTCGTCGCCGTAGCGCTCGCGGGCCCGGCGCCGAGCGTCGCCCAAGAGCCCCAGGTTGGCCTTCTTGGCGTTGAGGTCGGCCTCGATCGCTCGGTTCAGCCCCGCGGCCAGGTCGCCGGGCTCGCGGCCGGCGATGGCGGCGCCGATGCCCGAGAGGGCCATCGCCGCCATCATCGCGACCTTGTAGCCGGTGCTTTTGTCGTTCCAGAAGCTGTTGGGGTCGGCGAGCTCGCGGCGCTGGCGGTCGAGCGAGTCCTCGAACTCCCGATCCTCCTTGGCCGCCTTCTCGTCGGCTTCCTTCTGGATGGCATCGTGCTCGGCCAGCTTGGCCCCTCGGCCGGCCTCGGCTTGACGCGCTTCCTCGTCGCGCTCGGCCTGGTAGCGGGCCACCTCGGCGCCGGATTTGGTGGCGGCGTCCTGGGCGTCGATGAACCCGGCGATGGCCGCAGGGTCGACCTGCTTGCCCTCGATCGTCCGCTGCTTGTCGAGCCACGCCGCGTCGTGCCGGACGATGGGAGATCCGATCTTGGCACGCCGATAGCGCTCATCTTCCGCGTCCCGCAGGTCTTGCTCGTCTTGCTCTGCCTGGGTCAACCGACGAGGGGCCTGTTGAGTCTCCGCAGGACTCCCGCTTTGCCCCCTCGCAGCTCTGCTACCGGGTGCGTTGGGGGGAAGCGAGCGCCCTGCCGTAGGCGTCGCTCCTGCATCGGGGGCCGCCGCGGGCGAGGGCGGGGGCGCCTGTGAGACCAGCGCTTCCCGCGGCGGGGCCCGGGACATGCCACCAGCAGGGACATCGGAGACCGCGGGCGGCGCGGCCGCCGGGGCGTCGCTCCACATCATCGACGGCTTGCGCCCGTCGCCGGGGCCACCGCCCGCGCCGTTGTCGGCCAGGGCATCGGGGGACATGGCCCCGCGGCGGGCCGGGATGGCGGCCGCCAGCCCCGGGTCGAGGGCGGGCGGGATGTCGAGGCCGGCGCCACCCTGGCGCAGGTAGACGGCCGCCGGGTCGCGCCCCGCAGCCCGCTCGCTCTGCGCGGCGGCGCCGAGGGCCGACTCCAGCGGGGGCAGGTTGAAGCGGCCGCCCTGGCCGTCGTCGAAGGCCAGGCTGTCGCCGTCCCAGCCGAGGAAGCTCCGGGGGGGCATAACTTCCCACCCCCCGCGCCGGCCGTGGCCCCGTAGACCTTGCCCCCGGCTTCCATCATGTTGCCCCCGAGCTTCATCCAGCGGTCCTTGTCGGCCTGCTGCTGGGCGGTAAGGCGGTCGCGGGCGCCCATCTTGGCTTCCTCGAACCACTGCTCGGCGGCGCGGCTGTCCTGGTCGCGCTGGATCGACGCCCCGAGCTGCGTTTGGTCGACGCCCATGCGGGCGCCGAGGGCGCCGGCCGCCCTCTGCTCGCTCATGCCGCGGGCGGTGAAGTCGCCGCCCCGGATGTCGCCCAGCACGCCGCGCTGTGCGTCCGTGGCGGCCAGCTGCTGGCGCGCCGTCTGCTCGCTGATCTGTTGGTTGACCTGCCCCTGCATGGTCGCCCCGAGCGCGGCCG
>ERZ795045.3279-NODE-3279-length-14457-cov-5.043397_pt1 | contig 14457 bp, 6 predicted proteins | sample MGYA00375129_ERZ795045 | MGnify/ENA primary metagenome ERZ795045 (study PRJEB30174, sample SAMN05720166) | activated sludge metagenome | isolation source: anaerobic digester from wastewater treatment plant | place: Japan | collected 2015-05-15 ... | reverse complement strand
GCTCATCTTGCTGCAAACCACGGATCTGGACGCGGCGAGCGGCGGCGCGGATCTCATTTACGGGAATGAAGACGATGACATCATCCTGGCCGGGGAAGGCGGCGATACGGTCCACGGCGGAAGCGGCGAAGATATTATTCTGGGCGACAACGGCCTTTTGCTTTACGAAAATGGAGATGCTGATCCCGCCAGCCTGGATCTCATCCGCAGCACGGATCCCTTGAACGGCGGGGATGACACCCTGTACGGTGACGAGGGGAACGACCTGCTCCTCGGGGGAACCGGCAACGATTGGATGGACGGCGGGGAAGACAACGACCTGCTGCTGGGCGATCACGGGCAGGTGTACCGGGATGTGGAGAATAGCAGCAGCGCCATTGATCTCACCCAGTTGCCGCTGACGGAAATGGCGGAATTGCCCTTCTATTTCACCTCCATTCATACCGGCGCGGCGGAGGGCGCGGGCGATGATACCCTCTTCGGAAACGCGGGTCACGACATTTTGATGGGCCAGCAGGGAAGCGATGCCCTGTTCGGCGGTTCCGGCGATGACGACCTCACCGGCGGCCACAATGTTTCCGGCGGTCATGATGCAGGCGACAAAATGGACGGCGGCGCGGGCGATGATGTACTGGCGGGCGACAACGCCGTTATCCAGCGCCGTCCCGATACGCTCAACCCCCTCATCCAGCGCCTCAACGGCGAGACCTTGTACAAAATGGATCCCGCGACGGGATATTTCACGGAAGGGTATGAAGCGGACATCACTGGAGAAAGCCAGCCGCATCCAAACGGCATGGCGGGCCGGGAGATCACGCTGCTCGATCACGCGATCGATACGGATCCCACGCGGTTTGGCGACGATACCCTGGCCGGCGGGGCGGACGATGACCGGATCTTCGGCCAGCTGGGTGATGATTGGATCCAAGGGGATGGACGTATCGATCCAGTATCCTTGGCCTTTGAAGTGTTTGAAGCCGATACGGACGGCGATGACTACATCGAAGGGAACGGCGGGGCGGACACGATGTACGGCGGCCTGGGGCAAGACGACCTCCTCGGCGGCAGTTCCGATCTCTTCGGCCTGACGGCTCCGGAGCAACGCCCCGATGGATCCGACACCATTTTCGGTGGCGCGGGAACCGCTATCAGCCGCAATCACCCGGGGGATGAGAGTGACGAAGGGCATGCGCGGGACGCGGACATGATTCTGGGTGACAACGGCCGCGTCTTCCGGGTGGTGGAAGCGGCCGGCGAGGGAACCGCCTTCCTGACCTTTAACTATGATACCTATACCGGCGGCGATGGACTGAAAATCATTCCGCGCGCGGCCGAGATGCTGGATTACACGCCCGGCGGGGCGGAGGGAGATATCGGATCCGGCGATCAGGTGCGGGGGGAATCGGGTGACGATACCATCCACGGCATGACCGGTAACGATGTCCTGTACGGCGATGGCCAGGATGACGACCTTTTCGGCGAAAGCGGAGACGATTGGGTGTTCGGCGGAACCGGGGACGATGGCCTGCTGGGGGATGACGGCAAGATCTTCACCAGCCGCAATGGCGTTCCCGAACCGCTTCACGGCGTGGCGGCCAGCAGCGAACAGAATATTGCCACGCCCGGCAAGGCCCACACGGCGGTCGTGAATCCCAAGGGCGAGTTGAAAAAAAGTGTGGATCTGGAGCCGTTCGAGAGCGGTGGAAGCGATGTCCTGTACGGCGGCCAGGGCGATGACAGCGTCCACGGCGGAGCGGGGGACGACGCGTTGTCCGGGGCGGAAGCGCTGGAGAAATTCTACAACCGGCCGCAGCCCAACGAAGCCACCGTGTTGCTGTATGACGAGGAGACGGGCGAATTCTTCAACTTCGATGACAAAACCCCGTTACAGGGCGCGGCGCCCAATCCCGATGGCGATCCCAAGGCCTTTGATGGGGAGGATTTCTTCCTTGATTTCGAAGCGGGGGCGGACGGCGCGGACGCCGATGACGGCCGGGATGCCCTGTTCGGCGGGCTGGGCAACGATTGGTTGGCCGGCGGCACGAACCGGGATCATCTCTACGGCGGATTGGGCAATGACCTCCTGGATGCCGATGACAACGGCGCCACCAGCGTGACGGACGAACGCGCGGATGACCTGTATGCCGATACGGCGTTCGGCGGCGGCGGGCGGGACACCCTGATCGGCAATACGGGCGCGGACCGCCTGGTGGATTGGGTCGGTGAATTCAACGCCTTCCTTGTGCCGTTCTCGCCCTTCGGCGGCTTTACCATCACCCGGAGCCCGTCTCCCAATCTGGAAGAATTTCTCTATGAGTTGGGCGAAAGCGATGGGGCGGACCAAACCCGGCGGAGCACGGGCCGGGATGCCGCGGAACGGCATGGAGAGCCCTTCGGCGAGCTCGGGTTGGTGAAGCAATCGGATGCTATTTGGCAGGAACAAACCGGGGGACCGGCGGATCCCCAGGCCGGCAACGAACCGGGGCAGAAGAAGGATAAAAAATGATGGCCCTGGCGGCATGATGGCCCCGGCTGGCCCCGGCGGCGGCCTGGCGGTGAAAAATCCGTTGGATTCGTTCGACCGGACGGGCCGAGGCGCCGGGATAGCGGGCTGGAACGCGTTCGGAAGCCGCGGTTTTGGATTCGCGCCGGCCCGTGGAATCCGTTTCGTGAGTGGTCTCTATGCCTAACAGAGGAATCCTGTTACCGTTCAGAAGGCGGCCCTGTGGATCGATCCCGATGAAGGAGCGCGAGCATGGTGAATGAGAACGAAACCCGGAATCCGGACGCGGCGGGAACCAAAACTCCCAAAGTGAATTGGGACGACAGCCAGATGAAAACCACGTACGCGAATGTGTGCAACGCGTCCAGCACCCGCGAAGAGGTTACCCTGCTGTTTGGCACCAATCAATCCTGGTATTCGGGGAACAAGGAAGTGACGGTGAAATTGAGCGACCGGATCATTTTAAGCCCGTACGCGGCCAAACGCCTGGTGATTTTGTTGACCAGCGTCGTGGGGGAATACGAGAAACGCTTCGGCGAATTGAAGATTGATTTCCGCTCCGGCAAAGAGGGCGAAACCTGATCCGGATGCCCGGGTCCGCTGAACACGCCGCGGGAGCAGGGGGAAAAATTCCATGCCGATTCCCCGCGCGGCCTCCGGCCGGCCGCCGGATGCGCCGTTGAGTTCCGCTAATCCGCCTGGGTGGAAGCAACTGCTTCAGGCCAAAACCACCGCGGAGTATTGCCGCGCCTGGCTGGAACTGCAATGCGGGTGGATCGGGGCCGTGCCGGGCGCGGCGGTGCTCCTGGGGCCACCGGATCAAGGGCCGTACGTGCCCGCCGCCCGGCGGCCGGAGGATTGGAATCCCGCCGAAGCCGCTCCCGCCGTGGAGCGCGCTGTGCAAGCCCGCAAGGGAGTCGTTTGGAAAAGCGAACCGCCCGAATCCGGGCAATCTCCCTGTTTTTTTGTAGCTTATCCCGTGCGGGCCGGCGAGGCGTTGCATGGCGCCGTGGTGTTGGAGATCCATTCCCACCCGGCTCTCCGGATCCAAGAGGTCATGCGGCAAGTCCAGTGGGGGGTTGCCTGGCTGGAACTCCGGCTCCTCAAACAGCGGGCGGGGCCGGATGGCCTGCGTGAATCCTTGCTCGCGGCCGTCATGGATCTGACGGCCATCCTGTTGCAGGAAGAATCCTTCCAAGCGTCGGCCACCGCATTCGCCACTGAGTTGGCCGCCCGGCTGGGATGCGACCGGGCGAGTCTGGGATTTATGCAAGGCGCGCGGGTGAAATTGCGCGCGTTGTCGCACAGCGCGTTGTTCGGCCGGCAGATGAACCTCATCCGGGCCATCGAAGCCGCCATGGAGGAAAGCCTCGACCAGCTGGCTTTGCTCCAGTATCCGGAGCCCTCGCCCGACTATCCCCAGGTTCTCTACGCGACACAACAGTTGGCCGGGCGGCATGGCGCCGGCGCGGTGTGCACGATCCCTTTTGTCAATTCCCAGGGGCAAGGCTATGGCGCCCTGCTTTTGGAGCGCCTGACGGAGGAGCCGTTCGACCGGGAAACCGTCCGATTTTGTGAAAGCGCGGTGGCGCTGGCCGCTCCCATTCTGGAACAAAAGCGGCGTAATGACCGCCCGTTGCTCCACAAGGCGGGAGAAGCCCTGCGCCTTCAACTCGCCAAGGTCATCGGACCCGGCCACATGCTGCTGAAGGTATCGCTCCTGCTGATTCTGGCGTGCGGCGTGTTTCTGGCCGTGACGCCAGGAGAATACCGCGTCACCGCGAACACCCGCGTGGAGGGGGCGGTGCAACGGGCCGTGGTGGTGCCCTTCGACGGATATATTCTGGAAGCGCCTGTCCGCGCCGGCGACGTGGTTCACAAGGGCCAGGTGCTATGCCGCCTCAACGACATGGATCTGCGTCTGGAGCGTCTCGGATTGGTCAGCCAGCGGGAACAGCACGAGCGGCAAATGCGGGAAGCCCAGGCCGTGGATGACCGCGCCAAGACGCGGATGCTTTCCGAGCGGATCAAGCAGGCCGAGGCCGAGATCGCTTTGCTGGAGCGACAAATCGAACGGGCCCACATCACGGCGCCGTTGGAGGGGATTGTTGTTTCCGGCGATCTGTCGCAATCCCTGGGAGCTCCCGTGGCGCGGGGCGAGATTCTTTTCGAAGTGGCTCCGCTGGACGAGTACCGGCTCATGCTGGACGTGAACGAATACGACATCAGCCAACTCCAGGCCGGCCAACCGGGGTCCTTGATTCTCACCGCCCTGCCGCATACCCCCCTGTCCATTCAGGTGGAGCGGATCACCCCGGTTTCCCAGGCCAAGAACGGGCAGAACTATTTTCAAGTGGAGGCCTCGCTGAAAGAGAACGTGCCCCATCTCCGTCCCGGGATGGAAGGCTACAGCAAAATCCGGATCGGTCAACGGAAATTGATTTGGATCTGGACCCACGATCTGATCGACTGGGTCCGGCTTTGGATGTGGTCGTGGTGGCCTTGAGCGGGAAGGGGAGCCGGAAGCAAGGGCGGGAGGTGGACTGAGATATAGCATGCGCGATTCCTTGTTCAGCCCTTCCTGGTACCGCGTGGCCCAATTGAAACCCCGGTTGCGCGGACATATCCAGCTGCACCGGCATCAGTACCGGGGGGAATGCTGGTATGTGTTGCAGGATCATCTCACCGGGCGGTACGCGCGTTTCTCTCCCGGCGCGTATGCCTTCATCGGGGGGATGGATGGCGCGCGCACGGTGGAAGCGTTGTGGGAGCGCGCCCTGGAGCGCCTGGACGAGGTCGCGCCCACGCAGGGCGAGATCGTCAATCTGCTTAGCCAACTGCATGCCCTGGACGCGCTGGTCTGCGATGTGACGCCCGATACCGCCGAATTGTTCAACCGCTATCAAACAGAGGAAAGCCGCAAGTGGAAGCAGAACTTGTTTTCCCCGCTTTCCATGAAATTCACCTTGGTCGATCCGGAACGGTTCTTGACACGGACCGTGCGCTGGGTCCGGCCGCTGTTCACGCCCATGGGTTTGGCGGCCTGGTCCGCCTTGACCGGCACGGCCCTGGCGCTTGCCGCCCGGCACTGGCCGGAGTTGACCGGCAATTTGGCGGACCGGGTCTTGTCGGCGGAGAATCTGCTCCTCATCTGGCTTTTGTTTCCCTTCCTCAAAGCCATTCACGAACTGGCCCACGGGTACGCCGTCAAAGTATGGGGAGGGGAGGTGCACGAGATGGGCATCATGCTGCTCGTGTTCATGCCCATTCCCTTCGTGAATGCCTCGGCCGCCTTAGCGTTCCGGGAGCGCGCCCGGCGGGTGGTGGTGGGCGCGGCGGGGATCCTCGCCGAAACGGCTGTGGCCTCGGTGGCCTTGTTTTTGTGGATCCATTTGGAACCGGGGAACCTGCGCGCCGTGGCGTATAACGTGGTCCTCATCGCGGGGGTCACCACGATTTTCTTCAACGCCAATCCCTTGCTGCGGTACGATGGATACTACATTCTGTCCGATCTGCTGGAAATCCCGAACCTGTCCCAGCGGGGCTTGAAGTATGTTGGATATCTCATTCAACATTACCTCTTTGGTGTGGACACGGTGGAAAGGCCTCTCACCAGTCCCGGGGAGCCGTTTTGGCTGGTGACGTTCACGATCGCCTCGGGGATTTACCGGATTTTCGTTTACACCGCGATCATCCTGTTCATTTCCCAGAAATTCTATGGGATCGGCCTGATTCTGGCCGCGTGGGCGGTGATCATGATGGGGATTGTCCCTGTATCCCGAATGCTGGGATTCGTGATGTTCCACTCCGCCTTGCGGGAAAAGCGGCCGCGCTCCGTCCTCGCGACCTTGGGCATGATTGCGGCCGGCCTGGCGTTGCTATTTATCGTGCCGTTTCCCAGTTGGACCCGCGCGGAGGGCGTGATTTGGATTCCCGAAGATTCCCTGGTCCGCGCGGAGGTCAATGGATTCGTGCGGGAGATCCGCCGCCTCCCCAACGAGAAAGTCCAAAAAGGGGATGTCTTGATTCTCTGCGAGGACCCCATCTTGGAAGCCCGCCGGGAGGTGTTGCTGGCGAAAAAAAGTGAGTTGTTGGCCCAGTATGATGGTGTCATTCTGCAAGACCGCGTGCAAGCCCATCTCCTCCAGGAGGAACTCCGCGCGCTCAACGCCAATCTGGAATGGATCGAGGAGTTGATCGGCGATTTGACCATCCGCAGCCCCGCGCCGGGGACCTTCATCGTACCGGAGGGGGACGATCTGCCCGGCCGGTTTCTCCGCAAGGGGCAACTCGTTGCTTACGTGCTGCCGGAGATCCTGCCCGCGGTCCGGGTGGCCGTGCCCCAGGCGAAAGCCGATTGGGTGCGCTACCGGACGCGGAAGGTGGAAGTGCGGCTGGCCGGTTATATTCACACGGTGATTTCCGCCGGGATCAAGCAGGAAATCCCCGGCGCAGTGGACCGGTTGCCCAGCCCGGTTTTAAGTCACCAAGGCGGCGGTCCCTTCGCGCTCGATCCCACCGCCCCCGGCGGATTGAAGACGCTGGAGCCGGTCTTTCTCTTCGACTTGGAGTTGGAGAACATCCCGGGAGAGGTCTGGGTGGGGACTCGGGTGTTGGTCCGGTTCGATCATGGTTTCGAACCGCTGGGATTCCAAGGCTACCGGTACGCGCGGCAGCTGTTTCTCAAACGGTTCAATGTCTAGTCAACCCTTGTCTCCCCGCATCGCCCAGGGATTTTATCCCCAGCGCCGGCTGGAACCGGAGCCGTGGCTGGACCGGATCATCACGCACGGCCGGGGGAGATGGGTGGGGCCGTGGTGGAACCGGCCGCGCCGTTTTCAAGCCCTCGTCCAGCAGGTCAACGCGCTGCACGAGGCCGTCCGGGATTTTACCCAAGACAGGATACTCGCCGAGGCGCGCCGGCTGCGCCGGGAATTGCGCCTCCACGGATTCACCGCGGACCGGGTGGCCCGGATTTTCGCGCTCGCGCGCCACGCGGCCGGCCTCGTGCTGGGGATGCGGCATTTCGATGTGCAGATTCTGGGGGGCCTGGTTCTCCTCCACGGCATGGTGGCCGAGATGGAGACCGGCCAGGGGAAAACGCTCACCGCCGTGCTGCCGGCCTGCGCCGCCGCCTTGGCCGGCATTCCGGTGCACATCATCACGGTCAACGATTACCTCGCGCGGCGGGACGCGGAATGGATGCGTCCGGTCTACGAAGCCCTGGGCTTGCGGGTGGGCGCCGTCACCCACGAACTCAACCTCGAACAACGGCAACAGGCCTACCGGTGCGATATCACCTATTGCACCAACAAAGAAATCGTTTTCGATTATCTACGCGACCGCCTGACCCTGGGCGCGCGCGGCGGCGCCATCCAAATGCTGCTCGAGCGGATGTCCCAATCCCATCCCCGCCTGGACTCCCTCCGGCTGCGGGGCTTGTGCTTCGGCTTGGTGGACGAGGCTGACAGCGTATTGATCGATGAAGCGCGCACCCCGCTGATCATTTCCTCGCCGGCCCCCACCCTGTACGAGAAACAGGTGTACCGGGAGGCTTTGGAACTCGCCCGGATGTTGAAACCGCAGCTGGACTTCGTACTCGACCGGGGGCAAAAGAGGTTGGAACTCACGGAGTCCGGGAAAGAGGCGCTGGCCGCGGGGGCCGCCGCGCGGGCCGGCTTGTGGAAAAACACCCGCTGGCGGGAAGAGCTGATTCAGCAGGCCCTCTCGGCGATTCATCTTTTCCACCGCGACAAGGATTACCTGGTCCGGGATCAGAAAATCCAGATTGTGGACCTCTACACGGGGCGCGTCATGGGAGACCGGTCGTGGGAGCAGGGGTTGCATCAGCTCATTGAAACCAAGGAACAATGCCCCCTGACCGCGCCCACCGAGGCCATCGCCCGGATCAGTTACCAGCGCTTTTTCCGGCGGTACCGGTTTTTGGCGGGGATGACCGGCACCGCCCGCGAAGTAGCCAACGAACTCTGGGCGGTGTACCGCTTGCCCGTCGTCCCCGTGCCGCCCAATCAGCCCTCGGCCCGAAGCGCCGGACCGCTCCGCCTTTTTCCCGGGGAAGAAAGCAAATGGCAGGCAGTGACCGGCCGCATTCTCCAGATTCACCAGCGAGGCCGCCCGGTACTAGTGGGGACGCGGTCTGTGGCGGATTCCGGCCTGCGCCCGGATCTGATCGTGGGCCATAGCGGATTCGTATCCACGGCCTGGTTGCGGGATCTCTACGGCGCCCCCCTCCTCAATTTGTTTGAATATTTCTATCATCCCCGCGGGACGGATATGGATTTCCGGCCGGAGTTCCCTCCCCGGCCTCTCGATTTTCTCCGCTCCCGGATGCGGAACGCCGCGATCTTGATCGATCTCCACACGTGCGACGCGGGATATACACCCACCCAATGGCAACACGATTTGTTTCCGCTTGAATACCAACCCAAGTTGCGGGTGATTCACGATGGCATCGATACGGCCTTCTGGCGGCGCCGGCCGGGGGAGAGAACCATCGGCGAAGAACTCATCCCGGACGAGGTCCGGATCGTGACGTATGTGACCCGCGGTTTCGAGGCGATGCGGGGATTCGATATCTTCGTGCGCGCCGCCAACCGCCTCGCGGCGCGCATGCCCAACGTGTTGTTTGTTTGCGTGGGGAGTAAACGGACCTGTTACGGCAATGACCTCGAGCATATCCAGGCGCCCACGTTTTTTGACCATGTTATGCGGACGGAACAACCCGATGTCCGCCGCTTCCGGTTTCCCGGATGGCTGCCGCCGGAGCCGTTGGCGCGGATTCTGTCGGTCAGTGATCTGCATATTTACCTGACCGTGCCCTTTGTGCTTTCCTGGTCGGTGCTGAACGCGCTGGCGTGCGAGTGCGTAGTCCTGGCGTCGGACACCGCGCCGGTGCGGGAGTTCATCCGGCACGGCGAAAACGGCTGGCTGGTGGATTTCTTCGACGCGGACGCATTGGCTGAAAGCGCCTATCGGATCTTGTGCGATCTTCCCGCGTACCGCGGTCTGGGGGCTACCGGCCGGGCGTTGATCGAAGCCCACTACAGCCTGGATGTGACTTTCCCCCGGCTGTGGCGGCTGTTTCAGGATTGCGTGGAGAATCGGGCGTAAGGGAAGACACTTTCCCGTTCGTCCCGGCCGAGCAAGGGATTTCCCCCTGGCGCGCGAACGCGGCCCGGCCAGGGGATTATTTTACAGGACCGCCCCTTACAAGACCGCCGCGGGGGCGGCCGGGGAGCAGGCTTCGCGTTGCGGGTCGTAGGCCAGGTAGGGAGCGAGCCATTTTTCCACGATTTCCACCGGCCTGTTCTTGCGGGCGGCGTAATCTTCCACCTGGTCACGGTTGATCTTGCCCACGCGGAAGTATTTCGCCTGGGGATGGGCGAAGAAAAGACCGGAAACCGAACTGGGGGGATTCATGGCGTAACTTTCCGTCAAGGCGATGCCGGCGTTTTTTTCCACGTCCAACAGGTCCCACAACAGCCCTTTCTCCGTGTGATCGGGGCAGGCGGGATACCCGGCGGCGGGGCGGATGCCGCGGTATTTTTCGCGGATCAGGTCTTCCAGGTCCAGGGTTTCCTCTTTCCCATAGCCCCACTGCTCCCGCACCACTTTGTGGAGGTATTCGGCCAGGGCTTCGGCGACGCGGTCGCCCAGCGCCTGGGTCAAGATGGCGGAATAATCATCGTGCCGGGCCCGGAAGTGGTTGGCGTATTCTTCCACTTCGTGCCCGGCGGTGACGGCGAACGCCCCCAGCCAGTCGATCCGCCCGCTGTCCCGCGGGGCGAGGAAGTCGGCCAGGCAGTAATAGGGTTCGCCGTTATCCTTGCGGGTCTGCTGGCGCAAAAAGTGGAACGTTTGCCGGATTTCGCCGCGGGATTCATCCGCGTACACCTCGACATCGTCCCCCACGCGGTTGGCCGGGAAGAGGCCGAAGACCGCGCGGGGATGGAAGCGCCGGTGCTGGACGATGTCTTCCAGGAGGCGTAGGGCGTCGGTGTAGAGTTCGCGTGCCTGCGCGCCATAGGTTTCGCTTTCGAGGATTTTGGGGAAGCGGCCGCGCAGTTCCCAAGCCAGGAAGAGGGGCGTCCAGTCGATGTACCGGACAATTTCCTCCAACGGGGCCGGATCCCACACCTGCACGCCGGTTTTTTCCGGCCGGGGGATAGGAATTGTGTCCCAATCGCTTTCGAACTTGTCCGCGCGGGCGAGGGCCAGATCGACGCACGGGGCCACGCTGCGCCGGCTTTCCGCGTACTGCCGCCGCAGGGTTTCGTGCTCGCGTTCCAGTTGTTGGACGAATTCCGTCCGTTGGCGGGGATTGAGCAGGCTGCCGCACACGCCCACGACCAGCGAGGCGTCGGGGACATGGCAGACCGGACCGCTGTAAGCCGGGGCGATCTTGATGGCGGTATGCGCCTTGCTGGTGGTCGCCCCGCCGATGAGCAGGGGGATCGTGAAGCCCCGCCGTTCCATCTCGGCGGCGTTTTTGACCATTTCATCGAGGGAGGGGGTGATCAATCCGCTGAGGCCGATGAGATCGGCGTGGTGTTCCGCGGCGGTTTGGAGGATGGTTTCGCAGGGGACCATGACACCCAAGTCGATGACCCGGTAGTTGTTGCAGGAGAGCACCACGGAGACGATGTTCTTGCCGATGTCGTGCACGTCGCCCTTCACCGTGGCGATGACCACCGTCCCGGCGTGGGAGGGCGAGGCGTGTTTTTGTTTTTCCGCCTCGAGGAAGGGGAGCAGATAGGCCACCGCCTTCTTCATGACCCGCGCGCTCTTGACCACCTGCGGCAGGAACATCTTGCCTTCGCCGAACAGGCGGCCGACGATTTTCATGCCGTCCATGAGCGGCCCTTCGATCACGTCCAAGGGATTTTGCAGCCGTTGCCGGGCCTCTTCGGTGTCGTCTTCCACGTAGGTGGTGATGCCCTTGACCAGCGCGTGGGCGAGGCGTTCCTGGACCGTTCCCTGGCGCCATTCCTCGGTTTCTTTCTCCTGGCGGGATTGGTTGGTTTTCACCGATTCGGCGAATTCGATCAGGCGCTCGGTGGCGTCGGGGCGGCGGTTGAGCAGCACATCCTCGACCCGCTCCCGCAGGGCGGGCTCGATTTCGTCATAGACCGCCAGCATGCCGGCATTGACGATGGCCATATCCAGTCCGGCCTGGATCGCGTGATACAAAAAGGCCGCGTGCATGGCTTCGCGCACGGTGTTGTTGCCGCGGAAGGAGAAGGAGACGTTGCTGACACCGCCGGACGTGCGGCATCCGGGGCAGCGCTGCTTCACCTCGCGGACGGCCTCGATGAAGTCCACCGCGTAGTTGGCGTGTTCCTCCAGGCCGGTGCCCACGGTAAGGATGTTCAAGTCGAAGATGATGTCCGAGGGATCCATCCCGGCCTGTTCGGTGAGCAGGCGGTAGGCCCGTTCGGCGATGCGCAGTTTGTCCGCCTTGGTGGTGGCCTGGCCGTTTTCGTCGAAGGCCATGACGATCGCCGCCGCGCCGTAGCGCTGGATCCGCTTCGCTTGGGCGAGGAATGCTTCTTCGCCTTCTTTCAGGCTGATGGAATTGACGACGCATTTGCCCTGCGCGCATTTCAGGCCCGCCTCAATTATTTCCCATTTGGAGCTGTCGAGCATGATGGGGACCCGGGCGATGTCCGGCTCGGCGGCGATGAGGTTCAGGAAGCGGCGCATGCATTCCACGCCGTCCAGCAGGGCCTCATCGAAGTTGACGTCGATCAGGTTGGCGCCGTTTTCCACCTGCTGCCGGGCGATGGCCAGGGCGCCTTCGAAATCGTTGTCGAGGATCAGTTTCTTGAACTTGGGCGAGCCGGTGACGTTGGTGCGCTCGCCCACCATCAGGAAGGGGGCCTTTTCGCCGCGGATCACGCACGGTTCCAGGCCGCTGAAGCGGGTGGCCGGTTCAATGACGGGGATTGTGCGGGGCGGATACGCGCGCAGGCGGTCCACGATCGCCCGGATGTGACCGGGGGTCGTGCCGCAGCAGCCCCCGGCGATGTTCAGGAAGCCTTCGCGGGCGAGTTCTTCCATCGCGGCGGCGGTGGTTTCCGGCGTTTCGTCGTAGCCGGTTTCGCTGAGGGGATTGGGCAGTCCGGCGTTGGGGTAGCAGTGGACATAGCAATCCGCGATTTCCGCCAACGTTTTCACGTAGGGGCGCATGGCCTCCGCGCCCAGGGCGCAGTTGATCCCCACGCTGAGCGGCTTGGCATGGGCGATGGAGATCCAGCAGGCTTCGATCGTCTGGCCCGACAGTGTGCGGCCGGAGGCGTCGGTGACGGTGATGGAGAGGATCAACGGCAATTGGAGGGCATGATGTTCGAAATATTCCTGGATTGCGAAGACCGCCGCCTTGAGGTTGAGCGTGTCGAAGGTCGTTTCGGGCTGCAGAATGTCCACGCCGCCCTCCACCAGGGCGGCCACTTGTTGGAAATACGCCTGGACCAGGTCATCGAACGAAACGGCGCGGAACGCCGGATTGTTCACGTCCGGCGATATCGAGGCGGTCTTGTTGGTCGGCCCGATGGCCCCGGCCACGAAGCAGGTGCGGTCCGGGTGTTGGCGCATGAATTCATCGGCGGCCTGGCGGGCCAGCCGGGCGGCGGCCAGGTTGATTTCGCGCGTGTGATCTTCCAGGCCGTAATCGGCCAGGGCGATGGAGGTGGCGTTGAAGGTGTTGGTCTCGATGATATCCGCCCCGGCCTCGAGAAAGGCGCGGTGGATGCCGGAAATGACATCCGGCCGGGTGACGCACAAGAGATCATGGCACCCTTTGAGGTCCTTGGGATGGTTCCGGAACCGTTCGCCCCGGAAATCCGTCTCCTCCAGATGAAGGCGCTGAATCATGGTGCCCATGGCGCCGTCGAGAAAAACGATGCGGCGCTCCAGCATATTCCGGAGGGCGGTGGCCGTGGCGGATTCGGTTTTTGACGTCGCTTGGAGTGGCATGAACAGGGTCTCCCCCGGTAGCGATGGTATGGTTGGAGATCATGACCGTTGAAAAGTGTGAACAAATGGAAGCGAATAGCCGTCGCGTCAAAGCTCTACTCTGATTCTATTCCATGGACCGTGAGGATCAAGTCAACGAGGGGATGGCCGGGGAGGGCGCTTAGGGGAAGTGATTGGGCAACGCTCTGCAGGATGACCCAGTAAGGATGAAAAATCGTCCTGCTAGGGCGTGCCTCTCCCTGCCTCATCCCGAGGGGGCGGAACAGGTTTCGCGCGCCCATCTTACCCGTGCCAACAAAGCCCAGAGGGACTTCCGCCGTGGGGCAGTTGGTGAGAAAGCCGTGTGGAGGCCCGGCGGGGGGAGGAGTCTAGACATTCATGCGCTTTTTTATAAAATCTTTCGATCTTATCATTGATCCGTACTAGTAAGGGATTTGTACTAGTAAGGGATCTCATGCCAGAAAGGAGAGGAGAAAGTAATGAAGAGACATTGTGGAGTGGTGATCGGGCTGGTGCTGGGCGGGCTGGTTCTTTCGGGGCCGGCCTACGCGGATTTGATCGGATTTTGGAAGTTTGATGAAGGATCCGGCGAAACCGCCGCCGATTCCAGCGGCCAGGGCAAGGATGGGACTATTGTCAATCCCACCAAGGGATTGGGCCCAGGCGGGTCGGTTTGGGTGCAAGATCCCCAGCGGGGTTCCGTGATCAGTTTCGGCGGGACCGCGTCGGGGGCGTACGTGCGAGTGGGCGCGGATATCATTCCCGCGATGAAATTCGATACCAACTTCACCTGGGCGTTCTGGGCCAAACAAGCGCCAGGATTTGGTGTCAACAATATCATCGTCGGGAACCGGATGAATATCAACGCGGCGGATTTCTCTCCGCGCGAGTTCATCAAATTCACTCCCACCCAATTTGAATTCCACGCCAACGCGGTGGGGACCGACAATTTGAATTAT
>ERZ795045.3269-NODE-3269-length-14490-cov-6.231105_pt1 | contig 14490 bp, 13 predicted proteins | sample MGYA00375129_ERZ795045 | MGnify/ENA primary metagenome ERZ795045 (study PRJEB30174, sample SAMN05720166) | activated sludge metagenome | isolation source: anaerobic digester from wastewater treatment plant | place: Japan | collected 2015-05-15 ... | reverse complement strand
TGCCCTCCAGCGCCTTGCAGAATTCGACTACGACAGCGCCATGAAGCGCAACGCAGTCGGCTTCAACAAGATGGATACGCGCATCGGCAAGGAGTTGGCGGCGCGTTCCGTAAGCAGAAGGCTAACTCCCGGAGAAGCAGCCCTTGGTCGCAAGCTGGTGCAGCGCTACCAAGGACAGCTACCCGTCGAGATGGTCGTAGCCTGCGGTATCACACCAAAGGGGGAGAAGGACAAAAAACGCGAGACAGCGTAAGTTGCGAGGGGGCAATGCTTGCGAGTGTCGCCCCCCACTCTCGAAAGGAGATGCGTTGAAAGAAGCTGACAGTATCCTGGAGATTCGCGTCACCAAGGCAGGCATGATGACTAAGCTGGTTGGCGTGGTCATCGCTTTACTGGTCGGGCTGATCATTGCGAAGCTGATACCCAACGTCTATTGGGTCTACGGGTGGGGCTTCGTGGCGGGCCTCGTCGGCGGTCTGTTCGCAGCCATCTGGGACACAGAACTGAAGGTGAAGGACATCCCGTTTGATAAGTCGTGATGCGACCACACGGAAAGGAGCGACGTGTCACCAATCCTGATCAGTTACACCGACCAAGAAGGGAACACACTTCCCCGGTTGGATGCACAGCGTATCGCCGCAGAGAACCTCTCATCTAGGGAACGGGTTATCTGCCTTCGAGCAGGCGAGCCGTGGGCACCCCAAGCCGTCAGTCGTCCCCGAACGGGTCGGCTGTCATCACGATCTGCTGCCTGCTATCGAACTCGGTCCACACGGGGCTGAAGAAGCGGTTGTTGAGTGCGACGACTTCCTGCACATCGGTCACGACCTCAATGATGTCTCTGCCCGCTTCTGCCTTTCGCCACCCGCTCAACGTCAGGTTGGCGGAGCCTTTGAAGGCCAGGAGGCCATCCACGATGATCACCTTCTGGTGCGGCATGGCGTGCCACTGGGCCGCGTCCGCCCCCCGCTCGAAGAGCCTGGTCTTGAGATGACGGGCGTCTGCCGCGTGATCCCTCAATTCCGTCGCCAGCCGCTCTTCGACGTTGGAGACGATGCCCCTCACCGCCACCCGCTGTGCGGCCATTCTCAGCGCTCCGAGCAGCATCTCACTCATGCCGTAGCTCACGAAGTGCACGAACCTCTCGGCGCGGAGCAGGCACTGGAAGAGGCCGCTCAGAAGCGACGGTCCATTCGGCAATTGGGGCGAGGCGGGTGCCGTTCGCATCTGGCGGGCGATGCTCGCGAGGGACCGGCTGTGCCCGATCAGGTCCTTGAACGCTACGCCCAGGCCCTCCTGTTCGAGGTAGTCGCCCACCCGGATGTATGGATACTCATCCGTAGGGATGTACTCTACCTGGCAGACAGGGCAGACAGCCTTACGCGTGTGCCAGTCGAAGGGGGCCGCCCGCAGCAGCCCGCAGCACCTCTCACAGAGGTACCTCGGCGGCTCGAACTCCAGCAGCGTGCCGATGTCGAAGCTGCGTGCAGACAACGCGACTACCCTCCGAATGGTATTCGCCCACCTATGCCTCGGGAGTGCGGAAGACAGAGGTGCATCCGCACGCTCGTGCTATCCGACGCTGGAGGAGCCGGTCGCGCTCAGACACCGGGCGTCTCGCTCGATCTCCTGTAGCTGCGCGAGTGCCCCGAGCGCGGCCTCCACGGAGACGTGCGGCTTCAGTTGGTGGATGCGCTCGGCACGCTCCTCGTCCGTGCTGAACTTCTTCTCCCTGCGCGTCACCCAGAGGGCGGTAGCCAGACGCTCCAGTTCCCCCACGTTCTTCCCGCCGGTCTTCCTGGCGACGAACTCGATGGCCTCGCCGTACTTCGCCAAGGTTTGCTTGTGGAACGACTGGATCCGGGTTGCATTCTCGGTGATCCGCCAACTGGAACCGTAGGGGTCCGTCGGGAACATCTCCAGCACCATATCGGCGCGCATGGCGACGAGTTCATCGCGCAGATCGAACGAGAAGGGTCCGTGCTTGTAGAGGATGAACTCGAAGTCCGTGGGCACCTCGAACAACTCCTGGAGGAAGAGCGTGGCCTTCTGGATGTGCGTCTCCCCGCACCAGCTCTCGTGGGCCTTCAGGCGCTCCACCAATCGGGTGAGCACGGTGATCTTCTGCAGTCTATCCATTCTCTGTCTCGCTTTTCGGTGTGATGATCTCTTGTCGCTTCTTCGTCAGCCAGTCGTTGGCCCTCCGGCGAATGGTAGGCGCAACGAAGACGTAGTCCACCGCCGCAGGAGGGATGTGCGCGATATTACGTGAGAGGGCCAGGGCCGAGACCACGCGGTCGTCGCGCATCCTCACCGGGAAATCGAGGGACGTGTCCTTGGGAGGCACCGGATCATGCCGGACCCAATCCGCCCCAAACTTCTCCGATGCTGCTTCCGCGATGGCACAGCCCGCTTCCGGGTTGACGCGAACGTCATCCGGGTTCCACTCGTACAGCACCCGGAAATGGTCACGCTGCAGGATACGGCGAGCAGCATCGTGACCGGGCGCGTCGGCGTCCAGGGCTGCTAGACGAAACGCCGCTGTTACCTCGTTATCCGTCATCCTTAGCAGTTCCTCCACGTCCGTGGAGAAGCGGCCACCAGGGAGCCATTGCGCAAGGAAGTCCTTCAGGTGGATGTCGTACACCCGGCGCACGGGATGTAGGTAGACCTGCGAGAACATGAAGTAGCGGGCAAGGAGCAGCGCTTCAGCCGATTGTACACCGCCCTCCTCGACGCCGAGCGATGGAACCGGCTCGGCTTCCGCGTTCTCATCTCCGTCGGCTTCGCCCCCGCCAACCGTGGGCTGCACCAGGATGCGCAAGGTGTCAATGAGGCGGTAGTGGTCGAACCGCCCGTACGAAACCCCGGTGTGGTGCGAGTCGCGCAAGAGGTAGTCCATCCGGTCTACCCCGAAGGCCGACCCCACGATGATCTCGGCGAGGATCGTCTCCCAGTTCGAGAAGTGGAGGTCGGGGGCTTCGCGAGGGCCGAGGGCCACCTTCACCACGTCCACAGAGCGCAGCGGGGGTGTCATCGCCCCCCAGATCTGCTCCATTTCCTGAGAGGTGATGATCGCCCGTGTCAGGTGCTCGTGTGTGAATCCCGCAGGCAGCAATTCCTTCTCGGCGGCGTGCGAGAAGGGAAGATGGCCCATGTCGTGGCAGAGCGCCGCCATGCGGACCACGCGCCGCCAGTAGCGGCGGGAATCATCGTTCACCGCGTCCGGCGGCAGCAGATCAAGGACATCCTCGCTCAACGCCCCTGTCGCGGTCACCACGTCGAACACGCGTGAGGCCAGTTCCATGACCCCGAGGGAGTGCTCGAAGCGACGGTGGGTCGCCCCAGGATAGACAAGGTAGGACAGGGCCAACTGGTGGATATGCCGAAGGCGCTGGAACGGGCGGGAGTTGATCACGTCTCGCTCAATGCCGTCAAAGCGAACGAAGACGTGGATCGGGTCCCTCACCTCATGGAATGGTTTCAGCATCCAGTCACACCCGCTCCCTGGTCAGCACCCGACCCGCCGAGCGCCTTGGCGCTACGCAGGTAAGGGCGGTCGGCGCAGCCACACCAGACGGCGAGGCCGTGCCGACGCGACCGCCAATGCGTGGCCCCACTACCATAGTATACATCTGTTCGCCCCTTGCGCAAACATCTCCTCTTGGGTTTGGCGGATGCACTTCTCCCGCCTGTCTACCAAGTACCTCTGGGCCAGTGATAGCGTGGCGTCGGCGATTGCTCACAGGCGCGAGGCACACGCCTACCCCGAAGCCTCACCGCAAGGGCACCTCGCGCTCCAGGTTTGATTACGGAGCGGCGAGGGGGAACATCCGGGTCTTTCGGCACTCGCATCTCCAGTAGCTGCCATCCGGGCGGCGGGCCAGGTCTCCACAGACCGGGCACACCAGCGCCGACAGCAGGTCCAGGACCGCTTTGCCGAAGCCCTCCACCTCGCCATCTGAGATATCGCTCCCCAGAGCGTTGTAGTGCGCCCCGACCCAGTTGCGGATGAACGTGATCCCGCTCACCTTGTCGATGAACGGCTTCAGGAGCACTTCCTCGGGCTGCTCGACGACGCCGGATTTCGTTTCGGGATAGGCGGGGCGCTCGATGCGTAGCTGCTTCGCCAGCTTCGCAGTGCCGTCGCACAGCGCGCCCAGGGTGTAGACGCCCTCTGGCGTGCGGGGCAGGGAGCAGCGGTATTGCAGCGTCAGGTGGTCGAGCACGAACTCCAGTAGCACCCCCGCCTGTGATGCCACCCCGCGCCGGTCCAGCGGCTCCACCGCCAGCGTGTCCGCCAAATCCTCCACCGCCAGCTTCGCCTTGTCGGCACAAACGCCGCGTTCTGGCGTCCACCGACGCAACGAGATCAACTGCACGTTCGCGGCAGGTCCGACGCCGTGCCGGTAGCGCTCCTGCCACGAGCGGAGATGAGTCGTGATGATCACGTGGCTGAAGTGTTGGCTCTCGGCTTGGAGCACGTCCGAGATCCGCGCGAGGTGGGCCTGGTCCACGGACGTGAACACGTCGTCCAGGGCGAGGATCCTATCACCCGCTCCCGCGGCCTTGGCGAGGGCCAAGAAGAGGCAGAACCCCAGGGTGTCCAGGTGCGCGTCGCTGAAGTAGCCCTGTGGAGCGACCCCCGCACGCCCGCAGAAGGAGCCGTCCTGGTGAATGGACCCCTTCCGGTTCTCGTCAAGGTAAAGCCTGAGACTACCGACCGGTTCGTCCGGGTGAACGAGGCCATAGAGCCGGTTCCATTCATCGACCACCTTGTCCAGCGCCTTCTGGGTGAAGCGGATCCTCTCGTCATGGACGATCTCCAGCGCGCGCCTCAGCGCACCCCTCAGGGCATCGGCGTACTGGATGCGCTCGTTCGCGTCCATTATGTTCCCGTGGTGCAGCCGAAGGGCATTTGCCAGATTCAGGTCTCTGCGCGCGATACCGAGGTCGCTCTCCAGGATCGGCTTTGTCGCCGAGAGCACGGCGCGAAGGTCCTGCGCCTGCGGCAAGGCCGCGGTCGTCTCCGCATCACCGGTCAGCAGGCGGTAAGTGCCCCTCGCAAAGGGCACGCGCTGCAATGCTGCAACCGGGTTGGCATCGATCCACGCCAGTGCCGCCACTGCCGTCCGCACGAGCGCGGCCTGCGCATTCGCGAGCATGGCATTGGCCTGCTCTAGCCCCCTGGCGGCATTATCTCGTTTGCACCGTAACTCATCCGCCAAGGCCATACGTGATAGCCTCTCTTTGATCTCCCTGCACAGCGTTGCCGCCTCGATGGAGCGCTGGCAGACCGGGCACGCGTTCGGTGCGCGAGGGGAGCCGAGATACTCTGCCGCCCTGCGGAGGATCTCCACCAGGTCCACTTGGTCACGCGACGCCGTAGCCTCAAGAGCCGCCTGCTCCTCATCCACGTCCTTGGCTACCTGGATGGCAGCTTCCCGCGCCCTGCAGGCCACGTCGAGGGCGTCGGACGCGCGGTCGAGCGCATCAATACGGCTTACCAGACCTTCGATGCTCTTGACGGTCAGCTCCAGTTCGCCGTCATCAGCCGCCCCTCGTTCCGCAGCCCATTCGAGCGCCGTCTTTGCTGGTGCCCCAGGACAACCCTCGGCCTGCCAGAGGCCCTGCAACTGCCGGTCGGCATCGGTCTTGCGGTCGGCCTCACGGTTCAGGTTCGCCTCTGCCGTTCGGAGGGCGTCCCGCAGGCTCGACTCGCCCTTCTCGACCGCGCCCACATCGATGAAGCGCCTCAACTGCTCATAGCGCTTCGATGGCTCCGCCTCCACCAGCCGCAAGAGTTGCGAGCGGCGAAGGACATGCGCCGTGGGCACGCCGTCGGGGCCAGCAATCCTGATCTGGTTGCCGCTGTAGGTCGCATACCAGGTGCTCTCGCCGAACTGGAACGAAACCGACACGTCCCCGGTGCGGTGGCCGATGGAGGGCAGATGTTCGCGCTCGCTGGCCGAACTGCGCCCTTGGAGCGACCCTACCTGCCGATTGCACACGATATCGATGGCATCGATGATGGTAGACTTGCCGGTGCCGTTCTCACCGAAGAGCAGCGCAATGGGTCTTTTCGGGTCGAACGCCAACTCGACCGGCTTGGTCGCCCCCCGGAAGCACTTCAGGGTGATCTTCTCAACGCGCCTCATCGTCGCCGCCCTCCCGTCTCTTGGGTCTCGGGGGCGGACCCATCCATAGGCTCCAGTCGCTCTCCTTAGCGCGCCCGGATGCCAGCATACCGCGGATCTCACTCACGCGGCTAGGCGGCACGAGACCCTCCTGAGCGAGCGCCTCGGCGATGACTGCGGCCAACTCCTCGTTCGGGGTTCTGGGCCTCTCGGGATCTGCCATGAGCACCTCCTGGGGTACTGCAGGGACTACCCAACGTGCCAGCGGATCGTGAAGATGTTCTCCGTTCGTGTAGTCCGGTGCAACCGTGCTTCTACCTTCGAGATCAGGGCTTCCTTCCTGGCGTCTATGTCATCCTGCGCTTCGTAGAGCGACCGACGCTTCCGCGTGCGCTCGGTTTCCAGGTCCTTGATGGTTCGGTGGAGCGCCAGTTTGCGCTCCAGCGAGTCGGCCAACCGTGCTTCCTTGCGTGCCTGCTTGATCTGGAAGTCGAGGTCCTTTAGCTCGGTTTCCAGGCCATGCTTCAAGTCATCCGCCCACCGGTCCAGTTTCTCCACCTCGTCGTCAAAGAAGCGGGCGTTCCTCTGGCCGATCCGTGCGAGTGTCTCCTCCTGCAGGGCGTGAAGGCGCTGCTGCAGCGTGTTGTCCACCGGCGGCGGCACCTGTGCCTCGCCGGAGACCAGCCCCGGCACGTGGAACAGGCGCTCACACACCTCGGGATGTAGCAGATTCCCCGCGTCGTCACAGGCCGCAAAGAGCAGATGGTCCTCATCCTCAAGGGCGGATACGGTGAGGCGAGTCAGGGTGAGGTAGCCCGACCGGCCCACAAGCGGCTCCACCAAGCCGACCCTACCTGCGTAGGCGGTGTAGGAGAAGGTCACCTGCGCGCACGGCAGCGAGCGCTCCTTGGCGTGCTCGATAGCCGCTTGCGCGAGGGGGTGGCCCAGGCGGTAGGCGTGGTGCCCATCGAACTGGGTTGTCCGCGTGACAAACTGGTACCGGCCCAGGGGCGCATCCGGCCAACCGTGCGGCACGCAATGCAGGTCGAACTCCAGACGCTCTTCGTCGAACGCCGCCACATCACCAAGTTCGTGCTGCGTCAGGCTCCAGAGCCAGCGCTCTGCGCGGGCGAGATAGCTCCTGCTGGCCTCACGGCTCATGCGCAGCCGCTCATGCACTTCCTCATCAAAGTGTTCCAGCAGCTTGGCCCGTGTGTCGGCCATCCGTGCGGCGATCTCCTCCTCAAGCTGCTGCTGCAGGCTGTTGAAGGCCGCGTCGATCTCCTCCGTGGTGCGACAGGACTGGTAGATCCCGGCGATCCGGCGCTCGAAATCCACGCCGGACTCCAGAGCACCGAGCACCTCGTCCGATGAGCCGAACACGCCGTCGAAGAGGCGGAACTTCTCGGAGAGCAGCTCGAAGACGCGCTGGTCGGCAGCGTTCTCGCGGTTCAGGAAGTTCACCACCACCACATCGTGCGCTTGGCCATAGCGATGACAGCGGCCCACCCTCTGCTCGATCCGCTGCGGGTTCCATGGCAGGTCGTAGTTGACCACCAGGGAGCAGAACTGGAGGTTCACACCCTCGGCGGCAGCTTCTGTGGCGACAAGGATGTCGGCATGGTCACGGAACTGCTCGACCAGAGCCGCCCGCAGATCGACCGCCTTGGACCCGGTGACGACGGGTTCCCCCTGGTGCCTCTTCAGCCACTCCCGGTAGATGGCCCCGGAGCGGTCATCAGTATTCGTGCCGTTCACGGTGAGCACGCGGCCTTCGTAGCCGTTTCGGTTCAGCAGGTCGAAGAGGTACTCCTGGGTACGACGAGACTCCGTGAAGATGACCGCTTTGCGGTTGGCCCCGAGTTCATCCAGCTTGGCGAAGCCATGCTCCAGCGCTTGCAGCAGGGCTTGGCCCTTAGCATTCAGGGTGATGGACGACGCCAGGTCCCGGTAGGAGGTCAGCTCGGCAATCTCAGCGGCGATGTCGCCAAGCTCGCCCGGTTGCTGGCAAGTCGCAGCGGGGCCTTGCTCCTCCTCGCTGTCGGACCACTCCTCAACCACCTCATCCACCACCTCGAAATCATCGAGGGTGGCAACCGTTGCCCCCTGGCGCTGTTGCAGGCGCTCGGCAAGGGCGGCAAGAGTACCGGCGATAGCGAACGTCGAGGATGCCAGCAGCTTGCGGAGGATGAGCGTCATCAGCTTGCGCTGGCTGGCTGGCAGGGCGTTCAGCTTCTCGCGCTGCAGATACCCGGACACGCGTTCGTACAGCTCCTGTTCCTCCGGCGTCGGGGTAAAGTCCTGGGTAATCGGGATGCGTTTGGTGAAGCGCACGTACTCGACCACCTGGCGACGGAGCGTTCGCTGGCAGATGGCGCGCATCCGGTGGCGTAGCTCACCGATCTCCCGGTCCTGGACCGGCCCACGCATGTAGCGGGCGCGGAAGGCATCCATGTCGCCGAAGAAATGCTCGTCCAGGAAGCTGACGAGGCCGTACAACTCCAGCAAGCTGTTCTGGAGCGGCGTAGCCGTGAGGAGCAGAAGCGGCCGGCCAAGGATAGCCCCCTTGATGGCGTTGGCTATCTTGTTGCTCGGCTTGTAGACGTTGCGCAACCGGTGCGCCTCGTCAATGATTACGAGGTCCCACGGGACCGAGCGGACCTCGTCCTCCTTCGACCGCGCGAAGTGGTAGGAGCAGATCACCACGCAATCGGTCGGCGTGAAGGGGTCCTCGCCCGCTCTCAGGCCCGCATTATACTCCCGCGAGTCGATGACGTGAGACTGAATGTAGAACTTCTCCAGGAGTTCCTGCTGCCACTGTTTGCGGAGGATGGCGGGCACGACGACCAGGATACGCCGCTTGCGCTCGGCCCAAAGCTGACTGACAATCAGGCCAGCCTCGATGGACTTCCCAAGGCCCACCTCGTCGGCCAGGATGGCTCCCCTTGAGAGGGGCGACCGGAAAGCAAAGAGCGCCGCGTCGATCTGGTGGGGGTTGAGGTCCACTGTGGCGTTGAACAGCGACGGCCCGAGTTTCGCATAGTCGTCGGATGCAGAGCGCCGCGTCAGTTCATAGGCGTAGTACGCCGCATGGTAAGGAGTCGACAACCGGCCAGCCTCCGTTTGGCAGGGCGTTGGGGTTCCGGGACTGCATGGAACCGGCGGGTGATCAGTTCGCCCTCGCTCTGGCGCTTCCTTCCCAGAGCGGGGCGGCAATCACTTCCCCTGCGCCGGACCAGCGACACCGCCAACCAGCCAGGGCGCGAGGGTGATGTAGCGGCTCCGGCCATCCTTTCCGCCCCACCCCTCTGGGCACTCCCGGTCCACTACGGGAAACGTTTCCCGCGCGGTCGGCGTGGCTCCCCGGAGGCGGATCGGGCCGGGGCGTGGTGTGTCACCAGCCCCTATTGGGCAGTACACCGCGCGTTGTGAGGCCGGTATCACACGGTCACGTACGCACCCGTGGTGTTGCCGTTGCCATGGTGACCAGTCGCTTGCTGCTGGGTACGGGCTGGTTCACCTGATACTGGTTCGGGGACCGTCAGTCGCGCCCCAGCGCGCAGGCGTTGTCTCCCCGCTGGCCTCGAAGGCGCGCAGGAACTCCATGGCGCGCAACGTGCTTGCCTGTCCTCTGGAGTACCTTAAAGCGCGACTGGAAATGAAGGCTGTCTCGGTCGAGGCTCCGTACCTTCGGCTACTGCTTCACTCCCCCTTGCGTGATCCAGAAGTCGTCTCCTCAGAGGGTACTTCGAGTGCAGGCGCATCAGCCTGCACCTCTAGTTCTTCTTCTCTACTTAGAAGACTCTACTTCTAACCTATAATGCAGGAGCGCTAGCCATACTGGCAGTAGGGGAGTTGGCACCCTAGAGCGTCCGAGAGTTGACGACCCCCTTCCAGGAGTTGACCACCCCACCTTCCAAGAGTTGACCACCCGCTTCCATGAATTGACCACCCCCGAGTGGTAATCACCCTCATGCCTGTCCGTTCGGGTCCATGAACTCGCGCAGAGCGAGTCGCAACCCCTCGAACGTGTAGCAGTTCCTGCCCAGATCGCCGCGCTCATCGCCGTTCGTGCGCAGTCGCATTACCTGCTCGACCTCGACCAGCCCTCGCGCCTCCAGCAGAGAGACCCTGTTGCCGATGTAGTACTCGCTCATGCCCCCACGTCGGGCCAGTTGGCTACGAGATACATGGACGCCTTGGCGAGTGCCAGCGTAGTCTTGTTCGTGCTCGTGGGATAGCAGCAGCAGGAGGACATAGGCCGCACCATACGGCAGTGGCCCGCGCTGCTCTCCGTCCACCGTCTCGGTCGCATCAGCGAGAAACGCCTCTGTCAACCAGGACCGCACTAACTGCGTCGGTAGAGAGGTGAAGCCGGGGTGTGCCTCATCGGAGTGCCTCTTCGCGACCGTCGATATGGCGTCGTGGAACGGCTTCAGGTTCCACTCCTCACGCCCTCGGCTCCTCTGGACCTTAAGCAGCCCCGCATCTAGCAGGCGGTTCAGGCGCTTGCGAAGGGCAGGCACCGAGCAGCACATCTGCCTTGCCAGTGTCTCGACAGAGGGCCACACCCATTGGCCCTTATCTCTCGCGTAGGACAGCATCATCGCGATCAGGAGATGATCGGCAGGCTGCAGTCCCAACTCACCTGAGAAGATCAACGCGTTGTGCGGGTACTGCACGTGAGCGCTGTCATTGATGCCCCACAGCATCTGGAGCCTATGGGCGTCCTTCTTCTGGTCCTTGTCTGGAACTATCTCGCCTACATCGGATACCATCACTTCGTCGTTCATCACCAACTCCCTCAACATCCTGACTTCACCCGCGTACACGGCAGGCACCGAGGCGCATGGTCGTGCCGATGCGCCCATGCCGTCGGTTCTCGGAATGCAGACTTCCGGTCAGCTAGAGGCAATACGGTCGTTGCGGTTCGGCCACAGAGGAGCCGACGCGCACAGGACCAGCATCAGCATCGCAGGCTTGGCCTGCCTGCTTGGTGCCGCCCTGCACAGCCACGATTCCGGGCCATGCCGTGCGAACGGCAGAGGAGAGCGAGGCCCCCAAGGAACACTTGGGGGCCTCGCTGATTGGCAACCGCCCCGACTGATCGGGCGCAGTCGTGTGGATCTCATCGCCCCTCAGATCAGAGGGGCACGCGCGGCACTCGGCACTACCAGCGGTCCGCTACGTTCCAGATGACCTCGCAATCGCAGTGACCGCCAAGCTCCTGGAGCCTGCTCGTGTTCCTGCGCACATCCAGGCCGTGTGCATGAAGCCAGCGCTCGGCCTTCGCCAGCGTGCCGTCGCACGTCCATCTGAGGGTCTTGATGTCGTCGGGATCGGACATACGGAAGTCGCAGCCATTCGGCCCCTCCAGGAAGGCCACCAGTTCATCCAACTGTTCGCGCGCCATCAAGCCGCTGGTCGGCTCTTCGTGGACCAGAACCAGGGTCTCCGCGCGCCTATCGCGCTGCTCATCGAGGATCACGATCTCGACGGGTTCCATGCTCTTCACCCGCTCGTCACACTCCATACTCGTCACTACGGTTCTCCTTCCATCGCTCACGTGCTCGGCTTGCCTCCGGCGACGATCCCGAGTGGCCCTTCCTGAGCCACCACACCCGCCTCCGGGAGCGGCGCAGGGCTTCCGGCGCTGCGTCCGTTCCACTGCATCCATTCGCGCACACCCAGTATCGGCGAGGCAGTCTCCCGCCTCGTCCTGCCTTGGGAGTCCACGCCTCACCGCAGACCCGGCACCGCAAGATGATCGAGCCGCGCCGTGCGGCATTGAGGTCTGCGATCTCCACATTCGCCTTCGCGAGTTCGTGTGGCGTACAACGCCGAGGCCGGTCTTGGCCTTCGGACGGGCACGCCTGTTGGGGTTCACCAGCAACCAATGGGGTCTCTCTCCTTTCGTCACATGAGGGACCAGCAGGCCCGAAACGGGCCGTAGGGAGACGTAGACGACCGTGGCTCCGGACCAGATCGGCTCTGCAGCGAGGAATGAGGAGTACCTGGGGGGGCGCGATGGCGGACTACCTGCTCAAGCTGCCACGCTCGTCATCTCTGGGCGGCACTCGATTGCTCCAGCCCCGCATTCACCCGGTTAGACTGGTTGCCGGGATGGTTCGTTCCACCCGCAGCGCGGATGCCCGTGCAGTGGACGCGGGAGAGCCAACCCGAGGAGTGCCTGGGATCCCCGGCAACGGCATGGGGGTGGGTTGCCGGTGCGAAAACGACACTGGTATACCCCCTCGGTTCGCGCCGCAGTCCCTATCATACTTACGCTGCACCCTCAGGCGTGTCTCGCATCCGGTCGAGCATCGCGAACACCTCTGCCCAGTATTCCGCCGACGGCTCCGCTGGTGGGGGGTCGGCATGGACGATTGCTGCTCCGAGCCAGTTGCAGGCCATTGTCGCGGCGCTCAGGTCGGGGTGCGGATCATGCACATCCGGCCCGCCCTCTGGCAGGAGGGCATTGAGGACGGCTTCCAGATCGCGGTCGGCCTCACAGGTCCACTCTGGCCCGTCGATGGTTGCCGTCACGCCCTCGAACTCAATGGTCACTGCCACGGCATGTCCTCCCTTACTTACTATACGCCAACCTATGACGCATGTCTCACGGTGTTCGGTTTGGTGGGCAGGGGCCGGGGGCGGTTCCCCCGGCCCCCGGCGCGTCAGGCGCTGAACGTCTCGCGGAGCACTGCCAGAAGGCGGCGCAGGTAAGCCTCCGCGCCCATCTCCTCGACCATCCGCTTGTTCGCGGCTACCCATGTATCGTCGTCGATGACGCGGGGATACTGCCCCACCCCCGTATAGACGGGGTTGCTGATGACCTTCGCCACGTCCTCGGCGGACCACTTGTCTCTGCTCATACTCTCTCCTCTCGTTTCCACACTGGCCTGCTTCGTCATCCTGATTGGCCGCTCGCTCGTGCTGTGTCTGGCGGGCCTCGCGGCCAAGGGCGCGCAACGGCCCGTCCGCCGCAACCAACCACGATGTCCGCGCACTCCGATCCTGACACGGCAGGGGCGGGCAACTCTCGCCGCCCGCCCCTGCTTCGACGCCCGCTATCTACCTTACGCACAGCCAGCCGTGACGTCTCACCGGACAGCAGCACCACTGGAAGCCAGGATCGCCTCCACATCGACCCCGTGCTCTCGGAGGTAGCACCGGATCTCATCGTGCGTCGCGCGCTCGAACACGAGCCGCACCATCGCCACCTCTCGGATTGCGGCGGGCACCTGCAACCAATGCTCCCAGGCCGGGAAGATCGGTTCGCCCTTCGGTCGGGTGATGCCCCGGTGCAGGCAGCGCAGCACGTCCGCTGCGTTGCGGCACTGTGCCAGATCCAACCGGATCCAGCGGGCGTTCCAGTAGAGGCGTCTCGCCAGCCGCTTCAGCAACAAGCACTCTCCCTTCTGTGTCGTCGTTCGCGCCGGGGCTTCGGCCTCGGCTCCATCCTACTTACCTTACGCTGCCGCGTGCGGCGTGTCCCGTGTCGGCGTCGGTCCGAGCGAGCGAACGGCAGGGCGCAACCTGCAGCCATGCCGTCGTCTCGCGACCGTATGGTTCACCTCACACGTCCGCACCCGAGTTTCTCGCCCTGTCATGTTGGGCCTGCTGCAGGGCTTCACCCAGGAACTGGCGGGCCATCGGGTAGTTGTCACCAGTACCCTCGCAGAGCACTCTCCGTATCCTCCGCTGGTCAGTGTCGAGCACCCGCCACCGGTATCGGGGGCCGAAGCCCGTTGCCCTCAACTCGCCAACCAGATTGCCCAAGTCGCTCTCCTCTCTCATCCCTGGTCGTGGCCGGTCCACCATCCCGGCGTGCCTCTACCTTTCATACGCATCGCCAGGAGCCGTGTCTCGGCGCGCACCATGCGGCCATGTCGAGGAGCGCGGCAGCGGTGCCGCCGCGCTCCCATCGCGTCACTCAGCAGCGAGTGGGGGGCATCCTGGTGAAGAATGCGGCGAGAAAGGTCTCCCGTCGCCGGTTCGTTACCACCATCTCATCCACGAACGCATCCCTGCGGTCCGCCGGGAGCGCGCACAGTACTTCCTTCTGGAACCCTGTCAGCCCATGCCCGCAGTCGCTCAGTCGTTCCTCAATGCCCGCGTCTATAGCAGGTACGCCACCCGACCCACACCGTCTGTCTGTACCTTGCAAGCTCTCTCCTCTCATCGGCCACGGGGTGCATATACGGCACCGCGATCCACCGGCCAGCTTTCCGCCGCCGGTAGTTGCCTTACGCGGTGGCATGGCGGGTGTCTCGCGGCCTGGATGTCCGGGACGGTGCCGACGCCGCGCCGCTGCGGCATCGCCCGATAGGTCTTGCGCGCCGAGGGCGCA
>ERZ795045.3245-NODE-3245-length-14585-cov-4.376325_pt1 | contig 14585 bp, 14 predicted proteins | sample MGYA00375129_ERZ795045 | MGnify/ENA primary metagenome ERZ795045 (study PRJEB30174, sample SAMN05720166) | activated sludge metagenome | isolation source: anaerobic digester from wastewater treatment plant | place: Japan | collected 2015-05-15 ... | reverse complement strand
CCTTCGTCCGCGGTGTGCAGCTCGTCGGGATCGCCGCCTTCGATCGAACGCACCGCAATCGGCACCACCTCGGCAGCGAAGGCGCCGGCCAGCGTGGCGGCCTTGGCGCGCTGGTGGCTCAGCAACGCATAGCGGTCGAGTTGCTCCTTGGTCAGCTTGCGCTGGGTCGCCAGCAACTCCGCGCCCATGAACTGGCTGAACTCCGGGCCGGGGAAACGCTGGCGGATCACCGGGCTCATGTAGTGGCCCAGGCCGGCGTCCTTGAAGATCTTGCCCAGGCTGGCCAGCGGCACGCGGCTCATGCTTTCCACACCGGCGGCGATCACGCAGTCCATGGTGCCCGACATCACCGCCTGCGCCGCAAAGTGCAGCGCCTGCTGCGACGAGCCGCACTGGCGGTCGATGCTCACGCCGGGTACGGTGAGCGGCAGCTTCGACGCCAGCACCGCGTTGCGGCCGATGCAGTTGCTCTGCTCGCCGGCCTGCAGCACGCAGCCCATGATCACGTCGTCGACCGCGGCCGGGTCGGCGCCGCTGCGCTCGAGCAGCGCGTCGATCACTTGCGCGGCCAGGTCCACCGGGTGCCAGCCCGACAGCCGCCCGCCGCGCTTGCCGCCGGCGGTGCGCGCCGCGGCCACGATATAAGCTTCAGCCATGATGCGTTCCTCCTCCAAACCGCCCTGGGCCACCGGGGCGGGACAATGGGAAGGCGCAGCATAGCGCCGCAGCCAACCCGATCCACCGTCGCGCAAGTGACACCACCCCAAAAGGCAACCACAGCATGAAACTGTCTTCCGACATCTCGGCCGTCGTCACCGGCGGCGCTTCCGGCCTGGGCGCCGCCACCGCACGCCGCCTGGCCGCCAGCGGCGTGAAGGTGGCGGTCTTCGACCTCAACGAAGCCGCCGGCGAGGCGCTGGCCAAGGAAGTCGGCGGCGTGTTCTGCAAGGTCGACGTCACCAGCGACGAGCAGGTCGACGCCGGCTTCGCCAAGGCGCGCGCCGCCCACGGCCAGGAGCGCGTGCTGGTCAACTGCGCCGGCACCGGCAACGCGATCAAGACCGCCAGCCGCGACAAGAAGACCGGCGAGATCAAGTCCTTCCCCAGCGCCCACTTCGACCGCATCATCCAGATCAATCTGGTCGGCACCTTCCGCTGCATCGCCAAGGCCGCGGCGGGCATGCTGACGCTGGCGCCGCTGGACGGCGGCGAGCGCGGTGTCATCGTCAACACCGCGTCGGTGGCGGCGCAGGACGGCCAGATCGGCCAGGCCTCGTATTCGGCATCGAAGGCCGGCGTGGTGGGCATGACGCTGCCGATCGCGCGCGACCTGATGGGCGAAGGCATCCGCGTCAACACCATCCTGCCGGGGCTGTTCGAAACCCCGCTGCTGACCGGCATGCCCGACAACGTGCAACAGGCGCTGGCCGCGTCGGTGCCCTTCCCCAAGCGGCTGGGCCGGCCCGACGAATACGCCGCACTGGCCGAGTTCATGATCACCACCGGCTACATGAACGGCGAAGCGGTGCGCATCGACGGCGCCATCCGCATGGCGGCGAAATGACCCCGCCGGCAAGGACTGCGTGATGAACCCACCCACCCCAAGCCGCGAGCGGCCGGACGCGCCGAAGCTGGTCTACCCCTTCGATCAGGTGCCCGAGCCGGGCACCAGCTTCGAGGTCGCCCCCGGCGTGGTGTGGATGCGCATGCCGCTGCCGATGGTGCTGGACCACATCAACATCTGGGGCATCCGCGACGACGACCACGACGGCTGGGCCCTCGTCGACACCGGCATGCGCACCGACGAAACCCTGGCCGCTTGGCACCAGATCTTCGCCACCGCCGGCGGCGGCAAGCACCTGAGCCGCGTGTTCGTCACGCACATGCACCCCGACCACGTCGGCATGGCCGGCTGGCTGACGCGCAAGTTCGACATCCGGCTGTGGATGACGCGGCTGGACTACCTGCACTGCCGCGTGCTGCTGGCCGACACCGGGCGCGAGGCGCCGGCCGATGCGCTGCACTTCTACCGCCGCGCCGGCTGGAGCGATGCCGCACTCGAGACCTACCGCGCACGCTTCGGCAACTTCGGCAAGCGCATCCATGCCATGCCCGACAGCTACCGGCGCATCGTCGACGGCGAGCAGCTGCGCATCGGCGCGCACGACTGGCGCGTGGTCGTCGGCACCGGTCATTCGCCCGAACACGCCTGCCTGCATTGCCCCGAACTGAAACTGCTGATCAGCGGCGACCAGGTGCTGCCGCGCATCTCGTCCAACGTGTCGGTGCACCCCACCGAGCCCGACGCCAACCCGATGGCCGACTGGCTGGCCTCGCTGGACAAGCTCAAGGCGCAGATCCCCGATGACGTGCTGGTGCTGCCGGCGCACAACGAGCCCTTCCGCGGCCTGCATGCGCGGCTGGACAAGCTGGCCGCGGGGCAGCAGCGCACGCTGGCACGGCTGCTGGATTCACTGGCCGAGCCGCGCCGCACCGTCGACGTGTTCACCGCGCTGTTCGGCCGCGCCATCGGCGACAGCGACAACTTCACGCTGAACCTGGCCACCGGCGAGAGCCAGGCCTGCCTGAACTACCTGCTGCAGCGCGGCGAGGTCTCGTGCGACATCGACGCCGACGGCGTCGCCTGGTACCGGCGCACGGCCGTGTCGTGACGCCGCCGCCGGCGGGCGCGAGCGCTGGCCCGCTGCCTATGATCGCCCGATGAGCACGATCGCTGCGCTCGAACTCGGCCCGGTCGCGGTGTACTTCGGCGCCAAGAACGGCAAGTACCCCGACGGCAACCTGGTGGTGGTGCGCGGCAGCGGCGCCATGGCGGTGTTCGACACGCCGCAGGTGGCGGCGCGCCTGCCCAAGCTGCTGGCCGATGCCGATCTGGCGGTCCTCGGCCATGTGCACGAGGACCACATGGCCGGGCTGCACCTGATGCCTGGCAAGCCGGTCTACGTGCACCACGCCGACCTGCTCGCCGCACGCAGTTTCGAAGGGCTCGCGCGCCACTACGGTTATCCGCAGCCGGTGCTGCATGCGCTGCGCGCGCGCATCGAGGCCGAATTCCACTACCAGGCACGGCCCGACGCCATCGGCTACGCCGACGGTGCGCTGTGGGAGCTGGGTGGCGTGCGCGTGCGCGCGGTGCACCTGCCGGGCCACACCGCCGGCCACTGCGTGCTGCTGGTCGAGCCGGCCGGCATCGCCTTCATCGGCGACATCGACCTGTCGGGCTTCGGCCCGTACTACGGCGACGCCACCTCCAGCCTGGCCGACTTCCGCCGCAGCCTGCGGCGCCTGCCCGAACTGCCGGCGTCGGCCTGGATCACCTCGCACCACAAGGGAGTGATCCGCGACCGCGCCACCTTCCTCGAACTGCTGGGCGCCTTCGCCGCGCGCATCGACCAGAACGAGGCCCGGCTGCTGCAGATGCTGCACGCCGGGCCGCGCACGCTGGCCGACCTGGTGCGCGAGCGGCTGCTGTACCCGCCGCACGCCGGCGAGTCGTGGATCGACTGCGCCGAGGCGCGCTCGATCCAGCAGCACCTGGACGAACTGGTCGCCGCCGGGCGGGTGCGATGCGACGGCGGTGAGCCGGCACGCTTTCGCCTGAGCGCGCCGCGTTGAGCCGCGGCCGCGGCGCGGCGGGTCAGGCGGGTCAGGCGGGTCAGGGCGCGGGCTTCGGCTCCGCCGCGTGGGCCGCGCCGCCTGCAGGCGGCCGCAGCGCCGGCGCCTCGAACCAGTTGGCCTGGGCGACGACCTTCGGCGATTCAGGGTCGCCCTCGTAGGACGGCGTCATGATCTGCACCCCGTGTTCGTTGAACACATCGAGCACCTGGCGGTGCAGTTCGGTGCGCAGATGGTTCATCGCCTGGGCGTCGCCGCAATACACGTTCAGTTCGTAGATCACGGCGAAATCGCCGAGCCGGCGCTGATGCACGAAGGGCGGCGGCTCGCGCAGCGCCGCACGGCGCAGCGCCTGGCTGCTGCGCGCCGCGCGGTAGTCGACCATCGCCTGCGTGATGCGCGGCACGTGGCAGCGCGCCAACGTGTCGCGGCTGACTGCCTCGAGTCGTGCATCGGCATTGGCGATCGCCAGCAGACGGCGGTCGCCGGCCATGATCAGCGTGATGCCGTCGCCGTCGAGCGCGCGTACGGCTTCGGGCGCGATGCCCGGGTCGGCCGCCGCCGCCTCGATGCGCTCGCGGATGCGTTGCGCGCGTTCGTGCGCCGGCAACGACGAGGCGCCGCGCACCGTGAACAGCAACCGGCCGTCGATCGTCACCGGTGCGGTGGGCACCTCGGCCGCGTCATCGTCGAAGGCAGGCGAGGCCGCATGCGGCTGCGCCGCGGCCGGCGCGGCCGGCGCGGCCAGCGCCGCGGCGTACGGCACGCCGGCCGCCAGCCGCACGAGCAGCCCCGCGCATCGATCGCGGCGCGGGCGCACGCCGCGCGGCGGCCCGTGTGTCGACAGCGGCGTGGGGCTCGCGGGCCCCGCACCCGGCGGCCACACCACCGCGGCGGCCTGTGTCATCGGCGGTCGGCTGCCTTGCCGCGCGGCTTGAAGATCGCGTAGTTGCCGTTGGCCTGCGCCACCAGCACCTCGCCGGCGAACAGCCGCGATTCCAGGTTGGCGACGCTGCGGCCGCGGTTGACCAGGCTCGTCAGGCAGCGCAGCGTGCCTGCGCTCACCGGCTTGAAGTAGTTGATCTTGATCTCGATGGTGGCGCAGATCTCGCCTTCGGCCAGCGTCGGGTACAGCGCCGCGCCCATGCCGGTGTCGGCCAGCGCATACAGCACCGCGCCGTGCACCACGCGGTGCGGGTTCAGGTGTTCGCTGGCCACCACCAGCGACAGGCGGCTGTGCCCGGCGCCTTGCTCGTCGGTGCGCAGCGCGATCAAGTCGGCGAAGGGGTGGTGGTGCATGGCTCGGCTCGCCGGACAACGGCACGCCGCTGCGCGATCTTAGCGAAGCCGCCGCGCGAACCGGCGCGGCGCGCGCGTGCTCCAATACGCCCCCTTCCACTGCCAAAGGCAAACATGAAAGCACGCATCGCTCTGGCCATCGCCGCCGCCGCACTGGCGCCGGCCGCCTTCGCCCAACAGGCCCAACAAGCCCAGCCGCCGATGGCCGCAGTGCTCGCCGCCAGCGCTCCCGGCGTCGGCGGTGTGGCCGGCACCGTACGGCTGATGGCCACCGTCGTGGCGCTGGATGCGGCCACGCGCACGGTCACGCTCAAGGGGGCCAAGGGGCGTGTGGTCGACGTGGTGGTGCCGCCCGAAGCCAAGAACTTCGACCAGATCCGCGTCGGCGACCTGGTCACCGTGGACTACATGCGCGCGCTGACGCTGGAACTGCGCCCGCCGGGCAGCGGCATCCGCTCGGGCAGCACCGAGACCGCGACCGCGCCGGCGCCGGCCGGTGCGGTGGCCGGCGGCGCGGCCGGGCGCCAGGTGGTGATCATGGCCAACGTCACCGCCATCGACAAGAAGGCCAGCGTGGTGACGCTGCGCGGCCCCAAGGGCAACAGCGTGGACCTGCATGTGCCGGACCCGGCACAGCTCAAGCGCGTGAAGGTCGGCGATCAGGTCGAAGCGGTGTACACCGAGGCCGTGGCCATCGCCGTCGACCGCGTGGCCAAGCCGGCCGGCAAGTAGCCCACAGCGCAGCGGCGCAACGGCTCAGGGCCGCAGCAGCACGATCGTGACCAGCGCCGAGGCGTCTTCCAGCGCCTTCACGTCGTGCACCACGCCCCCGGGCAGGTACAGCAGCTGGCCCGCGCCGAGCAGGTGGCGGGCCGCGTCGGCGCCGACATCGATGCGGCCCTCGAGGCAGTGCACCGTGATCTCGCCGGCCACCTTGTGCGGCGGCAGCGACTTGCCTGCTTGCAGCACCAGCCGGATGACCTCGAGCTGCGCGCTCTTGAACAGCGCGTGCGATTTTTCGTCCGCCAGCCGCACGCCCAGCGGGCGCACGTCGACCGGCTGGCCGGGTTGAGCATGATCGATTGCCATCGGCGCAGTATGCACCCGCGGGGCGCGGCGCAACAGCGTTGCGGCAGCCCGCAGCGAGGCGCGCTCTCGAGGAAACGCCGGGCCGCCCCAAGTTTCCTTGACCCCCGCGGGGGGGCCGAGCCCGGACGAAGAACCGTCCACTGCGGACTGTTCTTCGCCTGGTGAGGGCCATCGGACCTGCAGGCTCGATGGCGGGCTGGGCGCAGCCCGGCCCTGGGGGCGCTCAGAACTTCGGGATGCGCAGCGTCTTGCTGACCATCGCGGTGCCCGACGCCGCGTACAGCAGGCTGACCGCGTGCAGCCGCCAGGGCCCGAGCTGCCACGCCCCACCCCACAGCTGCGCACCGATCGCGCCCTGCCACGCGGCCCAGCCCAGCAACGCGGTGATGACCACGCTGGTGGGGATCGGCGTGCCTTCGAAGTAGGCCACCTTGTCCGTGCCGGCCGACAGTGCTTCGGCGGTGACGTTGAAGCGCGCCAGCCGGCTGACGCCGCAGCACACGAAGTAGCACAGCAGCACCACGTCCCAGCCGCCTTGCAGCCCGGCGGCAAAACCCAGCGCCGCCGGGCCGACGCCGAAGGAGATCACGTCGGCCAGCGAATCCAGCTCGCGCCCCAACGGCGAATGCTGGTGGCGCCAGCGCGCGACCTTGCCGTCGAACACGTCGAAGACGAAGGCCAGCGGCGTCATCGCCGCCGACAGCAGGAAGTGGCGCAGCTGGCCGCTGGCCATGAACAGCATCGCCAGCAGTACCGACAACATGCCGCACGCGGCGTTGCCCAGCGTGATGAAGTCCGCCAGGTGGAAGCCGCGCAGCATCGAAAAGTGGCGCGGCGGTTTGGCAGGTGGGTTCATGGTGTGGACGAATGGAGGAATCGGCGCGACGCGCCACCGGTGTGCCGGCACGCTGCCGCGAGCCGCAGACCCGGGTTGTAGCGCAAGCCCGGCCATCGCGGCGAGCTTGCCGCGGCGCGGGCGCTGCGCTCGCGCACAATCGAAACGCCATCAGAAAGGCCATCACGCCATCACGCCATGGAAACAACGATGAGCCCCAGCCACTACGGCGGCTGCGCCTGCGGCGCCGTGCGCTACCGCGTCGACGGCGCGCCGCTGTTCGGCACCGTGTGCCACTGCCGCTTCTGCCAGCGCCGGCTGGCCAGTGCCTTCGCGGTGCTGGCCACCTTCGACGAGGCCCAGGTCACGCTGCTGCAAGGCGAACTCGCCGAGCGCGAATACCGCTCCGACGAAAGCGGCCGCTGGCTGCGCATGCGCTTTTGCCCGGGCTGCGGCACCACCGTGTCGCACAGCGCCGAGCTGCGCCCCGGCAAACGCACCATCGCCGGCGGCACCTTCGACGAGCCCGGCTGGTTTGCCATCGACCGCCACATCTGGGTTCGCTCGAAGCTGCCGTGGGTGGCGATCCCCGCGGGCGTGGCCACCTACGAACAAGGCGCACCGAGCGCACCGCCATGACGACGCCGGCCCCGCTGCAAGGCCTGCGCGTGGTCGAGTTCTCGGCCTTCGTCGCCGCGCCCAGCGCCGGCTTGGCGCTGGCGCAGCTGGGCGCCGAGGTGATCCGCGTCGACCCGATCGGCGGCAACATCGACATCCAGCGCGCGCCGCGCACGGCCCAGGGGCGCAGCCTGTACTGGGCCAGCATGAACCGCGGCAAGCGCTCGGTGGAATTGAACGTGCGCAGCGACGAAGGCCGCGCGCTGCTGCAGCGGCTGATCTGCGCCAGCGGCCAGGGTGCAGCGGTGTTCCTCACCAACCTGGGCGTGGACGGCGAGCTGAGCTACGAGGCGCTGGCCCAGTTGCGGCCCGACCTGATCATGGTGCAGCTGGTAGGCTCGAGCGACGGCGCCAATGCGGTGGACTACACCGTCAACTGCGCCGCCGGCTTCCCCGGCATCACGGGCAGCGGCCGCGACGGCCCGGTGAACCACGTGCTGCCGGCGTGGGACCTGGTCGCCGGCCAGATGCTGGCTTTTGCCGTGCTGGCCGCCGAGCGCCACTGGCGCGCCACCGCACAGGGCCAGCACGTGAAGCTGGCGCTGTCCGACGTGGCGCTGGCCAGCGCCGCCAACCTGGGTTACCTGGCCGACGTGGAGTTGAACGGCACGCAGCGCCGCGCCGACGGCAACTTCCTCTATGGCGCCTATGGCGACAGTTTTGCCACCGCCGACGGCCGCCACGCGATGGTGGTGGCGATCACCGACAGGCAGTGGGCCGCACTGCTGCGCGCCACCGGGCTGCAGGACGCGCTGCCCAAGGCCGCCGAGGCGCTGGGCCAGCGGCTGGACAGCGAAGACGCGCGTTACGCGGCGCGCGAGCTGATCTCCACCGCGCTGCGGCCGTGGTTCGCGCAGCGCACGCTGGCCGAGGTGGCGGCGGCCTTCGGCGAGCGCACGCTGCTGTGGGGCCCGTACCGCAGCTTCGCGCAGATGCTGGCCGAAGACCCGCGCTGCAGCGAGGCCAACCCGATGTTCCGCCGCACCGCGCAACCCGGCATCGGCGAAGTGCTGACCGCGGCCACGCCGCTGCGCTTCGGCGCGGCCGAAGACGCGCCGGCCGGCATCTCGCCGCGGCTGGGCGAACACACGCACGCGGTGCTGCGCGAGCAGCTGGCGCTGGACGACGCGGCGCTGCGCTCGCTGGAGCAGGCCGGCGCGATCGGCGCGGGCTGAATCGCGTTGCAGCGACGGCCGCGGCGTCAAAGCCAGCGGCGCACCGCCGCACGGTACTGGTCGAACTCGGGCCCGAACTTCTGCCTGAGCAAGCGCTCTTCAGGGCCGATCTGGAAGCGGTTCATGTACAGCACGAAGGCCGGCAGCCCGAGCAGCGCCGCCAGGTTGCCCAGATGCAAACCCCAGGCCGCCAGCAACAGCAGCATGCCCAGGTACATCGGGTTGCGGCTGGCGCGATACACGCCGCTGCGCACCAGCCGCGACGACTCGTGCGGCACACGCGGGTCGAGCGTGGTGCGCGCGCGCACGAAGGCACGCACGCCCAGCGCCGCGAAGGTGGCCCCGGCCGCGGCCAGCGCCGCCACCGCGACAACCTTGGCGGGCAGCGTGAAATCCAGCGCCGGCAACCAGCGCGCCAGCAGCGCCATCAGGGCGGCCACGGCAGCGACCAGCGCCAGCGGCGGTACTTTCAGTTCCAGACTCGACATCGGTGGCAAGCGGCGGTCAGCGGCCGTGGCGCCGGCGGCGGGCCGCTGCAAGGGCCACCGCAGCCGACACTCGCGCAGGGGGCGCTGCGCCGCATTCTCGCTGCTTACACTGGCCGCATCCGGCCGCCCCTGCTGTGATTGCCATGAACGATGAACTGCTAGAGCGCTGCGCGCAGGCCCAGCGTGCCGCCGACACCCTGCTGGCCCACGGCCTGCACGCGCTGCGCGAGGTGCTGGCCGCGGCGCACGCCGAACCCGGCCAGGCGCTGCAGATCGAACAGGCGCGCGCGCACGGCGTGGCCTGGACTTCGACCTGCGTTTGCGCGCTGCGCCAGATGCTGGGCTGGGGGCAGCGGCTGCACGCGGCGGGCCAGCTGGGCGAGCTGGAAGCGCTGCTGCTGCAAGCGGCCTATGCCGAGTATCTGGCGCAGCTGGCCGGCGGCTTGCCGATGAGCCAGGGCGAGACCTTCCGCGCCGCCACGCTGGACGCCGACGGCAGCGCGCTCGCCGCCTTCGATACCGACGCCGACGTGCGCTGGCTGCGCACGACAGGCTTCACGCCCGAGCGGCGCCGGCGCATCGCCACGCTGCTGGCCGAGGGTGCGGCCACACGCCGCTTCGGCGACCCGGGTTACGACGACGCCGCGCTGGTCGAAGTGCGCGCGCAGTTCGCACGCTTCGCCGACGACCATGCCGCGGCCGCGCATGGCTGGCACCTGCGCAACGAGTTGATCCCCGACGCGGTGGTCGCCGAGATGGCGCAGCTGGGCGTGTTCGGCCTGACCATCGGCGAGGCGCACGGCGGCGCGGGGTTGGGCAAGTCGGCGATGTGCGTGGTCACCGAAGAGCTGTCGCGCGGCTTCATCGGCCTGGGCTCGCTGGGCACACGCACCGAGATCGCCGCCGAGCTGATCGAGCGCAACGGCACGCCCGCGCAGAAGGCGCGGCTGTTGCCTGCCATCGCCAGCGGCAGCCTGATCCCCACCGCCTGCTTCACCGAGCCCGACCATGGCTCGGACCTGGGCTCGATCCGCACCCGCGCCGAAAAGTGCGACGGCGGCTGGCGCATCCACGGCAACAAGACCTGGATCACGCACGGCGCGCGCAGCGACCTGATGACGCTGATGGCACGCACCGACCCGGGCAGCCGCGACTGGCGCGGGTTGTCGATGTTCCTCGCCGAAAAACCGCGCGGCAGCGACGACGACCCCTTCCCCGCCCCCGGCATGCGCGGCAGCGAGATCGAGGTGCTGGGCTACCGCGGCATGAAGGAATTCGAGATCGCCTTCGACGGCCTTTTCGTGCCCGACGAGGCGCTGCTCGGCGGTGCCACGGGCCAGGGCTTCAAGCAGCTGATGCGCACCTTCGAATCGGCGCGCATCCAGACCGCCGCGCGCGCGGTGGGCGTCGCGCAGAACGCGTTCGAGCTGGGGCTGGCCTACGCGCTGCAGCGCACGCAGTTCGGGCGGCCGATCATCGACTTCCCGCGCGTGGCCGACAAGCTGGTCTGGATGGCGGTGGAGACGATGCTGGCGCGGCAGCTGACGCTGGCCGCCGCGCGCGAGAAGGATGCAGGGCAGCGCTGCGACCTCGAAGCCGGCATGGCCAAGCTGCTGGCCGCGCGCGTGGCCTGGGCCAACGCCGACAACGCGCTGCAGGTGCATGGCGGCAACGGCTGCGCGCTCGAATCCCCGATCAGCCGCGTGCTGTGCGACGCGCGCATCCTCAGCGTGTTCGAGGGTGCGGCCGAGATCCAGGCCAACATCGTGATCCGCGGCCTGCTGGGGTCTTGATCGGTCCGCAGTGATCCATGCCAGCCAAAGCGCGTCGACGGGTGGGAGTGATCAAGCGGGCGTCGAGCTCACGCCGGCGGCAGCGCCGGCCGATGTACGCCGAAACTCGCTGGGGCCCACACCCGTCGTCTTGCGAAACGCGCGTGCAAAGTGGGCCGGAGCCGAATAACCCAGCATCGTCGAGATCTGGGTCACCGACGCGTCCGTCTGGCTCAACAGTTCCATGGCGCGCTGGCCGCGCAGGACGTGGACCAGCGTACGGAAATCGGCGCCTTCCCGACTCAGTTCCCGCTGCAGCGTCCGCACGCTGGTATCCAGCGACCGCGCGGTGCTCTCGATCGACACGCTTCCGGTCAGGATCTGCGCCCAGACCTGATGCGCGACCACGCCCTCGAGTCCGCGGAAGCGATGGATCTCGCTGCGCTCGCGCGCCATGTCCCCGACCGTGAGCAGCCTGCCGGTGGCTCGACGTGGGGCGGCGCGCAGGTCGCCGGCGCCCAGCCACACCGCAAGCCTGGGTGCATCGAAGACCACCGGACAGTCGAACGTGTCCTCGGCGAGGGTGCACCGGCGGGGCGCCGGAAGATCGACTTCGATGGACTGCGGATGCCAGGAAGAGGGCAAGTACGATCTGCAAAGGCTGACGATCGCGCCGATGGTGCCCAGGCCACGTGCGGGTATCCGTCCAGCCACCGGGCAGCACTGGCGTAGCCGATGCGCGCACGGCCGTCGATCAGGCCCAGCGACATCGCGTCGCCCCGGGCATGGAAGTCCATCGTCGCCGCAGCCCGCGCGACCGCGTCACCGAGCGTGCGTGCGCCGAGCAGGTACTCGCCCCACGTGCCGTAGTCGGTGATCGTGAGGTGGGGCGCCAGCTTCAGACCGAGGTGCTCCTCGCCGGCCAAACGCGCGACCGCCTCGGTGAACGTTGTCATGGTCCGTTGCGGAATGAAGCAGCCGCAGTCCTCGATCAGTTCGAAGTCCAGCATCGCCGCTTGACGCGCTTTCGCGAGTACCCGCTCGCCGAACGCGCCTCGAACGAAGTCGGGCACGCCTGCCAGCGCCGCTACCGAGATCAGCGCAGCGTCTGCCAGGGGCGAGGGGGCTGCGCGTGGCGCAAAGTGGTTTGTCGCGATCACGGCGGAAGCTTAGCCTCATGAGTCAACGCCGGGCCGCTCCCAAGTTGACTCATCCCCCTCGGGGGCCTGGCGCGAAGCGACAGGTCTGGGGGCACTCTCGCGGCTTCGGGTCGTGTCGGTGCGAGGCGCGCCAACCCGCCGTCCAAGGCCTGAATGCGCTCACCGCCCCGTCGGTCACCCATTGCTCGAAGCAGCCTCATGCCACAAGAAATCAAGTCCGCAGCCTTCGTTCGGCGCTGCAGCGCCGCGCTCGCCCTCGCGGCCTTTGCCGCGCTGCTGAGCGCCACCGCACCGGCGGCGGCGCAGCCGGTGCCACCTGCGATCAGCACGCCCGACAGCGTGCCCACCCCCCTGGGCACGCTCGACTTCAAAGACGGCATGCCGAGCGCGGCCACCGCCGCCAAGGTCTACGACCACATCGATTTCACGCACGCCTACGACGCCTTCGTCAATACGATGCAGGGCGTGAACTTCGAGGCCATCCGCAGCGGCTTTCTCGCGGCCGGCGTGAAGGACAACGAGATTCTCGTCTTCTCGAAGCTGATGGACGACAAGTCGCTGTTCCTCACGGCGAATGCCGACACCGTCTACTTCATCGGTGCGCTCGACCTGAGCCAGGGCCCGATGGTGCTCGAGACGCCGCCGAAAGCGCTCGGCACGCTGGACGACGCCTGGTGGCGCTGGGTCATCGACTTCGGCGTACCCGGCCCGGACCGCGGCGCAGGCGGCAGGTACCTGATCGTGCCGCCCGGCTACGACGGCCCGCTGCCCGAGGGCGGCTTCTACGTGGCCCACGCGCGAACGAACAAGGTGCTGATCCTCGGACGCATGTTCCTCGAGGACAACGACCCGCAGCCGGCCGTCGACCTGATCCGCAAGCACACGAGGATCTATCCCTACAACGCCGGCGGCGAGGGCACCAGCATCGCGCGCTTCCTCGACGGCAAGGGCCGCCTGTCGCGCATCGAGCCGCCGCCGCCGACGGTATTCCACGAAGGCAGCGGCCTCGCGATGAATACCGTGCCGCCGAACGACGCGAGCTTCTACGAGATGCTGAACGCTGTGGTCCAGCGCGAGCCGGCCACCGCGCTCGACCCCGAGCTGATGGGGCCGCTGGCGGCGGTGGGCATCGTCAAGGGCAAGCCCTTCGCACCCGATGCGCGCATGAAGAAGATCCTCGGCGAGGCGGTGGCGATGGGCAATGCGGCGTCGCGCACGCTGCTGATGGCGCCGCGCGATCCGTCCTGGTACTACTACCCCGACTCGGCCTGGACCAACTTCCTGTTCCAAAGCGGCTACGAGTTCGAGACGCCGATCCCGCGCATCACCCGCGACGGCGTCAAACCCTTCGCGCCCACCGGCTATCGCCAGCTCGATGCGCGCAGCGCCTTTTTCTACGGCATCACCGGCATCACGCCGGCGATGGCGATGCGCCTGCCCGGCGTCGGTTCGCAGTACCTGCTCGCGATGCAGGACGCGAACCGACAGTATTTCGACGGCGCGAAAACCTATCGGCTCACGCTGCCCAAGGGCATCCCCTACGCCAATTTCTGGTCGCTGACGCTGTACGACACGCAGACGCGCTCGATGCTGGCCACGCCGCAGAACCACCCACGCGCCGGCAGCCAGAGCTATCCGTCGCCGGCCGCCGAAGCCAACGCCGACGGCTCGACCACGGTTTATATCGGCCCGCAGCAGCCCCCTGGCGTGAAGCGTGGCAACTGGATCCAAAGCGTGCCCGGCAAGGGCTGGTTCGCGATCCTGCGCCTGTACGGCCCGCTGGAACCCTTCTTCACGAAGGCATGGCGGCCGGGCGAGTTCGAGCGGCTCAGGTAACCGACGCCGCGGCCGGCCCGGCCGCGCACGGCGGTACGGCGCGTACGACAGGCCGGCGCGCCGGGGCACTTCAACGCCGTCACGGGCCGCGCCCCGACGATCCTGCGCGCCGATGGGCGCGCACGCCACGGCGGCTCGCCGCGCTGCTGCCCATGTGGGCCTTGTGCCAGCGCGAGAACGCGCTCGGCGCCGAAAACCCCAGCAGGGCGGCTACCTCGGCCAACGGACGATCACCGCCGCGCACGTAGCGCCGCGCCAGCTCGCGCCGCTCGGCCTGCAGCAGCGCGCTGAAGCTCGTGCCCTCGGCCGCGAGCTTGCGGTGCACGCTGCGCCGGTCCATCCCCATGTGCTGCGCCGCCACTTCGATGCGGCACAGCCCGCGCGGCAGCAGCAGCACGATCAGCCGACGCACGCGCAGGCGCATGCTCGCGCTGCGCGCCAGCGCCGGCTGCAGCAGCTTGCTGCTGTAGCGCGCCATCACCGGGTCGGCGCCGGGGTTCGGCGCGTCCAGGTCGGCGGCGTTGCAGACGATGCCGTTGAACTCGTGGCCGAACTCGACGGCAGCGCCGAGATCGGAAGAGCGTCGTGTAGGGAAAGAGTGTGTGAGCTTGTGTAGA
>ERZ795045.3233-NODE-3233-length-14625-cov-3.554221_pt1 | contig 14625 bp, 10 predicted proteins | sample MGYA00375129_ERZ795045 | MGnify/ENA primary metagenome ERZ795045 (study PRJEB30174, sample SAMN05720166) | activated sludge metagenome | isolation source: anaerobic digester from wastewater treatment plant | place: Japan | collected 2015-05-15 ... | reverse complement strand
CTGTCCGATCGATGTGGAACGAGGAACCATGACCCGGGTTCTGATAACCGGTGATGATCCGGAACCTGTGATAAGCAGGAAAAAGGCCGGGCCGATATCAGATGGAACACTTATCGGATTTATCGAGGTCAATATACCCCTGATTGCTATCATTCTCTTAATCGTTCTTCTCTGTTTTTCAATTGCAGTGCATGGAGTAAGAAAACGAAACCGTCTGGAGGAGAAGAGAGAGAAGGAAGAAGAGGAGGAGAATGATGGAGATCCGGAGAAAGAGCGATTAAAAAGAGAAAAACTTCTTCTTGATAAAATTCATAGTCAAAAACCTGTTTTTGAGAGTTTGTCCCCCTCCTCAGAGCCATCCCCTGGTGGAGGTATGAAAAAAATTATTTCTTCATCACCACCTGTTCAGGTTTCCAAAAGAACTTATTCACGAAATCAGGAGTATGAAAAGGATTCTGGATCGCAAAAAAGTACCACCCATTCAGCGAAACCAGGAAGTATTCATGATGTGGAGGTCAGGCTTTATAAACTTACAACAAGACCAGGATCGGCAACGGCACGTCTTGGAGTCTCAAATCTTACGCCTGCGAGTGTATCGGTTCAGGACATGACAATATCCCCGGGAGGATTTGGTATCGTCCCGGTTGAGCTGGATGAACCTACCAATGATGAACCTAATATGACCGTACCGCTTCGCATTCTTACTGAAGGCTCAGAATTTTTTAAAAATATTGTGATACCCTATAACCGGGGAATTGCCTTACTCGCCAGGGGAGTAGTTGAGAAGGCGTATGAATATTTCAGAGCACTGGTGCAGGCACACCCTGACAATATTGACGGGCTTTTGCATCAGGCCCAGATCCTCTTAAACTGGGGTCTTGACGAAGAGGCATCATCACTTATCCATGAGATTCTTGCCTTGGATCCTGACAATGAAGAAGCAAAAAAAATTATTTCCCGTATTCAGGAGAGAGCCGAAAGAATAAAAGAGACAAAAACACGAGAATCAAAACAAAAAATACCCGGATATCCTGAGGAGTTATCTGACCGGTATACACCAATTCGTGTTCTTGGTGATGACCCGTTTGCGACGGTAATTCTGGTCAGAAAAAATGATACTGGTGATCTTCGCGCCCTCAAGATCCCTCGGATAATGGAAAAGGTCGGTTCATCTCTGCTTACGGAAATTTCCGTACTCTATCAGCTTTGGCATCCGTATGTGCTCCGGATGTACAGGGCTGAATTTTCACCGGTTGTCATGCTTGAGCTGGAATATGTATCAGGCGGGTGGTATATGGGAATGCGATATACCCGGCTTTCTGATGTCCCCGTTCCGCTTCCATATGCTCAATGGTTCATGATGATACAACAGATCGCGGAAGGACTGGCATATCTTCACCGGCAGGGTGTCCGGCATTATCATCTGTCGCCAAAATATGTTCTCCTGGATGAACCATTTATTCCAAAAATCTCTGGTCTTATCCGCGAATCACTCAGGAGTGCCGGAGGGAGCGGGGATGAGGAATTTTTTGTACGTGCCCCTGAACAGATAGATACGCACTTTTTTGGGAAACCTGGCAAAAGGACGGATATTTTTCAGCTGGGTGCTCTCTGGCTCTGGCTGGTGACCGGTCAGGTCATGGGAACGGAAGGGGTGGATGCAGACGAGTTTTCTTTTACCCTGGTCAATGGCAAACATGACCCATCTCTTGAGGCATATGTTCCCCTGTTTAAAAAACTGACTGCCACGTTTAAAAAAGATCGATATGCGTCGGTTGAAGAGTTTTTAGAGGAACTACGGAAGGTCCCTTCTGAAGGATCGGCTGGAGATGACAGGATTTCTTTAGGAGAGACGAGATGAGATACTCCTCCCTTCCATTGGTATGGTATTTATTTCTCTTCGTGATCATCATACCGCCGGTATGGGGTGCTGAGAGTACACTTTCAGGGGTTGCATTGCAGGGTGGAGTATACTGTTCAGACAGTATTCCGGATTATATGTCTCCCGGTCAGCATGGTCAGTATCTGATTGAGTTTCGAAATACCGGTATGATGGCCTGGGAGCATGATGTGGAAAAAATAGGCGTGGAATACTCAGGAAACTCCCCTTATATCGAGGTCGAACCACGGATCCAGCTATTGCCGAAGAGATCGCGGGTACATTCCGGACAGAGTTATCAGTTTCCATTTACCATAAGTGCACGAGCAACCGGCCATGCAGATCTGGTTTTTTCGGTTGTGCGGGTAATAGCTTCTGGTAAAACCATTCCGATCTCAGATCCCGTAACGCTTCGCATGAATATTACAGAGGGGTCACAAATTTCAAGGGAAGAGACTGGGACAATACAGGTATCCGCAGGCCCTCTTCATCTTCCGGTAACCCTTGACGGGATGCTGAAAGGGACTACTCCTCTCACCCTCTCTGACATCACTGTTGGACCACATCACATTACCATTGAAGGAAAAGAAGGTATTATGGAGACCGATGTTGAAGTCAAGCGCAATTCCATTCAATCGGTTACCTATAGTCCCGATAAAACGATACTATATATTGAAACAAAAGAGTCTCTTTTGTTTGAAAATTCAAACCCTATCCTGACAATGATACTATCAAATTTTTTCTTTGCCCTGGGCCTGATATGCGCATTGACATGTGCAGCAGTAGTATCTGTTCTAATTCTCACAGGAAGGATTAAAAAGGCGAAGTTAGTCATCTATCAGGCTCTTCCGTCCCCATTTCAGAAGAAAGAGTGTCACGATTATGCAATAGAAACGCGAAGAAATCTCTTAAAAGAACAGATCCTGTTTGATCCAATTGCAGGATTATTCAGACAGGGTGATATAAAGTCATTGAAGATTAAAGTTACAAATCTTGGTCGTCGTTCCATAATTATTGACAATATTCAGATCAAACCCGGTGAGTGCAGAATACTGCTTCGTGAGATTACTGATGATATGCCCGGGGATCGGGCTGTTGTTCAGCAGATAACGTATACCGATGGTGACGGGAAAGAAAAAAAGCAGGACATTCATTTGCAGTATCGGATAAAACCCAAAAACGTTAACATCTCCTGGGTCTTTGAACGTTTCATCCGGAAAAATGGAAAAATTGTTGCTGTATTAAAGATAAAAAATCATAATTCTTTTACTCTTGAAACGGACTCTGGTCAGATCACATCTGGCGAAGAAAAAGAGATTGAACTTGAGATGGAGGATTTACAAGATGATGAACCATCAGTCTTCAGGAACATCCGCATCTCTTTGGAGCATGGTGAACCCTTCTCATTATCGGTTCATATCCCCTATAACCGGGGGATTATGTTATTCTTTGCAAAAGAGTATGAAAAGTCCCTTGAATGGTTTCATCAGCAGCTCGCATCCGGTACCAAAGACCCGGTTTTCAAGCGTTATCGGGATCTGATTGAAAAAAAGGTACAAAAATACGGAAAACGTGGAGTGGCAGAGTCACCATCGCCCAAGAGTGGCGGCCCCTATGGAATCGGAACCCGTGCTGATGATACGCATATATTCTCCTCTTCATCCTCTTCTGTCTCTGTATCCGGGTTTCCAGCCTCTTTGTATTCATTCTATACTCCTTCTGCATTGATCTCATCAGATCGGTTAGGCCTCGTGTACCGGGCCATGAAAGCTTCAGATAATGAAGAAGTAGCGGTTCGTGTTCTCGATTCCGTTTCTATTCCTCCTTCCCAGGTTGAATTACAGATACAGGCCTGGAGATCGCTGAAGCATCAGAATATTATGCGTATTAAATTCTGGGAACGGGATCCTGTCTACTTCATGGAGTTTGATCTCCCCTCCGGTGCAGTGCAATCGAAAAAACGAATTTATTCTCTTACAGATCTGAAGGTCCCAATACCTTTGCATGCAGCTCTTCGTATCGTGAGAGGGCTTGCAGAGGGAATTGATTATATTCATCGGCAGGGAGTACGCCATTACCTCCTGGAGCCATCGGTAATCTTTCTGGATAAAGGTTTAAACCCAAAGATTTCCGGATTTGATACCGCAGCCCTGGTTCAGTCCGGTATCCCTGAAGGGTGCTGGGTTGCAGCTCCAGAACAGTATGATCCTGAAAAATATGGAAATCCCGGGAAAAAAACTGATATTTACCAGGTTGGAGCAATCTTTTATTACCTCATTACCGGCCATACACCGGTCTGTGCAGAATCATCAAATATACTGCCTTTTTCTCTCCGATCCGATTATCAGATGTGTGATGCGATTATTGGCAGGTCTTTGACAATTGACAAAAATGATCGATATGGGGAGATTCGTGAGATGATCCAGGATTTGGATGCATTGCTCCGGTCTTTTAAACGATGAGTATGTTATGAGTCACAATTTGTGTCTTTGTGGGTATTGCATCTTGCTGATTACCGTCATCCTTGTATTCTTTCCGGTAATCTCTGCCTCCACGGTCGAGTGCGAAAACCTGCTTGCAACAGGTGTTGCTGAATACAACGCCGGAGATTATTCATCTGCTCTAATGGTATTTGATCTCCTCATTCAGAAGGATCCATCCTGGCCCTCTGGGTGGTTATGGAAAGGAACTGTATTAAAAGACCTAGGTGAGCAGGAAGAGGCTGAAAAAGCATTTAAAAAGGGAAGATGTTTACTCTCTCCTGACACCTGTACCGACTCCGGTGATGAGCACGATCATGACACCGGCGATGATTACAAGAAACCACTCTCGAATGTCCAGAACCGTGAGAGCGGACCTTATCCTCCAATCGGGTACTCGTATATCGATCGTTCCAATACTGGGCAGCAGGCTGATACTTTCGATCTGCGATCATCAGATACTGACCGGACCGTGTCCTCTGATCCACAATATCTGGAACACAGAGGGGACGAGCTCATGGAATCAGGATTATATAGGCAAGCACTTCAGTCATATCTGCTTGCGGAGCAGATGGATCCGAAAAATCCGGTATTTCCTGCAAAAGCTGGTGATGCGTTCAACCAAATCGGAGATCTCAGTTCCGCTCTGGATGCATGGAACAGATCTCTCAGCCTGCAACCCGGACAGGATGCCTCAGATATTCTTCGGAAAAAACGAGGTGATGCGTATGAAGTACTCAACGAACCTGAAAAAGCGTTAGATGAGCTGGAACGAATAAAATCCCTGAATAATCCTGATTTGTTCCTTCAGAAAGGGAATCTGTACTCTGTTCTTCATGAATATGGACGTGCTGAAGATTCTTTTCAGAAATGTCTCTCTTTGGATCCTGGAAATACTGATGCTTCCCTGGGTTTGGCTCAGGCACAGATGTCCCAGGGAAAAATTTCAAACACACAGAAAACGCTTGATTCAGTTCAAAAGCCCCCTCTTCATTCCAATCAGTCTCGTCTTTTGGAACAACTGAAAAAGAGATGAAGCAGTATCCTGCAAGTGATTCAGATGATCTGTCATTTCTCTTCACTCACCCTGAGTTGTATATTCTCATCATAGTGGGAATCGGGGGGATATTCTACTACCGGGATTCCATTTTCAGATAACCATTTTTTGCAGTTATTTGCAGTTACACATTTTGATTCCCGTACTGGGTTTTGGTCTGATCACCTCGACAGGTGTTTTTAATCTCTGCTGTTCCATCCAGATGTTCGTATCTTCGCCGGCTATTTTCCCCTGACCGGAAATCGTCAGCTGATAGATACCGGGCTGAATATATGGTATCATAAAGGGTACGTGGTATTCACTATATTCTCCATCTGAAACATTCAGATAGGTATTATTCTGAATAAGTTCGTAGGGACCAATATGTGCAGAGAATAACACCTGCGTGCCTATATCGTTCTCGCCTAAAGCAGTACGAATGGTTATTATTGGGTGGATAATCATGCCGGGATATACCATTTGTTCATTTTGAGGGATCTCAACAGATATCATATGCATATTATTATCTGGTTCTTTCATGGCGTTCTCAACGGAAAGGACCGGCAAAGAGATGATGCTGAATATAATGAGACTGGCAAGGATTGAATATACCAGGTGTGAAATAATGTTAGGTCTGCCGATATACATGATGGATCTGATCTATGAGAGTATGTGCAGCCTCCTATATTATCTGTCATATGAGTGAGTATTTACAAATCTTTGATATCAGCGTACCGTCATCACATCATTCATGAAAATTATTGATTGTTCATCACCTGCAGGCCTTGACGTCTCGGACAAATGTGGGTCATATCTTCATGATGAAGAACCCGTTGCACTCTTTATCAACGGGAGACACATCTCCACGGTTCTTCTTGCCCCTGGTGATATCAGGGAGTACGTGACCGGCTTTCTCTTTACTGAGCAGTATATTAAAGAACGCCGGGAGATTGAATCAATACGGGTGGAAAAAAACCGTGCCAGTGTTATTACGACGAATATTTTCACTAGTCCGGGTCCCAAAAAGACTATTCTCTCCGGGTGTGGGGGGACGGTCTCATATATTGATCCGGGAAAACTGCCAGTACTGAGCAGTAATTTTTCTGTTCCTGCAGCCATTCTGATTTCATCACTACCTCATCTCAAAATCCGTGATGTCGGATCAAAAAATCAGTTCTTCTCTGCTCTGTGCAGAGAGGGTCATTGTCAGGTATGCCGTCAGGATATCGGTGAAGATCAGGTAACAGACCGCATGATTGGAGCGGCGCTCATGCAGGACCTTGATCTATCTGCATCCTTTTGTATCTGCTCAAATACCATCACCTCTGAAACGGTCCGGAAGTGTCTCCTGGCAGGAATTCCGGTTATCATCACAACAAGGATATGTACCAATCTTGCTGTTGAGATTGGTCAGAAGAACGGCCTTTGTATTGGGGAAATACGTGAAAATCTCGTCTTAATTTATTCACGATCTGATCGGATTACGATGTGAGATGCCGGATACGATCTCCTGTAAGGTGGCAAGAAAGAGATCGATCTCTGTTTTCGTATTATACTGTGCAATACTCACCCTGACCGTTCCATCAGGCAGATTGAGTGCATGCATGAGTGGCTGACAACAGTGTGTTCCTGATCTGACAAGGATGTCATGCTCATCAAGTCGCTCAGCAACCTCGTGGGGATGCATCCCATCTACGGTAAATGAGACAACCCCGATCCGGGTTTCCGGATCTCCTGGGGCGTATATACGGACCCGGTCGATATTTTGCAGACCTTCTATGAGATAGGTTGTCAATTCTTTTTCATGTTCATATATCCTGTCCATTCCGATCTTTCTGAGATAATCAACTGCAACCCCAAGTCCGATGCCCCCTGCGATGTTTGGGGTTCCTCCCTCGTATTGTTCATATCCCGGAGCGTATGTGATCGAATCGCCGGTTACTGATTCAACCATTCCTCCCCCCTTAATGAGTGGTATGAGAACAGGTTCCTTCATCCAGAGTACACCGGTACCAGTCGGTCCTCCAAGTTTATGACCCGAAAAACAGTAAAAGTCGCATTCGATATCTGCCAGACAGACCGGCATGTGAGGGACTGCCTGTGCTCCATCAATGAGGAGAAGAGCTCCCTTTTCTCTGCAGAGGGCGGCGATCTCATGAACCGGGGTGATGACCCCAAGAACATTTGATACATGTGTCACAGCCACAAGTTTTACCGGTTTTTCCAAAGCCTTACGGAATGCATTCATATCCAGAGAATAATCCGGAAGGATACCGATAATCTCGATATGAACTCCCTGACTTGTAAGGGCTCTCCAAGGGAGGAGGTTTGAATGGTGCTCAAGAATGGTAGTGACAATTCGATCACCAGGATTCCAGGAGAGTCCATGGGCGACCATGTTGATCGCTTCAGTGGTGTTTTTGGTAAAGACGGTTATGCCATGGTGGGCACCAATAAATTCAGCAACTTTCTCATGTGCATGCCAGTACCGCTGTGTCGCGATCCGGCACAGCCGGTACACTCCTCGTCCGACGTTTGATCTGTACCGGTGCTCATACTCAACCATCGCCTCAATGACCGGTTCAGGAGAGCAACTCGTTGCAGCATTATCCAGGTATATAACATCTCCAAGGATGGGATAATCATGCCTGATTGTCTGGAATATATCAGCCTGGTCAGGGCTGATTTCAGCTTTTTCCTGCCTGATAGGAGAGACTGGCTGGGTTTGCTGCTTCTTCTTTCTTTCCTTCGTTGGTGCAAGCGTGAAATCATCATTAACGAGCACTCCCATGTTCCTGCATAACTCACGCATCTTCGGAGGAAGTGCCCGCCATCGCCACAGACCCCAGTCAGCATAGGCATCCGGCATCTGTTTCTTTTCAGCCCACCTCTGAAGAAATGCATCCCAACGCTGCGTGAAATCCGGATGTGTCTTTTTGATTACGTCATACTCGCTTTCGAGCATGGCCGGGCAGAGATAACACCCGATTCGTTCGATGCCCTGATCATAGAGGGGATTTATGGGGATTTTCCGCCACCAGAGATACAGGAATACTTCACAAGCCCGCCAGCTCCGGATGGGGGAGATGTTCAGCTGCAGGGGATTGGCCGGGTTCTGACTGGTTTCATCAAGCCCAGCCCGGTTCCATGACTCATACCACCGGTTCCCCTGGATCGTGACACAGGGGCCGGTATCAGCGAGATAAATCTTGAGGGGATGTAATTTGAGTAGTTTACAACACCACCGGTTGTCCTTTCCAGGTGGGCCGGCCTTCTCGACCGCCTGCCAGAAGTCGCCCCCTTTTCTGATGATCTCAACCCCCTGTTCTTCAATAAACCGGATGGTTTCAGGAAATTCTAGTCCGGTATCGATAAAAAAGGCCTTTTCAACTCCGGCTTTTCGTGCAAGATGAAGAACTGCCGTGCTGTCTTTCCCGCCTGAGAACGATACATTGACCGTCGGCCGATCCTTCATATGGCTCTTAATAGTCCGGACTGCACTTCGCTCAAGGTTTTTCAGGTGATAGGTATTGTGGGCAATGACTTCTTCCCAGTCAGGGTCCGGATACGTGGATGGGGTGATAGGGAGGAGTTCCCTGACCTTGATAAACCCCTCTTTCACGATGGCTGTCCCGAATTTTCCATTCGCCGTGACAATCACTGATCCATCCGGGATCGGTTCTTTCAGGGGGAAGCGTTTCCCCCCGATTCTTCCTTTTTCAGCTTTCAGATCGATATGGGTTGTTAGGTCAATGATACCTTTTGTTATGTGGGGGACCAGAAATGGCAGAGCTTCAGGGGTAATATCGAGTGAATAGGTTTTGGTCACCGGATCAAACGTGAACCAGCCAAACCGCTGCCCGTTCATGATAATGAGTTCTGCACGATCATAGCCCCCCGTTTTATTTAAAAGAATTACTTTCGGGACAGGAACGTCGCCATATTGGGATGTTAATAATTGGATGATATGATCCCGGTCAGCTGAGAGAGCAGGGCGGAGATCATAGGGCTGAAGGAGGGGTATGGTTTTTGCTTCATTGCCGCAGCTGCAGGTTCGTCCGATCAGGGGAATATTGCAGTGTTCACACCAGTAAAGTGTTTTTTTCACAGCCGGCTCGTGCATTTCATTGAATAATAGGGGGTGAGGAGATAAGATACCTGTCAGTGATGAACGTACTCGTGACGAAAGTTATTAGTGTACTCTCGATTATGATAATGTAACGTACACTTTTTTTGGTAGGGAAACAGAGCTGGCTGAGCTCAACGATCGTTTCATCGGTTTACGTTCTGAGTTTTTTATCATCTATGGGAGGAGAAGAGTCGGAAAAAGTGAACTTATTAATGAATTTATCCGTCAGAATAAGGGGCTCCGCATTCAGGTTCGTGAGGGTTCACGTAAATATCAGTTAGAACAATTCGCAGAGGCGTTCTCCGAATTTTTTGATGATCCATTTATTGGGAAAAATGGTTTCACATCCTGGGATTCAGTCTTTGAATATCTTGCATCCCGCTTGACAAATCGGTTCATTCTGGCAATAGATGAGTTTCCCTATCTGGTAAAAGAAGATAGATCAATCCTCTCGATACTTCAGTATCATTGGGACAATAGACTTCGAGAAACCCGTATTTTCCTGATTTTATCCGGTTCATCAATTGGAATGATGGAAGATGAGGTTCTTTCATATCGGAGTCCATTATTTGGAAGAAGAACAGGACAACTTTTACTCAGACCATTCCGGTTTCATGAAGTACTTCCAATATTTCAGGATTTCAGAAAAGCGGTTGAGTATTACGCGGTGTATGGGGGTACTCCGCCTATATACTGGGTGTGAATACCAATGAAACCATTCGGGATTCTATCGAGAAAAATCTGCTCAATCCCCTCTCATATCTGTTCAGGGAGGTTGAATTTCTTCTCCTGATGGAACTTGTGGAACCAAGATATTATTTTGCAATCCTGCTCTCCATCTCCCATGGAAACAATACTCAGCATCTGATTACCAATGATACTGGTATCCAGAAAGGAACCGTTAACCGGTATCTTGCAACACTCATCGATCTTGACATTATATGGAAAGAAGTTCCTGCATTTGAGGATGAAAGGATCAGAAAAGGTCGTTACTTCTTCAGGGATAATTTATTCTCATTCTGGTTCAGATTTATCTTTTCTAACCGGGAAAGTGCTGAAAGTGGATTTACAAAGCAGATTTTGACAGAGAGTATTACTCCGTATCTTGCACAGTACATCGGTTCGTTATTTGAACGAATGGTTATTGATCTGTTGTTTTATCTGAATGGCACAGGAAAACTTCCTTTTCCATGTATATTTTCATCAATGAGAAGATGGTGGAATAAAGGAGAAGAGATCGATATCGTAGGTATTTCTGAATCAGATTCTTCCATTCTTTTTTGTCAAGTAAAATGGCAGGATAATGTTTATGGTAAAAAGGTGATTTTGAACCTGAAACAAAAAGCTGGTCTTATCAATTGGAAAGAAAAGGAGCGGAATGAGTTGTTCATGGTCATTGCCAGGTCTTTCTCATCTGTCGGTGATGAGGAACACGTGGTATACATGGATCTTGATATGCTTGAAAAACTCGTTCATTTATAAAACCCTCTCCATATGCCTTGATACCAGCCATAACTGGGAAGATGATACATCCCATGAAAGAAGTATATTGATCCCATCAACCGGATTACAAAATAATTTATCGTACAATGCTGACTTATCCGAATTACTGGATTTTTATGACGCTTTTTGGATCAATCCTTACCGATATCCGGGAAAAAACGCCCCTTGTCCATCATATGACAAACTATGTCACGGTGAATGACTGTGCCAATATCACCCTTAGCATAGGCGCTTCACCGGTTATGGCCCATGCAGAAGAGGAGGTTGGAGAGATGGTTGCGCTTGCAGGAGCTCTCGTTCTGAACATCGGCACTCTTGATTCCCAACAGATTGATCGGATGTTTATCGCAGCAAAAGCCGCAGAAAAACATGGTATCCCCATCATTCTTGATCCGGTTGGTGCCGGAGCAACCAGCTTACGGACAAAAACCGCTCAGAGAATGATCCAGGAGTTCTCCATATCAGTTCTCAAGGGCAATGCCGGAGAGATTGGGACCCTGGCCGGGAAACAGGCACAGGTCCGTGGAGTCGATTCGGGAGGAGTTACCGGGGATCCTATTGATATTACCTGTGGGCTTGCAGAACGACTAGGGTGCATCGTTGTTATGAGTGGTCCTGCTGACATCATCAGTGATGGTTCCCGGACTTTTCTTTGTGAGAACGGGCATCCATACATGGGGCGGATATCCGGGACTGGATGCATGGCCGCATCGGTTATCGGTTCCTGTGCGGCAGTCACAGGTGACTATCTCTCTGCATCCGCCACAGGAGTTGCTACGTTTGGGATTGCCGGAGAACGGGCTGCTTCAGATGCTGCTGGTCCGGGTTCTTTTAAATATCGCCTCTTTGACTGTATGGCATCGATCACGTCGGACGATGTCGACCGGTATGCCCGGATTCGGTCACTGTAGAATACCCTTGTGATCTGATTTCACAACCTTCATGGGGAATGGGGGATTATCTTCATTCCTTCATGAAGGTCCCTGGTATCTCCGGTATTACTCTGATCATCGCTATATGCTGTGGATTTTTAACCCCTTTTGATTTATCTGCAGTAAATATTGCGTTACCTACGATTGCCCGTGAATTCTGTCTTGATGCGATCGAATTAAGCTGGGTCAGTAGTGCATATCTTCTGGCATCAGCCGCTTTTCTTGTACCCTTCGGGAGAATTGGTGATATCTTTGGGAGAAAGAAGATCCTGACCGGTGGGATAGCACTCTTTACCCTTGCATCAATGGGGATGATGTTCTCATCGTCCTCTTTAGTTCTTATCAGTTTCCGGCTGGTTCAGGGCATCGGAGCTTCGATGATCTTCGGGACTGCCGTAGCTATCCTGACATCCGTGACCGACCCCTCACGACGGGGTCAGGCTCTTGGTATCTATACTACCTCAGTCTACCTTGGTCTTTCTGCAGGCCCCTTTATCGGAGGCTTTCTGACTGATGGCTTTGGGTGGCGAAGTATCTTTCTCATCAACGTCCCGATTGGCATCCTTATCCTTGCCCTGATCCTGTTCTATTTAAAAGGAGAATGGGCAGATGCAGCAGGTGAGTGGTTTGATATCAAAGGGGCCATTCTCTATGGGGCCAGTCTCACCGCGGTTATGATTGGTTTTTCCGAGATCCCCCATATCACCGGATTTATAGCCATTGGACTTGGAATCACCCTTTTCGCATTGTTTATCTGGCTTGAACACCGGGAAGCGTATCCACTTATCAGGGTGTCCATGTTCAGAACAAACCGCGTGTTTGCCTGTTCAAATGTTGCTGCTCTTATCAATTATGGCTCAACTTTTGCGATTACGTTCTTTCTCAGCTTATACCTGCAATATATCAGGGGATTTGACCCTCAGGAGGCCGGGTTCATTCTCGTCACCCAGCCGGTAGTACAGGCTTTTTTCTCTTCATATGCCGGCAGTCTTTCAGATTGGATTGAACCTGCAAAAATATCATCGCTGGGTATGGGGATTATCGCTATGGGGCTCGTTTCCTTAAGTTTTCTCTCGCCTGATACCTCCATGATGCAGCTTACGATAATCCTGGCGGTTCTTGGGTTTGGATTTGCTCTCTTCTCCTCACCAAATACCAATGCAATTATGAGCTCGGTGGAAAAGCGGTATTATGGCATTGCATCCGGGACGTTGGGGACGATGCGGCTGCTCGGACAGATGCTCTCAATGGGAATTGCGATGATGATCATCGCCATTGTTGTTGGAAAAGTAGACATTACACCAGATATGTCAGATGAGCTTATGAGTGCAATGAATATCGGGTTTGTTGCCTTTTCTATTATGTGTTTGATAGGGATATTCTTCTCAATGGTCAGGGGAAATGTCCGGTCTGAATAATTGTATTTCGCTCATATGAAAATCCTCGATTATGATGTATGATTTATTGTATAATCGTCGGATGCAATCGATGATTTTATCATGAATCATCGATTATATCTAACAAATGGATCGAAGAATCCAGGCGGTCCTCGATAGACAGAATCCCTGGTGGTTTGGACGAACCTATAACACGGGACAGAACCGGTTCGGCTCATATCCTGAATTAATCCGGTATCTTGACGCAAGGGAAATATTGTTTATTCAGGGAGTCAGAAGAAGTGGATAAACTATTCTGATGTGCGAAATCGTGAAATCCGTGGGTTAATCGAGGCCATGGATTCACACCCCGGAGTTCCCGGATACATTCTCACTATGAATGATTCAGAACGGTTAGAGGTGGATGATAAGATCATCCAGGTAATGCCTGCATACGAATATGCAGAAATGCTCAAAAAATGATATCAGGTTACTCCTCACAGGTCAGTTCATCATGACTGTGAGTGTGCCCGCCTCTTTCCTCCCAGGGTTTTAGCCCATGCTTCACCCGGTAATCGTTGATTGCTTTATGAATGCCTTCTTCTGCAAGAACTGAACAATGCATCTTGATCGGAGGGAGTCCCTCAAGTGCCTCGGCAACCGCTTTATTTGATACTTCCCAGGCTTCTTCAAGAGTCTTTCCCTTGATAAGTTCGGTTGCCATGCTGCTGGATGCCACAGCAGCCCCACAGCCAAATGTCTGGAATTTTACATCAATGATGATATTATCCTTCACCTTGATAAAAATCCGCATGATATCTCCACAAGTTGGATTGCCTACTTCACCAACTCCGTCCGCATCAGTGATCTCCCCCTGGTTACGGGGATTCATAAAATGGTCCATTACTTTTTCGCTATACATCACACGACCTCTTTTTCAGGTAATCTGCATACAGGGGTGACATAGTCCGCAGTCTGTCTACTGCCTTCTTAATCTCAACAAGGGTATATTCCACATCCTCTTCGGTATTGTCATGGCCAAGGGTGAGTCGCAGGGATCCATGGGCTGTTTCGGCAGGCACGCCAATTGCAAGCAGGACGTGAGATGGCTCAAGGGAGCCTGAAGAGCAGGCACTCCCGGTCGATGCAGCAATACCGGCATTATCGAGGAGCAGTAAAAGGGACTCTCCTTCTATAAACTCAAAGCTTACATTGATATTGCCTGGCAGTCTGTCAGTCCGATCGCCGTTGAGCCGGGTATGGGGAATTTCAGTGAGGATCCTCTCCAGC
>ERZ795045.3229-NODE-3229-length-14635-cov-6.475446_pt1 | contig 14635 bp, 8 predicted proteins | sample MGYA00375129_ERZ795045 | MGnify/ENA primary metagenome ERZ795045 (study PRJEB30174, sample SAMN05720166) | activated sludge metagenome | isolation source: anaerobic digester from wastewater treatment plant | place: Japan | collected 2015-05-15 ... | reverse complement strand
AGGGGCTGGCGTTCCTGTATCCTATCTTTTCGTAGAAGGCGCTGGGCGACTCCACCAGCTTATGCTGCGTGTTCAGGCGGTACTCCCGGGTATAGTACCAGGTTTCCAGAATGCTGCTGCGGGCCCTGGCGCGCACGATGCCGTCGCCTTTCACGGCGTCGGTGTTCCCGCACAGACCCGGTACTTTGCCCATATTGACCAGCCTTTGGCCGTCATAATAGAAGAATGTGCTTGAATAGTCGCTGCCGGAGCCGTGTTCCTCAATAACAATCTCATAGAAGGCATCCGACGGGTTGATGTCCACCAGCCTGAACTCGGACTGGATCCCGGAGCCCTGGCCTTCCGCCTTGCTTTGGTTGACGGTCAGGGTGTACCGCCTGCCGTCGGTGGTGAAACGGATCCTGTCTTCGTTGCCGTCGCCATTGAGATCCAGGTAGAGGCCCGCGGGTTCGGATGTATCGGCGTTTCCGCCCGGGCTTTCGCCATAACCTCCGCCGGAGCCACCGCTAGAGCCTCCGGGCAGGTAGATATCCTGCTCCCTTACCCAGCCGGCCGTACCGCTGGGAAGCCTGACATGAAGGAACCCGTTCTCGGCTTTGCCGGTCAGGGTGACAAACACATCCGTACCGATGCTGGACATGAAGTTGTTGAAATCGGTTGCAGGTTCGGAACCGAAGTCCGGCATGCTGTATGCCGTGCTCCCTTTCCTGAGGTATGCCTGGTTGTAATAGGCGCTGCCCAGATCCTGAGTGAAGCTGTCGTTGCTGATCCAGCCTGTAATGCCAAAATTGGTGTCGATGGTGTCGGGTATGACATAGCTCTTTTGATCTCCCCGGACAATGATGCGTATCAGGTTGCCTTTGCTCAGGGTTATCCTGGACAGCTTGACCTTGTCGGCGGTTATCACGCCTACCGGCAGGTTGCTGCGATTATAGGAATAGATGTTTTCAGTCTTAATCCAGAAAGCGTTGCGGGTATCGTAATAGTTGATCATGCCCGATACCTTCTGGGCCAGGCACCAGCCGTTGACCACACGGCTGTTGTAGATGATGATTTCGTTCTGCCTGATTTCGCCTATGTCGGTGTAATTGTCCCCGGGACCGTTCTTCACCTTGCAGGTTTTGATCACAAAGGACTCCACGCGGCTGCCGGTAGCCTTTTCGGTCTCATAGATTTTGACCGTGGTGTCCTGTGTGCCTGGGGCAGGGGAAGCGTTGTTCGGGGCGGCGGGATCATCGTTGTTCAGGACAGGTTCCCTGTCAACCGAACGGAACACCTCGGTGACCGCGCCTGTCAGAACATTGATGGTATAGATGGAAAACTCCCCGGCCTTGGGATCCGTTTCATCAATCATGCGCACATAGGCGATGTTTTCCTCGTCGACCCAATTGGTCTGATAGGGCTTCAGTTCGCTGTAACCGGGGATGCGGGGAGCGGTCACACTGCTTTCCGAAACAATGAGGAAGGATCCCTCATTGTCAAACATGACGCGGGCGCCTGAAGCAGTGGTCCGGCACCAGGGCAGCAATTCCTGCCGCAGTTCCCGGCTTGTATTGAAGACGCTGATCTTCCCTGTTCTCAGGTTCAGGGTTCCGGAATTGCCGTTACGCATTTTAAAGACGAGATAATTGCCTGAAAGGCGGTAATCGGTGATATAGGCATCCTGGCTGCCGCCGTTTCCGGCTCCGGAATCCGGAACGATGGCGGTATCCTGATCATTGGCTGTCACACGCTTCATGATCACGCCGTTGAGAACATACCAGATAGTGCCGGAATCGGGGTTGATGTAGAAGGGTTCATGCTGCACCAGTTGGGTTTTCCATGCCGCATCATCAGCCGATGCGAACATGGCCTGATCGCCCGAGAAGACGCCAATGCCGCCGTTATTGGTGACAAAAAGCTTCGCTGCCGCAACAGCGGATTCAATTTTCATGAGCTGCAGGGCATGCATGTCCAGCAGGGAAACAGGGCCGGCGCCGGTACTGCCGGCATAGGCCAGGTAATTGCCAAGCGGTGACCAGGCATATACCACCTGATCCGGGCCCATTTCAGACAACCGGTAGTAACTGCCGTCTGACAGGTTGAAAAGATAGGTACCTGCACCGGCTTCTGTTCCCGGAATGCCGACTACCATGAAGGCTCCTGTCGGTGCAACGCTGAACTCCGGCTCACCCTGGCCGACGGAAAGCCCGATGCTTTCCAGGTCAATCAACTGACGAAATCCATCGTTCCTGCAACTGACTATGATATGGCCGATCCGGATGATGAACTGTTCCTGATTGGCGTGGAGCACCTCCCAGGAAGTTGCGTCCATACCCGTTTCGTTGAGCCTGGCAACCAGTTCATCGCCCGACAGTAGGCCTGTAACGCTTGTAAAGGAAATGGGGGTACCGGTGTTTTCAAAGGGTGTATCGGCGAGGGCCGGTCGGTTGTCCTTGTCGAAAATGGTCATGACTGACCCCCAGAAAGGTTTGGAAACGTCCTGGACGACCAGAAGGGCGAGGAGCAGCACGCCAAGGAAGGCCGGAACCGCTATCGGCCATATTTTTCTCAGCATGACCGGGCTGGTGACGTATGCAATGAACCCGGGCTTCCGGCCGGCTTCCTTTTCTGCCATGTCCATGATGGCTTCCTCGGGGACCGTTTCACAGGGAACCTTGCGACTGATCCTCCCAATGAGCCGTTCCACCGCTTCTGAAAACCGGTCTTCTGAAGTCTGAACATTGCCGGCGAGAAATCCCAGCGCCCGATCCATCCGCATCCTGGCCGAACTGCCGGAAAGGCCGAACACCCGGCCGATTTCCCGCAGCGTGAGCCCGTGATCATAATGCAGGATGAGCATGGCCCGATCCTCATCATGGAGCGGATCAAGCAGGACGCCCAGGGATTTTTCTTCTTCGGATTCATCGTCGTGCCTGATCAGGTATTCGGGGATCCTGGGATGACGCATCCGGGGCTGTTTCTGCTTATCTTTTCTGAACCTGTCATAGGCCATTCTGTAAAACCAGGTGGAAAAAGCCCAACGATCATTGTACCGGTACAGATTCCGGAAGATGTCGACAAAGATGGACTGAGCCAGATCCCCGGCGCGTGAGTCCGGAACTCCCATTTTGATCAGGAATCCGTAAAGTCCGGGATAATAGGAGGTTATCAGTTCTCCGAAGGCCTGGGTTTCGCCCCTGAGAACTTTTTCCGCAAGCAGCCTGTCGTTGTTCATGCTATCATTCTCCTTACCTACGGGAGCGCGGAGCTCCTGTTAACCGGAAAGCAACGGCGTTATTGGCATATCGCTTTCCATGCAATATGTTCAGGCTATTCCGCCAATGATGTGAAGTAAATGAAATGCCTGGAAGAATTTCGAGCCTCTGTCCGATTTATTGCCATAACTTCATTATAATATTCAGTACGGGTCTCAGACAAGTTTGAACAGGGATATGCGGAAATAACGCCCGGTTTTCCCGGGGAGAGCATACCTTGCCTTTTTCCATGAGATAAGGTATCATAAGAAGTGTTCTGTACAAACATTAATGGAAATTTTTGGAGGTTTGGGATGCGAGAAGCATCCTTTTAAAAATGATGAGAGTCAAACTTGATGATAAACTGCTCCTGCAGATCGAAAAGCCTGCCAAATATACGGGAAACGAATGGAATATGGTCCGGAAGGATCCTGATGCGGTGCAGGTCCGCTTTGCCTTTGCCTTCCCGGATGATTATGAAATTGGCATGTCCCATCTGGGCATGAAAATTCTTTATCATACCATGAACAAGCGGGAGGACACCTACTGCGAGCGGGTGTTCGCCCCATGGGTGGACATGGAACGGCTCATGCGGGAAAGGGGCATCCCGCTTTATGCCCTTGAAACCTATACCCCTCTGTCCGAGTTCGATATCATAGGCTTTACGCTGCAATACGAGATGAGCTATACCAATATCCTCAACATGCTGGATCTGGGAGGCGTTCCGGTGCTGGCAAAGGACAGGGACGAGAGCCATCCCTTTGTCTGCGCGGGCGGTCCCTGCGCGGTGAATCCGGAGCCCCTTGCTGATTTTATCGACTTCTTTGTCATAGGCGAAGGCGAGGAAGTGATCCATGAGATCATTGACGCGTACAAGGAATGGAAAAGCTCGGGCGGTAACAGGGCAGCCTTCCTGGAACAGGTTGCCGGCATCGAAGGGGTTTATGTTCCTTCCCTGTACGAGGTGATCTACTATGATGACGGAACCATTCTGGATATCCTGCCCAAATCCGAAAAGGTTCCGGATGTGGTAAGACGCCGTGTTGTCAGGGACCTGGACCAGGTGGATTTTCCGGATGATATCATCGTCCCCTACATCGGGACCGTGCATGACCGGATTATGCTGGAGCTCTTCAGGGGCTGCATCCGGGGATGCAGGTTCTGCCAGGCCGGTTTCATCTACAGACCTGTGCGCGAACGATCGCCGGAAAAGCTCAATGAACTGGCCCGCAGTTCTGTCAGGAAAACGGGTTACGAGGAAATATCCCTGGTATCCTTGAGCACCAGCGATTATTCCGCCCTGCCCGCTTTTTGCGACGAACTGCTGGCGTTTACCGAGAAAGAGCATGTGAACCTGTCCCTGCCGTCCCTCAGGGTGGACAACTTTTCCCTTGGGCTTATGGAACGGGCTTCCAAGGTCCGCAAGAGCGGGCTGACCTTTGCGCCGGAAGCCGGAACCCAAAGGCTCAGGGATGTCATCAACAAAGGCGTTACCGACGAGGACCTGAAATCGTCGGTGCAGCTGGCCGTTGCCGGCGGCTGGAACTCGGTCAAACTGTATTTCATGCTGGGGCTTCCCACTGAAACCATGGAGGATGTGGACGGGATTGCCGATATGGGGATCAGCCTTGTCGAGTCCTGCAGGGGGATCGCTGACAAGAACGGCGGCAGCCTTCAGATTACCCTGAGCACCTCATGTTTTGTGCCCAAGCCCTTTACACCCTTCCAGTGGGAACCCATGGACGATATCGAAACCCTTACCGAAAAGCAGCACCATCTGAAGGATCGGATCCGAAGAAGGACGCGGAAGATCGTATACCATTACCACAACCCCAGGATCAGCCATATGGAGGCTGTCCTGGCCAGGGGAGACAGAAGGCTGGGCAAGGTGATCTACACGGCCTGGAAAATGGGTGCCAGGTTCGACGGCTGGGATGAACATTTCTCCTTCGAGCGGTGGCAGGAGGCGTTCAGGGCCAATGGCCTCGATTCAGCCTTTTACGCTAACAGGCGGCGGGACTTCTCCGAGGTCCTGCCCTGGGATCATATCGATATAGGGGTGACCAAGGAGTTCCTGATCCGGGAATGCCGGAAGGCCTATGAAGGCGACCTGACGCGCAACTGCGCCAGCGGCTGTTCGCATTGCGGCGCCACGGTATACGGGGCAGGCATCTGCTTTAAGCAAAAGAAAAATCAAGATCAGGCAGGAGGTTGACAGATGGCCAGGGCGCTGAGATTCCGGTTCTCAAGAGACGAAAGGCTGAAATATATAGCCCATTTGGATGTACTGAGGCTGTTTGAGCGGGCCATCAAGCGCGCCGGACTGCCTGTTGCCTATACACAGGGGTTCAATCCTCGCCAGAAAATTGTTTTTGGCCTGCCCATCGCGGTGGGACTGACCAGCTCCGCCGAATATGCGGATATTGAGTTTGATGAGGAGATGACGCCTGAATCATTCATATCGCGTATCAACCAGAGCCTGCCCGAAGGCATTGAGGTGATGGAAGCCGTGCCCGTCAGGAACATGGGCAGGATCATGAGCCTGATCGCGTCTGCCAGGTATGAAATCGCCTTCACCATCCCGCAGGCCATGGATCAGGATACGCTGAGCGGCATTGTGATCGATTTCCTGGATCAGGAAGATATCACAGCGATGAAAAAGACCAAGAAGGGCATGCGACCGGTCAACATCAGGCCGCTGATCTATTCCCTTTCGGTCAGAAAACCCGATGGCGACGGGTATATCATGGAGGCGTTCCTGAGCGCTGGGGCAGAAAACAACCTCAGGCCGGATCTGCTGATGCAGGCTTTTGCCCAGAAAACGGGGCTTGAACTCACGGTGGAATCCATACACCGCAGGGCGATGTTTGCGTCCGACTTCAATGAGTGGAAAAGCCCCCTTGAGGTGGCCGATGACTAAGGACGTTCTGATGGATGCCAGCATGGGCCAGATACGCCTGGCTGTCATGGAGGATGGCGAACTCGTAGAATTCTATGTGGAAGAGCGCGAAAAGGAAAGCATGCTGGGCAACATCTACCGGGGAAGGGTTGAACGGGTGGTGCCCGGCATGCAGGCGGCCTTCATCGACATCGGGCTTTCCAGGAATGCATTTCTCTATGTCAGGGATCTCCTGACCGATGGTGATCAAAACAATCTTTCCGGGGCATTACCCCCCATTGGGCATCTTCTGAAAGCAGGGCAGGAACTGACGGTACAGGTTGTCAAGGAGATGTCGGGGCAAAAGGGACCCAGGGTCACCACCCGCATCACGCTGCCCGGACGCTTCGCGGTGCTGCTCCCAAACCAGGACACGGCCGGGATATCCAAACGCCTGGATGACGGCGAGGAAAGAAAACGTCTGAAGGAACTGGCCCGGGCGTTGAAGCCCGAAGGCGCCGGGCTCATCATCCGGACTGCGGCCAGGCATGTTCCCGTGGAATGGCTGAAGGATGAGATAGAGAGTCTCATCGGGAAATGGAACAGGATTCTGGAGCAGCAATCAGGCGGACCTGTTCCCCGTTGCCTGTATCAGGAGACCGATTTTGTCAGCCACATGATCCGGGAGCATCTGACGCCTGATCTGAATCGCTTCATCGTCAATGACAGGGAGATCTGGGAACAGGTCAACCGGCTCCTGGATTCCGATTCACCCGGCTTCAGACCGCGGGTGGAGTATTTTGACAGGGACTATGATCTCTTTGACTATTACCAGGTGGAAAGCGCCATCAGCCAGGCCCTTTCCCGGAAGGTCTATCTGAAGAGCGGCGGTTACCTGGTGTTTGACAGGACGGAAGCCCTGACGGTGATTGATGTCAACAGCGGCAAATATGTGGGCCGCACCAGTCTTGAGGATACGGCCCTGAAGATCAACACCGAGGCGGTGGAAACCATCGCCAGGCAGGTACGGCTCCGGGATCTCGGCGGCATTATCATCATCGACTTCATCGACATGCAGGATAAGTCCCACCGGGAAGAAGTGGTGGCCAGGCTGAAAGAGGCGGTGAAACGGGACAGGACCCAAACCGTGGTGGTAGGGATGACCGGGCTGGGGCTTGTGGAAATGACCCGTAAGAAAGTCAGGCAGCCCCTTGCAGATTATCTGACGGTGGATTGCCGCTGTTGCGGCGGTACGGGCCGGCATCTGTCGCCCATGGTCGTTGCAAAGAGGGTGGAACGGCGAATGGCCCGGTATCTCATGAGCAATCATCCCGATTCCCTGGAGATCCTGGTCCATCCGGACATCCATAAGGTGCTGGAAGGGCAGGAGAAGGACAGGCTGGTAAAGCTCGGGGAGCAATATGCCTGTCAGATCCGGATCACCCCGTCCACCGATGTGGCTTATGGCGATATGCGCATGAGGGAAGGGCCGTGACAGGGCTTCAATAAATTCCTTGACAAAATCCATGCTTGCAGGTATAATCTCTCCTAATTACGGAATACCATGCATAAAGGCTATGACAAGAAAGAGTAGGATGCTCCGGGCTTCCAACAGAGAGTTCCCGGCTGGTGAGAGGGGCAGGAAACGGGCATCTGAATACATCTTCGAGCCGCGCACCCAACGCCGCTTTAGGCCAGTAGGCTGCGCCGTCGGGGCACACGTTACAGTGCCAGGGTATAAGCCGATATGGCCGTACCTGAATGAGGTTGATGCCACAGGCATCAACGAATTGGGGTGGTACCACGAAGCATCAGGCTTTCGTCCTCATGGGAGGATGAAGGCTTTTTTTATTGCTTTCTCTTTCGGAAGCGGCGGCAGGATGGGTGGACTTTAAGGGCCTTGGCTGGATGTTCCGTATGATACGACTATCACGAGGCAGGTGTTGCAAATGTTGCCGATCCACGAGCAAATGCGGATCATTGCAAAGGGAGCAGCGGAGATTATCAATCCGGAAGAGCTTCAAAGGAAGCTCCACGATGCCGCCGGGAAGGGAAGACCGCTGACTGTGAAGCTCGGTCTCGATCCGACAGCCCCTGATCTCCACCTGGGCCATGCGGTGGTCTTGAGAAAGATCAGGCAGATGCAGGAGCTGGGCCATCGGGCGGTCATCATCCTGGGGGATTTCACCGCCATGATCGGGGATCCCTCGGGGAAATCCAAGACCAGAAAGCAGCTGACCCATGAGGAAACCCTGAGAAACGCCGCAACCTACAAGGAACAGCTTTTCAGGATCCTGATGCCGGAAAGGACAGAAATCCGATTCAACAGCGAGTGGCTTTCCGGGCTGAACCTGGCCGCTGTTCTGGAACTGGCGGGAAAGACAACCGTGGCCAGGATACTGGAACGGGACGACTTTAAATCGCGGTTCAGCGCCAATCTGACCATCGGCCTCCACGAGCTGTTCTACCCGCTGATGCAGAGCTATGATTCCGTGGCGATTCAGGCTGACATCGAGATGGGCGGTACCGACCAGCGGTTCAACATCCTGATGGGACGCGATATCCAGAAACATTATGGGCAGGAGAGCCAGGTGGCCCTGTTCATGCCCATCCTGGAAGGTACCGATGGCGTTGAGAAGATGAGCAAGAGCCTTGGCAACAGCATCGGTATCAACGAGGACCCCAGAGTCATGTTTGAAAAGATCATGGCCATCCCCGACAGCCTGATCATCCGCTACTTTGAACTGTGTACCGATCTCCATCCCGACGAGGTGGATCTGTACAGGGAAAGGCTGGACAACGGAGAGAATCCCCGCGATATCAAGGCCTGCCTTGCCCATGAAATTGTCCGGCTTTACCATGGCAGGCAAGCGGCGGACGCTGCCCGGGAATACTTCAATACCGTGTACCGGGACAGGGAGCCGCCCAAAGATATGGTGGACCTGGATGTGTCCCCGTTCACCGATGACCAGGGGAACACGGACCTGGTCAGGATCCTTGTGAAGTCCGGATTTGCGCCCAGTTCCAGCGAGGCCAGAAGGCTGATCCTTCAGGGCGGTGTCAGGCTGAACGCGGAAAAGGTTAACCAATTCAGAATACCTGTCCGGGACGGGGATATCCTCCAGGCGGGAAGGAAGCATTTTACCAGGCTGTGCAAGCCGGACAGGACGTGCTGATCACTTGCGTGAATCCCTGTAAAGGTTTTCGACGGAACGGTCGTAGGTTGCCTCGCCGGCCTTGGAGAAAAAGCAGCCCGGCACCTCTCCGTACTTTCTGTGGTAGGCGACGCATTCGCAGCATTTTCCACGGCGTGAGCAAGGGTAAGTACAGGTACATGCGTTGCGGTTACTGCAATCCATAGTCCCTCTCCTTTGATTCAGATTGGCCCGTGCCTGGCGTCCTGGAGGCATACGCCGCTACGGCAGCAAAAACCTGAGCCTGCCGGTTCAAGGGCGTTTGCGACGGGAGATCAGGCATCAGGGCGTGGCTGATTTCTCCACAACCTAGTATAACAAGGGGATGGATGGATTTCAATTGAGTGCGCTCACGGCAGCAACCCCAGCTTCCTCGCCTGGGCTACGGCCTGGGAACGCCTTTTGACATGGAGTTTACCGTAAATATTATTGATGTGCCATTTGGCGGTGCCTATCCCGATATACAGATGGTGGGCGATCTGCTTGTTGGACATACCCTGGGCCATAAGGGAAAGGATCTCCTTTTCCCTTGGGGTCAGGGCGCCTAAAGCAGCCTGGTGCCTCATCCTGGATTTCTGCAAGCGATAAAGGTCCCTGTTAGTTTCCCGGAGCAGGGTCAGACATTCGGCTTTTTCTATCAGGAAGCGCACGGCAAGCCTGGAGTTGGTATAGATATCCACCGCTTTCTCCAGGTATTCGCGGCAATAGTTCATCTCCCGCATCTGATAATAGTATTCGGCGATCAGGATGGCAGCGGTCTGTGCGAAGGGAACGTTTTTGGCTGCATCCGGAGAATCGAACCAGGCGATCAGGTCGTTCATGCTGAAGCTTTCTATGTCCCCGTTGAACTTAAGCCTTGCCAGCATCAGCAAGGTGCCGATGGGGGTGTTTTTGCCATTGACCAGGTACTCAGCTTCCAGCAGTTCCTTGTCCGAATCCGATACCGGTACGCCTTCAAACAAGTTGATCTGGGCCCGCAGGGCGGCGCAGAGGGTATCGACATTTTCAAAGTTCAGCCCGGACAGCCGGCCGGCCAGTTCATCGATCAGGGCATAGGCCCGATCGTACCATCCGCTGATGCCATAGGCATAGACCAGATACATCTCCAGCACGCCGTACATCTGGACAAAACCCAGTTGGTATATCAGCTCCTTAACGCTTTCCAGGTGTCTGACGGCAAGCTTTTGTCTGTTCATCTCGAAAAAAGCGATGCCGAGCGGCAGCCGGAGCAGCTGGTATACGCTGCTTTTGTCCTTCCTGCTTAAGGCGGCCAGTTCGTTTCTGAAAAGGGTCACGATATCGGCAATTTCACCCAGGGCATGTTTCTTAAGTCCGTAACTGACCAGGGACATCACCGCGGGATAGTAGTATCGATGTTTCTTGAAAATATGGTATGCGCTGAAAAACTCATGGGCGGCCTTGCGATGGTCGCCTGTACCGGAAAGAAGCTGGCCGTAAGTCAGCCTGGCATTGGCTGCATAGAGGCTGCCGGGCTCCCTTTCCACGCTCTCAACAGAAAACCTTGCATACTTCAGGGCTTCTTCCGGGTTGGACGAGAAGACTGAAACCGCTTTGAGAGAATAGTATACGGCACTTTCAACCGACGATGTCAGCGTGCAGGTTTCCATGTCATCCAGGATTTGGGTCAGGCGCCGGTTATCCCCGCACATGAAGCAGGCCCAGCCCAGTATGAGCTTTTGGAATGGGGTAGTAAACCGATCATAGGGGATGTCCCCGACCAAAAGCATCATGGGCTTGGTATTTTGGGCAGTCATCAATTCCGCCGCGTTTTCCTCAAACAAGGAGAGGGCAGCATCATATGCCTTTTGCCCGATAGCATGTTCAATTCTCAGAAGGATGCCGTTCAAATCCTTGCGCATAGAACCTCCCCGACTGAAAACGCCTGACACCACCAATATATTATTACATTGATAAATTTCTGGCAAGAAAAAAGGGACTGCCCATCGGGCAGTCCGAACTGTGTAGTAGGGTGGTTTATGGATAATGGCAAACAACTAATAACGATTGATCAGCTTTTGCCATATCTCCTCGCTGAAAGTGACCTTTTCGGCCAGATACTTCAGGGTATGCCGGTCATTGGCTTCCAGGGTGATAACCCTGGATTTACTTACCCAGTAGTCTATACCGGATTCCTTGAAGTTGGCTCGGTTTTCCTTGAAATTGAAGGTGACAAAAATGCTGGTGGTATTTGACAACTTTCTGTTCATGAACTTGTTCAGGGGATCTTCTTCCAGGATGTCCTGCCTGTAGGCCATCATAAATGCTTCCCGTTCCTCTGCGGTAACCAGATCCAGGATGGTCGGATTGTCCGCATTATCGTTGAAAAACACTTCGATGGAAATCAGATCGTTGGGTTCAACGGCAAGCAGGGGATTGGCCTTTTCCCTGTACTCATCCGAGCTTACCAGTTCCTTGAGCCTGTCTTCCAGGCCGCCCGTCCTGCCCTCGACAAAGGGGAGGATGTAGGATCTTTTCACGATTTGGCCGCTCTTGAGACGATAGGCAATATACAGGTTGAAATGGTAGAACCCGGAAGATTCATCGTAATAAATGTTCTCCCACCGGTCCTGCCTGTCGAGGGACGAAGCATTCCGGATGACAAACCGGTGAAGGGCTATCGCCTTTTCGATGGATTCGGGTCTTTCCAGAACACCCTGCCTCTGCTTCAGGTTTTGGATCAGTTGATCATCCAGCCTGGCGGGAGGTTCCACACCGTAGCTGTTGCTGAACATATACCTGTGCCTTTCGGGATTGTAGCTTTCAGGGTTCAGCGCGAGCATTGCGTATTCATCCGCATAATTTCTCACCAGCATGATCTCCACGTCCCGGGCATCGGGCACATAGCTTTCATATCCGAAGAGATCAAAGTTGATCGCACAGAGAAGCAGGACCATGATCAGGGCAAAGACGATAAAGCCCTTAGTTCTCCGGAAGACCCGGAAGGTTTTCCTAAGGAGCATTTCAGCGGCAAAGTAACCAATGAAGCCGCCAATCAGGTAACCTACCACAAAGACCGTGAAGCTCCTGCCAAGGTTCATCAGGCTGACAATGATATTGCCCAGTAGCGCCGAGGAACAGAAGGCCACGCTGTATTTGAAGACAGGTTTCATGATCTGGACGCTGACCACGTCACCAGCCGTTTCCATATGGCGCTTCAGATAGACAGCCCGTGCGCCCCAGGTGAAAAGCAATCCTGCCAGGAGATAACAGGCAATGGCCAGCCAGTCACCTCTGCCATATGCAAAATCGGTGAAGCATTCCAACAGGTAAGCGATGGGAGAAAAGAGGACCAGAAGGCTGTCTCTCGGCGGCACATAGCCGAAAAGAAGGGAGGACAGGACTGTTTCGATCACGTCTTCCAAAAACACGGCAAGGAAGTTGAATATGAAGAAGTACAGGGCATGGGCTGCCATGTGCCCGGTAAACATCCCCGCAAACACCGCAAACGAGTAGAACAGGAACAGGAAGACGGCTGAAACCAGGATCCAAAGCAGGGAATTGCCGATTTGTACGATGCCGATCACCAGTTCACCTGCGACCAAAATGGTGCCCGATATCAGCAGAGGCAGCATCACCAGGGTAAGGCCCGCCAGGTAATGGGTTGTAAAAAGGCTGTTCCTGGTGACGGGCAGCGCGTGGATCATGGCCGTATTGCTCTGAAAATGGATGTAGGAGAACATGGCCAGTGCAGCGATCAGGCTGAAAAAGGGAAACAGAAGGATTACCAGGGTATGGGTATGTCCGAAAATCGAACGGGCGATTTCACTGAGCTTGAATCCTGCAAAAATGTCATGGCTTTCTTTTGATGCAATGCGCAGGAATCCAAGAATGTTCAAAGTCAGCAGGAAGGCGAATGCAAAGGCGATCAGCCAGAAGCGCTTCAGGTTGAAGACATAAATGCCTTTATTAAAGGATGATGTTTTTGACCGCATAGTTCATACCTCCCAGCTCATAAACGAAGATTTCCTCCAGGGTGAGGGGAAGGGCATCCATAATGATCGGATTGAGGTTTCCCACATGGCTGAGTATCCTGTCCCTGTCCCCGCGGACGATCAATACCCATACGCGGCCGGTGACCTGCCTGTTCAGGATGTCCAACTGGTTCATCTCCTCGGGCAGAGGGCCGTCAAAGGCCACCTGGAGCTTGATGATATTGTTCTGAATCTCAGAAAGGTTTCTCTCCAGGATGATTCGGCCCTCATGCATGATGCCCACATGATCGCAGACATCCTCCAGTTCCCGCAGGTTATGGGATGAGACAAATACGGTCATGTTCCTTTCGGCCACATCCTGCAGAAGAACGCTCCAGACCTTTCTGCGCATCACCGGGTCAAGCCCGTCCACCGGCTCATCCAGCAGCATGAGATCGGGTTTCAGGCAGATGCCCAGCCAGAAGGCCGCCTGCTTTTTCATGCCCCGCGACAGACGCCGGAGGCTTCTTTTCGGATCAAACGGGAACACTTCATGGAGCTTCTTGAAGCGCTCCTCGTCGAATAACGGATAGACGGACTGATAGAATTTTTTCATGTCCAGCAGGGTTGCCTGGGGGAAGAAGTAGATATCATCGGGGATGTAGACGACCCTGGACTTTACCTGGACGTTTTCAAAGCTGGGCTGGCCGTCGATGGTAATGGTGCCGCTGTCGGGAATAAAGACGCCGGCCAGGTGCTTGATCAGCGTGGTCTTGCCCGCCCCGTTGGGGCCCACCAGCCCATAGACCGATCCTCTGGGCACGCTGATGTTCACACCGTTCAAAGCCCAAAAATCACCGAAGGATTTCTTCAGATCCCTGACTTCAATCATGGGATTCACCCTCCTTATCCGCCGAAATAGCATGCTCCATCAGTTCCAGAATCTCCTGCCTGGTCAGGCCCAGGTAATGCAGTTCCCTGATGAGGGGTCTGATGGAGGCCATGAGGGAATCAATCCGTTCCTGGTCTTTTTTGACCGGCGGAGCCGCCACAAAATTGCCCCTGCCCAGCACCGAATAGATGAATCCTTCCGACTCCAGATCCTTGTAGGCTTTTTGTATGGTGTTGGGATTGATGGAGGTAGTCTGCGCCAGTTCCCGGACCAAGGGCAGTTTCTCACCCTCCTTGAGGGCGCCGGTTATGATGAGCTGTTTGATATTGTCCTTGATCTGCTCGTAAATGGGTTTCGGACTTCGCACGTCAATGATGATGATAGCGATCCCTCCTTCCCTGCGGAGATCCCGGAAAAGCATAATAGGTGTACTAATACATATAGTACACTCAGATTGTCGAAAAACAGGCATTTTCACGTGGGTGAGAATGCCTGTTTTCTTT
>ERZ795045.3219-NODE-3219-length-14663-cov-8.566265_pt1 | contig 14663 bp, 11 predicted proteins | sample MGYA00375129_ERZ795045 | MGnify/ENA primary metagenome ERZ795045 (study PRJEB30174, sample SAMN05720166) | activated sludge metagenome | isolation source: anaerobic digester from wastewater treatment plant | place: Japan | collected 2015-05-15 ... | reverse complement strand
TTTTCGTTAAAAATTACAAAAATAAAAATCGGGAAAATTATTTGATAAATGGAAGAAAAATAGTAACTTTGCAAATTCAAAATCAATCAGCAATTAATTTTATAAAGATATGAAAAGTGGCATTCATCCTACAAATTATCGTCCTGTGGTATTTAAAGACGTGTCAAATGGCGATTATTTTATCTCCCGTTCAACAGTGAACACAAAAGAAACTATTGAAATTGACGGAGTTACTTATCCATTGGTAAAATTAGAAATTTCAAGTTCTTCGCATCCTTATTATACAGGAAAAGCTAAATTAGTGGACAGTGCAGGGCGTGTGGATAAGTTTATGAGTCGATATGCCAAAACACTGGAAAAGAAAAACAAAAAATAAAGGTAAGTTTTTTTTCATGGGTAAGAGAAGTCTTGTAAGTTTTTTACAAGGCTTTTCTGTTTTTTATGGCTCTTTTACCCATGTTTTTTCCTGAAGTTGAAATAAAATGGGTTGATATGTTACAAAAGGAGTTATTGTTTTTTTGTCTCTTTCACTTAAAAAATCAAGGCTGTTATTGGTTGCTATTAAGCGATTGCTACCTTGTTCAAAGGTCAGCGTTATAAAAGTATTTTCAAGAATTTTCTGTAAATGAGCGACTTCTATTGTTGAGTCCTGAATATTTTTTACATTGAGCCAATCTATTGCTTTTGGATAATTAAACTGCAAGGGTATTTTATTCCATGTTGTATCGCAAAACTGAATCATGGAATGACATACAGGGGCACAAACAGTGCGTATTATTCCCACAAAAGGTTGTCCATTTGCAAAATGTAAAAGTTTCATTTCAAAAGTACTGGAAGAAGTATTTTTAATTTTTATTTGTGCATTCAATGTATCTAAAAACAACAAATAAGCTTTGCTGCCATTTCGAGTGGTAACAGTATCACTTTGACCAACTTTTGCATATTCAATCAACTCATGCCTTTGTTTCGAGTTCAAAACAGGATCTAATCGATCTGGCATATGAACGTAAAGATTCTCAATCTTTTGAGCATAAAGTGAGGTTTGTAAAAATAAGATACTGATAGTCAGTATTTTTTTTAAGTTATTCATTGTTTTTTTCATTTGATGATTTGTCCTTTTTAAACGTGATTTTTTGCCAGTAATATTTGAATAAATCTTCAAAACTTTCGAAATCGGCTTTGTACATAAAACCAATTCCCTGAGTATTTTTTGCTGCTCTCAATTGATAACGATCAATAGTATGATTATAAGCTTTCAAACGAAATTTCCCATTTTCAGTCAATAACCATTCAATGTCCACATCACCAATAAATTTATTTGTATTGGTACTTAAATTAATATTATCGTTTCTGTAACCGAGATTTCCATTGATAATCAATCTGTCATTAGGTTGAATCAGCACTTGAGCCTGCACGTTGCTACTTGAAATTTCTGATTGTTGATAATCGATCCCAATGGAGATGATATTGCTGTTGATCATTTGTGATAGTAAATTATTCAATTGAGCACTTACTGTAGAAGTTAAAAATGATATTGCTTCGCTGGTGCCAATACCTACCGGTGCGTTAGCTGTTTGTTGCAAGTATGGATTATAAAACTTATTAAAAATCAGCAGATAAACAATCTGGCGTGCCATCATTTCTTTGGTATTGATGATACTTTTTACCAATTGTTTTACACTTTCATCGCTCGATGGCAAATCAATATCAAAATTGATAGTTGGCGACATAAGATTTCCTGTCATAAGCAGAATGCAATTGACAGGCACCGTTGTTCTTGGAATAGACATTAATTGCGATTCATCTAACAAATCGCGTAAAGAGGCTGTCAATGAATAAATGCCTCGTACATTTATTTGAGCATTGTACGGATTACCTGTCCAGCTCATAGTGCTGCCTTCTACTATTTTAAATTCTTTGCGAATGACATTTTGCAAGGTTAACAAATAATTTCCTTTTTCGATAATATAAGTGCCAAATACTTTTATATCAGAATAATTATCAAATTCAAATCTTAAATTTCCGCTACCTTTGGCTTCAATCATATCGCCTGCTTGTGGATCAACAATTAAACGTATTTCTGCATCTGGAGTAACTTCAATCTGGATATTTACTTTTGTATTACTGTTACTTTCTGGTTTTATCGTCGTTTCTATCTTTTTTTCTTTCTCAATATCTGTTTCCTTTTTTACAAAATTAACAAAATTACTTTCGGAAGCAGTAGCAGTGGTTGGAATATTAATATTACATTCTGTGTGTGGTTTAGAAACCGCATTTACAAATAAATTGGTAACTTTTTCATCGCCAAAGACATGTACCACTCCATCAGCATAAATTTTTCCGTAAAAAATTGGATTATCTTCAGGATGAGTATTCATCGACAAAAGATTTTTTGCTGTTACCGTGACATTATAGGTTAAATCGCCAAACATTCCATCATGTATAAGTTTTCCATTTAAAGTTCCACGATTACCGTCTTCGTCATAGATAGTAATATTTTTAAACTCCGTAGAATATCGCCTCATGTGGATGGTATCGTTAAAAAAATAAGTTGTATTAGTAAAAAACATGGTTACCTGGGCTTTTTCCATAAATAAATCTCCGTGAAACCCCATTTTTTTCGTAGGACCAAACATTCGTAGTTTTCCTGTGGCAAGTCCTTTTACATTTTGAACTACGCTTCCCAGATAAGGTTTTAACATTTCAACAGATACCCGATGCAAATCATAAATAAAATCAATAGAATCTTTTCCTGGTATATAAGCACCTTCAATTGTAGCTACGGTATCTTTTTTATCCACAATAGTAGCTTCCGAATAGATTTGCTTGTTTTCTTTATCCCAATAACTTAATAAATCGGCATCACCCAATATTACATGATTCATTTGATAATCTTTTACAAACATTTTTGCCTCAAAAAAAGGCTGATACAAAGCACTATACAGGGTAGCTTCTCCTGTAAAAAAACCACCTAAACTCAATGCTTTCAATTTAACCAAATCATTCATAATAAATGAAAAATCAACACCTTTGAGTTTAAATTCCAGGGCGTCGTCCTGATTTTTCGAAGCAATGCCATTTATCTGAATATATTGACTTTGATCATTATCAAAAAGAAAATTATGAACACAAATAGAGCCATCAGGCTTAAAATCAAGGGTTGAAGGATGAATATTCCACAGTGAATTTGAAATGATGACCTGGGCAGGTAAAATAGACAATTGAGCAAATGTTTTATTATTCTCTTTTCGGAGTTGAGTAACGGTTTGAAATTCACCAGCATTTTTAATGGAATCTGTATTTTGCCAAGCAAATAAGGTACTTACAACATTTTCTCCTGCCAAAGCTTTCAGATATATATTCATAAAACCATTTTTCTGCTTCAATTGAGTGTTCGTAGTCAACTGTAATTGTTGGTTCTCAGTTTGAAGTGAAAGGGTAGTATTTTTAAATTCGTTTTTCCCTTTTTGAAAGAATGGGAAATCAGCAGTTAAATTAACAGTATTATTTCTCTCATCTACAGAACCTTTGATAATCGAATTTTCTTTTAAGGTATAAGGAATTTGTAAAACCTCCGTGAGCTCTTTGATATTTGAAATTTGTAAATCTACATTGAAATAATTGGGTTTCTGGGAGGCAGAAGAATTATAATCAAAAGATAAAGAAGGTAAATAATACTGTATCAATTTCTTAAAAGTTCGAGGAAGTGTGTTGTAATTATATCTTCCATTCATATAACCATTTACAAAATCGGAAGAAATGATAAGACTTGTAAAATCTGGTTCTTGACGAGAAGTTAATTGAATTTTTTGGACATTCAAAGTTTTATGCTGATTGGTGAATTGAATATTATCGACTTCGATAGTGCCATTAAGTTGATCCACAGGGTTGCCTACCATATTGATTTTGCTATCGAAAGATAATAAAGCGAGAGGATATTTTTTTACCAGATTCAAGGCATTTAGATCTGCATGGGAGAGTTTAAAATGAAAATCAAAAGTAGGGGATTGCTGAGTTAAATCTATTATACCATTAAAATAAGCTGCAATATTATCATCAACCATTTCAAAAGTGCCATTAAAACCTGAATTACTGTAATTTCCATTGAAAATCATATTGTTATAAGAATAGCTCTTCCATTGAAATTCTGGGACAGAAGCCTCAATAATTCCTTGAAAATCATTGTTTTCCTTTTTAGTTCCTTGAGTATTAATATTAAAAATTAAATTACCAAATTGTGGATTGTTTAAAATTTTATCTAATTTCAAACCTGGAGTTTTGAGAGTACCATTATAGGAAAATTCTTTGAAACTTTGACCAAATCGAAACAAAACATCTGTTGAAATTTCTCCGACATCCGACTTTAATTTTCCGTAAGCAACCAGATTATTAAAAAATCCAGAAATATTTCCTTTATAACGAATGGTGCCAATCTGATTAAAAGCAGGTGGTAAAATAACGGGACGTTCTGTTAAATCAGCAATAAAATCCTGTAAATCAGCTCTTTTAAAATGTAAATCGTTAATGTCAGCATAAATAAAAGTTTCATTAAAATCTGGAAGTCCATTTAAATCAACATTGGCTGTAAACGAAAACGAATCTCCATATTTAATCTGAATATTTTTAAAATGCATGCTGGAAAGTTTCCCACTTGTTTCTGCATCGATAAAAAACTTTCCATTGATATTTTTAAAAGAAGGTACAAAAGCAGAAAAATCAGAAGGGCTCACATACGAAGAATGAAGCGGAATTTTCAAACGAACTTTATCGTTAAAATTTTTCAAATCCTCTGTTTTTGGATAATCAAACTGCAAGCTGTCCAGATGAATCATAGAATTTGGAAGCTCAATGTCAAGAAAAGGAAATTGCAATGATTGGTTGGTATAATGAAAATTTGAAGATATGTTTTTTAATTGAAAGCCAGACTTTTCAATACCACTGAATTTCTTTATCGAACCATTGACATTATCTTTACCTGCAACATTTACTGCAACTTCACCATTGATATGGTCAAACTGAAACTGATGAATATTAAACTTATCTTTTGGCAAAGGTTGATAATTTTTTTGGCTGGTATAACGAAAGGAAGAATTTTTTAGTTCAAAACGCTGTATCTTAAATTCAAATTTTTGGGGCTGAGTAGTTTTTGGCTTTTTAAAAGATTGAATAATAAAATCAAAATTGGGTTTTCCTTGCTGATCGAAAACGAGGTTGCCAAATAATTGTTGAAATTCAGCAGAATGAATAATGATTTTTTTATTAAATAAATTCCATAAATTAAAATGGGCGTTGACTTTATTTACATACAAAAGAGTATCTTTTTGCTGATCTTCGATATAAAAATCATTGATAACAAGACGATTAAGCAATTTTATATGAACTTCACCAACTGAAACTTTCGTATTTAATTTTTGAGATAATTCTTTAACAAGCGTTTGGGTAATAGAATTTTGTACCTTGCTATTTTGCAACAAGATGAATACCAATGCTAAAAAAATAAGGATGCCAGCAATGGTATAGCTTATTATTTTTATTGTTTTTTTTATACCTTTGAAATTTTATTTACAAAAGTAAAAAAATTATTTCCTATTTCCAGTAATCTAAGCTGGCAAAATAGTAGCTTTTCCAAATATTTAATTGCTTTTGCAGTTTTTATATGAGATTGCTTTTTTTGTAAAAAATTGTTAGAGAAATGGATCATATCACTATATTAGGCATTGAATCTTCGTGCGATGATACTTCAGCCGCTGTTGTACGCGATGGTATATTGCTGTCGAACGTAATTGCTAATCAAAAAGTACATGCCAGTTTTGGTGGCGTAGTTCCAGAACTTGCTTCTAGGGCTCATCAACAAAACATTATTCCTGTCGTACACGAAGCATTAAAACAAGCCAATATTAATAAAAAAGAACTGAGTGCCATTGCTTTTACGCGTGGACCTGGTCTGTTAGGGTCGCTTCTGGTGGGCACTTCATTTGCCAAAGGGCTTGCGCTGGCTCTTGATATCCCTATCATTGATGTTAACCATTTACAAGCACATGTGTTGGTACATTTTATCAAACAAAGTGAAAATGATAACACACCACAACCTCCTTTCCCGTTTTTATGTTTGCTTGTGTCAGGTGGCAATTCGCAGATTGTTCTTGTAAAAGCTTACAACAAAATGGAAATTATCGGACAAACAATTGACGATGCTGCCGGAGAAGCTTTCGACAAATGTGCAAAAATATTGGGGTTACCTTATCCTGGTGGTCCATATATCGATCAACTTGCCAAAGAAGGGAATCCACATGCTTTTAAGTTAAATAAGCCTCATATTAAAGGTTATAATTATAGTTTTAGTGGGTTAAAAACTTCTTTTTTGTATTTGGTAAAAGATAAAATAAAGGAAAATCCTCAGTTTATTCAAGAAAATCTTAATGATTTATGTGCTTCACTGCAAAACGCTATCATTGGAGTACTCATGTCAAAACTAAAGAAAGCTGCACAAGATTTAGATATTTCAGATATAGCAGTTTCAGGCGGCGTATCAGCTAACTCGGCTTTGCGACAAACATTTTACGATTATGCAAAAAAATATGGCTGGAGAGTTTATATCCCTCCTTTTGCTTTTACTACCGATAATGCTGCAATGATTGCTATAACGGGCTATTTCAAATATCTCGACAAGGATTTTTGTTCATTCGATGAAGTTCCATTTGCACGAGTTTCCAATACTTTCTGATTTTCAATGAAAAAAACTTTTTCGTATATTAAGAATAAATTAGCTCCTTATAATGGCATCATTTATTTCATAGTAATTTTACTTGTTTGCCATTTTGTATGGAAATTTTTAGTAAAAGGTGATGAAACTGACCAATTTGTCTCTTTTTTAGGTATAGACCTTACTCCCTTTTTCAACTTTATGGTTAACCACACAGCTCATGCAACTAAAGCTGTTCTTAATTTTTTGGGAGTTGACATTCAACTCTATCTAAACTATGTGATGAAACTAAGTAACGATGGATTTGGTATCAGAATCATCTGGGCATGTACCGGAATAAAACAAGCTTACATTTTTTTCTGCATCATTGCCTTTTATCGAGGTCCGTGGTTAAAAAAACTCTGGTACATACCTGCTGGACTTGTTATCATATATCTTTATAATATTTTTAGAATCAGTTTAACCGTTGCACTAGTTCAAAACCATCCTTCGTGGTTTACTTTTTTACACGAATATGTATTAAAATATCTGTTTTATGTCATTATATTTGGCATGTGGGTATTGTGGGAAGAAAAATTTGTTGTTAAAAAATCGGTCAAAATCATTTCTAAAAACTAATCCAGCAACTTTATTATCAATAAAAAATTGATAATAAGTAAAAATAATCAGTTTTTTAATCACATTTGTGAATAGCTAAATTGAATTCATTCCTAAGTAAGAAATTTCATGTTATACACTAATTCATCAATTTATACGTAATAGAAGAAAAAAACCGCTATAATGTTTATATAGAGTTTTTTATAATTTCGCAATTACGTATTTACGTGATTAACTATAAAATTCTTTCCAACAAAATATCCTCTTTGAGCATGATACCAAATTGCAATTATAAATACAATTTAGAGTTTAAATTAATGACAAATTTGGACCTATAAAAATTTCCATCGAAATCCTACATTAAAAGTAAATCCTGGTTGAGCAATTCCACCATAATCTTCATAATGAACATTTAATAAATTATTCAGGTTGGAGTAAATTTCATATTGACTTTTTGCCCAATTAATTTGAAAATCTGCTAATAAATAAGGTTTATAGTTCACTAATTTCCCTGTTTGAAAGGCGGTATAATTTCCTGCTCTGTCAAAATAAGAGATTGCCCATATTCCTGTAAGATTTTTCCAGAAAGGATGTTCTAATTTCAAGTTTGCTTTGTGTTTGAGGTAATCCAGAGCATATTTTGAATCAAATTGCTCGGCGTTTTTATCTTGATACAAATAAGAATATGAAAAACTTGCACTTTTAAGGAATGAGCCAATAAATTGATAATCAATGTGAAAATCTGTTCCAAAAGCATTGATGTGAATTAAATTGGAACTTATCCATTTTGTCGAATCGGGATGTTTTATCCAGTCAATAATATTTTTACCTGCTCGATAATAGGTACAAATATTCCATTGTAGATTTTTTTGATTCGATTTAATTCCCAATTCCAGATTTTTTGAAGTTTCTGGTTTCAGATTTGGATTGCTTATTTGCGTTGCACTTTGATAATATAAATCGGTAAAAGTTGGTAGACGAATGGCAGAGTTAGCTGAAAAGAAAATACGCATTTCGTCAGTAAAAGCGAAAGCTATATCAAAACCACCAAAAGTATTTTGTCCAAATGAAGAAGAATGAGTAGTTGCTATACCTGTTGAACAATACCAGTGTTGGAAATCTTTTGAATAATCCATTAAAAATGTTGAATGGAAACGTTTCCCTTCATGAGTGAATTCAATATTATGTTCAAACGGATCAGTAACTGTTTTTTTCATAGGTTCTCCCAAAACGGTACTATAAATGTGTTCATTTCTGAGCTCTACACCAAGTGTGATTTTTCCCCAATTATCAATATAGTTAGCATTGGCTTTTGCTCCTTTAATATCTGTCAGATGATAATTATGATTTTTGTACCAGGAAGGTGCATCCTCATAATTTCGGAATAACTCAAAACGATCGTGATGTTTTCGCCAATAGATTTGAGCCAGATAACTGAGTTTTCCTTTGTTTAAATTCCAGGAAAGTGATGTAAAATAAGTTTGTGTTTTTTCATATTGGTGAGGATAAGCCAAAGAATAAAATTCATTGGCACCAAAACCTTTTTGTTGAGCAGCCAATTGAAAGTCAAATTTTCCAGTTGCTACTGTTCTTAATGTAGAATGAAGAAAGATATTGGTTATATCAAAATCGGTATTTTCTATATAACCATCACTACTTTTGTGGGAAAAAGAAATAAAATTAGTAACATTTTTAATATTAAAATCAGTAGAAATATTTTGAGTTGAATATTCATTGCTACCAGCCGATAATTCAGCTTTGAGTTGATTTTGCTTTTTGTTTTGGTTGGTTATAATGTTGATAGCCCCACTAAAAGCATTCGGTCCCAGTAGTCGTGCTGCAGAGCCTTGTAAAATTTCTATTCTATCTATTTCATTGAAATTTAGTGGAATATCCAGATTAAAATGTCCTGTTTGTGGGTCGGTAATGTTAACTCCATTTAAAAGCACTAAAACTTGATCAAATGAGCCGCCATGAACAGAAATATCAGCTTGTACGCCAAAAGTCCCGCGTTGACGAATATCCAAGCCAGAAATCTGATCAAGAAGTTCATCGATACTGTGTACAGGCATTCGATTGATTTCTTCTTTGTTAATAACGGTAAGCACTCGTCCCAGCTCGGAATATAATTTGTTGCGTTGCCTAACTACTTCCACGTCAGAAAGTTGAATATTTATTGGATCATTGGGAATTTGAGCATAAAAAAACAAGTTAAAAGTAAACAAAAATACAAGAGTACATAAATTTGATTTTTTGTTCATTGGAATAATTTTTTTAAGAATTAATAAAAAAACGGTTGAAAAAAGATGGAACTTTCCTCAACCGTTGGGTAAAATTAATTAATTGATTTGCCAATGGCAAAATAACGTCATTAGAAGATACTATCGAAAAGTTAATAGTAATAGAATTATTGAATAGAAGTAAAAAATCTTCATTTATTAAAGGTCCTTTTTCAATAAAGCTGACAAATTCATTTTTTTCTGACGGAATATCAGTCAAAATATTTTTTTTAGATTTTAAAGTGGATTTGTCGCAAATAGAAGCAGCAAGAACTCCAATGGTAACCTGATGGGTGAGGCTACAAAAAACGGCATAACCCTTTTTGCACCAGCGGCGAAAACGAACATTTTTTTTAAATGAAAAAGTGTGGTGTATTTTCATTCTTCGGCAAAAAGGGATAGATCTTTAAAATTCATTGAACTTTTACAGATTCAGTTATTGAATAAGAAAGTTCTTTTTATTTACTTTTCCTGTCCACACATCAGAAAACCAACCGGATGAATTTTTTCCACCAATAATGTAAATTCGGTTAGAGGCTTCGATTTGTTCCTTTTTATCTGTTTTATCATAAGGACGTGGATTGAATACAAAAAATGAAGAATAATGGCGAGCTTGGAAATCTTCGGGTAAGTAATTATAATTACTATCAGGAATTTGCCAGCTTAATCCTTCATCAATAGATTGACGAAAATAATTTTTTTCAGTTTTTTCTTTGTTTCTACCCAGTATGAACAACTTGTCATCATAAAAGATAACGGGAGCTCCTTGATCGAGAGAATCCAACGATTTGTCTTCTATACTAAAATCAACCCAATAAGAACCATTTTCAGTACTCCATCTGGTTCCCAATGGTTGATTATCAACCGATGTTCCATTTATTACCAGTGCTTTTGGCGTTTTAGTTCGCGAATAAAAGGAGATGGATGTAAAATTGCTGATGGGGAAGTTTGCAGGGATTTCGTTATTTAACTGCCAATAACTTCCATCATTGGACGAAGCAGAGCGATATTTGCCATCATTAATGGTATTAACAATAGCCCATAACTGGTTATTCATTACAAAAAGTAAAGAAGAGAATTGAAAATCGGCATATTGATATAGGGACCAATTTATTCCATCTGTTGAAAAATAAAGATTGGAATTATTTTGTGTCAGGAAAAGTGTTGTATCATTAAAAATCTGGATATCTTGAAAAGTAGCCAAAGGAGGCAAACCATTGATGGTATACTCAGTCCATGAAGTGCCATTGGTAGAATTATACAAAAAATTTCCAGCATTTGAACTGACAAAGAAATAAATTTTACCCTTGAAATAAATGGCTTTTTGATCTTGTGCCGTAAAAGAATAAACATTATCAATAAGTTTTTTCCATACATATAATTCAGGATCAACTTGATGAACATTTACTTTGATATAATAAGTACGTTCTGTAACACCATCGGAAGCGATATTTTTAATTTGAGACACTTTTGTGAAATCAATTGGATTTCCGCTGGAATATGTTACCAGCGAATCATTATCGAAAATTAAATAACATGCGGAAGAACTTTTAAAGGAAAATACGGCATAAACACTATCAATACGTGTCTGATAAGGAAGTGAATCAAGATTTACAATAATAGAATCATGAATCGTTTCGTCAAACACCAATGTAAAAACTGCATTTTCCAGGTTAGGTACGCTATCATTTTTTAAAAATGAAAGAGAAACAAAACAAGGATTATTAGAAGTATCTGTCACATAATCATCTCCTAAACAAGAATTTAAGAAAATGATCGCTACACAAAAAATGGACAACTTTAAGTAAGGAGATGGCATAATATCAATATTTATTTTCTTTGGACAAAGTTAAAAAAACATTTTATTGAAGTATTTTCTAAGGACAAAGTTTTATTATTTTTTAGGGAAATGTTTTATATTTTATTCAAGTTCAATCATTACCGGACAATGGTCGGAATGAAATACTTCTGAAAGTATTTTTGCAGATTTCAGCCTGGGCAATAAAGGTTTGCTAATCCAATGATAATCAATTCTCCAGCCTGCATTTCGAGAGCGAGCACCTCCACGAAAACTCCACCAGGTATATTTTCCTGGACTTTGATCAAACACTCTGAACGAGTCCACAAAACCAGCTTCTTGAAAGCGATCCATCCATTCACGCTCTTCGGGCAAAAAGCCTGATACACCTTCCTGAAGTTCTGGATGATTAATATCAATAGGTTTATGACAGATATTGAAATCACCACACACCACAAGATTGGGACGAAGTTTCAATAATTCCTTTATAAAAGGTAAAAAATCTTCTAAAAATTGCATTTTAAATTGCTGTCGTTCGCCACCAGAAGAGCCAGAAGGAATATAAACGTTCAAAATGGAAATATCGTCAAAATCTGTTCTGAGTACTCTTCCTTCTGCATCATAAACAGGATTTTGCATTCCCATCACTACATTATCAGGTGGAATTTTAGTAAGGGTCGCAACACCGCTATATCCTTTTTTTTCGGCAGAATGAATGTAAGTGATATATCCCAATTCAGCGAAAAGCCAGGTATCAATCTGATCAGGTTGGGCTTTTATTTCTTGTAAACAAAGCACATCAGGATTTTCAGCTTGTAACCAGTCGGTAAAATTTTTCGTGAGTGCTGCACGCAAACCATTTATATTGTAAGAAATAATTTTCATTGAAATTTATTAAAAAAAATAGCAAATCTGTTTTTTATTTTTTGTTGTTGATTTTCATAGCCTTTAGTTGTTTGAATACTTCAGATGCAAATACAAAATCATTCAACTCTTCGTTATCACTTTTGAAAATATCATCTTTTGTACCTTCCCAAGCTTTTTTCCCATTATTTATAAAAATAATTTTTTCTCCAATTCCAATTACTGAGTTCATGTCGTGGGAATTGATAATTGTAGTTATGTTAAATTCATGTGTAATTTTATAAATCAAATCATCAATAATAAGAGAAGTAATGGGGTCAAGCCCAGAATTTGGTTCATCACAGAATAGATATTTAGGTCTTAAAGCAATAGCTCTGGCAATGGCAGCTCTTTTTTGCATTCCGCCACTGATTTCCGAAGGATATAAATCAAAAGAACTTTTTTCCAAATTTACTCGTTCGAGGCAAAAATGAGCTCGTTGTATCATTTCTTTTTTTGACATGGAAGAAAACATTTCAAGTGGGTACATTACATTTTCCAAAACAGTCATTGAATCGAACAAAGCTGATCCTTGAAATAGCATTCCTACCTCACGTCGTAGAATTCGTATCTCCTTCATGGTCATATCAGGTAAATTTCTTCCATCATATTCAATTCGTCCTTTATCGATACGGTGTAAGCCAATAATACTTTTCATTAAAACCGTTTTACCCGAACCGCTTTGCCCAATAATCATATTAACAATTCCAGTTTCGAAAACCGCAGAAATATCAGTTAAAGCAGGAACTCCCTCAAAAGATTTATACAGATTTTTGACTTCAATCATATTTTATAGTTAATCATAAAAATATTTTTGCTTTTTCAAATAACACAATGAATTTTTAAAAAATTGTTTCTGGCAAAAATATTATTTCAACATCACATTTGTAATCAATAAGTTAAAAAATAATATCAATATGCTGCTGTTCACTACGGCTGTAGTGCTTGCTTTTCCAACGTCCAATGCTCCGCCATAAGCATAATAGCCATAGTAAGAAGAAACAGAAGAAATAAGAAAAGCAAAAACCAATGATTTGACTATGGAATAGAAAACATAATAAGCATTAAAAGCATATTGAATTCCTGTAACATATTCAGCCACTGTAATAATGTCACTGAAAAGTGCAACAAAATAGCCTCCAATTAAACCTATCGCCATACTGAAAATGGTAAGAAAAGGAATCATAAGAACAAAAGCTACAATTTTAGGAAGGATAAGATAATTGGCAGAATTTACACCCATAATTTCCAAAGCATCAATTTGTTCGGTAATTCGCATGGTTCCAATTTCTGAGGCAATATTAGAACCGACCTTCCCAGCCAGAATAAGGCACATAATAGTAGAAGAAAATTCTAACAACAAGGTATCACGCGTAACTAAACCAGTAGTATAAGAAGGTAATAATGGATTTTCCGAATTCAATTTAGTTTGAATAGTTAAAACAGCTCCAATAAAGACTGAAATAATTAAAACAATGGGTAATGATTGTAATCCTAATTTATCCAATTCATTTCGAAACTGACGAAAAAACATTTTCCAACGGTCAGGCTTAATAAAAACATGTTCCATCAATATACAATATCTTCCTGTATCTTGAAATATATTCATTTCTTATTTTTGTTATTAATGTTAAATAGAGTTTTTTAATCCTTATCTTTTGCAAAGTTTTTATACAACTTAAAAAAGCTTCTCAAAGAACAGTCAAAAAATGTTCTTGGAGAAAGTTTATGAATGGAGATTCCTTTATCGAAAAGTGTACAAATATAGTTATTTTTTGAAATTTAGTAAAAAACACCTTTTGTTGAAAAAATAGCTGAAGTTAAAAAGAAAAGCCCAGAAAAAGTGAGCAAGAAATATATCTTACTCATTTTCTGCAATTGTTAATTCAAATGATTATTTTAAAAGCAGTAACAGCAATTGCTCATGAAAAAATTTTCTTGTAAACAGCGATTAATTCTCTTTTTTCATTAAATCGCGAATTTCTGCGAGCAACTTTTCTTCATTAGTTGGTTCTGGAGCAGGTGCTGGTGCTTCTTCCTTTTTTCGACTTAATTGATTCATGCCTTTAATCAAAAAGAAAATAGCTGTCCCAACAATAAGAAAATCAATAATAATTTGGATAAAATTCCCATAATTCCAGGTAATAGCTGGTGCAACAACATTTGTACCTTCTACTACCGCATTCTTTAATACTATTTTCAAATCAGAAAAATTTGTACTTCCAAGAAGTAGCGAAATTGGCGGCATAAGAATATCGTTAACAAAAGAAGTTACTACTTTACCAAAAGCAGCACCAATTACAATACCAACTGCCATGTCAACAACATTACCACGCATTAAAAATGCTTTTAATTCTGCTAATAGTTCTTTCATAATGATAAT
>ERZ795045.3207-NODE-3207-length-14720-cov-4.434777_pt1 | contig 14720 bp, 11 predicted proteins | sample MGYA00375129_ERZ795045 | MGnify/ENA primary metagenome ERZ795045 (study PRJEB30174, sample SAMN05720166) | activated sludge metagenome | isolation source: anaerobic digester from wastewater treatment plant | place: Japan | collected 2015-05-15 ... | reverse complement strand
AATCTTTTCTTTTTTAAATAAAAAAAATAAAAAAGTAAAAATTGCCCAGTATATTGAGAGATATAATGCTAAAAGTAAATAAATAAAACCTGATACATTCTTGAGCCAGTATAAAGACAATGAATAAAAAATAAAACCAGAAATTAATCCATAAATAAAGTTTAAAAAATTATTTTTTCCACATATTAAAAAAAGGGGAATAAGACAGAAAAAAGAAAAATACCAGAATTTAAAAGGAGGAAAAGAAAAAAACATCAAAATTGAACTTAAAATACAGATTCCTGAATTCAGAAAAAAATTATTTTTCAATCTTATTTTTCTCACCAAGTTTAACTATTCTCATCTTAAAATCTTTTATTTTTTCTTCTTCAACAAGTGAAATTCCTAAAATAATAACCTCATCTCCAACTTCAAAAAATCTTGCAGATGGACCGTTTAAACATATTGTTCCTGAATTTTCCTCTCCTTCAATAACATATGTAAAAATTCTTGCTCCATTATTTAAATTTAAAACATAAACCATTTCACCAGGTACAATATCCGCTTCCTGAATAATTTTTCTATCAATTGTAATACTCCCTTCATAATACAAGTTTTTATCTGTAACCTTTCCTCCTTTTATTTTACATCTTGTCATAATTCTCATTTTTGCTTCCTTTCTGAATTAAATATTTTACAACATTTTATTTTTTTTACAATGGACTTAAATGTTTTTTTATTATAAAATAAAATCATGTCCGATGTTAAATTGATTTACGAAATGATAAAATATTTTCAAAAAGTCAATTCAGAAACATATCAATTACTCGGATACCTCGGCTTTACAAAAGAAGAGTCATTTAAAACCAATTCAGGAGAATGGGAGATATATACTAAAACAAATTTTATATTCCCTCATTTTATCAGTGAATTCAATCCACCTTTGAATAAATTCTGTGCTATTTTAAAAAATACAAAAGAATTTATAGTGTATGGAACATTTGAAACTCTTGAAGAAGTGAAAAAAAAATTAATTCAACTTTCTGATATATTTTTTAAAAAAGAAAAGAAATTTTTTGGGATTCCACTTACACTTACAGAAGAAAATGCTCAGGATTATGGATATATAAGAGGTTTAATTCTTGGTTTTTTATTACTCATATTTGATTTTTCTTATCCTTTTATTTTTAAACTTAAATCAGGAATTATAAACAGTTTTATTGATTATGTTAAAATCATATATTTTGGAACTCCTGGTTTTGGTATTTTTGTTGGGATTACAGGAACTGGTTTATACTTCATCTTTCTTTTAATAATTATACCAATTTTTTTTGGATGGTATTATAAAAAATTGGCAATTAAAAAAAACATAAGAAAGATAGATAGATTTATTAAAGATATATCTGGTTATGATTATGATTTTGGAATTGATGCTGAAAAAACATTAAAAGATGAATTTACTCTGATTATAGAAGAAAAGAAAAAAGAACAGATATATAATGAATTAAAAAAATCTGTTGATGTAAGTAAACAGGACTTTGAGAATGTATATGAAAAACTTAAAACCGGTTTTTTTAATATAAGCGATATGCTTGAATTTATTGACCTTTATGAAAAAACATTCAAAAACTTCTCTTTAAAGAAACTTCTCAATATAATCGCAAAATACGATACTGCAAGATATCTGACAGAAATTAAATTTCAAATTTAGCAATATTAAAGTTTGTTTTAATTTTTTTTTATGGTAAAATAATATAAGGTTTTTTATCAAAAAAAATGGAAAAAATATTCGGGAAAATACTTATAGTTATTGGGCTTTTAATTTTTCTGGTTGGATATGTAATTTATAAAGGTATTAAAATTCCTATTGGACGACTTCCAGGAGATATCTTCATAAAAAGAGAAAATTTTGTTTTTTATTTTCCAATTGTTTCAAGTATTTTAATCAGTATAATTTTAACTATAATTTTTTCATTATTATGGAGGAGGTAAAATGGAAAGAAAAAATGGCTGGGAAATATGGGATGAATCTAAAATAAAAGAAGTTTTTGCATACTGCGAAGATTATAAAGAATTTCTCTCCATAAATAAAACAGTTAGAAAATTTGTTAAAAGTTGTATTGAAAAGAGTAAAGAAAAAGGATTTAAAAACATAGATGAATTAAATGTAATTAAAAAAGGTGATAAATTTTACAAAATAAATAAAGGGAAAGAGGTTATTTTTGGAATTATTGGAGATAAAAAACTGACAGATGGCTGCAGATTTATAGTTGCCCATACTGATTGTCCAAGAATAGATTTAAAAACAAGTCCCTTATACGAAGATGAAAACATTGCCCTATTTAAAACTTACTATTATGGAGGAATTAAAAAATATCAGTGGCTAACAATTCCTCTTGCTCTTTGTGGAGTTGTATTTTTAAAGGATGGCACATTTAAAGAAATAGAAATTGGAGAAAAGGATAATGACCCTGTTTTTGTAATAACTGATTTACTTCCTCATCTTGCAAAAGAACAGTATAAAAAAACAATTGAAGATGGATTTCCTGGAGAAAGTTTGAATGCTTTTGTTGGAACAGTTCCGGATAAAAGTAAAGATAAAGAAAAAGTAAAGAGTAATGTTTTGAAAATTTTAAAAGAATATTATGGAATTGATGAAGAAGACCTTGTGAGTGCAGAAATTGAACTTGTTCCTGCTGGAAAATCAAAGGATGCCGGAATAGATAAAAGTATGATACTTGCATATGGACAGGATGACAGGGTATGTTCATATACTTCCTTCACTGCTTTACTCAATTCTTATAACCCTATTAATAACATTTTCTGTATTCTGGTTGACCAGGAAGAAATAGGAAGTCGAGGTTCAACCTCTGCTTCTTCATCATTTTTTGAATATTTTATTGAAGAAGTTCTTGAAAAATCAGGTTATTCAATTTTAGATAAAAGAAAATTATTTGAAAATTCCAAAGCAATTTCTGCTGATGTAAATACACTTCTTGACCCCAACTTTAAAGATGCTTATGAACCAAGAAATGCAGGAAGAATAAACTGTGGAGTTGTCTTAACAAAAATAACAGGAGCAAGAGGAAAATCTGGAAGTACAGAACCAACAGGAGAATATGTTGCTTATATAAGGAAAATATTTGATAAAAATAATGTTTTGTGGCAGCCAGGGGAAATTGGAAAACTTGAACTTGGTGGTGGAGGAACTGTTGCTTCATACTTTGCAAGATATAATATTGATACTGTTGACTGTGGAACAGGTGTTTTATCCATGCATGCTCCATTTGAACTTACAGGAAAGATAGATGTATATTCAACCTATGAGGGATATAAAGTTTTTTATCAGGAAGAATAAAAATGGAAAAAATAATAGTACAGACAAGAAAAAGAACTGAATTTATTGATATCACACAGAACATTGAAGAGATTGTAAGAAAGAAAAATATTAAAAATGGAATATGTTTTCTTTTTGTTCCTCATACTACCTGTGGTCTTACAATAAATGAAAATGCTGACCCTTCGGTAAAAAAAGATATTATTGATAAACTTGAAGAAATTGTTCCTGAAGGTGATAGATATTCTCATTTAGAAGGTAATGCAGATTCTCATATTAAATCAACTTTAACAGGCCATTCATTAACAGTTTTTATAGAAAATGGCTATCTTCAACTTGGAACATGGCAGGGAATATATTTATGTGAATTTGATGGTCCAAGAACAAGACAGGTCTGGATTAAAATTATTTCAGAACAATCAATTTAAAAATTTTTATATTTTAATTCAATAACTTTACCTGTTTTTACTGATTCTATCACACCTTCATAGAGAACCATTGTTTTGTAACTTGTAAAAATGTTAGACACTGTTTGAGTATTATTTTTTATAGCATTCATAAAATCAATCAATTCAGGAAGATGTCCTGTTTCATATCCACTGTCTCCTGCACTTATAAATGTTGGTGGTTCTCTCCATTCAGATGGTTTTCCATTTTCAGAAATTTTCCATATTGAAGAATTATGGATTGTCATACAGTTTCCGTTTTCTAATGTAATTTCAACCTCTTCTGTTGGTATATTTCCTCCTCTCATATCTGTTAAATTCATTGAACCAACAGCACCATTTTTAAATTTTAGTGATACAGAATAAGCGTCATTATCTTTAGCAAATGTAAAAACCTTTTCAACATCTCCAAAGAGAAAAAAAACAAGGTCAAAAGCATGAATGGCAAAATCAAATAAGAATGTATCATCAAGAGATGTATTTTTAAATTTTCCAGAAGCATAATCTATGGAGATTGAATAAAGTGAATTTTCTGAAAAAGTTTCTATCCATTCCTTTGCTCTTTTATAAGCATTTGCATATCTTTTTTTAAATCCTGTGGCACAAATTTTTCCTGTTTCCTTTGAAATAATTGCCATTTCAAAAGCATCTTCACTTGAAGTTGCAGGAGGTTTTTCTACATAAACATTGTATCCCATTTTCATTATTTCCTTTGCAAGTTTTGAATGCATTTCTGCATTTATACAGATAATAACTCCATCTGGATTTTCTCTTTCAAGCATTTTTTTGTAATCCACATAGGGTATACCTCCAAATCTTTCTGAATTTTCCTTTGCTTTTTCAAAATTTATATCACATACTCCGACAATTTTACCTCCTGCAACACTTATATATGGATAAATTCTGTTTGTTGAATGTTTACCCGCTCCTATCAAACAAATCTTTGGGTATTTCATAAAACACTCCTTTTTACAATTCAATTGATTTTCTCTCACCTTTTGAAAAAACTATAGTCAAAACAACCTCCTCATCTGTTATGTTTTTTGCTTTATGAGGCAATTTTTCAGGTATGGTTATTGTATCTCCTTCTTCAAGAAGAATTTCATTTCCCTCTCCATCAATATGCAAAATTTTGCCTTTTTCAACAATCAGAATTTCATAACAATCAGGATGAAAATGTAAAGGATTACTCTGATTTGGTTTTATTATACATTTTCCTATTGTTATGCTTTCAGAGTTTCCAAGTTTTTTATTTGCATACCAGATTAATTTTCCCCAATTGAATTCATTTACAAATCTTTCATCTTTCTTTTTCAAAATTATTTTTTCCATTTTTTATCTGTTTAATATTTCAAAAATTGCTTTAAATTTAGGTGCTTCATCTAAATTCTGTTTTTCATATTCAAGAAGTCCCCAACTACCCCATTTTGAAGGTCTTGACATTGAAGAAAATAAGACAAAAACATTTCCTCCAATTTCACTCCATTTTTTTAGATAAATTTTATATATATCTTTAATTCTCTGGTCTTTGTTCACAGCAAAAAATAACTGATTCAATTTTTCATTATTTTCTGCTCCTCCATGTCCAACAAAATGCTGTCCACCTTCATAAGCAACAAGTTTTAGATTGTATTTATCACATAAATTTTTGTGTTTTTTACATGTTTCCATAAGTTTTTCTATTTCCTCAGGCAGTTCTTTAAAAATCTCATCAACAGTCATTTTTTCAACCTTTTCCTGATTTTTTGGATTACCATAAGAATGTCCAAAATATGGTGCTATACCAAGAGCATCACAATTTTTATAATTTTCATTGAATTCAAGAACCTGTTGACTTGTCCAGGGATTTGCTGCCTGTGAACAGAGAACTCTTACAACCCTTCCTTTTTCGCTTCCGAAAACTTCCTCCCATATCTTGAAAATCTCCACCGCTCTTTTTGAATAATAAAAAAGTTGTGCCTGATAGGGATTATCAGAAAGTTTAAGTTCCAATCCCTTTTCTCTTGCATAATTTGCTTGACTGAATATAGAATTCCATACTTCATTGCTATATTCAACATAAATTTTTAAATTTTTATCAAGTTTTTCTTTAACAAGTTTTGCAAAATTTTTTACATAATCGTCATCTGCTTTATGTGGAATACAGAACCATGGATTAATTTTCAATCTATTACAAAGGTCAATCATTAATTCAAGTGGAACTCCCTTTTCAGAATATCTTCTATCTGAAACCTTTGGCCTTTCTTCCCATTTTGAAATTTTTGAATTATTTGTTGCCATCCAGTCCATAAATCTAATAACCTTCATTTTCTCCCATTTTTTTAAAAATTCCTCTCTGAAAGGATTTTCTTTATAATTATTCAGATACTTTTCTTCAAGAACTCTAATATTTCTTATATGGTCATTTTTATCTGTCTGGTAAATCCTTAAAACAAGCGGTCCCTTTTCAAGAACTTTAAGAATATCCATCCCTTCTTTTCTTTCAATAACCTGCCATCCTCCCCAGTAATCAATTTTCCCCTTTCCCTCATAAAGAACATATAATTTTTCTCCAAGATGCTCTCTCATTTTCCCTTCAATAGATAAGATATAAATTTCTATAAAAGAATTTTCTTCTCCTATTTCAAGTGGATATCCATTTTCATCAACTGGAGGCAAAGGATTATCCCATGTAAATTTCTTATCATCTTTTCTCTGGGCTCTTAATTTTGAAGAATATTTCATTAAATCTTTAAATGCATGTTCTGTTGACCAGTAAGCAATACCTGCAAGATTTATTCCAATAGGTGGATATTCTGAATTTTCAGAAAAACAGATAAAACATAAAATTGAAAATAATATAAAAAATAATTTTTTCATTTTCTCTCCTTTCTATTCAATTATAAATGTTACCTTAATTTCCTCACTTTCTTTATACCCTATTCTTACTGCCTTTGCTCTTATTGTAATTTTTCCCTTATCAAGTTTAAAAGGTCCAGTATATAATTTCCAGTGTGGATTTTCTTTTTCTTCAAATGTATATCCAATTGAAGCACCTTGAGTTGAACAGTACATCTGAACTGCAACAGGACTTTTTAAATTATAAACTCCATCTTCTGTTATCGGCTCTATTCCATAATTTTTTTCCCAGATAGGAATAATGACAGGTTTTTCTGTTTGTGGTTGTTTTCCATCTGGATACCAGAATCTAACCATATCACTTTCATTTATTTTTCCCATATCTCCAACTTCAGCAATCCACCTGTCAAGTGCTTTTCTCATTCTTTCAATGACTTTTTTATATTCAGGATTTTCAGCAAGATTATTCATCTCATAAGGGTCATTTAAAGTGTCATAAAGTTCTTCAGGTGGTCTTTTTTGAAACATTAGAAGTTGAGGTCCCTGAAGTTTTCCTTCAAGATACATTCTCCATATTTCCTGCATTATTGGATGTTTGTGCATATATGGAATCCAGATATTATAAGGAATGTCAGGACAGTAATTTCTTATATATTTAAATCTTTTATCTCTTACCGCTCTTACCATATCATATGCTGTATCATGTCTATCCCTTGATACAAAAATATATCTTCTTGGAGGAGCAGTATATTTTCCAAGAAATGGTCTACCCTGCATATAAGAAGGAATAGGGATTCCTGCTATTGAAAGAACTGTTGGTCCAAGGTCAATTGTACTTATTAACCTATCACTTCTGCTACCTGGTTTTATATGTCCAGGCCATCTTATAATAAGTGGAACATGTATTCCTGAATCATAAGGCCATCTTTTCCCTCTGGGTAAAGGTCCATGGTCAGACCAGTGAAATACAACTGTATTTTCAGCAAGACCATCCTCTTCAAGTTGTTTCAGTAATTCTCCAAGTATCCTATCATTATATTCAATATTTGTATACATCCTTGCAAGTGCTTCCCTTACTTTAGGAGTATCGGGAAAATAGGGAGGAACTTTAATTTTATTAGGGTCAAATGTTATCTCTGGACAGTTTTCAGGCCACATACCACTTTCATGAGTTTTTGTTGGATTGAATACTGCAAAAAATGGTTGATTTTTGTCAGGTCTATTCCTCCAGTGTGCTTTATCACTGCATTCATCCCACGCGGTAAATGGTGGGGTAAATTGATAATCTGTTTTAACATTATTTGTACAATAATATCCTTCTGCTCTTAAATATTCTGTAAAACATTTCACATAATGAGGTAAAACAACTGAATAAGGAACAGGAAGTTGAGATGTAATTTTTTCAGGAGCAGCCATTGTTGGAGAAGTTGTCCTCATATGATGTGTCCCAACTGAAATTGGATACATACCTGTTATTATTGCTGAACGAGCAGGAGCACAAACACCTGAAGTAGAAAAACAATTGGTATATATACAGCCCTCTGAAGCAAGTTTATCAAGATTTGGAGTTCTTGCTATTTTATCACCATAACAACCATAAAAGGGATTTGTATCCTCAAAACTTATCCACAGAATATTAGGTCTTTTTTCCATCTTTTACTCCATTTTAAAGAATTATTTTTATTTCTCCACCTTTTACATCTTTAATCTCAAAATCAACATAAAAAGTATCTCCAACTTTAATTTTTTCAAATTTTAAAGGTCTTCCTTCAAATAAAACTTCTTTAACATTGCTATAAAATGGTAACATAATATGAAAATAAAATTTACTTCCACTTCCAGTGAAATCTATTAATATCCTGTTTTTAATTTTTCTGTATTTATAGGCAATATATGAATCATTCGGTCCATATTTAATAAAAACATCTGCTTTTTTACCTTTTAAACTTTCCCATTTAGGTGATATTTCAACCTTTTCAAATAATTTATATCTATCCTTAATTCCACACAAGCCTTCTATTATTGATGAAATAACTGCTGTCATTCCCCAGTTGTCAGGAATTCCATAAGAAATATGTTTTTCAGGTAATTTCCCTTTCCTGTCAGAAATTGTTATTCCAAAAATTATAATCTGACATTCATTTTTAACTGCACTTACCTTGATTTTTTCAATTTTCTTCTCAGGATTTGGATTATTCCATACAAAAACATTGAAACCAACATCCCAGCATTTACCACCTTTGCCGTGCCAGACAACTCTTGTTTCAACTGTATCTTTTGAATTCCACCAGCCAGTTATATTTTTATTTCCAATAAGATAAACTTTTTCTTCTGACCCATCCTGATAGATTACATTGTATATCCCGCAGACATCATTATGAATTAATCTGTTTCCTGTATGAAAAAAATAAACACTGCCAGCAAAATCGTTTACTTCTATTTCAACATCATTTAAAAATTTACCCACTATTAAAACATTTTTCCCATTATTTTTTTCAGGGTCTATTATCTCATATGGTATTCCGTAAAATTCATATTTACCCGGTTTTAAATACCTCATATCATTATTCATTATATCTAACATTCCAAGCCATCCATCTTTATATTTATAAGATGTTGCTCTGTTTACAATCTTTTTTAAATCTATTACTTTAAAATTACCTTCTATAAATTTTTCAACTTTTGGTCGGTAAACACAGTGAAGGTATCCATCTTTTTCTATAATATCATTTATTCTCTTTAAAATATCTGCTCCATACCATTCAAATCCATTATTAAACGCTGCTTTTGAAAGTTCTCCTGCAACTATTGTTGTTATTCCTCCATTCATATATTCACCTTTATTTAGATGAAAAACTCCTTCAGGAAATGGTGGATAAACTGTAAACCATTCAGCAAAACTTTCCTCTTTTGTTTTTTCTTTTAATTCAATATATTCTTTTATAATTGAAACCGCTTTATCATATCCTATTTCTCTATTAAGGTCATAAGAGTGACTCAAACTCAATTGATTTCTATAATCAAAACTATCAATCTTAAAATTTTCTATATTTTCAGCAGGTATATGATGATAATAAAACTTTCCGTTCCAGCAATATTTATCAAGGTTTTTCTTAATTTTTAAAGCAATATTCTTCCAGTAATCTCTTTTCTTTTTATTTTTTATAACATCAAACATCTTTGAAAGTAAAAGGCATGAATGATAAAAACCAGTATTATCTCCATGAAATATAAAAAATGGACTCTTTTCATCAATCCACATAAAATCAAAAAGACCAAATTTATTTTTATTACCATCAGGATGTATATTTTTAATTATTAATGGCTGAAAATCCCATGTGTCAATTGTAAATCCCCTTTTAACAAGACCAAATTTTTTACTCCATCTTAATTTATCATTCATAGTATATTTCATTGCTCTATCAAGTTTTGGAAGTATTTTTTTCAACCATTCATTATCTCCTGTTGCCTGCCATGTATAAAAAACATTCTCAACAATTAAATATTCAACATCTGCTTCAACTGGAATTCTTTCCATATAAAATTTATTATTGTCTATATATTTTGCCCATTTTTCTCCCCATACCATCTGTCTATAATGAAAAAATGGGTCACTTTCATCAAATAAATCAAATATCATTCCATTTTTACTCTGATGATTTAAGAATAGTTCTGGCATACTTTTAAGTTCTTTTTCCCAGTATCTGTATGCTTTTTTACAGTGGGTATCATCTCTTATCCATCTAACATAATAATTCACTATTTTACCATCAATATAATCTGATTTTTTTGTTTGGCAATCTGCAACAAGTTTTTTAAATAGTTTCTCAATAAATGAATCTGTTTTTATTTCTGTTTCACACTCAACTTTTATTCTTTTTTCAATCCTTTTACCATCTTTTTTTATGATAATTTTATGCCATCCACAACTTCCAATAATTTTAAATTTTACTTTTTTCTTAAATTCTTTATAGAAATAAATATCTCCTCTTCCATCTCTGACTTCAATTAATCCTGTTTTTCTGTCAGAAAAAGAAAGTTCAAAAAAATCAAGTGGTTTGAATTTATCCATTTTTAAGAAAAAGGCCGGGCTTTTGTAATACCCGGCCTTTTTAATTACTCTTCACCTGGTTTTGCTTTTCCTCTCGGCTGGAATCTTTCCTGTGTGAATAAGAAACAATCAAAAAGTCCCCAGATGTCTTTCCCTGTTCCACCACTTGTTGAACCTGTTAAAACTATTTCAAGTTTATGTTTTCCTTTCTTTATCTCAACCTTTCCATTATTAACCCATCCAATTGTTCTGAACTGTCCTATAGATATAACATTTTTATAAGGTAAGTCATATTCAGATGTTTGCCATTCACCTTTATCTATTCTCCATTTGTATTTTATATGTCCTTTATGCCCCTCTCTTGACCAGAATTCATATGTCCCATCTTCTGGAACTTCAAACTCCCAGATTGCATAATACTCATCTCTATTCGGGTCCTGTCCATCTGAAGAAAGATGTGTTAATGCATCTCCTCCACTCAATTTCTCAGGGTCATCTCCTTTCATCCAATCATTTGGTCTAAATGTTGTTTCTTTAACAATTTCTGCCTCTATCCATACCCATTTTTTTGTCTCTTTCTTCTCTTCCTGCCCATATAATAAAATCATCATACCAACAAAAAATAAACCCAATACTGTTATTTTTTTCATTTTCTTTCACCTCCTCATTTCTGTTTTTCTGACACCTATAAATACTTTTTTATTTCCAGTATCTAAATTTATAAAAAGGCCGGGCTTTTGTAATACCCGGCCTTTTTAATTACTCTTCACCTGGTTTTGCTTTTCCTCTCGGCTGGAATCTTTCCTGTGTGAATAAGAAACAATCAAAAAGTCCCCAGATGTCTTTCCCTGTTCCACCACTTGTTGAACCTGTTAAAACTATTTCAAGTTTATGTTTTCCTTTCTTTATCTCAACCTTTCCATTATTAACCCATCCAATTGTTCTGAACTGTCCTATAGATATAACATTTTTATAAGGTAAGTCATATTCAGATGTTTGCCATTCACCTTTATCTATTCTCCATTTGTATTTTATATGTCCTTTATGCCCCTCTCTTGACCAGAATTCATATGTCCCATCTTCTGGAACTTCAAACTCCCAGATTGCATAATACTCATCTCTATTCGGGTCCTGTCCATCTGAAGAAAGATGTGTTAATGCATCTCCTCCACTCAATTTCTCAGGGTCATCTCCTTTCATCCAATCATTTGGTCTAAAAGATGTCTCTTTAACAATTTCTGCTTCTATCCATACCCATTTTTTTGTCTCTTTCTTCTCTTCCTGCCCATACAGTAAAATCGTCATACCAGCAAAAAATAAACCAAATAACATTAATTTCCTCATTTTTTCACCTCCTTTCTACAATTTCATAATATACACTTTTTTCATTTCCAGTATTTAAATTTAAACTTATTTTACCATCTTTTGAATTCAAATCTCCAATTTTTCTAACCCTTTTTCCATTTATGTCAAGAGCATATATCTCAAAGTTTTTATTATTACTTATTTCAATATTAAGATTTACCGGCTCCATCAAAACAGGCATATTTCCAAGATTTTTCAATTTCCATTCATTATTTACCCTCATATATTCCTGTCCTTTATTTCTACATCTACCCACAACTGTTAAAAGCAAATGAGTAGAATTTTTTATTGGTAATTCATCAACAGAAGATAAAAACACAGCAGAAAAAGGACTCTCAACCTTCATTTTACAATTTTTAAATTTTATTTCCACTCCATCAATAAATCCAATGGTTCCTTGTGTCCTTTCTGTATCAACAATAATATATCCTTTCCCATAATTCCATAAAAGTTCTTCATTACTACTTTTTACAACTTTATTCTTTTCATCTATACATTTTTTTATCTTTTCAGCATCAACATAGTTTTCTCCTTTTTTATCAACAAAATCAATTCCAACCTTTCCAACACCAAGTAAATAAGGTGGATATCCCATATCTTCCCATCTTGCTCTCATATAATCAACATCTTCAAGTTTTTCAAGAATCTTTCTTTCAAGTTCTCTTTTTGGATTAAATACATCTTCAAGTGTTAATCTTCTTCTGTATATAACATCTCCTTCTTTTACATCTCCTCTTAAAAATATTAAACTTCCAACTGGCTCAAGACACCAGTACATTGGATTTGTTGCAATCCCAAACATCTCATTTAAATGTCCTGTCCAGTCAACATCTCCAACAGCAAAATGTGTAAGTCCACTCCATCCCTGTAATGCAGCATAACTTGCCATAATAGGTACCGCTTCAAGAACAAATTCATTCGGATATACACAATTCCACTCTGTAATCATAAATGGCTTTGAATATATCCTGTTAAATCCTGTAAGAAGTATACTCTTTTCAAGATTTTTAATCATTGGTTGATTGTGAAATGTAACAACATCAGGACGCCATCCTCCTTTTCCATGGTCCCAGTATGTATGTTTTGATATAAAATCAACTTGTGAATTTGAATAAAGGTCAACTTCATTGAGCCAACCTGGAGCATACCATGGAGTACCACATATAGCACCTTTATATCCAATTTCTCTTAATGTCTTTTCAACTCTTTTGTAAAAATCTGTCTGCAATTGATAATAGAATAATGCCTGGTCTTTTGCTCTCTTTATTTTATTCTCTGAAACATTTGCAAGATTCCATATAGGTAAAAGTATAAAATCATCCATATTTTCTCCAATATCAAAAGGTGAACCTTTTACCTTCCAATTTTCATATAGATTTTCCTGTGTTTTATATTTTTCCTTAACCCATTTTATGAACATATGCTTTAAATCAATCAAATAACTCGGTGGTAAATTCTGTAAAGAATAGAAAAACATATTATTTTCATTTACTATCTGAATCTGGGCAATTGCTGGGTCTTCTGCATAAGTCAGTCCTGTATATGGATTTTTATGTGTGAATATTTTTTTAAGAAATTCAATATAGAAGTCCTGTGTAGGTTTATCAAAATAAAGTGTTTGACTATTAAGCCCAAAATTTTTATTCCAGTCCTTTATCCCATCTTTTTCTTTAAAACTATTCCCATACCACATAACAAAATGAACATGTATACCTTCTTTTTTCAATTGGGCAATGAAATAGTCAAGTCGGTCAAGTTTACTTTTATTTAATTCTTTTGTATTGTCGGGTTGATACCAGTCAGTTATTTCACTTCTTAAATTATGCATTCTTATAAGATTAAAACCATATTTAGCAAGCCGTTTTGCAAGATATTCAGCATCACTTTTACTCGGGCATAAAGGACCAACAACTCCCCAGAATTTTGCAGGTGTTCCATCTTCAAATACAAAGTTTCCATTTTTATCAACCTTTAAATATCCATGAATTCCTGCTGGTTTATGCCATTTCCTTATTTTATCAAGAATACTTGGTGAAAAATCATCTATTGGCATATCTACTTTAAACCACTTGTCAAAAGAAACATGCCTATAAATATCATCCTTTACATCTTCTTTAATCACTGAAACAGGTAATTCTTTTTTATCCTTCATCGTTATACCTAAAATTACCAGTACCGCTCCTGTATTTTCTGATTTTAAAACAATTGAATTTATTTCTTTATCTGGATTAGGATTTTCCCACATAAAGACACCAACTCCAATTCTATCACATTGTTTATTTTTACCAATCCATCCAATCTTAAACAAATCAGTATCAGAAGGAAACCACCATCCAACTACTTCTTTCCCTTGTCTTATTGTTATATCTTTGCTTGTTCCATCTTTATAATTCACAACATATTTTGCTACTTCTGGAAATGGTCCTAATTCTTCTGTATTTGCTCCCCATGCTATTGTATGTAAAAAATATATGTATCTCCCTTTATCATTTACAGATACTTCAACACTTTCAGGAAAATAAGGTCTTGGACCACCTTTTAAAACGATACATGATTTCCCATTATTTTCTTCTGGATTTATTATCTTAAATTCAATACCAGCAAATTTGTTAATACCAACTGGGAAATTATCAAGAGAATTGTATTTCCCTTGGTCAGTCCATCCACCTTTTTTATCTCCTTCTTCTTCATCCACAAATCCCAT
>ERZ795045.3203-NODE-3203-length-14739-cov-7.464519_pt1 | contig 14739 bp, 10 predicted proteins | sample MGYA00375129_ERZ795045 | MGnify/ENA primary metagenome ERZ795045 (study PRJEB30174, sample SAMN05720166) | activated sludge metagenome | isolation source: anaerobic digester from wastewater treatment plant | place: Japan | collected 2015-05-15 ... | reverse complement strand
TTTTGACCATTCACTGCTCCACACCGCCGCGCATTTGTGCAGCCCACCGCACAATTCATGGATTATGGCTTGTGCTAATTTTTAAGGATGTTAAGACTTCTTCTCCCCAGGTCTATCTACTTTTTAATTTCAAACCCTGCCGCTGTACCTTTACACCTTACCCCCACCCTTTCTCCTTTCAATCCTCACCCCCGGCCCCTCTCCTTACAAAGGAGAGGGGTGGCCGTCAGGACGGGGTGAGGTTGTAGGAGAGAGGTGTCCGAACGACGGGGTCTGGTTTTATTCGGATTACGAAATAGCATGAATCCTCGCAAACGCTTTCCCATAATAAATCTGATTTTACATTTATTTGTAATATTTTCACATTTTATTTTCCCTACGTTCGTAACTTTGCCCATATAATTATATAATCTTACACTTCATGCAAAAAACTTTCAGAGTCGAAGGAATGTCTTGCGCTGCCTGTGCCACAAGCGTTGAAAGTATCCTGCAGTCGCTCGAGGGAGTATCGTCAGCGAGAGTTAGCTTGACTGAAGCTACGGTATTGATTGACTACAACCCCGAACGTGTGCAGTTCACCGACATGAAAGAAGCTTTGGAAAAAATTGGTTATTCTCTTCAGGAAGATATCCTATTGAGTCTTGAAGAGGAAGAACAGCATTTTGCCCAGTTACAGGCAAGGCTCAGAAATCGTGTCATTGTTGCCTTCGTTTTTGCTATCCCGGTTTTTATCATGTCCATGTTTTTTCACCATTATCATGAGCTATACCTGTGGCAGGCACTGCTTACTATTCCTGTACTCTGGGCAGGCTGGGGTATGATTGGCGTAGGATTCCGTCGCTTGTTTGCTGGACATTCCACCATGGATTCGCTGGTTGCGTTAGGCACCATTGCTGCATACTTTTTCAGTCTTACCCAACTCATATTGGGCTACAGCCATATCATTCCTAAGCATAACATACATCTTTATTTTGAATCGGCGGCGGTTATTATTGCTTTTGTGTTATTGGGTAAGTATTTTGAAGAACGAGCCCGTCGTAATACCAGTCGTTCGTTAAAGCAACTCATTGGTCTACAGGTTAAGCGCGTAATACGCCTTGCCGAAGCTGGCGACGAAGAAGTAGACGTACAAGAGGTAAAGGTAGGCGACTTACTACGTGTATTGCCAGGATCTAAAATACCCCTTGACGGGCAAGTGGTAGAAGGAACCACCTACATCGACGAAAGCATGCTCACCGGCGAAAGCATGCCAGTTTTCAAACAAAAGGATGATAAGGTAGTTGGGGGTACCCTCAATCAGTCGGGAAGTATTGTCATGCGCGTTGAAAAAACTGGTGCCGACACGCTACTGGCAGATATAATTCGTCAGGTACGGGAGGCACAATCATCAAAAGCCCCAGTACAACGCTTGGCCGACAAAATCGCTTCTATTTTTGTACCCGTGGTAATAGGCATAGCGCTGTTGAGTTTTGTCCTCTGGCTTATTTTCGACCCTACACATGATTTATACCATGCCTTTAATGCACTTTTTGCGGTATTGGTTATCTCTTGTCCCTGTGCCCTGGGATTAGCCACACCAACAGCCATTGCAGTGGCAATGGGGCGACTGGCACAAAAAGGTATTCTCATTAAAAATGCGGAGGCACTTGAACAAATGATCAACCTCGACGCCATCGCTATCGATAAAACAGGGACGCTAACGCGGGGTATTCCTCAAGTTACCGCTGTGTTTGCTCCATCGGCTCTCGACCATGAAATATGGCAGACCATCACTGCCATCGAAAATCGTTCCGAACATCCATTAGCCCGAGCCATTGTCAACCACAAAACTTCCAACATTAACGGAATAGTGGTTGAAGATTACCAATATACGGCAGGGATGGGAGTTACTGCAATCGTTGATGGCAAAAAATATATTATCGGTAACGAACTCTTTATCCGTACCTCTGGTATAGCTATTGAGGAAGCATTTGTAAAAAAGGCTATCGATTATCAGCAATCGGGTAACACAGTTGTATGGGTAGCAAGGAATCAAGACGTCATTGCACTGATAGCCATAGCCGACACCATAAAAGAAAATGCCGCCGAGGCAATAAGAAAACTTAAGGAGCAGGACATTGAAATTCATTTGCTTTCGGGCGATAACGAACAGGTGGTGGCGGTAGTAGCCCAACAGATAGGTATACGAAGATATAAAGGGCAAATGCTGCCTTCGGAAAAGCTGGCATATATTCGATCGCTACAACAAAAGGGTAAACGCGTAGGCATGGCTGGTGATGGTATTAACGATGCCCCAGCCCTAAGCCAGGCCGATGTTAGCTTTGCCATGTCGACCGGTACCGAGGTAGCCATGGAAAGTGCCGATGTAACCCTGCTACACGGTGACATCTCAAAAATAGCAGATAGCTTATTGGCTGCTAAAACCACCATTCGGGTAGTTCGCCAAAATCTTTTCTGGGCATTCTTTTATAACATTATTGCTATCCCACTTGCAGCTGGCGCACTTTATCCCATCTGGCATATTACCCTCAACCCCATGATTGCTGGAATTGCCATGTCGATAAGCTCTTTCACCGTGGTTAGCAATAGTCTGAGACTACGCTTTCTGCTCAAATAATTTTTCGGCCAGGGCAAGTTTTTCTGGCGTCCCTACATCAACCCAGCGTAAATTCTCAAAAAAAGCTAACCGCACGGGATGCTCTCGTGCCACCTGCAAAAAGGTATCGGTCAGCGAAAAAACTCCCTCCTGCTGGATGAGTGATAAAAATTTGCTTTCAATAATGGCTATTCCACAATAAGAGGCAGGAATAAGAGACTCTGAGATTTCAAATACCATTTTCCGTTCACCGGTAGCCACATTTTCCCACCCACAAAGCAAATGCTCTGAATTTACCAAAAAACGACGATTCGAAGTCCGAACCATCGCAGCCAGGGTAGCTACGGCACCTCCATTTTTATGACGAACATATAACTCCTCAAAATTTAAATCGCTCACAATATCAACATTGTGAATCAGGATAGGCCCATCGCCCTCAAGCAGATGAGCAGCTTTTTTAAGTCCGCCACCCGTATCAAGCAGTTTATCGCGTTCGTCAGAAATACGAATGTCGATGTCAAAATAATGATGCTGTTTAAGAAAATCTATGACTTGTTCGCCAAGATAATGAATATTGATAACTATTTCTGTGATTCCAAAACGTATACACTTACGAACGATGTGCTCGAGCAAGGGTCGCCCCATAAAAGGTACCAGTGCTTTGGGCAGGTTATGGGTAAGCGGTTGTAGCCTTGTACCCTTACCTGCAGCAAATATCATCGCTTTCATCCGAAATTAATTTTAAATTCTTTATAGCGGTCGGATGGAACTCGCATACAAATTAGCTATGTAATACAGTTGCATGCAATGTTATATCCCTACACATTGAGCCACATTACGCCTGTTCCCCCTTCCCTCTCCTTTAAATGAAAAGGATGACCGTTAGGCGGGGTAAAGTTTTAATGGCAAAACTTGCATGCAATATTTTTTCATATCATGCTTAATGCATTGTCCCATATTCAATTTTTTCAAATCCGACCGAAGCATGGTTTTATAAAAATTTATCGTTTTTTTCAATCTCTCGATGCATAAGCTCGACCTTCACCGATGGATACCATTGTTTAATCTGACGGCTAAGCTTTTCGGCAAAATACACCGAACGATGCTGGCCACCCGTGCATCCAAAAGCAACAGAAAGATAAGTAAAATTTCGTTGAAGGTATGTTTGGATGCTACTAGATACAAGTCCCCATACATGGGCAAAAAATAATTGTGCCGAAGCGTCCGACTCGAGATATTGAATTACCCGCTCGTCTTTACCTGTAAGGTTTTGAAATTGTTCTTCCCTACCTGGATTCGCAACTGCTCGACAATCGAAGACAAAGCCTCCGCCATGCTCGGAATTGTCGATGGGTAGACCATTTTTGTAGGAAAAACTGCTGATTTTAACAGTCAGTGGTAAATTTTGTCTGGCCAGTTGGCGAATGGCTTCATTGTCGACCAGATAATCCCAAACTTTTTCCAACTCAGATAACTTAATAGCCAATTTTACATGGCTACGCAACCAGCGAAGATGCTCAAGCGCCATGGGAATACTTTGCAGGAACAGTTCTTTTTTTTCATAAAGCCCTCTGAAACCATAGGCGCCCATTGCCTGCATGAGTCGGATGTATACGTAGGCATAATAATATTCCATAAACATTGCTGTATCGACCCTGTGGATTCGATTCAACTCGTCGAGATAGAAGGCAAGTAGTTCCTCTCGATCATCGGGATGCAAGAAAGTCTTAGCCTCAAACAAAATCGAAGCAATATCGTAATGCAATGCCCCTTTTCGTCCCCCTTGATAATCAATATAATAAGGATTACCGTCGTGTATCATGATGTTTCTCGACTGAAAATCACGGTAGAGAAAATATTGGCGATCGGCCTGACATAAATATTCCGTAAAATGTTCAAAATCATTCTCTATCTTTTGCTCATCGAAGGGGACATTGGCTAATCGTGCAAAGTAGTACTTGAAGTAATTGAGATCCCAGAGCATTGATTGCCGATCAAAGGCTTCGCGGGGGTAGCACAACGAATAATCTATAGCGTTAGCTCCTTTGATCTGAAAAACGGGAAGATAAGCAATTGCTTTCTTGTAATAGTTTTTGCTTTCTGCCGTAAGTCTTCCATGCTCGTCCTTCGAAAGAGTGGCCAGCAGTGTTGTATCGCCCAAATCACTCTGAATATATACACCATTCTCTATATCCTCAAATAGTATAATAGGAACTGGCAATGAAAGTGCAGCAAACTGTTTTGAAATATGAAGAAATGCCCTGTTCTCCTTAATATCGACATTATGAGTAGCTATAAAAGTATCATTGCCTGTAAAAACGCGAAAATAACGACGACTTGAACCCGATGGGGGTAAAGCTTCGAACCGAAATGATGTACTCCCCAAAAAACGTTGGCAGGCCTCAGTAATTATTTTTTCAACTTCCATCGATAAACTATGTTAGATGCTCTGATAAATGCAAAGATAACCAAAGCTAACACATTAGCCTGCATAAATAATTCCCTACAGATTATTTTGCACAACTATTGACAGCATACGATATTTTTCCTATTTTTAACCAACATTTAAAGCAAGCCTATGCGATTAAATTTTTACAAATTAAATGAGCTCAATTTTGTCGAATTCAATATAACGGGCGACAACCAGAATTGCCAGCGCTTAAGCGAAGACTCTTATTATCTCGACGGCGAAATTTTTAATATCTTTGTTACCTGCTTTGAAAATAGCAACGAATTATACGAATATTTTGAACCTACCAAATACAATGCCCGCAAAATAGTAGTGCTTCGCAATGAACTATTACATTTTTTGCAAAGCTTTGAGCAAATTCACGATAAAAATGATTTTTTGATATTCCTACATCAAACCTTTCTGGGAGGGGCTTTTATCAAGGCATTGGAGCAATACGAGCCTAATTGGCACGAAAAGTGGAACTACTATCATCAAGCTTTGCTGATTATTAATAGGCAGATGATAGAAATCGTCGACCGCTGCATTGACGAATCTCGCATCCTCTGGATTATCGGCTATTAATGATAAGATAGGTTTTCTGAAGTAATAGGGTTTAAGTATCAAAGCCGGAAACTCACTTTATTAAAAGACTGGCACTAACTTCAGCCGAGTTAAATTTTTCTCTTTGCTATCTCAGAGCTTTTCCCCATCTTTGTAGCTTTGTGTAAACTGTAGATGAAGTGAGCATGTCGTACGAGTTTGTAATGGTTTTGTCATCGCACCGGAAATTGGGCGAATTGCTTCTGCCTTATATTATTGAACGTAAGAACAATCAATCGTATTTTCAACTTATCGAAATACTTACTCCCGATAATCTGGCGTCTTACCCGATTGATTTTACCCCCTCCCAGCTACAACTCGTTAAATTAACCGCTGAATATTCCGAACGAAACATTCATAAGCTTTTTTGCAAAGGGAAAAATTTAAAAACATTTTTCGATACTGTCGATAATAATACCCTCGAAACGCTTATTCGGCCTTACTGCGAGAAAAGAATAGTCAAATGCCTACAAATACTACAAAACGAGTCGATTAAAATTTATCGTAAGGAAAGAAAATATCAAATCGTACATGCTGACGAAGAGGTTTTATTACATCCTGTTACCCTTAATCCTGTTTTTAATTTTTTTTATTCTAACACCGAATTTAAATACTCGTTATCATTAAGCGATGGAACATCCACGATAAAACTATTCAATCGTCCGTTCACAATTCTAACCGACCATCCCCTGTCAGTACTCATTGATAAGACGATTTATCTTATCGATGATATCGATTCCAAAAAAATCGTACCTTTTTTTACCAAGGACTACATAGTAGTTCCAGAAAAAAATGTCAAAAAATATCTTTCAACTTTCGTACGCAGTGCTATCGCAAAATATTCTGTAAATTCGATAGGCTTTCACATATCAACAAAATCTCCCGATGGACATACTATTCTGCATTTCGAGCCCGACCTATCGGGAGAACCTGCTTTTAGACTCGTATTTCAGTACGATTCGGTTCAATTCCGTTATGATATCGACATAGATCCTTGCCAGGTAACTATGCATGAGCAAGAGGATAAGTTTACTTTCACGAAGATAGTTCGGAATTTCGATTGGGAGCAAACGCAGGTAAATTTCTTGAAAAGCATTGGGCTAATACATTCTCAGGGAAGCTTTTTTAAGATAGCATATCAATCGGATGAACTGGCCGAAAAAATGTATGAAGCCATTACGTGGCTAAATCAACATGCGTCGGCACTAAAAGAGAAACACATTGATATTATTGTAAACAACAACTACGAAAAATATTATACTGGACAGGTAACACTCGATACTCGAGTAGAAGAGGGAATCGACTGGTTCGATGTAAAAACAGTAGTTGTGCTCGAAGGACATGCAATACCTTTTATTCGTTTGAAACGCAATATTCTACATAACATTAGAGAATTTACCCTTCCCGATGGTCGAATAGTAATTTTACCAGCTTCGTGGTTTACCCGATATCGCGAACTTTTCCTCTTTTCGACCGGCGAAAAAGAAAACCTACGATTACGCAAATGCCATGCTCAGGTGGTGCAGTGGTGTCATCCGGAACTGCAAATCAACTTTGCCGACAACCTTCACCAATTAACCAACCATGCCCCTATCCCGTCACAGATATTCCCTAAAAACTTGCAGGCTGAATTACGCCCCTATCAAAAGATGGGTTATTACTGGATGTATCAATTACAGAAAAATAATCTGGGGGGATGTTTAGCCGATGATATGGGACTTGGCAAGACCATTCAAACCATTGCCTTACTGGTAAAATCGAAAGAAGAAAGTGAGTCTACACCGAACGATAATCCGACATCAGAGGCTGTAAAACAACCAATATCAACTACCTCGCTCATTGTTATGCCTGTATCCCTATTGCATAATTGGGAAAATGAGTTCAACCGATTTGCCCCCCAATTGAAACTGGTAAAATACTTTGGAAGCCAGCGAACACGAAATGTGGCAGATTTATTACAGGCCGACGTGGTGCTAACCTCGTATGGTATTGTCCGCAACGAAATAGAACAATTGAAAGAATTACCGTTCAAGTATGTAATCCTCGACGAAAGTCAGATAATTAAAAACCCTGAATCTAAAATTTACAAAGCGATACTGCAACTCAATGCCCAACACAGGCTAGTACTTACAGGTACCCCTATTGAAAACTCGCTTACGGACTTATGGGCACAGCTTAATTTTCTCAACCGTAACATGTTACTTAGTTTACCAGTTTTTAAGGAAGAATACGTTTTACCCATTGAACGTCATCACGATACCAGGAAGGAAGAAAAACTCCGTCAGCTTATTCAACCTTTTATTCTTCGTCGTCGCAAGGAAGATGTGCTACAAGACCTACCTTCGCTAAGCGAACAGGTAGTATACTGCGATATGACCGAAGAACAGTTCGATTTCTATGAAAGCGAAAAATCGGCCATACGCAACGAAATTATGCTTGCCATTGAACAAAAAGGATTTCAAAAATCTTCCATCATGATTTTAAAGGCATTGAATCGGTTGCGCTTAATTTCCAACCATCCCATCCTGGTAGATCCTGCATACCCTGGCGGATCGGGAAAATACGAGGAAATAACCCGCAGCATCGAAAATGTAATTGCCGAAAATCACAAAGTTCTTGTGTTTTCTTCGTATGTAAAACATATCAATCTCGTCATCCAATATCTCGAGGCAAATGGTTATCCTTATGCTCTTCTTACAGGTTCCACTACCGATCGACAGGCGGTAGTAAACCGTTTTCAAAACGACCCCAATACAAAAGTATTTCTCATTAGCCTAAAAGCCGGGGGAACTGGCCTCAATCTTACAGCAGCCGATTATGTTTTTCTACTCGACCCATGGTGGAACCCTGCTGCTGAAAATCAGGCTATTAGCCGTGCACACAGAATTGGACAGGAAAAGAAAGTGTTTGTCTATCGTTTTATCAGCACTCAATCCATCGAAGAAAAAATCATTTCCCTTCAGCAAAAAAAGCAAACAATATTCAATACCTTTGTGAATAATACCAATCCATTTCAAATGTTTGGACCTGCTGATATAGAAGAATTGTTTGGTTGATAATAGCTTGTATGATGTCAGTTTTTAAACGATACATGCATTGTGTAATACCTTCCCTTTCGAAGGGATGGAAAGCTTTTTGGGCATCCTTACGTTATTTATTTGATTATCAAACTACTATAAAGGCATCGGGACTTACCTACTTTACCTTGTTGTCCATTGTACCACTGTTAGCGCTGGTATTTGCAATGGCCAAAAATTTTGGAATGGAACTGGTAATTCAGCAAGAAATCATCCGACACCTCAGCGGACAGGAAGCCGTAATGAACTGGGTCATTAAACTAGCAAATTCACTAATCCACAAAGCCAAAAGTGGCATTCTTGCCGGAGCTGGTCTGATTGTCCTTTTCTGGGCAGTTCTTCGTTTATTTGTGAACATGGAAAATGCTTTCAACGAAATCTGGCAGGTACGTCGGGGGCGAAGTATTGCCCGTAAGTTTGCCGATTACACAGCCATTATTGTACTTTCACCTATTGTACTTATTCTTTCCATGTCCTTTACCTTGTATTTAAATACTAAAGTGGAACTATGGATACATTTAAAATACATTAAACCATTTCTGGGTGCTTTTATGGGGTTCATTCCCTATTTACTGCTCTGGCTATTATTTTCCGTACTGTACAAAGCTATGCCCAATACCCAGGTAAAAGCCAAACCCGCTATAATAGCGGGTATCCTTACAGGTAGCATTTTTCAAATTATCCAGTGGATTTATGTCCAGTTTCAGGTTGGCGTATCAAATTTTAATGCACTATATGGTAGCTTTGCAGCACTACCTTTATTTATGATATGGATACAAACCAGCTGGCTGGTAGTACTGGTCGGCGCACATTTTTCTTACACGCTTCAAAATTTTGAAAAATTAGAATTTGAGAAAGATATTGACAAAATTAGCAATCGCTACCGACACGTTATAGCTCTGCTCATAGTACATTATGTCATTAAAAAATATATGCTGGAAGAAACACCCCCCACAGCAGAGGAAATTTCTGAGCAAAATGAGCTACCCGCTCGAATTGTAAGGCAACTCTTGAACAACCTGGAAGAAGCTAAAGTGTTAGCCCCTACCCCCATCTCTACAGAGGCTATGGGTTATCTGCCTGCCACAGATGTACACCGTTTGACGGTGATGGATGTGATAAATCGACTCGATGAACTGGGTATAAACCACCTGCCAATAGCCGAACGAATGGGCATTGAAAATATCCAGCAATTGATTGAAGACATTTCCAATCAAATTACCCTATCCCATAAAAATATCCTGGTAAAGGATATTATGAATAAAGCTCAAGGATAACAACGGTGCCTTACCAGTAAATTCTCATTCGCAAATCAATACAAAAAGTTATCGTAAGGATAACGGGTAATGTGAATAGCCTTCACCTGTTCGTATAGTATTTCCTTCAACTTATCGATATTGATTTTTTGGGTAGCCGAGATAAAAACACAAGGATCATTTGCCCTGGCAATCCAGCTTTTTTGAATCTCTTCGAGCGACCGATTGACGGAAGAAGGTAAAAGATCATCTTCTTCGGGAGCAATAAATTGGTAAGCATCGATTTTATTAAAAACCATGATGGTGGTCTTTTCGGCAGCACCTATCTCCTGTAACGTTTGATTAACCGTATTTATCTGATCCTCAAAAGAGGGATGAGAGATATCTACCACATGAAGCAAAATATCGGCCTCACGAACCTCATCCAGGGTCGACTTAAACGACTCTACCAGATGATGGGGAAGTTTACGGATAAAACCTACAGTATCCGATAAAAGAAAAGGCAAGTTTCCAATAGTTACCTTACGAACTGTCGTATCGAGCGTAGCAAAAAGCTTATTCTCGGCAAAAACATTACTCTTGCTCAACAGATTCATCAGGGTCGATTTACCCACGTTAGTATAACCCACCAGGCTTACTCTTACCAGGCCTTCGCGATGTTTGCGTTGAGTAGCCATCTGCCGGTCAATTTTCCGGAGTTCTTCCTTGAGCTTAGCAATACGGTCACGAACCACCCGACGGTCGGTTTCAATTTCTCTTTCACCGGGACCGCGGAGCCCTATCCCCCCGCGCTGTCGTTCCAGGTGCGTCCACATCCCTACCAAACGAGGAAGTAGATACTGATACTGAGCAAGTTCCACCTGCGCCTTGGCGTAGGCAGTCTGCGCCCGTCGAGCAAAAATATCGAGAATCAGATTGGTGCGGTCGAGAATTTTACAACCAAGTTCCTTTTCGATATTGCGTAGCTGACTGGCCGATAATTCATCATCGAAAATGACCAGATTTATTTGATTTTCCTTTACATAATCAGCAATCTCACGAATTTTACCCTGTCCAATAAAAGTACGTGGATTAGGGGTATCGATGCGCTGAACAAACTGTTTTTTAACAACCGCTCCGGCGGTATCGGCCAAAAAAGCCAACTCATCCAGGTGTTCCTGCACCTGCTTTTCATGCTGGTCGGGCAGGATAACCCCTACAAGAACTGCTTTCTCCGGTTCATGCTGGTAGGAAGGCATATTTTAGTGATTTAAACAACAAAAGGCCGCCCGGTACCCGAACAGCCTTCCTATTTAGAGGATAATATAATCTATGCTTTGTGCTTATGCTCGTCAGATACGGTAAGTTTATAACGACCCTTTGCTCTACGCCGTGACAATACTTTTCTACCATTGGCTGTCGACATCCGTTCACGAAATCCGTGCTTATTTCTTCTTTTTCTGTTCGATGGTTGATAGGTACGCTTCATCGGTATTACGTTTTTATTTATGCTTTATTCTCAACTGAATTTTTTCTTTGCGACCGCAAAGTTAATTTTATTTTTATAATTCCCAAAAAAATATCAGTTTCCTCCTAAAATAGCACAATCCGGCAAAAATACCGGATTGTGCAACCTACTAACCAACCTAACCAAAAACTACTAACATTGCTTGCTACTCACTCCTGCCAGGAAGTTCAAGTATCTTATAAAAAATAGGTTTTGGCTGCATATTGCGATCGAATAAAAGTGGATAATTACGACGGTGTGCTACAGGATAGTAATTGAGCCAGCTATACTTATCGCTAATACCCCAGAAAGTAACACTCTTAATTACATCTTTATGCTTTAAAAACTGTTTAAAGATCATTAAATATTGCGCATTAAAACGCTCCTCAAGTTCCGCTGTCAACGAATCGTTTTCGCCTGGAAACATTTTTCGTGGCATCTTTTCCCATGGATACAATGAAATATCAAGTTCGGTAATATGAATGATCAGACCTAGCGACGAAAATCGCTGGATGGCATCCTCCAGATTTTTTTCGGTGGGTTCATATATAGACCAATGTCCCTGTAAACCTATACCATGAATCGGTACATTTTTATCCTTTAGCTTTTTTAGCATCGCATAAATGCGTTCGCGTTTCTCGGGTCGTTCCGCATTATAGTCATTGTAAAAAAGCAGCGCCTGAGGATCAGCATCGTGGGCATATTCAAAAGCCTTTTCTATAAATTCTTCACCTGCAATTTGATACCATAATGAGGGGCGATAGATTCGGGTGGTATCATCATCAACAGCCTCGTTAACCACATCCCAGCAATAGACCAATCCTTTATAATGCGATACAACTGTAGTAATATGTTCTTTCATTCGTTTCAGCAGCCGTTCTTTTGAAACGAGTTTACCCTCATCATAAAAAAGCCATTGAGGCACCTGTTCGTGCCAAACCAGGCAATGCCCGCGAATTTTTTTCTTATGCCGGATGGCATAATTCACCATGGAATCGGCACGCTCGAAACGATAGGTATTTTCTTCGGGATGAATTTCAATGGGTTTCATTTCGTTTTCACAGGTGATGCTGTTAAAATGCAATCTCAATATAGGTTCAATTTCGTTGGTAAGACTATGAAGCGAAACAGCACTACCCATGTCAAAATAAGGCTCATATGCTGCTGCCAGAGAATTCTGTTGCAAATTATTTTCCTTAGGATGCATCAAGCAACCATTCAACCCAAAAATAGCACTGAATACAATTATTAATATTTTTTTTCTTAAATTTAAACAACTCATAAGGCAATCCATGCATTCAAAAGTTTAATTCAAAATAAATAATGATTACAAGATATCGTCTATATAGGATAATGCTAAGAAGTAGAAATTTCTGTCAAAATATATTTTGATATATGCGCCTGAATCTTAGCGTATAAAATACGCTATTGATACAATTAAAGTGTTGAAATTTCTCGATTTGTACGAAATTAATGACAGAATTTTCTCCCTTCTTGGAGAAAATACCCCATAGTTTTGAACTTGGATTTTAAAATGTTTTTTGCAACTACTAGCACTATTAATCAATCATTAAAAACCATTAAGGTATGAAACAAAAAACTTACAAGGAGAAATGGCTCAGCAGGGCTGTAAAACGTGCGTTATCAGTGTTTTGCGGTCTACTGATGGTTGCTGCCACATTTGGGCAGGAACGTACAATTACGGGTACGGTTACCGATAAAAATGGTGAATCCCTGCCAGGAGTAAACGTAGTGATAAAAGGAAGTACTGCGGGGGTTGTAACCGACCTAAATGGGAAATATTCCATCAAGGTACCTGGCCCCGAAACCGTGCTTACCTTTTCTTATGTGGGATACACTACACAGGAAGTTACGGTAGGGGATCAAACCGCAATTAATGTTACCATGAGCGAGGAAGTCCGTGAGCTCGATCAGGTAGTAGTTATCGGTTATGGTGTACAAAAGAAGAGCGATTTAACCGGTGCTATTGCGACAGTTTCGGGCTCAAGCTTCCAGGGTATCGCTACCACTAACCTCAACCAGGTACTGCAGGGACGTGCAGCAGGCGTGTATGTAGTTTCGAATACTGGTATGCCGGGTGGGTCGGTTAGAATTAACATTCGTGGTACGAGTTCGGTCAATGGGGGGAGCCCACTGGTAGTTATCGATGGTATTCCTGGTGGCGACATCAATACCCTTAACCCATCCGATATAGAATCTGTCGAAGTGCTCAAAGACGCTGCTTCACAGGCTATATACGGTTCCAATGGGGGGAATGGTGTTATCCTTGTTACCACAAAAAAAGGAAAGGATGGTAAATATCAAACAAGATTTAATGCCTCCTATGGATGGCAAAACGCTGCTAAAACCATACCCATGATGAATCTCCAAGATTATAACCGGGTAATGGGGGAATTGAAAGTTTGGAATTATTTCCGCACGAACCTCGATACCCTCCAATACTACGACTATAACGATTTGATTTTTGAAGAAAATGTACCTATGGAACAATACGATTTCTCGACGGGGGGAGGAACCGAGAAATCAAACTTCTACATTAGCGGTGGATATTTAAATCAGGATGGTATCATAAAAAAATCGGCTTACGAAAAGCTGAATTTCCGTATCAATTCCTCCCATAAACTAAGTGAAAAAATTAAATTCGACCAGAACGTCAGCTTAGTGAATACCATACGAGAAGGGTTGGATGAATGGATGTATACCAATATATATTTTACACCGGTTTATCCTGCCCTAACGTATGTTCCTTACATTCCCCCTTACAAAAATGGCAAGTGGAATGGTGACACGGTTACCTTAACGCATCCCTTTGTCATCCTTGATAATAGAAATTACTGGAACAAAAACCTTGACGTGAGCGGGAATGCAGGCTTATCGATCGAGTTGTTTAAAGGGTTCTCCTATTCAACCCGTGTAGCTGGTTCGTTTGGTTTGAACGATTGGCAAAATTTCACTCCCAAATATTACTTTAAATCAAACCAGAACAATGCCATTGCACGCCTGGAAAAAAGTATGCAACGGAATTTTGGTTGGACAGTTCAAAATTTAATCAACTATAACTTTAGCATATCGCAGCACAATTTTGGCCTAATGTTGGGTCAAGAAGCCCGTAGATGGTGGGGATACGATATCAATGGTATGCGTCAAAATTTCAAGAGCACGCTACCCAATATGCTATATTTCAACAAATCTCTCGACGATACCACAGATGCCCAGACCGTAAGAGGTGGGGGATACGAAAGTCGCTTATC
>ERZ795045.3200-NODE-3200-length-14766-cov-6.333084_pt1 | contig 14766 bp, 14 predicted proteins | sample MGYA00375129_ERZ795045 | MGnify/ENA primary metagenome ERZ795045 (study PRJEB30174, sample SAMN05720166) | activated sludge metagenome | isolation source: anaerobic digester from wastewater treatment plant | place: Japan | collected 2015-05-15 ... | reverse complement strand
GGGGCCGGGAGAAGCCCGGGGCCTTAACATGTTGTTCCACGAAAATATCGATACCGTCGAATTTTTGGATGATTTTCAGGCCTGGGCCAATCTCGACGATAACATTATTCCTTGGGATCCCGGGGTGTGGTATACCTTCGAATTCCGTTCGGACGGCACGGTGGTCAGTGGGACCTTCATGCCGAAAGGCAAACCGGAAGAGGCGTTCGAAATGACTCCCTGGGATGCCCGTCCCATTCCGCCAAACCGGCTCAATGGTTTCGCCGGTTTAGCGGCCAGCACGGTCCCGGGAGAGATGGCGGCCTATGATAACGTGGAAATCCGCGATGGCGCCGGGAACCTTCTCTTCTCGGATACTTTTGATGAAGTGGTGAATGTAACGGATTGGTCTCTTCATTGACCCCTCGTCGGCCAAGGGGGATTGTCCGGCTCCCGTTCCCGGTCCGGAGGGAGGGGATTGGCCCCTTGAAAACACGGCGCGGCGGATGGAACGCCGGTTAGGCAGGATTTATCATATGAACCAAAAATCCTATGGATTTACCTTGATCGAATTGCTGATTGTGGTTGCGATAATCGGCATTCTGGCGGCCATCGCTGTTCCCAACTTCCTGAACGCCCAGGTGAGAGCCAAGATCAGCCGGGTGTATGCCGATCTCCGCTCCCTGGGGAACGCCATTGAAATGTACGCGCTCGACAACAACACCTATCCAGGTGGATCGGGATTTTGGAACGGGACCAAATGGTGGCAAAAACACACCTACCGTTTTCACGTGTTGACCACCCCGATCGCGTATATCACCTCCGTGCCCATCGATCCGTTTCAAACCAGCACTCCGCAGCGGATCCGGGCGGACCTGGGAGATATCTGGGACGGCGGGTATGTGTACGATGATGTCAGCCGCTCCGGCCACACCATGGAAGTGTACGGGAAATCGTACAAGTACACCGTGCGCAGCCCCGGGCCCGCCTTGGACTGGAGTTTGGCGCACGCGTCGTATGTCAATTACTATTCGGTCACCAACGGATTGGTAAGCCGGGGTGTCATTGCCTGGCTGGGACCAGGCGGTACGATTTTTTAGGGGATGATGGATAAGGAGTGTCAGGATTCACTCCGGATCAATGGGATATCCTTGTTCAGCGTAGCGTTGCAACTTGTAGGTCAGGGCGCGGCGGCTGATGCCCAGGGCCTTGGCGGTTTCTGTGCGGTTGTACTGGCAGCGCTGCAAGGTTTCCAAAATGGCGTCCCGTTCGATTTCTTCCATCCGCCGTCCAGCGGGGAAATCGCCGGCGGCGGGATTCCCGATGACTGCTTTCTGAATGCGCTTGGGCAGGTGTTCGGGAATGATCAGTTCTCCCCGCGCCACCAGGACGGCCCGCTCCATCGCGTTCTGCAGTTCCCGGACATTCCCGGGCCAGTCGTATTGCTCCAAGCAGCGGATGAGGGCAGCCGAGAGCCGGGGATTCCCCTGCGAAAACCGTTCGGCAAAACGCTTCGCGAGAGGCACAATGTCCTCACGCCGTTCCCGCAAGGGAGGAATATAAATTTCCATAACATTTAACCGGAAAAAAAGATCTTCCCGAAAATTCCCTTTTTCTACTTCTTCTTCCAGGTTGCGGTTGGTAGAAGCCAGAATACGCGCGTGGGTGATCCGCGGCATGTTGGAGCCGACGCGTTCGAAAGAACCATCCTGGGTGACCCGCAGCAGTTTCGCCTGTAAAGAAGGCGACATTTCCGCGATCTCATCCAGCAGAATGGTCCCTTTGTCCGCTTCCTCGAAACGTCCGATGCGCTGGCTGAGCGCACCGGTGAAGGCCCCTTTTTCGTGGCCGAACAATTCGCTTTCCAAGAGACTATCGGGAATCGAAGCGCAATTCACCTTGATCAGAGGATAATCGCGGCGGGGACTCCAGGCGTGAATCACGTCGGCCAACACCTCCTTCCCCACACCGCTTTCCCCCGTGATCAACACCCGGCTGTCCGTGGGGGCCACCAGGGCGGCTTCGTGGAAGATCTCGCGCATGAGGGGGCTTTGCGCGATGATCCCCTCCGGCAAGGACAACCGGCCGGGAAGCGCCGGGGAGGATACATCTTGGATGCCCAGGGCGTCCAACACCGAATCGAGCAGCTCATCAAGGTCCACCGGTTTTTCTAAGTAATTGATGGCCCCATCCCGCATGGCATGAACCGCGTCGCGCACGTCGGGATAGGCGGTGATCAACAAGATAGGCAGACTGGGCCTCCTTTTGCGGGACTCTTTCAGCAATACCAGCCCGGAGACACCGGGCATTCGCACATCGGTAATCATCAAATGGACATCCTGGGCACCCAGAATCTCCAGGGCCTGTTCACCGGAAGCAGCGACGGTCACCGTGAAGCCCTGCCCGGTCAGAAAGGATTCCAAAAGACTTCGCTGGTTGGGATCATCATCCACGACAAGTATCGTGAATTGGGACCGGTTGTCCTGACGCGCTTGATTCGACATAGACCGCCACTTTTCAAAGGATCCGCATGCCGCCGATGTGGAAAAGCGCTCCGCCGTCCGGCGGGGAAACGTATTCCACCGTCCATCCGTGCGACATCACGATCTGGCGCACCACGGCCAGCCCCAGCCCGGTGCCCTTCGAATGGGTGGTGAAATACGGCTGAAAAATTATATCCCGATTTTCCTCCGGCACACCGGGGCCGTTATCCCGGATATCCAGATATCCTTCGGTAGGAGAAGAGCGGCCGGTGGTAATTTCGACCCGGCCGCCGGGAGGGACGGATTGGATGGCGTTGATCAGCAGATTGAATACCACTTGGCGCAGGAGCGACTCGTCCGCGTCCACGGTCAACTCCGGTCCGCTCAGATGGAATTGAATGGCATTGTCTTCCAAATCAGTCCGCAGTGCGCGTTCAACGTCCTGGATCACCGCGTGCACCGCTACAGGCGCAGGTTTGGGTTCCCGGGGCTTGGAATAGTCGATGAATTCATTCAGTTGCGCGGTGACCCGGTCAACTTCTTCCGTGATCTTGACCGAACGCTCCCGGGTTTCCTCCGGGATGCCGGGCTGTTTGGCGATCATCTGCGCCAGGCCGCGGACAATGTTTAGCGGATTGCGTGTTTCATGTGCCAGGCCCGCTGCGGCGATGTTCATTTCCCGCAAATTGGCATTCATTTCACTGGCGCGGACCAGCCGCAACTGCAATTCGCCGGTTTTGATCTGATTCCGCCACGCCACGCCGATTCCCACCATGGCCAGAAGGGAGAAACCGGCGATGGTGGACCGCATCCAGAGATCCTTGGACAAGGAGGCATTGTAGGCCTGGGTGGACAGAACCAGAACGAAACCATGCAATCCCTGCTTTTCCAACAGCGATTGGTATTGGCTTTCGTCCATCCACACGGGACGGCCAAACCAAGGCGGCCTCCGGAAGCGGTCGCCGCCGCGCCGATCCCGGCTCTGGGCCATGAGTTCCGATGGAGTGGCCGAATTCAGGGCGTCCGTGACCGAGTCCGGACTGCGGTTCATGAAGTCCGGAGGGGGAGGGCCGTCAGAAAACGGAGGCGGAGGCCCCTGGCCGGGAGGAGGGGGAGGAGTGTCCCGGTCGTCCCGGCGGGGTTCGGGCAAGGGCAGGATCAGCGTCCGGGGCTCGCCGGTGTGTGGTTCTTCGGGATCCACCCCCAAATCGACCAGGTTGACGAACGTGACCGTCTCCCGGCCCCACCGTTCACCGGTATGGGGGAGATCCTCAATATCAATCTGCGTGGTCTCCCCGGCGGAGGTCACCACTTCCCCCAAGGCGTTGAGCAAGGCGATGGAACGCAAGTCTTCTTGGCGGCTGAGGTCCTGGAGCGCCTGTTCCAACCGGTTTTTGGAGATCACCCCCCCAAAGCGGCGCATCGAGCGGATCACCGTGGCGAGGGAATTGGTGATGTCGCGGGCGCGGTTCAACAAGGCGGTGCGGGCATTGTCTTTGAACCGGTGATGGTCGATCACTTGCCATCCCAGGATGACCAGCCAGATGAGCATCAAGATTAGGGGGACGGTGAATTTCCGTGGCATGATGGTTTAAAACGCCCGGGAGGGGACAGCCTTGCTGTCCCGGGGATTTCGTGCGTTCGCGCCGGCCCGCTTAGCCGGAGTGGATTTCGGAGAGTCTGGCTCCGTCCGGGACGGGACGTCAGGAGTCTGTAATTCCGGAGCCGGGATTCCGGTGGATTCGCCGGATTGTTCCTGAAGATGTTTATCAAAAAACCGGTTCAATTGCTCTTCCGGAAAGGCCTGGGGAATCATGATAGATTTTTCCTTCTCTTTTTGGGACATTCCCACCAGGGATTCTGGCCCTTCGATCACGTACGGCGTCAGAAAAATCAACAGTTCCGTCTTGGACATATTTTTGACTTTCCGGCGGAACGCCAGGCCCAACAAAGGAATATCTCCCAATAGCGGCACCTTGGTCACGGTTTCCAGGTTGCTGTCCTCCATCATGCCCCCAATGACCACGGTCTGTCCATTGGGGGTCCGCACCACGGTATCCGCGGAGCGGATGGCGAACACGGGGGTATCCACGTTGTTGGTGAGGGGCACCGATTCATCAGTGAAGGACGAGATTTCCGGCGCCAGGATTAATTCCACCAATCCTTCCTGGGTGATGAACGGAGTGACGCGGAGGATAATGCCAATATTTTGATATTCGATGGTGTTGATCGTGTCGCCTTCATCGGTATACCGGGAGCCCGTGATCAAGGGGACCCGCTTGCCGACGGTAATCACGGCTTCCTGGTTATTGCGTGTGAGGATCGAAGGCCGGGAGAGAACTTCAAGTTTGCCCTTTTCCGCGAGCGCGCGAAGAGTTAACTCCACGTCATCTTCCAGCAACCGGTAAAATCCGCCTTCGGCTTGCGCGGGCAGGCCGAAAAAGGTGTTAAAGACGCCGCCATTCCGCCCGCCATTGTCCGCGTTGATGGCTAACTCCAGGCCGATGTCAGAATCATCCCGGTACGTCACTTCCAAAAACACGACCTTGATCAATACCTGGGGAACCGGATGGTCCATTGTCTTGATGATGTCGCTGATATGCGTGTTTGTGTCCTCATCGGTGATCACGATGATGGAGCGGGTGTCGTAATCGGCCTCGATAAGCGCTTCTCCGACCATGCCCATCGGGGTATACGTGCGCTGGTATGTGTTGGTACTCGTGGTTCCACCGAATTGCTGTTGCCCGAGTCCCCGGAACTGGGCGTTTCCTTCTTGGGCCGTCAAACCGGCCAAAAGGATTGCGGGGAAAAGAATCATGCATGCCTTGTGATTGATGAACATGACGCTTGCCTCGATCTCTGGATTTACTCTACCTGTTACTGTTTTGTGTATTTAATTGGAAGGAACTTTGCTGCATATTGCGGTTGCTCAAGGTGCTGCCCGTTGCCGTCCCTCCGGCTGTCGTGCTGCGCGTGGTCCGGCTGCTGGTTCCATACAGGTTGTTTTCAAACATATTGCGCAAAATCTCGGAAACATTCTCCACGTCGGCATAGTCCAGCCGGTACACAAAAACTTTCTGTTTCTTATCGGTCCGGGAATCCAGCTGCGCGATCATGCGCCGGATTTGCTCCATCGTCGTGCTGGCCGCGTAGACGATGACCGAGTTGGTCCGCGGATCGGCGACGGCGCGGACCGTTGTCTGTTGCAATTGGCGTTGGCTTTGGTCCGTCACTGTGCCCCCGGCTCCTCCCGGCATGCCCGGCATGCTCCCCGGCCCGCCTCGCATCCCTCCGCCAAACCGGGGTGCGATCTGGTTCGTTTGCGTGGAGGTCTCCGGGAACAGATTGGTGAGAATCTGGGCGGTTTCAGTGGCGTCGGCATGCTGCAAATGGAACACGGCGATTTCGGTGATGTCATCCGTCACGACATCCACTTCCTGCACCACTTGCTCAATGACCGGCATGAGCTCCTCCGGCGCGCTGACCACCAGGGAATTGGTCCGTTCATCGGCCACCGCCACCACTCGCGAGGCGGCGCTGCGGGCTTCGCTCTGTCCACTGCCCTCACTCCCCTGATCCCCCCCGCCCCGGCCGCCGCGGTTGAAAAATGGCGCAACGGGGAACCGGCCGCCTCTCTGGGAAGACGCACCCGTTTCCGTGGCGAAAATTTTCTCGATCACTTGGACCAGCTCGCTGGCATCGGCATACACCAGAGGAAAGACACGGACCGTCGAGATGCTGGAGATTGACGAATCGAGCGCCTGGATGATCTCCGTCATCTTGCGGATGTTTTTTTGCGTATCGGTGATCAGAATGGCGTTGCTGCTCTCGTTGGCCGACAAGGTCGCGTACGAGGGCATCAACGGCTGGAGATTCTCGACCAGCGTCACCGCGTTCGTGTAGCGCACGGGGATGATCTGGGTGACGATCTCGTCGTTTTTGGGAATGGCGGCGGGATTGTTCCCGGTTCTGACAGGAATGTCCCGCTTTTGCGCCTCCTCCCGCCGGACAATCGTCAGGGTGCGGTCATTGCGGATCGCCGCGTAGCCTTTTTCGTTGAGGATGGTGTTCAACAGGTTGACGGCCTCATCGCGGCTCAAAGGCTGGTGGCTCCAGACATCGACGGTTCCGCTCAGATCCGCTTCCTTGACGATCACGAAACCCGCCGCCTCGCTCAGGTAATCGAGCACCGTGTCCAGCGGCGCGCCGCGGAAGTTCAGTTGGATACCTTCGTTGTTTCCCGGTTTGACCGGAGGCGCGTCCTGCCCCAAAGCCCAAGGCCCCCCGAGCAGGAGAACCGCCAGGCTCCAAGTCATCCAATTGGCTGTTCGACGGATCCCTTTCATTGTCCTAACTCCTGTCTCCGTTTTTCCATCATGCGTCTGAGGATATCGCTGTCCGGAGCACCGGCCGGCGTTTGCGCGGAATCCGCGCGGGTATTGCCGGCAGACGCCGCCGGTCCTGTTTGAGATTGCGTGATCGGCGGACCCGGCCGGGCGGCCTCCCGGCCCGCGATCGGCTCCCATTCCCCATCCCCCACCCGCCGGAGGCCTTTCCCGACTTCGAGGAGGAGAACCGGATTGTCCCCGGCCAGAGTAATTCCGTTGCTGCGGATTCCGGTGATGACCCGGCCGGCGATCGTGTCCCCCAGTTCAAACACGCCGTTGAATTCCGGTTCCGTTCCCGAAAAGAACGCGTAGGATGACGCTTCGGTGATCAAGGTGCCGATCAGCGTGAACTGCGTCACCTTCGGCGCTTCCTGCCGCTCCCGCACGGGTTGTACCGGCCTCGCCTTTTGGCGGTTGGCATTGAAGATATTCCGCTCCACGATCAGGCGGAACGATTCATAGCCGGCCCTTTCGGGAAGTGGCAAGGCTGGCGCCTCCTCCGCCTGCCCCGCGGCCGCCAGGCAACCAAAGAACAGAGAAACGGCCGTGGCGTGAAGCATGAATTTCCAGCAATCGGTGATCATCGTTGCCTCTTGGTACTTATCATTTTAGCGGCGTCTGCAAGCACAATCCGCTGAAATTTACACCCAAAGTGAGCCGTTCGCCCCGGTCATCGTTGGCCGTGATCTCCAGGCTTTCCAGCCGGATCGCCAAAGGTTCCCGTTCCAACTCATAGAGAAACCGCGTCAGGCTGGCCAGATTGCCCTGCGCCACGGCCCGGCAGCTATAGGTCAGGTATTCCTCCTCCTGCCTCCATTGCGGCTTGAAGGTCGTGGGCGTGATGCCGCTTTCTTTCACCCAGCGGTCCCAGGCTTTCAAGACCTGGTTTTCCGCGAGAGAATTGTCCGGCGGGAGGGAATTCTTCCGCATCTCGTCCCAGCGCTGGATCAAGTCTTCTTCCCGCTCCAACAATAACGTTCCCTTGGCCAGGGATTTTTCCAGCAGAGCGATTTTTTCGGACCGTTCCGTCCACAAGTTCATCAAAGGCGTGAAAATCAGCCGGTCTCCCACGAGGGCGCCGACGCAGATCAACGCAACCCAGGTTAAAAGGCGCTGCCGGGATTCGTTATTCATGGCGGCCTCCTTCCCACCACTGAAAATGGAAAGCAAATTGCAGGGGGGCATCGCCCTGCACCTGCTGGAGCTGGAAATCGGCCACCCGGGGATCGGCGGCCAGCCGGTCGATCATCTCCAGCCAATCCGCGTTGCTCTTGGCGAATCCCGCACAGGAGACGATAGATTGGTCCTGAATTTCCAGGATTTTGGCCCACACCACGCCTTCTTCAGGGAACGCCTCGGTCAGCGATTTCAAGATCTCCAGGCTGGTCACCGATTCATCGAACCAGGCGCGGAACTGTTTGACTTTGCCCTGGATTTCCTCCACCTGTGCGACCCGGCTCTCGATGCGGTTCCATTCGGCTTCCAGGCGCGACAGCCGGTAGTATTGATAGAAGAACGCGGCGGCCGTTATGAGCAACACGGCCAGGGCGGTCCCCCCCAGCACCAAATTGCTTCTCGAACTGATCCGTTGCGTGACTTGTTGGAACCGGTTGATTTTGGGAGGCAAAAACTCCAATACCGCCGAGCCGGTTTCGAGAAAACGCAGAACGGTCAGCGCCAGCGGCTGAAAGACCGGTTCGAGAGACGGCGCGCGGCCGGCGAGTGGCGCGCCTAGGGAATCGGCGGAAACCACCCGCAAGCCTAATTCTGCCAGGGGGGCGGCGATCCGGTGGAGAAGCGGTTCGGTCCGTTCGCGGGAACCGTACACCAGAATTTCCTGGATAGCCCCCCGCCAATCCTCCGGCAGCTGCCCCAGGGTGATCCGGATTTCCCGGACCAGCATGTCCTGAATCTCTTCCTCGTCTTCCCCGATGCCCGCTGCGTCATATTCCATACGGCGCAATCCGGCCACTCCCCCTCCCCCGCGGATCAGGATTTCGATGGAAGTCTCCTTCACGCTCAACACCATCAACCCACCGCCGGGGCGGTCCTCCCCCAAGCAGGCTACACTGGCTGTGAGGCTGACCGGCTTCAATTTCGCCGCCCGAAACACCCTTTGCAAAATGACCGTGTGATTCAAGGGAATCGCGGCGATCATGGCGCAGGTCCGGCGGCCGGGGGTCAAATAATGAGATAGAGAAATCGAGAGATCATCCGCGGCGAAGGGAAATTCCCGCTCCGCTTGCAAACGGACGTAATTCGTCCGGTCCTCGGGCGGGAGATCGGGCATGGCAATGGACCGGCTCAGAATCCACTGGAGAGGGATGCATACCACGCAGTTCCGCTCCCGGATTCCCCATTGGTCCAGCCAATTGCGGATTTCCTGGCCGGCCAGTTCGGGATCATGGCTCAACGGATCGAGCTTCAGAGCAGCGGTTTTCGTGGCTAACACCGCATATTTCGGGCCGGTGCGGGACACCCAGACCACGGTGATCCGCCCCATGCCCAGTTCGATTCCCAAAAGGGATTTATAAGGATTGGCGCGCCTGTTGTACACGGTTTTCCCCTTTCCATGCGCCCCACCGGTTCTGAATTTCTCTTCCCAACGCCCATCCGGCCGGCGTCAGGTCCCGGCGGTAGCGAATGACCGGTTCTTCTTCGCTGGCGTCGATCACAAACCGCACGCGCCGGTATCCTTTCCCCTCATGGCCTAAAGCGGCGATATCCGCAGTGTACTGGTAACTGCGCGTGGTGACATAAGGTCCGGCCGCGATCGCGCCAGCTTCATCCAGCACGTTGGCCAACCACGCCACCGAATCCAATTTCCCGGCGTTCGATTGCCGGTAGGACACCACCGCGGCCGCGTGGGCCGTCCCGATTCCCGGGATGCAGGCCAGCACGGCTTCCGGCGCGGTGTTGATATTGATCAATCCGGGCAGATACGATTCATCGGATATGCTGATTTCTCCCGCGATGGCCGCGAACTCCTCTTCTTTCATTTGACTTTTGATATAGACCTCCAAGACACTAGTGATCGAACTTAAATCCGAGCCGAGATTCACTTGAATTTCAGCGGCCCGCTCTTCTCCCAACTTTTCCTGCAACAAGGTTTGGAACTCCTGGGAACTGTCCCCCGTGATGTTGATGCGCGCCGAGGAATCGGCCCGCTGGTTGGGTTCCCGGCTGTACACGGTGACATACTCCAAAATGCCCGGATCCAAGCGCCCATCCTGATTGTCCGGCGGCCACGAAACATTCCCGTCGTTTTCGTTGGGATCCAAAATGCCGTTCAGGTTGGCGTCTTCGCCGTACAGGATTTCCCAGTCCGCGCCGATCAGCAGGCAGAGTTCCTCCACCGTTTCGAATTCAGCGTTTTTGCAGGCATACGCGGGCGAGCGCAACTGATAGGCGTTTGATTCCGCGCCGTTTTCGGTGACCTCGTCGTCTTCGTCCCGCCAATCCACGATGGCGGCGGCCAGTTCGTCCGTCATCCGGGGCAGAAGCTTCAGCATCTCCACCGTGGCGGTGTTTAGGTTGAGTTTCGAACATTCGTCAATCAACCCGAACACAGGCTGAACGCTGGTCCGGGAACCGGAAGGGGCATTGGGATCCCGTCCCAAAAACCAAACCATGGCGTCGCCGACTTCCACTTCCTGGTGGAGATACGCCGTGATTTCCGGCACAATCCCCGGTTCTTCCCAATCGGTCAGCACGGCCATGGCGTACCGGGCCGCGCCTTCGATTGCCTCCGCGGCCTGAGCCCCGGCCCAAGTGTTGTCAGCGGCCTGGTATTCCAGCATCATCGATTGGCCGAACAGCAAGGCCAGGGTGACCAGGCCGGCGGACATCCACAGAACGATCACCAGCACGAAAGCCCGATCGCCTTGGCACTGGTTTTTTCGAGGAACGCGCGGAATCCTCATGGCCGTCCTCCCATGCCACCCATGCCGCCTCGGCCAGCTGAGCCGCCTGTGCCCCCGGCGCCACCCATGCCGCCTCGGCCTCCAGAGCCGCCTGTGCCCCCGGTGCCGCCCATGCCGCCTCGGCCAGCTGAGCCGCCTGTGCCCCCGGTGCCGCCCATGCCGCCTCGGCCACCAGAGCCGCCTGTACCCCCGGTGCCGCCCATGCCGCCTCGGCCATCCGTGCCACCCGAACCACCTTGACCTCCCGTGCCGCCGGTACCACCTGGGCCGCCGGTAGTACCGCCCTGGCCGGTGTCTTCCGGTTGAGATTCTTGGTCCTCCCCGGTGGATGCTTCGGCTTCGGCCGCCTCTTCCGCGGGCGGCTTAACCACCACGGGAATGATCAATTCGAGAGGAATACCCTGCGCCGCCTTTTCCGGAACGAAGAGGGACCGCGTTTCTTGCTTCTGTTCCTCATCCGGAACGGGAGAATAGACTACCCGGACATGGATAGCTTCAGGCAGAGGGGGATCCTGCAATGATGAATCCCAGGAATCGAGCCAAGCCTGTCCGTCATAGTACGCCAATTGCAATGATCGCACGCCGGTCAACACCACCTGATACTCCGCCTCTTCGGACATAGTGGCGAGCAGGTTGCGGGTGATTGTCCGGACCAGACACAACGACCGGGTGGAGCGGAGGGAGGGAACGCTTTCCAGGGAATACCGGATTTTCTGCACATCGCCCCAAGGCGCGCTGGAGCTTATGCGCCCGGACGCAGTACAAAACTCCACACGGTCCTGCCGCTGATTTCTGTCACCGCGGCTTTCGGCCTGAAACGTGTCCGCCAATCCGCCGCCGGGGGCTACGATATTTTTCATATCCCGCGTCAGGACCGAGACGGCGTGCTGGATCTGCAGGTTCCGCTGGGCGCTCTCCTCGGCCGTTTCCCGCAAGCGTAACGCGCCATACAACAAAGTTTGCACGGCCGTCAGAATCACCGCGCACATCATCGCGGAGACCAGGATTTCCAACAACGTGAAACCGCCGTTGGATGTCGCATTCCGCCGGATCATCGCGTTCATCAGATGCTTGACTCCTGTATCAGGGTGCTGACGTGGACATCGTATACCCGACCCTGAACTTCAAAAAACACGGTCACGGTCAAAAGCCGCATCGAACTGTCCGTCCAGACCGTTTGGTTTGCGGTCCACCGGTACCCGGGCCATTCGGCGCCGTATTCTCCCTGATTGATGCCAGACTGCCATTGCTGGGTGACCACAAGCTCATTCAGCGTTTTTTCCGCCAGCATGACGGCGTTGAGTTTCCGCGTGGCGATGGTCTCGGCTTTGCCGGCCAAGGCGATGCCATGCAGGCAGACGGGAATCACGATCGCGACGAACATCATAGTGGCCAATACTTCGGCGAACGTGAATCCCGCCTCCCAGGGGCGCCGGCTTCCGCGGTCACCGGATTGGCAACGAGAAGGATTGCCGGTTGCGCGCATCGAGATACTCCGTGTGATCCAGGATTTCGAAACCGGTCCGCCATTCGTTCTGAACTACGTAATACACGGTCTCATCGTCGGCCCGCGAGATGGCGAGGCCGAACACGCTCGCTTCATCGATCGTCCCATCCGGCAAGAACACCAGGATGTTCCCCAGGGGATTGCCGGAGCGGAGCGCTACAGGCTCCACGCGCGTGGATTCATCATAGACATAATACAATTCCATTTCCGGCTCCACTTCGTACCCGGGCGCGGGAGCGACGCCGTACCTTCTTTCCCGGGGATCGTTCCAAACCTCCAGAGGAATCGCGAGGGAGACGGCCTGGTTTTGGGCGTACCGCGTCAAGGCCAGGAACCGCCGCGCCTCCTCAATGACCGAACGCCCCTTGAAAAACCGGGATAGCGAAGGAGCCGCCATGGCGACGAACGCGGACAGGAGCGCCATGACCAGAATCAATTCGATCAGCGTGAAGCCCCGGACTGCCGCGGAACGGTTTCTATCTCCGTGCCGTGCTCCAGTTGGTGATGTCATCTTCGGTCCCGGCCCGGCCGTCCGGCCCCATGGAATAAAGATCGTACCCATTGATATTGTGTTTCCCTGGGTATTCGTACACGTACTCATTGCCCCACGGATCGAGGGGGATCTCTTGTTTCAGGTACGGCCCGCGCCAGTTCTTGGCCTCGTTGGGCTGAACGATCAACGCCTGCAGGCCATCCCGCCCCTTGGGATAGAAACCATTGTCCACCTCGAACGCGTCGAGGACGATTTCGAAATTGGCGATTTGCGCCTGGGCGGCGGTGATTTTCGCCTGTTCGGAACGGCCCGCGAATTTCGGCACGACAATCGCCGCCAACGTCGCCAAGATAACCAGCACCAGCAGCATCTCGACCAGGGTGAATCCAGCTTCCCGGCCGCGCGGGCGGATGATGTCTCTGCGTGTCGGGATCATGATCAAACCTCCGTCCTCTTTCACTTGATATACTCCTGAATCGTGAAAATAGGGATCACCATGCCGATAAAAATGGTGCCGATGAATCCCGCAATCAAAAATAACATGAGCGGCTCGGTCAACGCGACCGCTGTCTTGAGATGCCGGTCCAAGTCTTCCTCGGTCACCGCCGCCAGCCGGATGAGTTCCTGATCCAGGCGGCCGGTCTCTTCTGAGACCGAAATCATCTCCAGCACCGAGCCGGGAAACAATTGGCGGCAATCGGCCAGGCTGACGGCGAGACGGTCTCCCTGTTTCACTTTTTCGATCGACTCGGACACGGTATCAACCAGCACCTGGTTGTTGATCGACCGCCGCGCCACATTCAGCGAGTGGATCAGGGGGACCCCCGCCGAAAGCAGCGTCCCGAGCATCCGGCAGAAGCGCGCCATCGCGAACTTCGCGGCCAGCGGGCCGAGCACCGGCATCCGCAATATCCATTCGTCCCATTGCCGTTTGCCCCGGTCGGTCCGGAGCCAATGACTGGCGAGGTATATCCCGAGGACGATCCCCAGCCCGATAAATAAGCCGTAAGAGCGCACGGCCTCGCTTACTCCCACAATCATCCGCGTGATCCACGGCAGCGCGGCCCCGAAACCGGAAAAAATCGACTGAAACCGCGGGATGAAAAACACCAGCAAGAAGGCCAATACCGACACGGCCAGGACCAGCAAGACCGCGGGATAGATCAAAGCGGCAGTCACTTTAGAACGCAAATCCTTCTCCCGGACTTGAAAATCGGCGATCTGGCCGAGGACGAGATCCAAAAATCCGCCGGTCTCTCCCGCTTGCACCATGGCCACGTAGACCCGGGGAAACGTTTCCGGGGATTGCGCCATCGCGTCCGCCAGGGAAATTCCGTCAATCACCCGGTCATGGATCGCTTTCCATTGCTCCCGCGCCGCCGGGTGCACGGTTTCTTTATGGAGAATGACCAGCGCCCGGCTCAAAGGCACTCCGGCCGCCAGCAGGCTGGCCAGCATCCGGGTGAAGTTTTCCAATTCCCGGTGCGGGACGCGTTTGGACAGCCAAGGCCATGATCCCTTCGCCGGACTCCCCGCCGCGGCGGCCTGGACCTCGGTCAACGCGACCGGTGTGAAACCGCGCGATTCCAGTGTCCGGAGCGCATCCTGGCGGCCCTGCGCCTCGAGATGGCCGTCCGCCAAAGTTCCATCGCTTTTCAGGACGCGGTATTGAAACACGGCCATGGCGTATACCCCGTCCCTCAGTCGCTGGATTCGTTCTTGGAAACCCGGAGGATTTCGTTGATGGTGGTCACGCCTTCACCCACCAACCGCCAGCCATCCTCACTTAGCGACCGCATGCCCTCCTGGCAGGCCGCTTCCCGGATTTGCCCTGTGGAACACTCCTTGAGGATTAGGCTCCGGATCTGACTGGTCATGGCCATCATTTCGAAAATCGCGCGGCGGCCGTAAAAACCGGTCTGGCGGCACAGGCGGCAACCCTGAGGCCGGTACAGCGGCATTTCCGCGGGCCACCCCATCCGCTCCTTCAACG
>ERZ795045.3196-NODE-3196-length-14783-cov-9.205934_pt1 | contig 14783 bp, 7 predicted proteins | sample MGYA00375129_ERZ795045 | MGnify/ENA primary metagenome ERZ795045 (study PRJEB30174, sample SAMN05720166) | activated sludge metagenome | isolation source: anaerobic digester from wastewater treatment plant | place: Japan | collected 2015-05-15 ... | reverse complement strand
TTCAATCTGCTGTTGAACTAACAAAAGAGGATTTTCAGAAATTAATCTGGCTTTTCGGTGAAGCAAAATTATTGTCCGAAACACAAATCGAAGGGAATTTTATTGGTCCTCGTCGTGAAATGATTACGCCCTGGAGTACAAATGCTGTAGAAATCACCCAAAATATGGGTATCACGGGTATTTTACGGATTGAAAAATTTCGACAAGTGTCTTTTGCTGAAAAAGATAAAGATAGTGAAGTTTATGATCCTATGCTGGAAAGAGTTTATTCAAAGCTTGATCAACATATTTTTACCATTGATAAAACTCCTGATCCCATTATTTATATTGACGACATAGCTGCTTATAATGAAAAAGAAGGATTGGCCTTGAGTGAAGAAGAAATTGCTTATCTAAATGAAGTTGCTAAAAAAATTGGACGAAAGTTGACAGATAGTGAAGTCTTTGGTTTTTCGCAAGTAAATTCTGAGCATTGCCGTCATAAAATTTTCAATGGAAAATTTATTATCGATGGAGAAGAAAAAGAAATGTCGTTGTTTCAGCTTATCAAAAAAACTTCTAAAGAAAATCCAAATTTTTTGATTTCGGCTTACAAAGATAATGTAGCTTTTAATCAAGGTCCTGAAATTCAGCAATTTTCTCCTGAAAAAGGAGATCAACCGACTTTTTTCCAAGTAAAAAATATTTCATCAGTACTTTCTTTAAAAGCTGAAACACATAATTTCCCGACTACTGTAGAGCCTTTTAATGGTGCTGCCACTGGAACCGGTGGAGAAATTCGCGATCGGTTGGGTGGAGGAAAAGGTAGTTTACCACTTGCAGGAACCGCAGTTTATATGACCAGTTATCCACGGAATAGTGAAGAAACAGTGAGTGATAAAAAATCTTCTTTTGGAAACGATACGGAACAAAAATTTTCCGTTTTCTCCAAAAATTGGGAAAGAGCTATTCAACCTCGCAAATGGTTATATCAAACACCTGAACAAATTTTAATCAAAGCTTCGAATGGTGCTTCCGATTTTGGAAATAAATTCGGTCAACCTTTGATTTGTGGCTCATTGCTCACTTTTGAACATGAAGAAAATGGTAAAAAATATGGTTTCGACAAAGTAATTATGCTGGCTGGTGGTGTTGGTTACGCCAATCAGCGTGATGCATTAAAACAGAAAGTAACGGCAGGAGATAAAGTTATTTTGATGGGTGGAGATAATTATCGAATTGGAATGGGTGGTGGAGCTGTTTCGTCTGTTGAAACAGGACAATATGATAATGCGATTGAATTAAATGCTGTGCAACGTTCCAATCCTGAAATGCAAAAACGTGTTGCCAACGTTATTCGTGCTTTAACGGAAGCTGAAAGAAATCCCATTGTGTCCATTCACGATCATGGTGCTGGCGGGCATCTCAATTGTTTTTCTGAATTGTTGGAAGAAACAGGTGGTAAAATAAATATTTCTGCATTGCCTGTGGGAGATCCTACGTTAAGTGCAAAAGAAATTATTGGAAATGAAAGTCAGGAACGCATGGGTTTATTGTTGAAAGAAGAAGATATTGAAGAAGTTCGTAAAATTTCTGAAAGAGAACGTTCTCCTTTTTATGTAGTAGGTGAAGCCACTGATAATAAACAGTTGGTTTTTTATCAGGAAGATGGACAAAAACCTATTGATTTAAAACTGGAATATTTATTTGGGAATCCACCTCGTACGGTGATAGTAGACGAAACAATAGAAGAACAATTTGCAGCTATTGAAATTCAAGAAGATAAGATATTAGAGTATCTACAAAACGTGTTACAAGTTGAAGCTGTCGCTTGCAAAGATTGGTTGACGAATAAAGTTGACCGTTCCGTTACAGGAAAAGTAGCTCGACAACAATGTCTGGGAGAAATACAATTACCAATAAGTGATGTTGGCGTAATGGCATTAGATTATGAAGGAGCAAAAGGAATAGCTACTTCTATTGGTCACGCTCCACTGGTGGCATTGGTAGACTCACAAGCCGGTTCAGTGTTAGCAATTGCTGAAGCTTTGACCAATATTATTTGGGCGCCGCTGGTGAATGGCTTGAAAAGTATCTCATTGAGTGCCAACTGGATGTGGCCCAGTAAAAATCCAGGTGAGGATGCCCGACTTTACAAAGCAGTAGAGGCTTGCAGCGATTTTGCTTGTTCGTTAGGAATTAATATTCCAACGGGTAAAGATAGTCTTTCAATGACGCAAAAATATGGTGACGAAAAAGTTTTTTCACCGGGTACAGTCATTATTTCTGCCGCTGGAGAAGTTTCAGATGTAAAGAAAACTGTTTCACAAGTGATTGTAAATGAAAAAGATACATTTATTTATTATATTGATTTTTCAAAAGATGATTTTCAATTAGGCGGTTCTGTTCTGGCACAAACACTGAACAAAGTTGGTGATAAAGTCACCACCGTAAAAAATGCTCAATATTTTGTTAAAGCTTTTGAAATCATCCAACAATTGATAAATGAAGATTTAATTTTAGCAGGTCACGATATTTCTGAAGGAGGAATGATTGTAACTTTGCTGGAAATGTGTTTCCCAAACGTAAATGGTGGCATGAAAGTTTGTTTGGATGGAATTTCTGAAAAATCAATAGTAAAAATATTATTTGCTGAAAATCCTGGCATATTGATTCAGATTAAAAACAAAGAAGCTGTTGACCAAATATTGAAGGAAAATAAAATAAGATATGTTCACATAGCTCAACCTATTGCAGAAAGAAGATTGGAAATACAACAAGGGAAAATTTCTTATGCTTTTTCTATCAATGAGTTGCGAGATGTTTGGTTTCATTCATCGTATTTACTTGATCGGAAGCAAAGCAGTGAAATTTGTGCTCAGGAGCGTTACATGAATTATAAAAAACAACCGTTGGAATTTTCTTTTCTTCCTTCTTTTCAAGGGAAACTATCTCAATTTGGTTTAAAAAAACCACACTCAACAACTGGCATAAAAGCAGCCATTATTCGTGAAAAAGGAACAAATAGTGATCGTGAAATGGCTTATGCTCTTTATCTGGCTGGTTTCGATGTAAAAGATGTTCACATGACAGATTTGGCTTCGGGACGTGAAACATTAGAAGATATAAATATGATTGTATTTTGTGGTGGATTTTCTAATTCTGATGTGTTGGGCTCGGCAAAAGGTTGGGCAGGTGCATTTCTGTACAATAAAAAAGCAAAACAAGCATTGGATAATTTTTATCGACGAGAAGACACTTTAAGTCTTGGTGTTTGCAATGGTTGTCAGTTGATGATGCATTTAGGGCTGATTGTTCCAGCGCATGATCGCCAACCTCAAATGCAGCAAAATGATTCGCATAAGTTTGAATCCAGCTTTATTAGTGTTGAAATTCCTGAAAATCATTCTGTTATGTTACACTCTTTGAGTGGGAGCAGGTTAGGTTTATGGACGGCAAATGGCGAGGGGAAATTCTTTTTGCCAAAACCAAAAGAAGAATATCACATTGTAGCTCAGTATATTTATTCCGAATACCCCGGAAATCCCAATGGATCAGATTACAGCGTGGCTGCTATTTGCTCTGCCGATGGACGTCATCTAGCCATAATGCCACATCCTGAACGAGCAATATTTCCGTGGCAATGGGCACATTATCCAGCCGATAGAAAAAACAGAGATGAAATTTCACCATGGCTGGAAGCTTTTGTCAATGCCAGAAAATGGATTGAAAAAAGGAAATAAATTTTATTGATGAAGTTTTAAAATTTTTCCTTCTGAAAAATTTTTGATTACACTTGAAAAAATCAATATACCTCAGGCTTATTTAATAATTTTTTAAAATTTAGCTTGTGAGTCAAAAAATTATGAAATACAATTCATGGAAAATATAACTGTCAATAGTCCAGTTCGTTTTGCTAAAAAAGAAGATATCGATGCTATTCATCACTTGTTGGACATGGAACCTTTTAAATATGACAACAGCTTACCATATCAACGAAGTTGGATAAAACAGTTGATTATGAACAAAAGATGCATTACTTTAGTGTATGAAACCGAAGGAATAATCAAAGGTTTTATTAGTGGTGAAAAATTGGTAAGTGGTAGTGTAATGATATGGTTTTGTGCAGTAAAAAAGGAATATCAACATCGTATTATTGGTGGCAGGTTGTACTTTGAATTTGAAAATGTTTGTAAGCAAATTGGTATTAAAGGAATTTTAGCTTACGGCTATAAAACGTCAGTAAATATGCTTCGGAAACTTCAATTTTTTACAAATGAGAAAAAATATCTTGAATTTTACAAAGTATTATGAAAAAAGTTAAAAAAGAAAAATATAAATTATCAATTCTGAATTAACTTTTCATGAGCAACAATTAATTTTGTCACTGTTCTTGTGTTCTGAGCATAAATAGTTAATAAATAAATACCGTTATTTAAATCACCGATATAGATAGTTCCATCACTATTTATTTTTCCATTTTTCAAACGGATTCCACTTAAATCATAAATTATAAAAGTGGCTTGCTCCGGTTGACTGATTTGAACACTCACATAAGAAGAAGCAGGATTAGGTGAAACAACAAAAGTCGAAGTTCCTATTTCCGGTTGCCATTGCTCACTGTTTTTTGTTCCCCAAATAAACTCAGCAAGTTCAGGATAATCTATAAAAGGATTTCTGTTTTTTTGTATTTGATAAACACCTTCGTTCCTATTTATTTCTTTTTGGCTAACTGGATCATTCGTGCTCCATTTTAACAACAACTCGATAGCCCACGATTTGAAAACTGGATAGGTATTTTTTTGAAGCATACTGGCTGTTCCTGTTCCTCTCCAATTGTTAGCATAATCTTCATAACAGGTAACCATGTACATGTAAGTTCTGGCAAAATCACCTTTGTATTCATCTGCAGGTTCAAAAACAGTACCATTATAACCAGGAAAAGAATTTGCTCCAACTTTAACAACTCCATTGGTATAGGTAACACTATTTTTCCCTACTTCACCCAAAGGGTAATTTGATTTTTTAGTGTTTGCTTCGGCATCAGCAGGTGAGAGATTTACCAGATCGCCATTGGCATCATAAGAAGAATAATTATCGCTTGTTGCCCACCAGCTTCGTGGCATGCAATGTTCTCTGTTCATTAAAGAAGAATTGTAGGTAGAACGTTTATTATTAGAATACATATCCCAGAAATAGCCTTCAGGATGCCAATCGGTTGTTTTAAAATAGGTGTCCCACCACACAGAAGTACTGGTGTCATAATTTAAAATTGTATGTTGTCTTATAATATTGTGCAAAGCGGTTTTTAACTCAGCTCCTGTTTTTCCTTCAGCAGATAAATAATAACCCTCAGGAATTTCAGCTTGTAAAAATTGAGAAAAAAAGACAAAAAGAAAAAACAGTATGTTTTTAGCGTTTGATTTTAAAGAAATCATAAGAAAAAATTATTTTACTATCTTTTTTACAAATACTTTATTATGATTCAGTATACGAACAATAAAAATTCCTTTCTGCTTCAATGGAATACTTACTTCTGTAGAATTAACGTGAGTCAGATGTAAACAAATTCCAGAAATAGCATAAATTTGAATTTGTTCATCCCCTTGTAATCCTTTTATTCTTATTTGATCGCTTTCAGGTATAATTTGAAAAGGAAAATCTTCATAATGTTTAATTCCTGATTCATTTGTAGTTTGTACTTCTATTACATCCGAAAAATCAGAAACAGAATTTCCAAGCGTTGCACGAACTCGATAATAATAAGTGGAATTTTCATTCAGATTATCAACTTCAAATTGACTGCCAACCACTGGCTCGTTTTTTAATACATAAATGGTATCCTGCTTCCTATAAGTAACTGCTACATCATCCAGGGCAAAATTTCCTTTTGATTTTCGATAAGTAAATTTAAAAGCAACTATTTCATCAGAAGGTTGAAAAAAATACATCGGATAATTTTTAGAACTGTTAACATAAGGAATACTATCAACACGACTAATATTACCATTTTCTTTTATTCCTTCCAAAATAAGAGAAGAACCCGTTGCTTCAGAAGGAAAACGATACATAAAGGAAAGATTTTTTACAGGTAGAGGATAGGTTTTTGTTTGCAGGTATTCTCCATCATTTTTCAAGGCAATAGAAGGAGGCGTTTCTCCCGAACTGATAGAAGACGTATAATTTCCACTTGCTGTGCCTGTCCAACCTGTGGGTAAAGGTTTTCCATTACTTCCCACGTTATCAAAAGTTTCAATTTCAGTAGTATCAGCCGTCTCTTGTAACTGAAAAACATCGAGTAAAAAATTTTGGGTATAAAGATGATCTTCCCAATTGGCAATAAAACCAGTTGAGTGCACATTTAAAGCATCCATAGCAATTGGCATGTCTAAACGAGTAGTATGAATCTGCATAGTGTTAGCCGAAACAATTTCTTCATTTGAACGAATTGCCTTGACCGAATAAGTATAAGTGCTTTCAGGCATCAGTTGATCAATAATAAATTCCGCATCACCACCTGTGGAATAATTTTGTAAAACATAACTTTTAGTTGTTTGAAAATCCATATGATGAGAGCCCAGCTTTGTAAAATCATCTTTTTCATATCTATCCCATTCAGCAAAATTGCATGTCGAAATTGGATGAGTAACATACGATTTTCGTTTCAGCGTCACATCCTGTCCCCAGTAAACATTCCCTCCCAAATTGGGATCTCCTATCATATCAATAATAATTCCATTCCTTACTAAGGCGATGGGATCATTGCCATCAAAAGCTAATAAAGAATCCGTTAAAATATTGGCCTTATTACGAAGTACATCATTAGCATCTTTGCGAACGAGCAAATAAGTTTTACCATTTTGCAATATACCATTTAATTTGAAATTAGAACCAAAGGGACCGTAAGCATTGGTTTGTTTTTGTAAAGAATATTTTGATAAATCAATTGGTTTACCCGTACCATTAAATAATTCTATTGCTTTATTCCAACTGCTCCCTTCTGCATATCCAGAAATAATCAAATCACCTGCTTGAGCATCACCTTGATAAACATCGAGAAGATAGTCAATTGCTTGAGGATCGTAAATCCAACGCAAAATGCCTCCCACCGGAGTAACATCATCGGGTTCTAAAGTAATAAAATCAGGCGAAGCCAGAGCTTTTAGAGGAATATAAAGATTTTCTTTAAGTCCTCCTTCAGAAATGGAAAGGGTATCGTTGAACCACCCTGACGTTTGTGGCTGAAAAGTGAGCAAAATATTCGTACCATTTAAAATCTCATCTTTTGAAATAGTGGAAGAAGAAAGATGAAACGAAGAGTTTTTTTTTATAAGTGAAATTTTTACCTCGGAAGTAATATTGATTCCTTGAATAAGTATTTCCAATGTTTTGGTATCGTTTTGCAGCAGCACTCCGAAATCTATTTCAGAACCTTTTCGTGGAGAAAGTAAAAAAGCCTCCGTTTCTTCGGGAAATTGGAAAATATTTGTCGTGTCTTTACCCCAGATGTATTCTACCAGTTCAGGATAATCAATAAAAGGATTTCGATTCCCTTGAATATTGTAAACCGCTTCACATCGTTTTTCTTCCTTCTCACTTACAGGATCTTCTCTGTGCCATTTTAAAAGTAAATCCATAGCCCACGGTTTCCAAACAGGATAGGTATTATTATCCATCATAGGAGAATTCCATAATGGGGCAAAATTTTCATAAATAGTAGAAACATATAAATATGATCGAGCAAAATCGCCTTTATATTCATCGGCAGGTTCAAAACAATTATCGGTATAAAAATCTCCAAAGCTATTTTTCCCTATTTTGCTCACACCATTATCAAAAATGGGGATAGTTATTTCACCTAATGGGAAATTATTTTTAATGGAATTGGTTTCGCCGTCTGCCGGATAAAGATGAAACAAATCTTTATAAGCATTATTTTCAATAGAACCCCACCAGCTTTTGGGAAGAGAATGCTCAATATGCATTCCGTTTACACTGGAAAAGCCGTTAAAATATCGAACTTTAGGTGAATACATATCAATTACTGAACCATCTGGATTTTGATCAGTATAATAAAATCCTTCCCATGTGTAACCGGGACCACTGCCATATTTTAAAACTTTTAAAGGAGCAGCAATTTGTGCCAGAGCAGTTTTGAGTTCAGCTTTTTTCTTGTTGCGAGCAAAATAATAGTATCCTGGTGGAATTGCACCAAAAGCAACTACAGTTAACAATAAGAAAAAAAGTACGATGATAGTTTGCTTTTTACTCATTAATGGTAAAGTTTCATTATATTATTGTCTTTTTTCATTGTAAAATGAAGTATAGCAAAACAAAACAAGGAGAAAAAGAATATTTCAATAAAAAATTTGATTAATTTTGAAAAAAATTTAAACGCAAAAATTATGAAATAATAAGTTTATTATCCAGATACAATAACAAATATACACATTTGTGAGAAAATTAAAGAAAGTTCTTTGATAAATTTTGAATAAATCTAAATCTTTCTTTCATCCCTTGCCGCTATTCATAAATAGAAAACAAAGAGAAAGTTTTGAGAATCAGAATTGTAAAAATAAATAACGCCCAGTAGTTTTTTAAAAGTAAAAAATAATTTATGGAACTTTCGTAAGTAAGATAAGGTTTTGAAATAGAATAAAAGACAGCATAGTTTATTTTTTAAGTCTCCGAAATTCAGTAATTTATGTTTCACAAAATGAATAACCCCGAGGCAAGCCTCGAGGAATTCTTTTGATTAAAATAAAATAAAAATAATATGCTAAGAGACAAAAAAGCCATTAATACTTTTAGAAATAAAAGACTTTTTCACTTCAAGTGAAAAGTCAACAAGAACAATATTAAGTCCCCTGTGTTCTTTGAAATTTTCTGACAAACGATTTGGTTTACAGAAGGAGGTGAATTAAAAATATAATAATTATGCAAAATTGAGTGTGTTATTGTTTTTTCCATTTTTCAACATAAAAGTACTTTACCGTTTTCTTCCTCTGCACGAAGTATAACTTTTTCCTTTCAAAACGACTAAAAGAGGGAATGGAAGTGATGTCCTAACCACTGATATACAAATCGACATTTGAACAAGTTTCTAAGATTTATTCAACTCGTTGGTCAAGGGAAGTATTTTTTAAAGAAAGTAAGTAGTATCGTGAATTGATGGAAATGCCAATCACAAGATTTTGATGTGCAAGAAATCACCACCACTCTTTGAATGGTTTGATACAATTTACTTACTTTGGTAAAACACGATTACGAAACGATTAGAGAAATTTTTCGAGAAAGTCAGAAAAATACTTTGCAATTAACCATAGCCAAGAAATTATGAATTATTATCACAAAATTGCTATTTGTTTGTCTAAAATTTTTGAAATAAACAATGAAACATTGATTAATAAATTATTTTTTAAATATGAAGATATTACAAAATATCTAAATTTGAAAAACTTTCTGCAAGCGAGTTTGTTAAAGCTTGCAAAAATTGAATAGTTAAAATTTTAAAAAAATTATAGCCCATGAAAAAAATTATTTTTCTTTTTACAATAAGCCTTTTCTTGGTTTCTTGCCATTCACATGATTTTTTCAAAGTTCAAGGAACAGTGACAGGTGCCAAAGGTGAAAAAATATATATAGAACACAACAGTTTAACAAAAGTAATTCCTTTAGATTCGGTAAAATTAAGTTCAAAAGAAAGCTTTTCTTTTAAAATTCATCGTCCTGAATATCCTGATTTTTACCGTTTAAGATTGAACAATCAATTTATTGTTTTTGCTGTTGATTCTTGTGAAGAAATTACAATTCATGCTGATAGCAAAAGTTTTTCAAAAAATTATACCATTACAGGTTCAGAACCATCGAAGCAAATCCAGCAACTTCACTTGTCCTTAATGAAAATTCAGGAGAAAATAAATACTCTTTCTTCAAATTTACCGCCTGAAAGGAAAGATTCCTTTATTTCTGAAATTAAAAACGACATTGAAAAACATAAGGAACTCGCAAAAAACATAATTTTCCAAAATCCTCGTTCTACGGCTGCTTATTATGCTCTTTTTCAGAAATTGAACAATACTTATCTTTTTTCTCCTTATGTAAAAGAGGATCGACCTTATTGTGCTGCTGTTGCAACTTCTTATCATACTTTTATGCCCGAGTATGAAAGAAGCAAAAATTTATATGCCTTAGTAATGGATGCCATTACAAAAGAACGTAAAGCAATTAAAAACGAAGAATGGGAGAAAGTTTTGGAAAAGAACGGGAAAGGATATATAGACATCATTTTAAAAGACTCAAAAGACAAAATCCGAAAGCTTTCCGAACTGGAAGGAAAAGTGGTCTTGATTGATTTTTCCACTTATGAGACGAAGGAAAGCATTGAATATATTTTTGCTTTACGCGATTTATATAATAAATATCATTCACGAGGTTTTGAAATTTATCAAGTTTCTCTTGATCAAAACAAAGATCGCTGGAAGCAAGCTGTTGAAAATATTCCCTGGATTTGTGTGAGAGATGAAAATGGATATCAAACACCTTATGTATTATCATACAACGTTACTTTTATCCCAACCAATTTCTTGATGAATAAAAAGGGTGAAATTATTGCTCGTGATTTGGACTTTAAACAGTTAAACCAAATGATTGACAACCTTTTATAATATCGTTTTTTTTACAAAAAGAAAATGATAATCTCTCTTATTTTATTGAAAAATGATTAAAGATTTTATTAAGGAAACGGCTGCTTCATTAGGTTTCGATGCTTGTGGAATTGCACGAGCAGAAGAATTGAAAGAAGATGCTGATTTTCTTAAGGGTTGGTTAAAAGCTGGTTATCATGGCGAAATGTATTATATGGAACAAAATTTTGAGAAAAGAATCAATCCTCAAAAATTAGTACCGGATTGTAAAACGGTAGTAGTAACTTTATTAAACTATTATATTGATTGCCCCTCTCCTACTGATGCTCCCCGAATTGCCAAATATGCTTATAGTGAAACTGATTATCATAAAGTAATAAAGCAAAAGTTACGACAATTGGAAAATGAAATAAAAAATAAATTTGGTGAAAATTGTTTTTCAAAAGATTTTCAGCATGTTTTTGTTGATTCCGCTCCTATTCTAGAACGACGTTGGGCTGAAAGAGCAGGTTTAGGATGGTTAGGGAAAAATACTCAATTAATTCATCCGGGCTTAGGAAGTTATGTGTTTATTGGAATTCTATTGTTAAACGTAGAGGTTGAGCCAGATCTTCCTATTTCATCTCGTTGTGGAAAGTGTAAATTATGTTGGGAAGCTTGTCCAACAAAAGCATTATCTGAAAATGGTTTGGATGCTCGCAAATGTATTTCTTATCTTACTGTAGAATATAAAAAAGAAATACCACCAGATTTTCAAAATTGTTTGGCAGGTTTTATTGCCGGGTGTGATATTTGTGCAGAAGTTTGTCCCTGGAATAAAAAATGGGCAGTTTCACACAATCATGATGAATTAAAGCCCAATTCTCATATTTTAAATTGGAAATATGAAAATTGGGAACATCTTTCTCCTGCTGATTTTGAAGAAATATTTCACCATTCTGCTCTACAACGAATAGGTTTTAAAAAATTAAAAGATAATATTCATTTTTCAAAAAAGTTTGATGCTCTCTCAAAAAATAAATAAAGTTCAAAAAATTGTGTTTTCGCAAAAACCAATAAAAACAACTAAAAATAAACTTTATACAACTACAATTTTTCTTTCATTACGTAAAAATTAGGAAGTTCCGAATTAATCAAAATTTTGCCAAAATATCTCTTATTGAGAGCACGGTTTAAATTCCCAACGAAAGTTGTACTGCCTCAATTTTTTTGTTGGCAGTAGATTCGGCAGCATCAAAATCATTCCTGTTCTTTATTTTTCCATGAACTTCAATATAGAATTTAATTTTAGGCTCTGTTCCTGAAGGTCTGATAGAAATTTTCGTGTCATCTTCCGTAAAATATTGCAAAACATTTGAAGTAGCTGGCATTTTTAAATCAGTTTCTTCGCCTGTTATTATATTCTTCATTTTCAAAATCTGAAAATCTTTAATAATTATTACTTTCGATCCAGCAATTTCTTTAGGAGGATGGTTTCTGAAATTCATCATCATTTGTTCAATTTCATCGGCACCTGTTTTTCCTTTTTTAACAATGGAAATGCCTTTTTCTTTTGAATAACCATATTCAATATAAATATCCTGCAACAATTCAAAAAGGGTTTTTCCATTATCTTTTGCCCAAGCTGTGATTTCAGCCATCAAAGCACAACAAGAAACAGCATCTTTATCTCTAACAAAATCAGCAGGCAAAAAACCATAACTTTCTTCGCCACCTCCAATATAATTTTTCTTACCTTCATTTTCACGAATCACAGAAGCAATCCATTTGAAACCAGTGTAACAGTCGAAACATTCAATTCCATTTTTCTCTGCAATGTTCTTTATCACTTCAGTGGTAACAATGGTTTTTACTACATAATCTTTCCCTGTTAATTTCCCAAGTTCCTTTTTCCGGTGAATCAAATAATAAATAAATAAAATAGCCGTCTGATTACCGTTTACTAAAATCCACTCGTTTTTATTGTTTTTTATAGCTATTCCCACTCTGTCTGCATCAGGATCGGAAGCCATTGCTATATCAGCATCCACTTCCCTTGCTTTTTTTACAGCCATTTCCATAGCAGCCGGCTCTTCTGGATTAGGAGAAATAACTGTTGGAAAATCGCCACTTACCACATCTTGTTCAGGTATATGAATTATGTTTTCAAAACCATATTCTTTTAGAGCATGAGGAATTAATTTAATGCCTGTCCCATGAAGAGGAGTATAAACAATCTTCAAATCTTTATGGCGACGAATAGCTTCAGGTGATAAGGAAATAGTTTTTACAGCTTCAATAAATGCCTTGTCAATTTCTTCACCAATAATTTGAATTAAGTCAGGATTACCGGTAAATTTTATGTCGTCAATATTAGTAATTTTATTCACTTCTGCAATCACATTTTCATCATGTGGTGGAACCAACTGGGCTCCATCGCTCCAATAAGCTTTGTAACCGTTGTATTCCTTTGGATTGTGTGAAGCTGTAATAATGATGCCGCTCTGGCAACCCAGATATCGAATGGCAAAAGAAGTTTCGGGTGTGGGACGCAAATCATCGAACAAATAAACTTTTATTCCATTGGCCGAAAAAATATTGGCGGAAACTTCTGCAAATCGCCGACTATTGTTTCGACAATCATAACCAATGACGACACTAATTTGAGGTATTTCAGGAAATTGCAGCTTCAAATAATTGCTCAAACCTTGTGTAGCAGCTCCTACAGTGTAAATATTCATCCGATTACTCCCCGCTCCCATAATTCCTCGCAAACCACCTGTCCCAAATTCGAGATCTTTATAAAAAGCTTCAATCAATTCTGTTTTATCTTCAGCAGACATCATCCGACGTACTTCTTTTTTTGTTTCTTCATCATAATTACCATCTAGCCACCTTTGAGCTTTTTCCATTACTTGCTTTAATAAAACATCATTTTTCATATTTCATATTTTTTAAATTGTTATCAAAAATTAAAGATAATACTTTTTGCTTTCAGATACAAAAACTGTGTTATTTCTTAATATTTGGCAATTCCAACTCATAACCTTTTTTTCGGTCTTCATCTTTTAACATAAATCCAACCACAAGTGCCAATATACCAAAAATCATAAATACCAAACTTGCATAAGTATAATTATAACGTAACGCAATTTTATGCTGAACGATTTCCTTAGAATCTATTTTTACACAAATTTTTTCAACAATTTCTTCCTTTTCTTTTTTATTTTCAGGCAATTCTATTTGTTGAAGAGCTTTCAGATTTTCTTCAACTATTTTGTTTTTAAAGAAAGCAAAGCCTGCGGTATCATTAACTGCTTCATAATTAGTGTTTATTAAAATATTATTAATTAAATTAGTAGTAGTTTTATCCACAGCTTTTTCCAATTCAATTTTATTTAATTGCAATACCGGTTGTAATTGCAAATAAGTTTCACTAATACTATTTTTTATCATTTCTTTTGCTTTTGAAACGGTAGGATTGGTATTGTTCAACACTACGCCAATAAGCAATGGAACCAGCATCAATCCCCAGTTTTGTATCCAAAATATCAAAGCATAAGCTGTCCCAAGTTGACGTTCAGGAATAATTTTTGGGACAGAAGGCCACATTGCCGATGGAACCAATGATAAAGCTATTCCCAAAATAATTGTCACAATAATAGCCAATAGCCAGTGATTGAAAAAAGGAATAGAGAAAAAACCATGTACAATAATTAATAAAGCAGCACCAATAATCATAATGGTAGCTCCTTTTCCTTTTCGGTCATAAATATTTCCAAATAAAGGGGTTAAAAAAAGAGTACCCAGTGGAAGGACACTGGGAATCAATCCTGCCAAATTCGGATCAACACGGTATTTATTGATTACCAAATCAGTTGCAAACTTAATCCATGGGAAAATAGCGGAATAAAACAACACGCAGAGAATAGCGATAAGCCAGAAACCTTTATTTTTGATGATAGTAAATACATCTGAAACTTTAAAAGGTTCTTCTTCCTCTTTTGGCAAATCAGTTTCTGAAGCTTCCAACTTTTTATCCATCTGAACATAAACTATATAAGCAATCAAGCCAATACAAAGCAAAAGAACTCCAAAAAGAATAGGTACAGATACATCATTAAAATGTCTTGCAATAGGAAGAGGAATTGCCATTGCCAGCAAGGTTCCCAGACGAGC
>ERZ795045.3183-NODE-3183-length-14817-cov-3.779095_pt1 | contig 14817 bp, 11 predicted proteins | sample MGYA00375129_ERZ795045 | MGnify/ENA primary metagenome ERZ795045 (study PRJEB30174, sample SAMN05720166) | activated sludge metagenome | isolation source: anaerobic digester from wastewater treatment plant | place: Japan | collected 2015-05-15 ... | reverse complement strand
TGGCACACGCGGTAGGTGGGGATGGCCGAGCTGTCGGCGTAGGGCTCGTCGTACAACCGCGCCAGCGTGTCGATCAGATCGAAGTCGTCGCTGCGCACCGTTTCGACGCGGTGGTGGGTGCGGTAGCGCGTGGCCACCGTCTGCGCGAATTCGCTCTCGTTGAACTGCGGGTCGTCGAAGGCGATCGAGCAGGTGTTGACCGGGCCGTCGGACAGCCCGGCCATCATCGCCACCACCGCGCTGGAATCGACCCCACCCGAAAGAAACGCGCCCAGCGGCACTTCGCTGATCAACCGCAGCTTGACCGACTCACGCAGGCGCTCGACCAGCTCGGCGCAGGCGTCGTCGGCGCTGCTGGGGTTGCCCAGCGTGAAGTGCAGGTCCCAGTATTCCTTGGGCTGCGGCAACGGCTGGCCACGGCGGATGCACAGGCTGCAGCCCGGCGCCAGCTTCTTCGCCTGGCGGAAGATGCAGCGCGGCTCGGCCACGTAGCCGAGGGCGAAATACTCCTCGATGGCCAGCGGGTCGATGTCGCGCCGCATGCCACCACCCGTGCCCTGATAGGCCAACAGCGACTTCAGTTCCGAGCCGAACAGCAGCGTGCCGTCGTCCAGCAGCGCGTAGTACAGCGGCTTGACGCCCAGCCGGTCGCGCGCCATGAACAGGGTCTGGCGGTTGCGGTCCCACAGCACGAAGGCGAACATGCCGCGCAGGCGCTTGACGCAGTCCTCGCCCCACTGCTCCCAGGCGTGCACGATGACCTCGGTGTCGCTCTTGGTGTGGAAGCGGTGGCCGGCGGCCTGCAGCTCGGGGATCAGCTCCTGGAAGTTGTAGATCTCGCCGTTGAAGACGATGACGACCGAGCCGTCCTCGTTGAACAGCGGCTGCTGGCCGGTGGCGATGTCGATGATGCTCAGGCGCCGATGGCCTAGCCCCAAGCCCGGCTCGATGTGCACGCTGCCTTCGTCGGGGCCGCGGTGCTGCTGCGAGTCGTTCATGCGCTGCAGCACGGCCGCGCTGACCGGCCGCGTGCCGCGGGTGTCGAAGATGCCGGTGATGCCGCACATGGTGCTGTCAGGTGGGTTGGGTTGTCATCGATCGTTCGGCCAGCATGCGGTCGTACAGCGACTGGTAGCTGGCCACCATCGAACGCAGGCTGAACTGCTGCTCCACGCGTTCGCGCCCGGCCCGGCCCATGGCGGCGGCACCTGCGCGCTCGCCCGCCATGTCCACCAGGCCCGCAGCCAGCGCCTGCACATCACCTGCTGGAACAAGGCGGCCGGTGCGCCCGGCGACCACCAGCTCGGCATTGCCGCCGACCTCGGTGGCCAGCACCGGCAGGGCGCAGGCCATGGCTTCGAGGATGGTATTCGAGATGCCCTCGGCCAGCGAAGGCAGCACGAAACAATCGAGCCCGCGCATGACATCCGGCACGTCGGCGCGCTCGCCGGGCAGCCAGGCCAGATCGGCCACACCGGCGGCGTCGAGCACGGCTTGTGCCTGCGCGCGCAGTGGGCCGTCTCCCACCATCACCAGCCGCAGCCGCTGGCGCAGCGCGGGCTGCAGCTGCAGCGCTTGCACAAAGGCCTGCGCCAGCAGCGGCTGCGCCTTCACCGTCTGCATGCGGCCCACGGTGCCGGCGACGAACAGCTCGGGCGCGTTGAACGGGCAGCCCGGCGGCGCGACGCGCGTGGCACCGGGCCGGTCGAAGCGGGTGAGGTCGACGCCGTTGTAGATCTGCGCGATGCGCTGCGGCGGCACGCCCACCCGGTGCTCGAGGTAGCTGCTCAGCTCGCGCGACAGCGCCACGTAGCGGTGCACGAAAGGGCGGTAGGCGCGGCGCAGCCACTGGTAGCGCCGCACCGAGCCATCGGGGTCGTCCACGTCGCGGCCGTGCTCGCCGTGGATGCGTACCGGCACACCGGCCAGCGCGGCGGGCACCTGGCATTCCAGCGCCGCGAGGTTGCGTGTGTGCACGATCGCCGGGCGCCATTCACGCAACAGCCGCAGCAAACGCGGATACAGCTTCACGCCGTGACCCGGCGGCTTGTGCAAGGACACGAACGGCACGTCGTCGCGCCGGATGCGCGCCGCAAACGACGGCACCACTTCGGTCAGCGCCACTACGGCGTGGCGGTAGGCCGCCGCCGGCATGTGGTTGATCAGGTTGACGACGCCGTTTTCCAGGCCGCCGGTGTCGAAGCGGTAGACGACGTGGACGACGAGGGGTGGCGACTCGAGCTGCACCTCTGGGTCTCCTTGGCGCAAGCCTGCACTTGAAACGCTCACCACTCAATGCGGCCTGAAGCGGATTTCGCGTCCCATGTGAGGCAGCGGTATCACGATTTCAGACGCATTGCCCGGTTGGAAATCGCGGTATCTGTAGATCTCGACCCGCTCGGGGCCAAGGGCTCCCCCGGAGGCCACGACGGGAAACACCTTCACCTTCTCGAACTCCGGCTCCTGGACGAGCCGCGCCAGCATGCCGAATTCCTTCAGCTTCAGAATGTCGGGCGACTCGAGCACCACGTATTGCACGCCGTAGCGGGCCATCATGTCCCGGATCTCCTCCAGGCTGCGCACGTGCGACTGCATGCCGAAGTACTTGTGCACTGCCAGGGACACCAGGATCTTGTCGGCCCGCAGCACCACGTGCTGGCGCGCCGAGTCGAGCCGGCGCAGGTGGAAGATGAAGTTCCCATCGTGCTTGCCGGCGTACAGCATGGGCGCGCGCGTGCCGGTGGCGTAGATGGACTCGGCAACGGCCCGGTAGCCGTCGACGCGAGGCGTCGGTTCGCGACTCGTGCGCCAAAGACTGGCGGTCACGCCCACCGCGACGATGAGCACGGCAATACCCTGCACGCCGGCCCGCCCCCTGAACACGTAGATGGGTCTCGCCGCCAGCAGGCCGAGCGCGGGAAAGACGTACATCGTGTAGCGCGACGCGTTGGGCCCCACCAGCAGCAGCGAGGCGGCCAGGTACCAACAGACAACCCAGGCGTAGATCATCGGCAAGCGGCGCTCGCCGCCTTGCCTGGGCAGCACGGCGCCAGCCGCGGACAGCACCATCAAGTACGGACCCCAGGTGTGCCACAGCGTGCGCGGAAAGAAGAGCCAGCGTTCCAGACTCCACCTCGCGGTGGCGCCGGACGCAGCCTCGGGAATGTCGCCGGCGACGCTGGCGAGGCCCTGGCTGCCGAACTTCAGGGCGTGAAGGGTGACGAGTGCCAGCGCGACGGTGGTGAGCAGGAAACCTGCCGACGCCTCGCGACGCCACAGCGCGCCGCGGCTGGGCGTTGCCAAGGCGTAGAGCACCAGCGCGGGAAGCATGAAGCCCGCGGTCTGCTTGATCATCAACGCCACGGCGAGAGACGATCCCACCAGGATCGAGCGCATCCACGTGGGCTTGTCCAGATACCGCTGAAACGCGCAGAGCGAAACGATCAGCATCGTTACCACGGGCGCCTCGAGCATGACGCTGCGCGACCACAGATTCCACACCGGCGGGCTGAGCCAGGCGGCCGTCGCGAGGAACGCGGCGGCCCCACCCCACCCGCGACGCGCCCACGTGAACCAGACGCTGACGCCGACCAGGCAGAAAGCGAACACCAGGCCGCGGGCCACAGGGGCGCTCACACCGAAGACGGCAAACGCCATCGCCTCGAATGCATAAAAGCCCGGCAGGTACCAGTTGAGCGCCAGCGCCGGGTACTGCGCGAAGTAGCGCATGGCATAACCCATGGGATCGGCCAGCGGCATATCGCGCACGACATCCAGGATGAATACGCCCCCCATCGCGTGGCGCGCTTCGTCGGTCCACCAGAAATCGTCGCCTGCGATCGATGGCCCCAGCAGGGCGCCGACCAGCAGCCACAGCGCCACGAGCGGCGCCCATGCCCCCAGCCGCTGCGCGCCAACCCGGCGCGCAGCGGCGGGCGCTGCCGCGTCGGGGCCGACCGTGGAATGCGCGGACACCGGTGTTCGACGCGTGAACAAGCGCGAGCCCGGGGCCATCAGATCGACGACATCACCGTCTGGATCACCTCGGCCTGGTGCTCTTCCAGCCCGACCCACAGCGGCAAGCGCAGCAAGCGGTCGGAGATGTCGTCGGTGACGGGCAACTCGCCGTGGGCGCGGCCGTATTTGAGCCCGGCCGGAGAACTGTGCAGAGGCACGTAGTGGAAGACCGAGTGCACGCCAAGCGCCTTCAGCCGCTCGATCAGCGCGGTGCGGCGCTGCAAGTCGGGCAGCAGGATGTAGTACATGTGCGCGTTGTGCGTGCAGTGGCCGGGAATCACCGGCCGGCGCAGTTTGCCTGCGCGCTCGGCTTCGGCAAACCACTGGTGGTAGGCGCCCCACATCGCCAGCCGCCGGCGCGTGATGGCCTCTGCCTCTTCCATCTGCGCCCACAGGAACGCGGCAATGATCTCGCCAGGCAGGAACGACGAACCGACATCGACCCAGGTGTACTTGTCGACCTGGCCGCGGAAGAACTGGCTGCGATTGGTGCCCTTCTCGCGGATGACCTCGGCACGCTGCACGAACCCCGGCCGATTGACGAGCAGCGCCCCGCCTTCGCCCGAAATCACGTTCTTGGTTTCGTGGAACGACAGCGCACCGAGCTCGCCGATGGCGCCCAGCGGCCGGCCCTTGTAAGTGGACATCAGCGCCTGGGCGGCGTCCTCGATGACGAACAGTTCGTAGCGCCGCGCGATGTCGCAGATCGCGTCCATCTCGCAGCCCACGCCGGCGTAGTGCACCGGCACGATGGCACGCGTGCGCGGTGTGATCGCAGCTTCGACCAGTTTCTCGTCCAGGTTCAGCGTATCGGCGCGCACGTCGATGAACACCGGCACCGCGCCGCGCAGCACGAAAGCATTGGCCGTGGAGACGAAGGTGAACGAGGGCATGATCACCTCGTCGCCCGGCTTCAGGTCGGCGAGCAGCGCCGCCATCTCCAGCGCGGCCGTGCACGAATGCGTCAACAGACTCTTGCCGGCGCCGGTGCGCTGCTCGAGCCACTGGTTGCACAGCTTGGTGAAGCTGCCGTCGCCGGCCAAGTGGCCCTTGCCGTGAGCCTGAGCGATGTGCCACAGCTCCTTGCCTGTCATGAAGGGACGATTGAATGGAATCACGAGATACGTTCTCCAGAGCCGGCCGGAAATTTTTCGGGTTGTTCGGGAATCTTGCGAAAAACCCAGAATTTTTGAATCAAGAAAACAAAACCTGCCACCACCAGGATCATGAAACCCTGAGCCAACGCTGCTGACTGGTGGGTAATATCGACCAACAGCCACAAGCCAGCCAAATTGAGCAGATAACCTATTGCGTATACCAACACGTAGCGTCGAAACGATCGATGCCAGGTGCCCTGATTTCGGAATGTCCAGCTTCGATGCAGCACGAAACCGAACACCATGCCGACGCAATATACGACGCTCATGGCAAAACGGTATTCTACGTCGATGTAAATCAGGATCAAATAGACAACGTAAAGCGATAGATTGACAACCACGCCGCCGATGCCAAACCGAAGCAGTTGAAGCACCGTTTCCGCTTTGGGCATTGGGCGCTGGATATTCACGCTGACATCAGCTCGCACGGAGCGATTCATCTGATTTGTCGCACGACGTATTGCGGCTTGCGATTCACATTGAGATGCAAGCGACCCAGGTACTCACCAATGACACCCAGCGCCAATAACTGCACACCGCCCAGCACCAGAATAGCCACGATCGTGGACGCAAACCCGGGCACTGCGATATTCATTGCAAAGTACTGGGCGACATAAAAGAGGCCGACAGCGAAACCCGCGAGCGAGGTGAAAAAGCCGATTGCGCTGACAATCTGCAACGGCAGAAGCGAGAAATTCGTATACAGATTTAGTGCGAGCAGCAGCAACTTGCGCAGTGTGTAACCCGAACGCCCTTGCGCACGATCGTGGTGTTCGACCGGCACGGCGCCGATGCGGGTGGTGCACCAGGCCAGCAAGCCGTCTAGATACGTGAAATTCAGATCGTAGAAGAGCACGCTGCGTACCAGGTGATAGCGCATCACTCGAAAAGGCGTTGGGGTAATCGAGCTGCGGAATACCGTACGGTAGAAGCGCCAGACAACCGCTGCTCCTAGATTCCGCCAGCCGGCGTGCTTACGTTCGCCGGTCGTACCATAGACCAGATCGAGATCATGCTGTTCGATGTGCGAGAGCAGCTTTTGCAACTCTTCTGGCGGATTCTGCAGATCGTCGTCCATCGTCACGACATAACGACCCCGAGCCAGCTTGAGTCCGCACATCAGTGCGTTGTGCTGGCCGTAGTTGCGCATGAGCTGCGCCGCGACGACTCGGTCGCCATAGCCTGCGCGCGCAGCCTCGATCGCGGCCCACGAGTCGTCGGAACTGCCATCATCGACCAGAACGATCTCGTATCCGTCGCAGATTGCGTCGAGCGCGCTGGTCAGGCGTTCGAGCAGCAATGGGACCGTCGCCTGGGAGTTGTAGACCGGGATGACAACCGAGACGGTCAGTATCGGCTCACCATCCACGGCGACCCACGCTGAACCGGCGGACATCGCAGCGGGCCCAGTCGGTTCGGATCGATCCACAGATGCAGCTGCAGGCTCACGGCTCATACACGATGCCTCAAGTCAAACCCCTCTCCCACGCGGGATCGGCCCAGTGAAACGTCATTTGGCAGCTCACGTAGCGCCAGCCTAGTTTGGCGTAGAGGTTTACCACCGGGATGTTGCGGGCAGCGATCGTCGTTCCGACACTTCTCAGGCCAGCCGCAGCGTGGCGACCAACCATGGTTTGCCACATTGCCCGCCCGACGCCGCGGCCGCGGAACTCGGGCGCCACCGCGGTGAGGTGCCAATATGCCGACCCATCGTGCTTGACCTCGACGATGAAGAAACCCGCAATTTCATCGTCGTAGACCGCCACCAGCACCTCATGGCGCGGGTCGTGCAGACTGCGGCCGACCCAGTCAGCGTAGCGCTTGCCCGCCAGCCCTTCGCCGACGCGCCAGTCCACTGTCCAGCGGCCTGTCACGAAAGCCGACGCAGCGATGCGACCCAGCGAGGACAAATCCTCCTGCGAGGCCATACGCCAATGCAGGCTGGGCACTGCAGCCGCCGATACGGACTCGCGATCGATGTCGATCTGCATGGCATAGACCATTTCGACGAATCGGAATCCAACTGCTTCGAGAACGAACGATTCGCGCAGACAGCCGTGATCCAGGCGGCAACTGACCAGTCGAATTCCATGTTGAGCCAGCCAATCCGCGAGCGGGCGCAGGTCAGCTTCGGCCTGTCGGGGAGCACGCACTTGAATGCGCTCGACCTGCGCCACGGGGATGCCGAACGACTCGGTGTCCCAAGGGACGAGGGATGCCCGAAGTTCGATCGAGTCAGTCTCGATCGTGAAGACCGGCAAGCCGGTGGCCATCGCGCCGCTGTTCATCGTCTCGGCAACTCCTGCGTCGTGACACGCCGGTGAGGATCTGGGCCCACTGTTCAACGTAAGCCGCGTGTGTGCTGCAACGCTCGGTCGAGCACACCCAGGTTCTCTCGCGCGAACGACGCGAGCGCCTCGTCGGATGCCCGCACGTTTCCCGCATCGGCATACAGCACGACCAAGGCGCCCTCGTCTCCCCTGCCGCGCAGGCGGGCGAGCCCGCCAGCGAGTTTGGCCTCGACGTCGCCGGTGATCCACCGTCCGTCGACCCAGTACATGCGCCAGACGACGAGTTGCGGGCGCGGTTCGCCTGCCGCGCGCTCGCGGCCCAGGATGTGCGCGGTGCGAACGCGAAGCGCCCGCCCCCCGATGTCGAGCTCGCGGCTGCCACCCTGCGGCAGCGACCAGTCGGGGTCGCGCATCGCGACCAACAGGTGCTGCGCCGTCGCCAGCTTGCGGCCTTCGGACTGCCCGCGCACGTAGGCAACGTGGACACCGACGACGCCGGCCTTGCCGGTGTACACGCGCGACGCCACGGCCGATGGGTTGGCGAACAGCGGCACGAAGTGCGGCAGCGTGACGCCGTCGTCGACCCAGCCGTCGGCGAGCTTTGCCGGCAGATCGACCACCGGCGCGGCGGCGGCACCCTCGGTTCGCTCGATCGCCGCCACCGCCAGCGGCGGCACCGCCGCGACCACCGTCGCCGCCAGCGCCGCCCACCATGGGCTGCGCACCGGCGCCGATGACCGGCCGGCCGCAGTGGCCGCCGGCGCCTCGGGCTGCGACCAGCGCGACCCGACGAGGAACATCAGGAAGATGATGATGCCGAAGAACACCCAGCCGTACAGGATGTGGTCGACACCGACGGCGAGCCGGTTGCCCGACAGGTGCGCCATCATCACGATCAGGTAGGCGCGCAGCCAGTTGGCGACCACCGGCAGCACCAGCGCCACCGCCATGAACACCGCGCGGCGCTTGTAGGAGCTGTAGTTCAGGTACGCGAACAGCGAGCCCACCATGAACGAAGCCATCACGTAGCGCACGCCGCTGCATTCGTCGATCACCGACCACTGGCCCGACGGGATGACGAAGTGCTGCCCCTCGCGGTAGACCGGGATGCCGGTGAGCTGCAGCGCGGAAACCGTGAAGTCCGCGGTCCACTCCATCATCGTGGGCAGCAAGAACTCGCCGAAGGGTACGGCGAAGAACAGGAACAGCAGCGGGAACAGGATCGCGCGGGTCACCGCGATGCCGAGCACCGCCGGCACGGCCAGGATCAGCAGCGCGACGAAGGCGAACTGCGTAGCGGCATTCACCGCCACCAGGTCGGCGGCGAGCCAGGCCAGGGCCACCGCGAGCATCGCGCCCAGTGCCGGCAGGCACGGCCGGGGTTCGAGCGCGGCCAGCGCCTCGCGCTTGCGCCAGACCATCCACAGCGTCAGCGGCAGCACCAGGAAGCAGTGCGCGAAGGTCTCGGAGCGGTACCAGATGCCGACCATCGTCGCCGCCGTGTCGCGGTACAGCAGCCCGACCGCCAGCAGCAGCGCGCCCAGCGCCGGCAGCGCGGCACGCCAAGGGCTGGTCATGCGCAGGTCGGCGGGAATCGCACTCATTCGGTCTCCAGCACTCAGGTGGCGGCCACGGCCGTCGCGCCGGGGCGGGACCTTGCCGCGCGGAGCAACGCCTCGAGCCGGCGGTCGACCGCGGCCAGGTGTGCGTCCCAGCTGTATTCGCGCAGCACGCAGTCGCGCGCCGCGGCGCCGATGGACGCGCCACGCTGCGGGTCTTCGAGCAGCGCGGCGACCTGGCTCACGAAGGCGTCGGCACCGTCGGCCGCCAGCAGTTCGCGATCCGGCGCGGCGCGCATTGCCGCGGCGCAGTCTGCGGCCGCCACGACCGGACGGCCCATCGACATCGCCTCGAGGATCTTGTTCTGGATGCCGCGCGCCAACCGCAGCGGCGCCACCACAGCCGCCGCATGCTGCAGCCAGGGCCGCACGTCGGGCACGGTTCCGGTGACGTGGACCTTGGGCCCGGCAAGGGCGCGCACCGCGGCCGTGGGGTTTCGGCCGACGATGTGGAAACGAAGCGAGGGGAAACGCTCGACCAGTCTCGGCAGCGCTTCGGCAACAAACCAGGCCACGGCGTCGACGTTGGGCCAGTAGTCCATCGCGCCGGTGAACACGATCGCGGTCTCGCCGGCGGGGTACGGCGACTCACGCGAAGGGTCGGGCGTGAAGTATTCGGCGTCCACACCGTTGTCCATGCCCTCGACGCGGTCGGCGCATTCGGGGGCCAGGCGCTTGAACAGCGCGGCTTCCTTTTCGGTCGAGAAGAACGAAGCGCCGGCCCGGCCCGCGGCCGCGCGCTCGTAGGCGAGCAGCCGCTCGCCTTCGCGGCGGTAGAGCCACGACATCGGCCAGGCATGGCGCTCGGCGTAGGCGCCCCACTTGGCCGAATCGACGTCGACGAAGTCGACCAGCGTCGGCACACCCAGGTGCTCGATGTACGGCACCACCGACGACGAATAGGCGAGTGCCGCGTCGATGCGCTCGGCTCGCACCGTGTCGCGCGCCCAGCGCGCGAGCGCGGCGTCGCGGTAGTAGTTCAGTGTCAGCGCCTCGCCTGTCGCCAGCCCGGTCAGGCTCGCCAACCGGGCTCGCCGGGGATCGAGCCGCACGATGTGCGCTGCGGCGCACATCGCCCGAAGCTGCGGCTCGTGGCGCAGGTCATCCGGGTCGTCGACAAACGTGCCAAGGTAGACACGGTGCCGCTTGGCAAGATGCTTCAGCAGGTGGTACGAGCGCACCTTGTCGCCCTTGTCGGGCGGGTACGGCATGCGGTGCACCAGGTACAGCAGCTTGGCCATCGCGCGGCGTCAGCCCAGGTTGCGCACCACGTAGGGCCCGAGCCAGTTGGCCACACCCAGCGGCAGGCGGCGCCAGGTTTCGATCATCAGCTTGAACTTGGCGTTGGCGGGGTTGTTCTGCGGCACGGCGTCGCGTTTGTACAGCTTGTATTCGTAGTGCAGCGGCGTGGGCTCGAAGCCCCAGTTCTTCTTGAATGCGTAAGGGCCGGTGCCTTGCTTGCTGCGGCCGTAGTCGAAGACCTTGATGCCGCGCGCGCCGGCGCGGCGCATCAGCTCCCAGTACTTGAAGTCGTTGGCCGCCAGATCGCGCGCGGCCAGGTCGTCGCCCGCGTAGTAGGGCAGCACCTCGTCGCGGAAATAAAAGCTCAACACGCCGGACAGCGGCTTGCCGTCGGGTGCGAGCACGGTGAGCACTTCGCAGTCTTGCCCAAACTCACGCTGCAGCGCCTGGAAGTAGCGCTTGGGCAGCGCCGGGGTGCCGTGGCGGTGCACGTTGTCGGCGTACAGGGCAAAGAAGCGCTCGACGCCGGCATCGACCTGCGCGCGCAGCCCGTGCTTGATGCCCTTGCGCACCATCGCGCGCTGCTTGCGCGGGATGGCCAGCATGTTGGCTTCTTCGTCGGCGGCGATGGCCTTGCGGAAGGTGACGTACAGGTCCTGCCGTGGCCAGTCGGTATGGCGCGGCTGCACGTGGCGCAGCTCGAGGTGCGCAACGCCGAGTTTTTGCGCCAGGCGCTGCGCTTCGGCTTCGAGCGCTGCTGCGGCCTCGTCGCTGCCGGCGGCCACGCCGGCGTAGACGGCAAACGGCAGGCTGACCAGCGCGTTGCCGAACAGCAGGCTGTTGACATGCGCCAGCGGCAGCACGCCTTCGATGCGGCCGCCGCGCTGCGCCAACAGGTAGTGGGTGTCGTGCCTGAACACCTTGCGCAGGATCTTTTGCCAGCCGGCGCGGTGGAAGAAGGTGGCTTCACCGCAGCCGAAGACGAAGGCGTCCCAGCGCGCGTTGGCGGCGGCGTCGCTCGGGTCCAGACGGTCGATGTCCATGGCTTGCGACCGCCTTCAGTGCGCCCGCGCGCCGCGCGCACGGTCGAGGAACAGACGGTCCATGCGCCCCCATTTGAAGTCGCGCAGCAGGCTTTGCAGGCGGCGCTCCATGCGGTGGATGTTGACGTAGTGGCGAAAGCGCGTCTTGCGGTCGATGCCGGCGATGCGCGGCTGCCCGGGGTCGATCTCCCACGGGTGGAAATAGAACACGGCCGCTTCGCGGTCGCTGGCGTTGACCTGGCGCAGCATCCAGCGCGACAGCGCATAGGGCAGCAGCCTGAAGTAGCCGCCGCCGCTGGACGGCAGGTTGCGGTTGAACAGCCGCAGCGTGGTGATCGGGATCTCGATCAAGCCGTCGGCCGCGGTATGCGCGAAGCGCGGCGCGTCGGGCATGCCGTAGTGGTCGTGGCGGATCGGGTAGATGCTCGAGCTGTAGCGGTGGCCGGCGCGCGCCAGCTCGTCCAGCGCCCACAGGTTGCCCGGCCCGATGGAAAAACTCGGTGCGCGGTAGCCGGTGACTTCGCTGCCGCTCAGGTCTTCGAGCACCTTCTTCGCGCGTTCGATGTCGGCGCGGAATTCGGCGCGGTCCAGCTCGCTGGCGCGCTGGTGGCCGTAGCCGTGGCTGGCGACTTCGTGGCCTTGTTCGGCGATGCGCCGCACCAGCTGCGGGTAGCGCTCGGCGATCCAGCCCAGGGTGAAGAAGGTGGCCTCGGTATCGTGGTCGTCCAGCAGCGCCAGGATGCGCTCGACGTTGCGCTCGACGCGGCATTCGCGCCGCTCCCAGTCGGCGCGCGCGATGTACGGCGCGAAGGCCGAGACCTGGAAGTAGTCCTCGACGTCGATCGTCAGTGCGTTGGTGATGGTGGCGCTGGCCATGCCCGGCTCGCTTGCGCCCTAGGGCGCACCTTCGCTGCTGCTCTTCTTCACCGCGCTGACCAGCTTCTTCAGCATGCCCAGCGTCTGCACGTTCATGCGCTCGAGGCGCAGCACGCTGCGCTCGAGCCGCTGCAGCTGGTCCATGGTCTGGTCGGCGCTGAGCATGTCCAGCTGGCGGCCGATGCGGGTGGCCAGCGCCGGGTCCAGGCTGACGCTGGACAGGTCGATCGCGGCCTCGTCGCCCAACAGCACCGCGTGGCCGTTGCCGGCCTCGTCCGGCTGCACGGCCAAGACCTGCGCGGCCTGCGGCTTGCTCGGCACCATCGATTCGTTGGCGAACTCGCGCACCACCTCGTCGACGTCGGCGACGCTGAGATCGGTGCGCTCGCACAGGAAGCCCAGCAGCAGCAGCCGGTCGCAGATCGCGTTGATGCGCCGCGGGATGCCGTGGCTGGCCTTGTGGATCGCCTGCAGCGCGTCGGGCTCGAAGCCGGGTTTGCCGCTGGAGCCCGCGCATTTCAGCCGGTGTTCGATGTAGGCGGTGGTTTCCTCGGCGTCCAGCGGGCCGATGTGGCAGGTGGCCGCCACACGCTGGCGGAACTGCTCCATCTCGGGGCGCTGCAGGATCTCGCGGAACTCGGGCTGGCCCACCAGGAAGGTCTGCAGCAGCGCCTGGTTGCCGTACTGGAAGTTCGACAGCATGCGCAGCTCTTCGACCGCGCGCATCGTCAGGTTCTGCGCCTCGTCGACGATCAGCAGGCAGCGCTTGCCCTGGCTGGTCTGGCTGAGCAGGAAGGCCTCGAGCGTGACCAGCAGTTCGGACTTGGGCACGTCCTTGACCTTGAAGCCGAAGGCCGAGCCCACCATGCGCAAGGTGTCCTCGGCGTCGAGCTGGGTGGTGACCAGGTTGCCGATGACCACGTCGCTGCCGTGCAGCCCGTCGATCAGCGCGCGCAGCGTCATGGTCTTGCCGGCGCCGATCTCGCCGGTGATGACGATGAAGCCTTCGTGCCGCGAAATGCCGTATTCGAGATAGGCCTTGGCGCGGCTGTGCTGCTTGCTGCCGAAGTAGAAGTTGGGGTCGGGGTTGAGCTGGAAGGGCTTGCTGCTCAGCCCGTAGAAGGCTTCGTACATGATTCAGAACCACATGCTGAGGTTTCCGAACAGCGCGGTCTCGTTGTAGGGCGCGGTGCTGCTGGAGAACTGCTGATAACGCGCCCCCACCGAACCGGTCAGCCGCCGCCCCAACTGCGCAGTCCACATCGCATACACGCTGCGCAGCGTCGTCGCTTGCGTGCCTTGCGATTCAGCGGTATTCGACTGGTTCAGCGTCAGCGACAGGTCGGAGGTCGGCGTCAGCCGATGCGACCCGGTGATGCTGGCCCCGCGCCAGCGGATGACGTTGCCGCCGGCAAAGGCGTCGCCCGGATTCAGCACCTGCGGCTGCAGGCTCTTGGCTTGCGACTGGTAGATACTGAAGACGAAGGTGTCTCGCTGGCCGAGCCAGCTCATCGACGCCTGCTGGCGCAGTTCCTCGGTCACTTGCGATGGCAGGAAATTCGGAGCCGCGCCGGCGTTCGGATTGATGCCGTTGGCCTTCATGAAGTTGTTGACCAGCTGCGTGCGCCGCACGGGGTCGGGTTCGATCGTCGCGAACTGGGCGAAGAGCAGGTCGAAGATCGACCCCTGACTGTTCGGTCGCCCACCGAACTGGCGGTCACTGGTCTGCCCGGTCGACAGGCCCTGGAAGCTGGAGATCGACCACACGGTGCGCGGCGTGCGGTATTCCAACCCGTAGAGGTGCGAGGAGCCGAAGATACGGGTGTCGTAGTCCAGGAACAGGTTCGTGCGCGGGCTGGGCGTCCAGCGCAAGCCGCCCCCGTAACCGGTATGGGTCTCGTTGTCGAAACTGACCAGGTTGCTGGTCTCGACGTTGCCGCGCAACGACAGCCTGAGCTCCGGGGTGACCGCATAGTGCAACGACAGGAAGTTCAACTGATCGAACTCGCTGCGCGCGTTGCTGAAGTTCACCTCGCGGTAGCTCAGGTCCAGGCCCCAGCTCAGCTTGGACCACCGCGTATTGGCATTGAAGGACAGCAGGCCGCCAAAGACCGACGAATCGGCAGCATTGGAGGATCCACTGTCCGTAGTGCTGTAGAAGACCCGCCCGGTGTAGTCGACCTCGCCCGCGATCTGGCCTCTGACGTACGGAGCCACACTGAAGGTGCGGACCTCCGTGCGGTTGGCGTTGTTCAAGGTGGGGTCCGACGACTGCGAGCCGAAGGGCGAGATGTACTGCTGCGAAACGCTCGCGCTGGCATCGACAAACAGCCAGTTGTCGATCACCTCGACATTGGCACTCGCCGCAAGCGTGTTCTGGAAGTTGCAGCCCGAATCGCCGCCGGCGGTGTAGAAGGCAGCCGCCGACTTGGTGCGCTTGGCCGCCCAGTAGGTGATGCCGAGGGTGATGCCGACGAAGATCACGAACATGATGATCGCCGGGAGGTTGGTCGCCTGCTTCTTGATGTCGGCGATGGTGGACGAGATCACGTAGCCGGTGAGATACCCGCGC
>ERZ795045.3182-NODE-3182-length-14817-cov-5.359233_pt1 | contig 14817 bp, 15 predicted proteins | sample MGYA00375129_ERZ795045 | MGnify/ENA primary metagenome ERZ795045 (study PRJEB30174, sample SAMN05720166) | activated sludge metagenome | isolation source: anaerobic digester from wastewater treatment plant | place: Japan | collected 2015-05-15 ... | reverse complement strand
ACAACTCCTACGATAACTATAAAAAGGGTGCTTGCTATTTGTTCTATGGCGAAAAAACCTTTGGTGTCGTATATGGCTCCCTTCGGTCTAGTATTTTTATAATAATTCATTATGTAAAGCCTTATGGAATACGCCGTAAGATAAAACGTGAGTATAGTCATAGCGGCGGCATTTTTTAGAAAATCGAAATCTCCGGGATTGACTTTAAAAAACTCCAATCTAAAACCTTCGGACGTGTTTATCTTAACGAAAAGCTGAACGCTTAAAGCAAGAACCGCAAACAAAGCTCCGACATTTTCTTCCCAGAAAACCTTTTTCTTTAAAATACCCTGCCATATCTGTATCTGATCTATTATTCTGCTTATTATTATTATGCTAGCCCTCATTATAACCATCGCGACCATAACCGATATCGGAAGAGTATACATAAGAGTGGTTGTGGGTATGACCACGGCGGTACATATGCCTGAAGGGATTATATACAAAAACTCTTTCGGCATATTTAAGCCCAAGAATTTTATGTAATTTGAAGATTTGAATTTATACCATTTGAATATAAGAACGACAAGAACGCATATCAACATACCGCCCATGGTGTTATAAACGGTAAAAACCGTGCCGTCGACACCGTATGCGAGCTGCATTCTTTTTGTCATCATCGTATATATTACGTACATCGCAAAGTATAAGAAAGAATACTGAACAAGTCTTTCGGTGGAACCGTCCTCGGTTTGTCCGAAAATTTTAAACCAGTTCATTTAGCCTCCTTATTGGTTCTATTTGAGTATTTTCTTATTATGTTTTTTATTTTATCGGAAAGTTCTATTATATCGAAAGGTTTTATAACATAATCCGTAGCGCCGAAAAGCATTGCGTCGTTTAAAGTGGCGGCATCGGCAAGTCCGCTTACGGTTATTATCGGTATGGACGAAAGATTGTCGTTAGACCTTATCTCCCTTATAAAACTTATGCCGTCCAAGTTAGGCATCATTATATCCATAAGTATCAAATCCGGCTTTTTTTGATCGGAAAAAAGAAATTCTTTGGCTTTTATGGGGTTAGAAAAAGCGGTAACTTCGAAATCGACGAGTCCGCTTCTATACATATCCAGAATGGTATCGTCGTCGTCTATCGCCACGATAAAATATCTTTTTGTTTCCATAACACTATTTTACATAAATTTTATAAAATTTAATTATGAATATACAAGTAGGAGTGGGTTCGTTTAAAGAATTGGAATTTTTTTTAAAAGAAGGAGCCCGAGAATTTTATTGCGGACTTTCATACATACCGAGCCACGTCGAAGGAACTTCAAACTTTAAAAACATATACGAAATAATAAGAGCCAACCATATTATAAAAAAAGAAAAGAAAAATTTTTTTTTTACCGCAAACGAGATAGACTCAAGCGCATTTAAAAAAACTATAGACACTATATTAAAACTTCACGAAAACGGCATAGACGGGTTTATAATCAAAGATTTGTCTTTGCTTGAAGAAATTAAAAAGAAAAACATAAGGCCTTTCCTGATATTATCCACGCTATCGATGTGTTTAAATAGCAAATCGGCCTTGTTTTATAAGAGAAATTATTACATTAAAAGAATAGCCCTTTGCGAACAAATAACCCCGGAAGAATCGAAAAAAATAATAAAAACTGCGGAAACGGAGGTTTTTTTAAAACACAGAGAATCCTGCAGAAACTTTAACGGTTTATGTTTTTTAAGCTGCCACGGACCGAAAACCACTCCGTGCCTTAAAAAATATAACGAAACTTTTACAATGCCCGGTTTTTCGAGAGAAGAAAACCTCAGACACCTTTATAGGTATTATAAATACGGTACTAAAATTTTAAAAATAGGGAGATCCCCTCTGGGAGAATTATCCAGAGTAATATTTTTTGAAGCCAAAAACATCATAGACATATTAAAAAACTCGAAAAACGAAGAAGAATTTTTAAAATATTCTTTAAAATTTACAAAAGAATACGATAAGATTTACAAAAAACTTTCGATAAAATACGGATTTATATGTTAGAAAAAGCGATACAATTAACTCCATTAGATAGAATATCGTCGGCCGAATTGAAAAAATTCGACAGGGTCTATATAGGTTCCAATTTTTGCTCAAATCTCATACCCAAAATATCGGATATAATCAGATTAAAAGATTTGGGAGTTAAAAAGATAACCGTCTCGACTCCTCTTTTAACCGATAACGATTTTAATAAAACGATAAAACTAATAAAAGAATCTTTGAAAATAATATCCAAAATAGAAATATCCGCAAACGATATCGGGCTGATAGATAAGATAAAAGAAATAAAAGGCCTGGATATTTTGCTTGCAAGGCCGATATCTCACGACTGGCTCAGAATGAACCCCAAATCGCTAAAAAAATTTTTAAAAAGATTTCGAATTAAATATGTGGAAACCGACGAAGAATATATGGTTAAAAGACTTAAAGACGCAAAAATAAATTTTTCGTTTCATTATCCTTTAGAATATCTATCTATGTCGAGAATATGTCCGTTTGAAAAAAAAATAAACGACGCGTTATGCGAATACAGATGTTTAAATAAAAATATTGTAGAATTAAAAGAAACGGGAAGGAACGATGTTATTTATTTAAAAAATAACGCTTATTTTAAAAAAAACATTCCCGTTAAAATAAAAAACATAAAAAGAACCGTACTTTTTATTATGGACAAAAAATTTGAAATAAACAAGCTTAGAAAGAAAATCGATATAATAGATTCGAAAATCTCGAGTCTTTTATTAAAAAGATTTGAAACCGCAAAAAAAATCGGCGAAATCAAAAAGAAGAAAAATATGCCGGTAAAAGATTTTAAAAGAGAAAAAGAAGTTTTGAATAAAATATCGTCAAAAACCGAAACTTACGGAAAAGAGTTAAAGGAAATTTATAAAAAGATAATAGAAAAAACGAGAGAAATTCAAAATGAAAATATTTTTTAAAGGCGATAGGACGAAAACGAAAAAAGAATTAAGAGAAATTTTTAGAAAAGCCGAAATCGTTTCCGTTTCAAACGATTGTTTTGAAATAAAAAAAATAAAACCCGGGGTTATATACAATCTCATACCGAAAACAGAAAACATAAAAAACGTAAAAAAAGTGGTTGCCGAAAATCGGGAGTTATGCCCTTTGGCCTATAAAAAAAATTATTATTTTAAATCTCCGATAAACACCGCCCAAAAATTTGTAATAGCCGGACCCTGCGTCATAAGGGACTTCGACGAATTTGAAAAAGAGGTTTTTGAGCTTGAAAAAATGGGGATAGACGCTATAAGAGCTCCGCTTTTTAAGCCGAGAAGCTCACCTTACGGCTGGGAAGGTTATGGAACGCAAGGGATAAAAAAATTAAAAGAAATTAAAAGAAACGCAAAAAAACCTTTTGTCGGGGAATTGCTCGACTATAGATTGATAGAAAAAACGGACGAGGTTTTCGATATAATACAAATAGGCGCAAGAAACATGAAAAACTACGTTCTTTTAAAAGAAATAGGTATGGCAAAAAAACCGGTCTTATTAAAACGCCAGCCCAAATCTTCTTTTAAAGAGCTTTTATATTCCGCGGAATATCTTTTAAAATACGGCGCAAAAAAAATAATAATATGCGAAAGAGGCGATAATCTTTCGGACGGCATATCTTCGATAAACATCGATATCATAAAAAAAATTAAAAACGAAATTAAAATACCAGTCGTATCGGATTTAAGCCATAGCGCAAAAGATAGGGAAAAAATAAATTTATTTCTTAATAAGACAAAAGAGATTTCGGACGGATTTATGATAGAAACATCTTTAAATCCCGAGCTTTCCCCTACAGACACAAAACAAATAATATCTTTAAAAGAACTTAAAAATCTGATAGAAAAAATAAAATGATAAAATTGGTTTTGATAGGCGGAAAACTAAAGAAATCGCTATCCGCGGATTTATACCGAAAACTTTCGGAAATCTCAAAAACAAAAATAATTTTTAAAAAAATACAAACTAAGAACCTAAAAAAAGCGGTAGAAAAAATAAAAAAAGCGAAACTGAACGGTTTTTTTATAACTCTGCCTTATAAAAAAGAAATAACAAAACTAACCATAGGAGACAAAAGCGTTTTAAAAAGCGGTTGTGCAAACTGCGTCAAAATATCCGGCAGACATTTGCTTTCCTCAAACACCGATTACAAAGCGCTTAAAAATATAATAAAAGACGATATAAGCCGTAAAAAAGCTTTAATAATAGGAAACGGCTCATCCGCTCAAACCGCTTTTATATTTCTATTGGAAAAAGGGATAAAAGACATAACGGTAGCGGCGAGAAATCCGAACAAAAACGATTGGTTTAAAAAATTTCAAAACATAAAACTAACCGATTTTAGAGCGTTAAAAGAGCCATATCAAATAATAATAAACGCAACGCCCATAGGAATGTATTATAAAAAAAATCTTAACATAAATCTCAAAAACGCAGAACTGCTAATAGATTTCGCTTACGACAAAAAAGAAACGGGGCTTGTTAAAAAAGCGAAAAAAAGAAAAATCAAAACGATAGAAGGCATAGAGATACTCGCAAACCAAGCGGTTGAAGGAATTAAATTTATATCCGGTAAAAACTTTAAAAAATACGATAAAAAACTTATAAAATATTTAAAGAGGATTTTATGAGATATATGACCGCGGGCAACTCGCACGGAAAATGCCTTTTAGGCATACTTTCGGGATTTCCATACGGATTTAAAATATCAAAAAATTACATAAAAAAGCAACTTGCAGGAAGAAGAAATGTTTTGGGAAGAGGAATAAGGCAAAAAAGCGAAAACGACAATTTTGAGATAATAAGCGGGTTGGAGGGTGAAATTACCGACGGAAATCCAATAGGCGCGATTATTTACAACAAAAACCGAAAACTTAAAAGTTTTTCATATTTTACGCCGGGATACGGGGACCTAATCGGAGCGATAAAACATTCTCATACACAAACGTATCTGATAAAAGAAAGAGCAAGCGCCAGAGAAACAGCAATGAGGGTTTTGCTTTTTTCGTTTACAAAAAAGTTTTTGGAGGAATTAGGGATAAAAATAGAGCATAGAGTAATAAAATGTCATAAAGAAACCGATAATTCGAAATTCCAGGATTTAATAAAAAAATTTCAAAAAGAAGGAGACAGCTTCGGAGGGGTATTCGAGCTCAGATTAAAAAACCTTCCGGTCGGCCTTGGAGGATATGAAAACCCCAAAGTGCGGTTGCAATCCAGAATATCCGAAGAGCTTTTTTCATTGGGCGGGATAAAATCGGTGGAATTTGGCAAAGGATTTGAAATAACCGATTTTACCGGAAAAGAACTAAATAAAAACCAAAAAATGTTAGGCGGGATACAATGCGGAATGACCGACGGAAACGATATCCTAATAAGATGCGCGACAAGGCCGATATCCTCCGTAAGATATCCGCAAGAAACCATAGATTTAAAAACCGGAAAAGAAAAAGAGATTTCAATAAACTCTTCGGATGTGACATCGGTATTCGCTTCGGCTTATATTTCCGAGTTTTTAATCTCTTATGTAATAGCCGAAGAAATAATCAAAAAATTCGGTTGCGATAATTTCAAAGAGATAGAAGAAAACGTAAAACAATGGCGAATAAAAACCCGAAAAACGCTAAAAAACATCAAAGGATTATAATCTACGGATTTATGGCCTCCGGCAAAACTACCGTAGGAAGAATGGTAGCGAAAAAGTTAAGCCTTTCCTTTTACGATACGGATATCGAATTTGAAAAAAAATACGGGTCGATAAAAAAATTCGTGGAAGAAAAAGGGATAAGAAGATTTCGAAAGCTTGAAAAGAAAATACTTTCTTCGGTTTTAAAGAAAAAAAATTGCGTAATATCAACCGGAGGCGGAATCTTCCCTTCGGGAAAAGAAGGGAATTTAGAGTTTTTTATAATGGTTCCTTGGAAACGGCTTTTTAAAAGATTAAAAAAAGGAGAATCTAAAAGGCCTTTGCTTAAAGACCTGTATAAAAATAAAGATAAAGTAAAAAAATTATACGAAAAAAGGTTAAAAAAATATTTAAAAGCCGAAAATGTTTTAAAAGACAGAACGATAAAAGAACTCTCGGATAAAATATCGAAAATATGGAAATCTCGATAAACATTAAAAAAAGGATAAAATCTAAAATAACAATATCCGAAAAAATCGATTTTAAAAAAGAAATCGGCAAGTTTAAATACGACAGAGCGGTTATAGTAACCGACAAAAAAATATTTAAAATTTTTAAAGACAGAATAAATATCGCCCCTTTGATAACGATAAACTCAGACAGAACGAAAGAATTCGACGAAATAAAAGGAATAATAAGATTTTTTATAAAAAACAAAATGACAAGAAATTCGCTCGCAATAGCCGTGGGAGGCGGTAAGATATCCGATATAACTGGTTTTGCCTCTTCCATATATTTGAGAGGAATCAGATGGATATCCATACCCACGACGCTCTTGGCCCAGATAGACGCTTCCATAGGCGGGAAGACCGCGATAGATTTCGAAGCGAAAAACATAATAGGAAGTTTTCATAACCCATCCGCCATTTTAATAGACCCTTCGTTAGTTATATCCAGAAAAGAAAACCTAAACGAAGCGATGGGAGAAATCATTAAATACGCGATAATAGCGGATAAAAATACCTCTAAAAATTTACAAAAATCAATGCCTTTAATAAAAAAAGATTTTAACGCTCTGAAAAAAGCGATAATTTTGTGCGTCAAATTTAAATCGAAAATGGTATCGAAAGACCCTTTCGACGAAAAAGGAATAAGAGAAAAGCTAAACTTCGGCCACACCTCCGCACACGCCATAGAAACCATATACAAAATTCCGCACGGCAACGCCGTTTCTTTAGGCATAAAATTTGCCGTTAAACTTTCTCGCGAATTAAATCTAATAAACTTAGATAACTACAGAAAACTATCCGAAATTATAAAATACGACGGGTTCAAAATAAAATTAAACAAAAAAGATTTTGAGTATTTTTTAAAACTTGTTTCCAAAGACAAAAAAAACAAGGGTTTTTCAAACTACTTTATTTTAATAAATGATAAAATGGAATTAAAAGGATTTAAAAACATAAAAGAAAAAACAATAGGGAAAATATGGGAAGAACTATGCGAAGAATACTCTTAATACACGGCCCTAACCTTCATCTTCTGGGCGTAAGAGAAAAAGAAATATACGGAGATATGACATTAAAAGAATTAAACGGCATAATCAAAAAATACGCCGTTAAAAACAAAATAAAGATAAAAATATACCAGTCGAACTGCGAAGGAGAAATAATAGACATAATTACAAAAAATATGAAAGATGTGGATTTTATAATAATAAACCCGGCCGCATATACTCATTACTCATACGCGATAAGAGACGCGATAAAAGCCGTAAACTTACCGACCGTAGAAGTGCATCTGTCAAATATAACAAAAAGGGAAAGCTTTAGAAAAAAATCGGTAATAAAAGACGTTTGCGTAAAAAGATTTTATGGAGAAGGCGTTAAGTCTTACATAAAAGCGATAGATTATTGTTTAAAATGGAAAAAATAATTTATACCCCCCCTCCAGACAAATCAATAACGATAAGAGCTCTTATATTAAGCTCGATATCCGAGAAAAAAATAAAAATAAGAAATCCGCTTATATCAGAAGATACCTTAAATACCGTTAGAACATTAAAAAAATTGGGTTCGGAAATAAAAACCGAAAAAAACATCATATCCGTAAAGGGCTTTGGCAAATACGGGGCGAAAAAAGCGGCAATAAACGTAGGCGAATCTGCTTTATTATTGAGATTACTGCTCCCCATACTTATACATCAAAAATATTCGTATAAAATAACGGGGAAAAAAACCATTTTAAGAAGAAGTTCCAAAGATACCGTTACGGCTCTAAAAAAAATGGGAGCGGAGATAATACATAACAATTATAAACTTCCTTTTACTATAAATCCTTCCATATTAAAACCTTTAAACTTTGAAGTAAAATCAGCTCAAACCAAATCCGCTCTTTTAATAGCCTCTTTATACTCCGGCAAAATTATAATAAACGACAAGTACCGCACAAGAGACCACACCGAAAGACTTTTGGATTACTTCGGCATGAAAATTAAAAAGAAAAAAAACATGATATGGTTAGAAAATTTCAAAATAAAACCGAAAGATATCCAAATACCAAACGACATATCCCAGGCCTCGGTATTTATAACTCTGGCTATATTAAGCGGGAAAGAAATAATCGTAAAAAACTGCGGGATAAATCCGACAAGAATCGGATTTTTAAATTCGTTAAAAAAAATGGGAGTCAAAATAAAATATAAAAACAAAAAAATCTTATCGGCGGAACCGGTTGCGGATATTTTGGTCAAACCGACAAAAAAAATAAAACCGATAACGATAAAAGATATAACTTCTTTAATAGATGAGGTTATGCTTTTAAGCCTGATAGCGGCAAAAGCCGACGGGATAACGAGAATTTCAAACGCAAAATCTCTTTCAAACAAAGAATCCGACAGATTAAAAGAGATTTATAATATACTAAAAAAATTAGGCGTAAAAGTTAATCTATACGTAGGCAAACTGACGATAGAAGGGCCTTCGGAATTTAAAAATATAAATTTTATAGATACCAAAGGCGACCACAGGATAGCGATGATAGCGGGAATAATCAAAAAAACAATAAACCCGAAACTTAAAATTAAAAATCCGAACTGCGTAAAAAAAACTTATCCCTATTTCTGGAAAGACCTTACCCGATATGTTTAAAGTTCAATGTTTTAAGTTCAAAGTCTAATGATAGAGAACAGAGATTAGGGGTTAGAGAATAGAGAGGAGAGAATAGGGGCTTATAAGTTGCAAGTTCAATGTTTAATGTTTAAATTTGCACGAGAGGAACCAAATGTTTAAAGTCATAAGAAAGAGAATAGAGAGGAGGGGATAGAGAATAGGGCTATAAGTTGTAAGTCTAATATTCAATGTTATACGATTAGAAAAAGTTTAAATTCTTCCAATAACTCTACGCATCCATACATCTATGCTTCTATACATCTAATTTCTTCCAATCATCCGGTCATCTATTAATCCAATCATCCAATCTTCTAATCGTCCAGGCTTCCACACAGCTACGCCTCTATACTTCTATACATCTAATTTAGTCCAATCATCCAAGACGCTCGAATATGCATGAGATTTTGATTTTTGTTTAAAAAATTTTATAATATATTTATACCATCTTGGGCCCGTAGCTCAGTCGGTCAGAGCAATCCGCTCATAACGGATGGGTCGTAGGTTCAAGTCCTACCGGGCCCAGTTAGCAGGGGAAATCGTTATTCGATTTAACGCTGGGCGTTTTAAAATTGTTTTTATATAATAGTAATTGATGGGATTTAGCTTACCTAAAGAGAAATTCATTCCTAATTTTTCCAAAAACAAATACGAATTTATATTCGCATTATTCATGTTCGTAATGGCGTTCTTTTTCAAAGACAATTCCGATGTAAAAACTCCGGAAATTTTATATTCGCTTTTCGTTCTTATGTCGATAAATTTTTTTTCAAACAGATATCTTAAAAACAAAACGGAAATCAATGTATTTATTTTACTAACCATAACTTTTTTAAACACGCTTACTGTCTTTTCCGTAATATCTTTTTCCGGAGGGATAAATTCTTACTTTTGGGTTTTGCTCTTGCTTCCGGTTTTTACGATAGCCATGAGCGGAAAATTGTTTTATCTTTTAGGCGAGATAATCCTGATCTTTTTAGGGCTTTTGTTGCTATATCTAAATACCCCTTTTAAAAACCAGTTGTTGTTAGGGAAAATGTTAATAGAATTTTTTATAATATCGGGCGGAGGATACGTAATATACAGACAAATACTGGCAAATTACAGGCTGGAAGAAGAAATAATAAATAAAAGAAGCGAAATCAAAACATTGATATACGAAGTGGAAGCCCAAAAAACCGATAAAAAATACGATCAATTGGAAGGAAAATTAAAAACGATAGCATCTCTGGTTCACGACCTTAAAAATCTTATAGCAATAATATCGCTCACTTCCGATATAATAGAAAATGAAAACGGAGAAAAATCGGAAGATTTCACGAGATTAAAATACGCTTCCAAAATGGCGGCAAACCTTAGCCACTTTACTCTTTCGATAACGACCTCCGACGAAATAAAGTTTTACGAAACGGATTTAATGGAAGCGGTAAACGAAACCGTAAACATAATAAAAAACGATTTTAAAATAAACGGGATACGATTCTCGTTTCAAAACACAGCCCCAAAAACAAAAATAAAAGGAAACAAACTTTTTATGGAAAGAGCGTTAATAAATATTCTTTTAAATTCAAAATCTTTCGTTCCCCAAAAAAACGGAACGATAAAAATGGAAATAACAAACGAGGAAAATTACATAGTACTCAGAATATCAGATAACGGCCCGGGATTTCCCGAGGAAATATTATCTCAAATAGGACCTTTCAAATCTACAAGAATAGACAAAGGCGGGACAGGATTGGGGCTTTACGGGTCATACGAGATAGTTAAAAAACATAACGGAATTATGAAAATTTACAACTCAAACGGAGCGGTTGTGGAGATGAAAATTCCATATATAAATTGATTTATTTTTTTATCGCTTTACCGTTTTCGTCGTATAAATACTCTTCTTCAATATTCCCGGATTTGATTATTTTAAGCTCTTTCGGCCAGTTATTTTCAAATTTAAAAGACAATGTGTTTTTAGGGTCTTTTATATCGATAACGGTATTCGGAACTTTGCCGGTTACATCTATTACATTATATTCTTTATCGAACGTAAAACTGCCTATGTATTTATTATTCGAATAAACAAAGGCCTTTTTGCCTCTCGCTATGTTTATTGTTTTAACCGAATAAATATCGATGTTTTTCGATTTTTTATCTTCTTTTAAACCATCTTCTTTCTTATCTTCGACAAGTTTTGCGGTATCGGCAAGTTTTCCGTTGGAATACAAAACCCTGGATTTTATATTTCCGTCAAAGTCGTATTCCGTGGAAAAACCGTCCAGAACGCCGTTTGAAAAAGTCTGTTCCAGAATAAGCTTTGAGTCGGGGGTATAAAAAAAAGCTTTCCCGTTTATTTTCCCGTCTTTAAAATCGATTCTCGATTTCACTATCCCGTCCGGATAAAATTCTATTACCGGTCCGTTTTCTATTCCGTTTTTTATCGTTCTTTCGGCCGTCATATTTCCCTTTTCGTCGTATTCGTAATATATCCCGTCTTTTATTACTCCGGAAACATTAATTAAAATACCGTTAGAATCGAATGTTTGAGTCGCTACCGCGATGGAATTAATATAAAAATATCTATCGTACCCGTTTTCCTTTTTTTGAGTTACGATTCTAAACTCCTCTTTTGTTTCGGTTTTGGAAACCGCCTCGGTAGATAATGCAATACCTACCGGCGAAATTATATCCGAAGAAGATACGCTTAAAACCCCGTATTTCGTTCTTATGACATAATAATCGTCCAAAAAACCTTCAAAATCCCCGTAAATCACGGTTCCGTCTTTCAACTCTATTTTTTCGGAATAAAGATTTAAAAATGAAAAAAACAAAATGAAAAATATCTTCATATATCCTCCCAAAAATATTCTATCAAATTATAATGTTAATGATGATGTTTATGAGTTTCGCACACGTCAAGTCCGAAAAGAGGTTTTCCATCGGCAAACGGAGATATTTCTCTTAGCTTTTTAATGACATCCGCCAATTCTCTAACGACATAATCCACCTCTTCTTCGGTATTGTAAACGCTTAAAGAAAATCTAACCGTACCGTGAGCGTATGTAAAAGGGATATTCATCGCCATAAGAACATGAGAAGGTTCTAAAGAACCGCTCGAACAGGCCGACCCAGTGGATGCGCAAATTCCTTTTTCGCTTAACAAAAGAAGTATAGACTCCCCTTCCACATATCCGAAACTTACGCTTGAGGTATTTGGAAGCCTTGGAGAATTCAAACCGTTTATTTTTATGTTGGGGATATTCTCGGAAATCTTTTTTTCAAGCATATCTCTCAAATTTTTAACATAAGTATTTTCTTTTTCCATATTTTTTAAAGCCAACTCCGCGGCTTTTCCAAGCCCGGCTATATAAGGCACATTTTCGGTTCCGGCTCTTCTCCCCCTTTCCTGATGCCCCCCTATTAAAAAAGGAGAAAACTTTACGCCTTTTCTGACATAAAGAACTCCTATGCCTTTGGGAGCATGTATTTTATGGCCGGATATGGAAAGCATATCTATATCGGTTTTGCTTAAATTTATAGGTATTTTCCCTACCGCCTGAACGGCGTCGGTATGGAAAAGAACCCCTCTCTTTTTGCATATCTCGGCCGCTTTTTCCACCGGATATATTACTCCGGTTTCGTTATTCGCCCACATAATCGAAACTACGGCGGTATCGCGAGTCAAAGCGTTTTCAAGATCTTTTAAATCTATCATTCCGTTTTCGTCCACTTTTAAATAGGTTACTCTAAAACCTTGAGTTTCTAAATGTTTACAAAGATTTAATACCGCCGGATGTTCGACCGCGGTGGTTATTATATGTCTCTTATCCGGGTTTGTTTTTAAAGCGGAGTATATTGCGGAGGAGTCGCTTTCGGTTCCGCAGCTTGTAAATATTATCTCCTCCGGCAAACACCCCAAAAGTTCGGAGATTTTTTGTCTGGACAAATCCAGATATTTTTGAACCTGGCCTCCGAAGTAATGCATACTCGAGGGGTTGGCATAAAGCTCGGTAAAAAATATTTCCATTTCTTTCTTTACTTCTTCGTCGACCTTTGTGGTGGCGTTATTGTCGAAATAAACTATTCTTTGCATAATCGTCTCCTTTCTATACCAGAACCACTTCTATCTCTCCGTTTATTTTATTTTTTAAATCTTTTTGAACCACATCTTTAAAGGTTAATCCGGCGCTGGGGCAGGTAGAACATGCCCCTAAAAACTTAACCTTTATTTTATTTCCTTCTATATCTACAAGCTCCAAAAATCCTCCGTCCGCTTTCAACTTCGGATTTATATCTTCGTTTAATATTCTCTCGACTATTTTAATTTTTTCAACTACGGTCATAGAATTAAAATCTATCTTTTCTTTTCCGGCCCAAAAATCTTTTATTATCTTTTCTATCTCGCCTTTACATCCCCCGCAACCTCCTCCGGCTTTGGTAAAATGAGTAACCTCATCCACCGTTTTTAGGTTATTCAACTCTATCGCTTTTAATATCGTTTTCTCGGTAACATTAAAACATTTGCACACCACCCTTTCCTGTTCGCCTATTATTCTCTTTACTCCTTTTTTAGTATAGTAATTTTCTATAGCGGCCTCCAGAGCCTCCATACCCATAACCGAACAGTGCATCTTTTGTTCTGGAAGACCTCCCAAATAATCGGCTATATCTTGATTTGTAATCTTGGAAGCCTCCTCTAAGGTCTTGCCTTTTATCATCTCGGTTAAAACGCTCGAAGAAGCTATTGCGCTTGCGCATCCGAAGGTTTTAAATTTTGCGTCTATTATTTTATGAGTTTTCTCATCTATTCTAAGAGTAAGCTTTAAAGCGTCCCCGCAAACTATGCTTCCAACCTCCCCAACCGCATCGGGGTTTTCTATCTCGCCCACATTTTTAGGATTTTTAAAGTATTCCATCATCTTTTCGGTATAGTTCCACATATATCCTCCGAATTATATTTTATAAAGTTAGCGATAAACTGTCAAATTGGTATTTATATGCTAAATTATTTTTTCACGCAATAGATTTTGTCGAATATCAGAAAAGTGGCAATGCTAAAAATAAGTATTATAATTATCCCGGACCATACGACTCTCTTAGCCCATCTTTTTAATCCGAAATCCATAGCTTTATCATAATCCATAATATTATAAACCCACCAGTTTGTCGTTTCGACATTGGATATTGAAACGAGATATTTTTTATCTTTTATGTTTATTACTCCTTTATAAGAGTAAATATTTTGAGACTTAAGACCGTCGATAAATTTCTTTATATCCGAATCTATGGTTATTTGATTGTTAACGACATAATCGTAATCGGAATCGAATATTACGTTATAAGAGCCGTCTATAAGATATATTTTCCCTATTATTTTTTTGGATAATTTGAATATTATTTCGTTAAGATACCCTAAATCGGCTACGACGACTACAAAACCTCCTGATATCTTTTCAACAACCACAAGTTCGGGAGGGGCGTCTTGGGGATAAGATATTACCCCTATGGGGACGTCTACCGTTTTAGCGCTTTCAAAAATATAATCGCCGGATATTTTTTTGTTTTCTTTAGGATATGAGGAATAAATCAAGTTTCCTTCTTTGGAATAGTAAGAAATTTTTTTTACTACCTGAGAGTTCGAAACCGATTTGATTTTACCTACTATATCCTTATCGGATTTTAAGTCTCTTATTTCCTTAAGCGCGTCGTATTTATCTATTAAAACCGAAGTTATTCGAGACGAGAGAGAGTTAATCCCGAGTTCCATAGCGGAAAGAACGTAATTTAAAGAAACCGACTCAACGGTATTCATAAAATGGCCGGCTAAAATCAAAAAAGGAGAGAGAAACATAACAAAAACCGCCGATACATACAAAACTTTTTTATTCATATCTCCCCCTTATTTTTTTTCAAGTAAAACCAAATTTTCCATATGCGGAGTATTGGGATAAAAATCAAATCCCGCGACAAAGTTTATTTTATATTTTT
>ERZ795045.3180-NODE-3180-length-14835-cov-6.575643_pt1 | contig 14835 bp, 10 predicted proteins | sample MGYA00375129_ERZ795045 | MGnify/ENA primary metagenome ERZ795045 (study PRJEB30174, sample SAMN05720166) | activated sludge metagenome | isolation source: anaerobic digester from wastewater treatment plant | place: Japan | collected 2015-05-15 ... | reverse complement strand
CCGAGTGGGCACGCCGGCCGATCCATATCCTCGACCTGATGAATCAGAGCGCCGCGCAGGGAACGGCGCTGAAGACGACCTACCGGTAGCGCCCGGCGCTTCCGGAAAACGCGCGGGGGGCCAGGCGATGCCTGGCCCCCCTTCGTCGCATCCGGACGCGGCCGGTTCTACTCCACGTTCAGGCCGGCCAGATAGTCGTCCAGCTCCTGGCGCAGTTTCTTCACGGCGTCACGCTTCGCGTCCAGCTCCTTCTGGAGGGCCTCGATTCGCGTTTCGATCTCCAGCAGCTTCTTTTCGAACCGCTCGTAGGCCTGGCTGTTCCGGGTCACGGCACCCATGTTCGACCGCGTCTCCGCCTGGTCGCGCCGCAGGTCGGCGATCTGCTTGGTCAGATCGGTCACTTCGCGTTCCGCCTGCGCGAGCGCCTGGCGCCGTCGAACCGCCTCGGCGAGCGCCTCGCGCGTCTTCCGCGGGATCTCGTCGCTGGAGGCGTACATCTGAAGCGTGCCCAAGTCCGCGGGGAGGAGATCCATCATCTCCATCTCGGTCTGCTCTTCGCGCACGTCAAACGCGCGCGTTGCACCCGCGGGCACGGTCACCTCGAAGCGATACAACTCGGGCGTCTTCTCAGTGGGCTCCTTCGGCTCGATGAGCGTGCGCTCCGGATTGAAGGGATGCTCGATGATCACCACCCGCTCCTCGTCCGCCTTGTTCTTGAGCGAGTAGGTCTGGGTGAAGTACCTCTTGTGGGTGATCGTCATCGTGCCGCGAACGATCCGGGCGCTGGCGATCTTCTTCGAGCTCTTCACCGACGAATCGACCGTCGTCTTCAGGTCCACGGCGTAGCTGAGGAGGCGGCGCTCCTTGGGCGTGATGTTGCCGAGGAGGGCGTCGCCGGCATAGGTGCCGCCGTCGAGGAGGGTGACCGGACCAGCCAGAAGGGTCAGATCGGTGTTGTTGGTGAGCCAGACGCCGCTGAGCGGGTGATTTGCGAGGGCGCGCTGGTTGTAGATGCTCACCTTTCGCGCCTGGACCTTCTGGTTGATGATCGGGAGCATCGCCGACTGCCGCCGGGGGATCGTCACCGGCTCCTTCATCTGGTAGACAAACAGTTCGCCGGCAGTCTCCCCGGTCGCGGCGGGCTGAAGGTCCGAGCGCATGGCACCGTTGGCCGCGCCCGCATCTGCCGCAATGGCGGTGGATGCCGGGGCAGGCGCCATCACGGCCGGGGGCTTGCCGCTGGCCTCCCGGCGTTGCATCGCCTTGCTGGATGCGGGAGCTTTCAGAGTCTCCATGCCCTCCGCGTACTCCTGTGGGCGCAGCGAGGCATAGCGCTCGCTCTGGACCACCGGCCGGGAGAGGTAGAGCGGCGTGTAGAGGTCCTGGATGAACGAGATGGGCCGGCCTGAAGCAAGGGTGAGCGTCACCCCCTCCCAGTCCAGATCGCTCGTGTTCTCTACGACGGCCCAACCTTGCAGAAGTGCCCCGCCCTTCGCCTCGTCGAGGACCAGGCGATAGCTGCTCTTCCAGACGGGGGCCTCGGCCACATAGCCGACGCGCACCAGGCGCTCTCCCTTGCCGGCAAAGCGGAGGGTCACCGGGCGCGTATCCACGTCGCGGTTCTCTGCGAGAAGCTGGAGGGCTTTCTGCAGCTCCGCGTTCAGGCGGGCATCCGCCAGGGAGACGCTTCGGATGGAATCGAGCGGGATTGCCTTCAGGCCCTCCTCGGTCACCAGTTCCAGGATCTGCTCCTCGACCAGCACGTTCCCGGGCAGAAGCTGCTTCTTCTGGGAACGCACTGCCAGAATCTTGCCGGACGCCAACTCCGGGGTGCGTACGCTTACCGTTGCCCCGCGAAGCTGGCGCAGGAGCTCCGGGAGGGTCGGCTGTCCGGTGAGGTCCACGCCGAAGCCCTTCAGCGCGCGCTCCAGCGGCTCGCGCGAGGCGTAGTTGACGCTGCTCACGCTGCCTCCGCCCAGATCCATCACCACCAGTGACTTCAGGAGGTCGTTGATCCCCTCCGTCTTGAAGCGCATCGTGACCTCCGCCGCATCGGTCACGCGCCCGTTGTGCTCGAAGTAGGCCACCCCAGAGCTGAAAACCGTCACTTTCGAGACGGGCAAAGTCGCCTCCGCCGCGCCTACCCCATCCGGCACCGCCCATGCGAGCAGCGCCAGGGCGAGAGCTAGCTGTTTCATAAAGATCCCGGGGATGCAAGGGGCGATGGGCCCCCTGCCCCTCCCGTCCTCCTCTCTCGTTTCGTTCCGCGATCTCACCGTCTCATGCAAGAGGGCTCCGTCGCGCAGGGCAACGTGCTTCCCAAACGCCGGCGCGAAGACTCCCAGGCATCGATCCGGTCGGGCCGCACTCCAGCGCTCCTGGAGATGACTCGCGAGAGCACGCCCTCTACTCTCTATGACGCTACATCGGCCCGGATCCTTCACTCGGGGTTCGCTCTGCCGGGCGCGGGCCTGTCCCAAGGAGCGGCAGGGGAGGTGCCCGCCGTCTCAATGGCGCGGGCGATCCGGTCGCGCCACCGGTACACCGCGGCGGGGTCGTCGGTGTAGCGGGTCATGCTCTCGGCCACTTCCGCGGGCACCTCGAGCAGAGCTTTGGCCGTCTCCAGCCACTTGGCCTGGCGCTCGTGCAGCTGGGGCGAGGCTTCCACCTTCGCGATCGTGGCTTCGAGAATCCGAACGTAGGCGTAATCTTCCAGGCCGTCACGGAAGTTCTCCAGACGGATCGTCGCGAGCGGCGTTCCGCCCGGACCAACGCACGTCCAGGAGCCGTCGCCGTGGTAGGTTGTCCAGCTCCGCGGGTCCCAATCGGTGAAGGGGCCCCCGGTGATCGGCTTCCGCGAGTTCCAGATGCTGATCTGGTAATAGAGGAAGCCGTCCGGGCGGTATTTCGCCGTCAGCGCGCCCATCAGGAGCCGGCCCTCAATCGCCGGGTACTCGATGAACATGTTGGCGTGGGGATGGTGCGGCCCGCAGCAGATGTACCACCACACCTCTTTGCCCCGGGCACGCGCGGCGGCCGCTCGCTCCGGATCAAAGCGCGACGTCAGCGGGCACCAGGCATCCACCGACTGGATCTCCGACTCCAGGCCGAAGCTGTGATCGTAGGTGGTGGTCATTACCATGACATCGGGGAACTCTTTCTTGAGCTCCGCAGCCGCACGCTCCACGCCAGGGAACTTCTCTTTCGGATGCTCGTCGCACCCGTAAATGTAGGCATACTCCAGGAGACCGAGCGCCTTCGCCTTCTCATAGCGCGCCCGGATCCGCTTGATCACGTCGGGCCAGCCATCCTCCGTATAGACGGGGAAATAGCCGAGGTTGAACCGCCCGAGCCGGCCCTGGCGATGCAGGCGCGCCAGGTCCTCGAAGTTGGGCTCCCATCCCGAGTACTCGTAGAGGCTATCGTAGGTGATGTAGTAGTCCGCCAGGAAGTCGGCCCATCGCGACCGATACCGGCGCCAGGCGTTGACCGGGTACTCTTCCATCTCCCGCCACTTCGCCTGCACCTCTTTTGTCTGATCGGTCGGGTGATCGTGGGGCGAGAAGGTGATCGCCAGCGGAAGCGGCGAGGCATCCGGCATGGTAAAGCCGTAGACCTGCACCGCTAGGTCGAAGGCGAACCGCGGCCGGCCCTCGACCAGGACCTCGAGCTTGCCGTGGTAGAGCCCGGGCGCCTGCGACTTCGGGGCACGGACGCGCACCCAGAACGCCTGCGCGTCTCCCTTCGCCACATCGGCATCCTTCATGAAGTCGAGGATCGGGTCCGGCCACCAGCCGATGTGCGGTGAGCCGTAGGGAGGCGTCGCCTTGGTCTCCACGTAGCCAACCGGCACCGCCTGGATGTTGCGTGCGGAGAAGCGCCTTCCCGGGCCGGCAAAGAGGTCACGCGCGCGCACCTGAACGCGCTTTAGGTCGCGCTCGCAGGGGAGAACCACCACCTGCAGGCTCTCCTTCTCGTTGCGCGCCAGCGCGATCTGCACGCGCTCCCGGATCTGCGGCGAGACGGCCCCCGCCCGAGGCAGCACCTTCTCCATCGAGCTCGCAAAGCCGACGACCACATCCTCGGCGGGCCCCACCTGCACCGCCGGTCGGATCCGCTCGAAGCGCACGCGCAGGGCAAGGAGCGACTCTAGCCTGGCGGTCTCCTCTCGCAGGCGCGCGAGCGCCTTTGGCGCCTCGAGCACCGCTTCATCGCCCTGGGCAAGCGCGGCCTCGACACGCGAGAGCTCCTTCCGGAGGCCGGCAATCTCCTTCGTCGCCCACTCCGCCAGGCGGGGTTTCCCGCGCGCCGCCTCTTCCAGGCGGCCCGCCGCCTCGCCGAGATCGGCGCGGGCTTTTTCCACGTTGGGCGCCTGGAGCGTGGCGAGCTCCTTCAGGTAACTCGCGGGAAGGGGCGGGATCTCCTCGCCCGGCTCCAAGAGGAGCAGCCGGTCGATGTGGATCACCATCTCCTCGGGCGGGTCCTCGGTGAAGAAGTGCATCACCTGGATATCGGATGCATCCACCTTTCGGTCGGCGAAACCCTTCCGCACCGGGATCACGGCCTGGATCCGCGTGTGAGGCGGGAGCATCTCGCGATGGCTCAGGCCGTGACGAGTTGGCTTCTCCGAGTCGGTGATGAAGAGCATCAGCCGGTGGGGCGTGTCTGTCACGTTGACCAGCTCCATCACCAGGCGGTCGTAGCGCGACCAGTCGGTGATCGGGGGCTTCCCTTCAAACGCCGGCCACTTGCGTGCGCCGCCGTGCTCCTCGGGCCGCCATTTCCCTGTCCAGAAGCGCATAGAGAATTGGCCCGAGGCGGCAAACGCCTGGGAGCGCTCCAGGCGCTTATCGGCGCCGAGCGTTGTCTTGCGCTCGTCATGCCACAGCGTCACCTCTTCGTCTGTCTCGAAGTCAAACAGCACCGTCGCCGCCGAGAGCGGCGCGCCCGCGCCGAGAAAGATGCAGAGCGCGATCGCCCATACGAGCCTCATCTCACGCCACTCCTTTCCACCCGATGAGATACGTCGCCCGCGGGGGCCGCGTTGCCCGCCGGGGCCGGGCCCTCGAACCGCTCGTTCGAGGGCGGGATCTCGCCGTCTTCCCTGCGGCTCATGGATTCCGCCAGCGATAGACGTGGACGCCATACGGCTCGAAGCTGTCCTCCAGGAGGCCTCCCTGAGGCGAGAGAGCGCGCTCCTCAAAGAGGCATTCCACCTTCTGGCCCAGGCCGGGCACGCGGAAGCGCGCTTTCACGTTTTCGGCGCTCGAGCTCGCCGTGAAGAGGTAGGTGAAGCCGCTGTGCCTGCGGACCATCGTGCTGATGGAGGGGTAGCCCAAGGCATCGCGTGCCGGCCCGGCCACCACTTCGCAGGCCACCTTCACTCCCGGATCGCGCTCCACCAGAACGTTCTGGAGCTGCGCCAGTTCGCCGGCCACCCGCTTCAAATTGGCCCAGACCCGGGGGTCATGGGTGGCGCCATGGTTCTTGCCGTGGCCGCCGTAGGTGTAGTAGGTCATCCCGGTTGCCCCGTGGATGAGCGACAGGTAGGTCATCGCGCGTACCTCGGCGTCGGTCGGATACCGCGGCCACCCCCAGCCCTCGAAGACCTGGACGATCGCCCAGATCGCCTTGCGGGTGGTGCCGGCGCGCTTCAGGTCGGCGGCAATCGTTTTCATATCGCGAATGATAAGCGGCACCTGATCGGGCCCATCCCCTCGGATGGGATAGAGCTCCGGGAGGAAGCCGTCGGTCGACTCCACGTAATCCGCGTAGCGAGAGTTCTCCGGCGAGCCGACCGGATCGGCCTGGACCGTGATATGGGCCGGGTCAATATCGCGCACCGCCTGATGAATGCGGCGCAGCTCCTCGGGTCCGATATGGCTGGCGGTGTCGTCGGCCAGATACCAGGCGAGGAGGGCGGGCTCGGCTTCATCGGCGACCACATCCAGCAGAACGCTGGCCGGATCGCGCGTGTTGGCGCCCCCGCGCGCCGAGATGAACAGCTTGAACCCGTGGCGGGTCGCCGCGTCCAGGAACTCGCGGAACTCCGGGGTGCGCGCCGAGTTGTAGGTATGCGCCATGTTGAATCCGGCCTCCTTCAGCTCCTGGAAGGCGCGGTCGAAGCTCTGCTGGTTGTGCTCGCGCTTCCAAACCGCGTAGATCCCGATAGGGAAGAACGGCTGGCCGTCGATGAGCGTCACGCCATCATCGCGCAGGGTGACGATCCCGCGCGTGCGCGGCTCGCGGATCAGAAGCCACATCTCGTCCGAGAGCGCGTTGCCGCACAGGTCGCTGGCATCCACCGTGATCTGGTGCAGGTTTGGAATCCATGGCGCCTGCGCGGGAGGCCCCTCGAATGAGAGATCCGCGAACGCCACCTCCTCCCCTGGACCGATGTTCGGATGGTCCCAGCCGATGCGGATGTAGGCGGCGCGCGCCTCCGGTGGCGCGACCACGCTCATCTGCGTCTCGTGCCACTGCGGGTCCGCATCGCCAAAATCGATTGGAACCCGCTCCCCGACGGGCCGGCCTTGGGCATCGAGGAAGAAGATCCCGCTTGAGTAGGATCCACTCCCCTCGCCCGCCTTGTCCAGCGGCATCGTGTGGCGCGACCAGAAGCGCACGTGATACGTCGCCCCGCCCTGAACCGCGACCACGGGCGAGGTGAGCGCGAACGCCGTATCGCCCGTGCGCCCGCGGAGGAGCAGCGAGGGCGCTCCGCCCGGCTCACGAGGCTCGCCCTCGCTGATCGAGAGGAGCCCCTGGTAGTTCGCCTTCGCCCATCCCCCGAATCCGGGCTGGATCCCCACGGGGGTAAAAGGCTGTTCCGGGGTGTAGCGGTAGGTGCCGTCCGGCTCGCGCGTGAGCCCGCGTGTCACCAGGCGCCCGTCCACGAAGACGCGCACCGAGCGCGGGTCGATGCCGCTCCCCTCGCCATCGTGGAGCACGAAGCGCACCGGGGCATCCGCCTGCGCGGTTCGCCCCGGGCTCCGGCGGACTAGCACCGGCGGGCGCCGGTCCGGGCCGCTCCAGGCGCGCTCTGTCACTTTCCGGGTGCCAGCGCCGAGCGTCACCGAGCGCACCACGGGCGTCGCCGCCGGATTGCTCGTAAGGAGGTGAACGCGGTACTGCGCCCAGGCGTGCGCGCGCGACGCGGCCGGCAGCGGCGCGCCGGCCGCTGGGAACGCGGTTTTCTCACTCCCATCCGGACCCATCCAGCCGGTCCACCGCCCGGGCGCGCCGGCGTCATCCGGGGCCGTGCGCACCCGAAGGAGTACGCGGGTGTCTCGTGGCGTCTCCGCCTGATACGAGAGGCGCGCGCCCGGAGGAATCCGCACCGGACACGAGATCAACTCGCCGCTCTCCACGTAGCGCGGCGGGTCGGTGAGAATGGAAAGCGAGAGGTCATCCAGGCAGACGTAGGAGCCGGTGGGAAGATTGGGCGAGTCGAAGCCGATGGAGAGGACCGCCTGGCGCGCGTTCTTGGGGATGGTGCCCTGCACCACGTGCTCGCGCCAGCGCTCCGCAGTCTCGCCGAAAGTAAACGAGTTTACGCCGGCCTCGTTGCCGGCGGCATCCAGCCATCGGATCCGAGACCAGTACAGCTCTTTATGCCCGTGGATACGGCGCAGGTCGCGGTTGTAGCAGGCCTGGAAGGAGAGCCGGAACGGGCGCCCGCCCGGCACGGCGTCAATCCGGCGCTCCAGGCCCCAGGCGGTATCGCCCTTCTCATCGGTCCCGGCGATCACCAGGCACGCCTTGCCCGAGTGGGGTTCCAGCTTCGGAGCGGGCTCGCCTGGCACCGCTGCCTCGGGCAAAGTGGGCGGGAGGACCCCAATCCGCAGCCGGTCCTCAAAATTCTCCAGCTTCCAGGCACCGGGGAACTCCTCGAAGCCGTCACGCAAGATGGGAGTCCACTGCCGGGCCAGGCGCAGCGTGGCGCCGTCCTCAATATCCCTCCCTGAAGCATACTCCACAGCCAACGCAGGGCTTGCGACCAACAGCAGAAGCGCGATCACCATCTGCTCTTTCCACATGGCCATCCTCCGTGCCGGCAAGGTTCAGAACCCGGGAAAGAGAGAGCGCCCGTCGCCTGAGCGAAGGGCCGCTTTCGCCATCCCGGGAGTTAGCCGGTAGTTCGGCACGCGCCCGGCCTCTCCCTGCGCGAGTGAAAGCGCGGGCAAGGCATCCGCATCCAGAAACGCGAAATAGCAGGGGGGCGCGGCAGGAGCCAGGGAACCGTTTCGCGCCTCCTGGTATCATGGGGAGATGAGGAGGGTCGATGAGTTTCGTTCCGGCGGTGGGCCCGGCAGATGAGGAGATCGCGGGTTGGTGGTACTGCTTCCAGCGGGCGCACCTGCTCGTGCGAGAGGATGGTTCAGGAGAGAGCGCCGTGCCACGCACGCCCGGCGTCTCAGCCCTGGGGTTGCGCCCGGATACAGTGCAACTCTTGGGGACACACGATGGCATCCCCTGCCTGGCAGCCGGTCTTGATGCCGCGCCGGCCGCCCTGCCCCCAGGATACCGCTTTGTCCACCTACGAGAGCTGTTCGGCGTGCTGCCCGACGAGCAGTTTGCTATCGCCACGCGCGCCGCGCACCTGGCGCAGTGGGACCTGGCGCACCGCTTCTGCGGCCGCTGTGGCAAGCCGCTGGCACTGAAATCCGACGAGCGCGCGAGGGTTTGCCTGGCCTGCGGGCAGCTCTACTACCCACAGATCTCACCCGCCGTGATCGTGGCGGTCTGCCGGGGCGACCAGATTCTGCTCGCGCGCAGCCCGCGCTTCCCTCCGGGCACCTACAGCGTCCTCGCCGGTTTCGTCGAGGCGGGCGAGACGGTAGAGGCGTGCGTCCATCGTGAGATCCGCGAAGAGGTGGGCATCGAAGTGGCCCACCTCCGCTACATCGGCAGCCAGCCGTGGCCCTATCCCAACTCACTCATGCTCGGGTTCATGGCCGAGTACGCCGGCGGCGAGATCCGGGTGGATGGCGTCGAGATCCTGGAGGCCGCCTGGTTCACTCCAGATGCTCTCCCGGGCCTCCCCGGTCCAGGCAGCTTCGCCCGCGTCCTGCTGGACCACTACCTGCGGCGAGTCGGCGCATCCCCCGAGGGCAGATCCGCGGCTCACGAGGGCCGGCGGCCTAGCTGTAGGTGAGGAGCGCCGTCGCCCGGCAGGGGCGGTCCACCCGGAAGCGGATCCAATGGGCGTTGTAGCCCTCCGGGAAGTGGTGCGTGACCACCTGACCCGCGGGCACCCGGATCTCCTGATAGGCGTGCCAGCCGTGGTGATCGGTATCCACCTCAATCTGGAATGTCACCTCGGTCGCGGCATCGTGCGAGAGATCCAGCTGCTTCCGATCATAGCCGGTCATCAGGTAGGGGTCGGAGGGCTCCTCCGGGCTGGCCGATGTCTGCAGCCATGGCCCGCCCTTCCCGGCGGGCTTGCCCAGCTGCCACAGGTCGTCGATATGCCCGAACCAGAGTGCCACCCGGCCATCCGGGGAGCGGAAGATGTGCCCGTCCGGCTTCGCGCCCGCGCGAACGCCGCTCAGAACCATCAGCCCGCGCCAGGTGCAGAAGTCGAGGATCCTCCGGTTGTGCGTGCAGACCGGCTTGATCAGTGGCAGGCCCTCGTCGCGAGGCATCTCGTAGAAGGTGCCGTGAGCGTTGACCAGATACCGCTCGGAGACGCACTCGCGAACGCAGCGCGGCCACCCCGTGGCAAACGGCTGGTCATACGCCGCGGCAGCCTTCGGCAGGCGATAGCGCGCGCCACCCAGGGTCATGATCACCGAGGCGGCATCCACGGTGAACTCCTGCTTGACCGAGGCGATCTGCTCCACTTCCTCGCTCCGGTCTTCGTCAGCCCGGCCAATTCTCAAATCCCCGTCCACTTCGTAGTAGCCGGCGGAAGTTGCCTGGCCAGAGGCGTCTACCTCCCACGCCAGCACTTGCAGGTTGCGGTTGTGCTTGGCCGGCCGGATCAGCGCGGCGCTGAACGGCTCCGGTGAATCCACGGAGGCCAGGCCGGCGAAGAGCGCCGGATCGTCGCGCGAAGTGTCGCGCGGGGAAGTGCAGTGGAAGTAGGCGGTCGCGGTGCAGTCGCGGTCGGTCTTCACGCGCGCCCAGGCAGCTTCAAAACCAGTGGGAAAGATGTAGTAGGCCGAGCCACGCGCCGGCACCGTGACGGTGTGGTGGACCTGCCAGCGGTCCTGGCCATCGGGGTCGCACTCCAGGGTGAAGCGGACCGGGGCATCCGCATCGTGGGAGAGGTGAACCACGCGCCGGTCGAAGCCGTGGATCAGGAACGGGTCGGAAGCCTCGCCCGCGCGAACGGCATCCTGGAGCCAGGGGCCGCCCCATCCGGATCGGGGCCCGAAGGCGCGAAGGTCGTCGCGCGTGCCAAACCAGAGGTTGGATTGCGACTGGCCGGCCATCGGGTTTTGCATGATCGAAGTGTCATCGCCCGCGAGGATGAGCCGGCCATTCCAGTCGCAGAAATCGGGGATGTAGCGCAGGTGGCTGGCAATCGGCGCGAGGCCGCCGGTGGCGCCAGCGCGAAAGCCGGGCGGGAAGTCCCAAAACATGCCGTGCATCGTCATCATCCACTTCCCGCCGCCCACCTCGCGAATGCGCGGCCACTCGGTGTACCAGCCATGGATTGGGTCGTAGCAGTGACTTGCCTTCGGGAGGCGGAAGGTGCTCCACTGCCCGCCATCCAGGAGCTTCAGAATCACCGAGCGCTTATCCCACCCGGAAGCCCAGAGGGGGCTCTCGTCATCGGGAGCGCCATAGATCCCGCCCGGTCCCGTCACCTCGCAGTACTGCTTCCGCTCGATGACGCGCCACCGCTCGCCATCCCACTCGGCGAGGATACCGGCATCCTCCGGCGTGGTCGTCTCGGGCTCGGCGAGGAAGTGGAACGGCCCGTCGATGGCCTGGCGCTCGCCGTTGTTGGCAATGACCACGCGCCCCTGCGCGGTGTAGCCTCCCTTGCCATGCCAGCCGGGCACCGGCTTCTCGAAAAGGAGCTTCACCGTCAAGGTATGCACGTCCACCTCGTAGATCGGCCCTTCCATGTCGAAGAAGTAGACCTTGTTCGCCGGGTCCTTGAGGTGGCGCATGACGGCGGTCATCCGGCCCACGAGCACGTGCGGATCGGCCGCGCGCACTCCTCCCCGGGCATCGATGAAGTAGGGCCCGATGATCAGCTGGTTCGACTCGCGGTGGATCATGCGGCAGGCGTGCGTGCCACCGACGCTTTCCGGGCGGATGGTGACGTTGAGATCCGGGTCGATCTCATAGAGCTTGTCCGGCCCGCCAGTGCGATGATGCGGCGGGTAGGTGATCATCCACAGCTTTCCCGCCCAGGGCACCACCGCACCGATCCCTACCTCGCCCTCGTGGCTGAAGACCGCCAGGTGGGGATAGATGCCGCTGATCTGGAGGCGCGCCTCCGGTGTCTCCTTCTCGTTCCCTGCCATGCTCATCTCCCCGAGCGTTTGCAGCCGTGCGCGGGGCACGCGGGGCCGGTGCTCACCCCCGCGCGAAAAGAAGAAGACGGGGCGCCAGCATCACCACGGCGCCCCAGTGATTCGCTCACAGCTTCAGAGTGCCGAGACCCATGCCGCGTAGATCGGCGAGTGTCTTCTTCTCCTCCGCCTCATACAGCTTCCAGATCACCTTCAGGCCTTCCAGGGAGCTCACCGGGTCGGTGAGGGGCTTCTTCCCGGTGCGGATGCACTCGATGAAGTGGGCCATCTCCACCTCGGTCGGCTTGGCGTGGGGGATCTCCAGGAGCACTTCCTCAGCCTGGGCTGCGTCGTGGTTGGCCGGATCGTGGATCACGCTCTTCGAGTGGGCGATCAGCCGGCCGTGGCTGATGTCCGCCTCGATCATCCCCTCGGTGCAGTGGGCGTGGAAGGAGTACTTCAGTCGGCTGCCGCGGGCGCCCCAGGTGCCCATGTGGTAACCCATCACGCCCCCCTCGAACTCGATGGTCACGTTGCTCGTGCCCTCGCGCTCCATCCAGGGCGTTCCGGTGTTCGTGCCGAAGTGGGTACCCCAAACCGGCTTGCCCAGCATCCAGAGGAGCAGATCGATGTAATGGCAGCCGTGGCTGAAGAGCTGACCACCGCCCAGCGTCTTCGCGCTGCTCGCCCAGTGGTCCTCCGGATAGCGAGTCAGCTGCTCGGTCCAGATCGAGAGCTGGAAGACGTCGCCGTAGGTCTTGGCGTCGATCAGCTCCTTCATCTTCACCACCAGCGGATGGAAGCGCATGCAGTAGGCCACCATCAGCACGCGATCCGCCCGCTTGGCGGCCTCGATCATCTCCAGGCACTCTTGCTCGGAGTTCGCCATCGGCTTCTCGACGAGGACGTGCTTGCCGGCCGCCAGGCACTCCAGCGTCACCGGATGGTGCAGGTGGTGTGGCAGCACCAGGAGGACGGCATCCACCTTGTCCAGGATCTCATGGTAGTCTTCCGCAACCGCCACCTCGCCGGGCAACAGATCCGCCACCGCTTGCGCGCGCTCGCGCACGACGTCCACGGTCGCCGTGATCTCCACCTGGTCGAGAATCATGTTGAATCGGCTGGCGTGGCTCCGCGCCATCCCACCACAACCTATGATACCTACCCGTGTCTTCGACATGAAACGTTTCCTCCAACTGCGCCGCGCCAGATAACGGCTTCAGCCCGCGCGGCACAGACCAGTCCCCCCCCTGATTCGGTATACATCCAGAAAACCCCTGTAACGGATCGTCACAACAAGCCCGTTTCCGGCACCCCGGGGCATCGGGCAGGCCGGTACTGGGCCTCTTCGCAGGCGCAGACGCGCGGTTGCCGAGCCACCGGTAGGATGGCGCTCCGGAGTGGCATTCGCAGCACACCCGATTGCCGATGCGCTAGCCGGACCGCGGAGAACGAGGGGTCACCTTAGCAGGAATGCCCGAGGGGCGCACGGAATAGCAGGCCAAACCATGATGGATACGCTGAGGAACATCGTGACACCGATTGGAGGTCAGCAATGCACAGGCGTAGCGGTTTTACCCTGATCGAGCTTTTGGTAGTGATCGCTATCATAGCCATCTTGGCGGCGATCCTCTTCCCGGTCTTCTCTCGCGCGCGGGAGAACGCGCGCAAATCCACCTGTCAATCCAACCTCAAGCAGATTGGCATGGCGATGATGCAGTATGTGCAAGACTATGACGAAACCCTGCCGCAGCACTACTTCAGATCGCCATCGGACGTCGTTGTCTCCAGCATCATCACACTCCTGCACCCCTACGTCAAGAACGTGGGCGTGTGGGACTGTCCCAGCGCCGACATGAAGTGCAAACGCTCGGGGAGCGATCCTATCGTGCTCGGCGACCGCAGCTACGGGTGGAACTACTACATCTTCCCTCTCTCCTCCCCCGCGAGGCTGGCAAGACTCACCTCACCCGCGGATACCGTCTGCGCCGCGGACTGCACCGGCGACTCCTGGGGCCCGGGCCGCCTCTACTACCCCAGCACCGGCGCTCGCACTGATCCAATCGATGGCTCGCAGAACAACTCCTGGTGGGACACGGATGCTCACGGGGGCGTCCGGCCTGGCTTCAACTTCGTCGTCCGGCACAACCAGATGGGGAACGTCCTCTTCATGGATGGGCATGTGAAGGCGATGAGTTACTGGGCACTCTATTCCAACGGCCAGGACACACTCTTCGATTGGGATTGACGCGCGCTATTCCCTTGGGCCAAGCACCACGGCCCACGATCCAACGCGCCACGGCTCGGGCGTCGCGCGCCGCAAGATGTAGCGCACGCCCGTAGACAGGTTGGGTGCGGGAAACCCGATGGGCAGTGTGGATCGTGCCTGGTCGGGCAGTGGGGCGAGTTCCACCGTCCCGACCACACTATCAGCCTGCGGGCCATGGACGATCTCGTGCCTGCGCACTGCCCTCAACGCGGTCAAGGAATACGCGGCGGCGGATAGCACCGGCTGCGTCTCAGCCATGCAGCGGGCCCCGCCGACCACCGCGTTGCCCCGCATCATGAAGCCCGGGGAGGTGTCGCTGCGAGTAGATGGCCAGAGCGCCTCTGCCGCGGTCACTGCGGCGCGTCTCCCCTTCGCCAGGCAAGTGTCTGACTGCCCTGGCCAGGGCCTTCCGACTGGCGTGAGAGGCATCCTCCTGGATGCCCCACCATTCGAGTGCATCACTTCGTTCTTGGAGGGTGTTCCGGATGTGGATTCTGGGTCTGCCGCGAAGAAGTACCCTTGGTTGCACGGCACTCTGGCACCGGTTCCTCGGCAAGAGGGGCGACTCGCTGAGAGCACGCCTGATCCCGCTGCTCACGCTTCTGATCTGTCTGGGCGGCGTCTGGCGATGGAGTCCGTTCCGCCTGGGCGTCGTCTGCGGTCACTCCATGCACCCTACCCTGCGGCACGGGAGCCTCTTCCTGATCGAGCGAGGCTACTATCAGAGCCACCCGATCCGAAGGGGCGACGTGATCGTCTTCCGGACGAAGAAGGACGCATGCGTCAAGCGGGTCTACGCCATCGGGGGGGATCTGATCTGCGTGCTCGTGGCTCCAGAAACGCCCACGGTTCTGATCGACCCGGAGCGCTATCCGGCCTTGGTCGATACCCTCAGCCGCAGGCAGCATGCGGCCGGCACTCCGCGCATCTTCCGTGTCCCCCCGCACACGGTGTTTGTCCTGGGCGATAACATCGGGGTCTCCCGCGATAGCAGGCACTTCGGGCTGGTCGCGGAGACACAGGTGATCGGGCGCGTCCTGGGCGTCGGCCACGGGCGCCCTGCGCCAAGGGGCGTGATCCTGCGCGGCACCG
>ERZ795045.3178-NODE-3178-length-14839-cov-7.689597_pt1 | contig 14839 bp, 22 predicted proteins | sample MGYA00375129_ERZ795045 | MGnify/ENA primary metagenome ERZ795045 (study PRJEB30174, sample SAMN05720166) | activated sludge metagenome | isolation source: anaerobic digester from wastewater treatment plant | place: Japan | collected 2015-05-15 ... | reverse complement strand
GGCGGTCGGAGGCGGAGAGGCAAGCAATAAATTCACCAATTCAGGGTACGGGGGCAGAATACACCATATTTTGCGCTAATATACTCAGATTGCGTTTACCTAAATCTGTTATTTTTGTCAACACTGTGCATGACAGTTTGATGTATTATGTTCTCAAAAAAGAACTTGCAGAGATTGTTCCGCTCATGGTAGATGTTTGTGAGAACGCTCCGGTAGAAAAATACTTTGGTATTTCTTTCGATCCGGTAGGACTAAAAGTAGATGTTGAAGCCGGCGAAAATTGGAGAGACTTAAAAGAATACGTATTATGAGTATAGATAAATATTTAGAAAAGGACAAAGAGTTAACGACTTATGTTCTCCGCTTAAATGGAAACAAATACACAATTTCGTTAAGCGATGAGTTGACGTTTTCGTTTGAGACTATCAATGAGGATTTAATTAAGCACGCGGCAAAGATGGCGTTTGTATCTGCGTGCTTTGAGGAAGCAACGTATATCTTGGAAAAAGCACGATTAGACCTAACTCAGTTAGAATCTTCGTTATATGTTGGTTATAAAGGAACAAATGGAGGATCAGGAAAACCATTAACAGAAACGATGCTGAAAGCTATGATAGATACGGACAGAGATGTCATTGTTAAGCGATCCGACATAATAACGTATGAGAGCTATCATAGGGAGTTAAAGAATATTGTCAAATGTTTTGAAACGCGGTTTTTTGCGATGCAATCGTTTGTCAGTACGATACGAAAAAGCAATACTTAACCATGCACTATAATTATTTTTTTTTCATCTATTAATTTGTTTTTGCTATGGATTTGGACAAAATGAAGGCTTTTGGCGCGTCTTTGGAAGAGCGTAAGAATTTGTCGGGGACTATCATTCGATTATCGAAGATGGAGCGGAAAATGTGTTTTAGACTGCTACCCTACGAGTATAATGGGCTGATTTGTTTTCCTGCAAGTCAGTATCATTTTAAGTTTCCGGACAAAGATAAATCCGGTGCATCTATCTTTAACCACAAATGTGTGGGTTATCCGGATTATGTTGAGCGTAGGAAAAAAGAGTATCAAAAGGAGGGAGACGATCAAGCATTGGCGTTGATGGCTAACGATAAAATGTTAGATCAGTCCACGGAGTACCTGTATCTAATCTTGTTGTTAGATCAGCAGGGTAAAATACGTTCAGATATGCCTTTTGAGGATTGTATTAAACTGCTTTCCGTCAATCCTACGGTATCCGGAAAACTTATAAACACGGTAGTAGATTATGCCGAACAAGGGTTAAATCTACTTGATCTTAAAATGGGTCGGGGGATTACGGTGACGAAAGATACTAAGGGGCAGTACCCTAAGTATGAGGTAATGGTACAGCCGTTGGCGTTGGCGTTACACCAACAAATATGGGAAGAAGATTTACCGGATATTCGGGAAGAAGTTAAAAGACAGTTGGTTTCTGAGCGGTATGTAAACGCCTTGGTGGATAAGTTAATAACCGGGGAGGATTATTCTGCCGACCTAAAAGATTTACCCTACAAGCCCGAAAGAGCAGTTAAGGAAAAAGTGGAAGAAACATCTCCGCCACCGCGTAAACGTTACGTAGAGGAAGAACAGCCCACTGCTCCGCCTGCCCGTACAACGAGAAGTAAAGCGGACACGACTTTAGATGACTTGAAAAAAGCCGTCGATGACGACGATGAGTATGATGTGTAGCAGAATAAATATAAATAAAAATAGCCCTAACTTAGGGCTATTTTTATTTATATAAATAACGTTAATAAATTTTGTAGGTAAGGTAAAATTACGTTACTTTGTAACGTTTAATAAATCTCAATTATGGAGTTGACAGAAGAGTTTGTATCGGCTATTGATGCGATGAATGACCCGGAAATACCTATTGTTTTTGTAACCGGAAACGCGGGTACGGGCAAAAGTACCCTTTTGAAATATTTTTATAAGGGTAAGCAGGATGAAGAAAAAAACATCGTATTGCTCTCCCCCACAGGAATAGCGGCGATAAACATAGGGGGGATGACATTACATTCGTTTTTCAAATTGCCTATCACCTTCCTTTCGGAAAGCATCTGTGCCGGTATCCGCATGGATGATAAACAACGTAAGTTATATGAAGCGTTGGAATATTTAATTATCGACGAAATTTCAATGGTCAGGGCGGATGTTCTGGACGCGGTTGATTACATACTCAGGTCAGCGCGTAATTCTTACAGACCGTTCGGCGGGGTAAAGATCATTCTGTTTGGAGACTTACATCAGATTGAGCCGATTGTCGATAAGGATATGCAGAAAGAATGCAAAAAACTGTATAAAACGCCTTTCTTTTTCTCCTCTAAAGTTATTGTTAATAATCCGGATATACGTAAAATTTCTCTAACGAGAATCTTTAGGCAATCAGATCAAGTGTTTATCAGCGCGTTGAATGACATCCGTTCCGGGGGTTATGCCGAGGATACTGCCGAATTATTAAACCGTCGACTTTTGAGTAAACTAAAAGACTACGACGTAAGTAATGCAATTCATTTATGTACGCGTAACGTTGATGTTGATACCTTAAATAAGGAGAAATTATCTAAGATAGACTCTCCTTTAGAGGAGTTTCACGGTTACATCGATGGCAAAATAGAACCAATTGTAGATTTGGTACTTCAGCTAAAATTGGGGGCGCAAGTAATGATTATGCGTAACAACTTGAATGATGGGTATGTGAATGGAACAATTGGTACGGTTGTCGATTTTGACGAGTTTGAGGACGAACAAACGGGGGATACGGTACGGGGGGTAAAGGTGCAAGTCGATGATGAAACTTTTTGTCTTAAACCACATACGTGGAAAAACACAATTTACAAGATTGTTGATGGACTAATCGTTGAAGAGACGATAGGAACGTTTACGCAAATACCTTTACGGTTGGCGTGGGCGATAACTATACATAAGAGTCAAGGCTTGTCTTTGGACAAGGTAATTGTGAATTTGGGGAGTAAGGGAGCGTTTGCTCACGGGCAACTTTATGTGGCTTTAAGCAGATGTAAGACATTAGAGGGATTAGCCCTCGCTTCAAGGGTCTATCCGTCGGATGTGATACTAAATGAGGATATATACACTTTTAACGAAAAAAATATATGCGTTTCGTAAGTTTTGCCGATGCCCATATTCATAATTACACGGCTTTTGATAAAGATGGAAGTCGGTTGAAAAACAGCCTACGAGCTATTCACGATGTTTTTAAGTACGCCCATGCCAACGGAATTGATACGATACTTTTTGCCGGGGACTTGTTTGAAAAGCATGGTCAGCTACCACATCAAGTTTGGTTATCTACCGTAGCGTTGTTTACACGTATGTTTAAGACATTTCCCGATATGTATTTCTTTGCTGTCTCGGGTAATCACGATTACGCGAGTGTTAAGCGGGTAAACAATCATGGAACATCTGCATTACGTTTATTGGATCACTTCTTCGATAATTTCTTTTTGTTGGATTGCGTGGAGGGATTAAATGTTCCTAAGTTTGAAACAGACGAGGGAAATATTTATGGTATTCCCTATTATCATTATGCTGAGGATTATTGGATGCACATGAACTTAATCAAAGATCAATTAAACAGTTCAGAAGTTAATATCGGATTAACTCATGCTACGATTTTCGGGTATCCTAATATTGCAGGAGTTATAGATGCGTCTGATCCCATGTTTAAGATGTTGGATTTTACGGTGTCCGGGGATATACACGATCAAACATTTGTAGAAGAAACTAATTTTTTAATGTGCGGGTCTTTATTACAACAGAAGGCGGATGATGCCGGCAGTACCAAGGGATTTTGGGACATTACCGTAACGAAGAAAGGACATGAAAAACTATTTATACCTACAAAAAGTCCTGAGTTTGTCCGGGCGCACGCGTGGGAAGATGTTGGGGATAACTATAAATTAGAGATTATAGATATGCCTGAGATTGTGGATAGTGCTATAAACGTTGAAGCATTTACATCCGGAAAATCAAACGCGGAAATGCTCAGGAGTTACGGGGAAGAGGTGGGATTAACTGAGGAACAAATAACTATTGGATTAAGTTTTTTATGAAAATAACTTCTATATATATTGAAGGGTTTGGCTCTTATGTAGGGGCTACGTACCTAAACTTAAACACCGAAGGTTTATATATTATTCGCGGGGTGAATGGTGCAGGTAAGACAACGGTGTTTTCTGCGCTATGTTGGGCGTTGTATGGTAAGACTTTGAAGGAAATTAGCGGGGACGAGATCGCCTCAAGGGTAGAGTTACGTCCGGCGTCTTGGAAGGGTACTGCCGTTCATGTTACTTTTAGCTTAGGTGAGGACGAATACAAGGTGTGCCGTCACATAGGATACAAAGATAAAGTTGGTGGGCTTACCGCGCATTCGACGTTAATGGTGTTCCGGAACGGGGAATTAGAAACCAACGTTCAACACAAGAGTAATATCCAAGAGTTTATAAATAACTTAGTTGGAATGGATTACAAGTTGTTTATAAATACGGTGTTGTTCGGACAACGGTTGAGCCGGTTTATTAATTGTTCTAATGATGAGAAGCGGAAATTACTTGAAAATCTGTTTGATTTGGATTTTATTGCGGATGCCAAAGTTAGAGCAGAAACACGTATGCAAGCCTTAAAGGTAGATTTATCCGGTTTGCAGGCGGGGGAAAATGAGTTGAAGAAGCAGATAGAGGCTAACGTAAGACAGATTGATAACTTACATAAATCCATAGGTGAAAAAGACGCTCTAAAAGAGCGGGCAAGGATTGAGCGTGAAGCGATGCTACTTGATTACCAAAAAGAATTGGCAGAGATAGAGAACGAACGGCAGGGATTAGCACAAATACAGGCTAAATATGAAACGGTATCTGTAAAGTTAAAAGCAACGGTAGCCGGTAAAGAATGTTTGGCGGAGACTATTGAGAAAGCGTGCATAGACTTAAAAAGACAGCAAGGCAAGGTAAATAAGATGCTTGCAGACCTCAATCAATGCAATCGGGACATAACCTCTAAGGAGCGTGAACGGGCTAAATTAGCTGAAATATCCGTCTGCCCTACGTGTAAGCAAGAGTTACCGAAAGATGAGGAACATATTAAGTTAATGTCTAATGCACTGCTTATAGACATTGACAAATTAAAAGAATATCACGTCGAGTTGACCGCAGAATATTCACAGGAGTCTAAAGTTCTTGATGTTATGGAGGCAAGTGAAGCAGAGATGCGTAGGGATATGGAGATATACGTAAAAGAGTATAACACGCATAATCAAACGTTGGCATCGTATAGAACGTCTTTGGCAAATGCTCCTAAATTAGATCAACAAGAAGCCAAGATACAGACTAAAATAAAAGACGCGGAAACTTACTTAGCCGAGTTAGATCAGATGTTTACCGTAGATAGGGAATTAGCGGAAATGACAGAGTTACGGGAAACAAACCGGTTAGCTGAGGTTTCGATTGAAGGGTTGAGGGAGCAGATAGCGACCTTAAAAGAAGAGTTAACGGCAGTGTCGTGGTGGTCAGCTACCGGATTTGGTGCGGCAGGTATAAAAACGTACATCTTTAACACACGATTACATCAGTTAAACAGTTTAATTACTCAATACGCGTCCCGGTTGGGAGTATCCGTTGTTTTTGGTGTGGATTTGGAAAAAGCCTCTAAACCTTTTTACACTAACATATATAAGAACGATAACATTTACTCTTACGAAAGCCTGTCCGGCGGAGAACAACAAAGGGTAGATATTTGCATTGCATTTGCCTTGCACGATCTTATCACGTCTTCCATTAGAGTAAATTTGCTTATATTAGACGAATTATTTGAGGGTATTGATGATTTGGGAGGTACAGACGAAATTTTCGATCTAATTCGGTACAAGTCCGTAGGTCGGGCAGTTTTCGTGATAACACATCTAAAGAATTTAGATTGTCAATACTCTAAAGAAATTTGGGTCAGGAGTGAGGGGGGTGTATCGAAACTTGAAGGAGAGATACTAAATAACACACTTCCACCCACAATTCAAAAGAAGCAGAGTTATGCAAAAATCTAATCGGATCGGGCGTAATAGGGGAAAAGTGGCGGAACGATACGTGTGTGCATGGTTAGAAACATGGACGGGGTTTCGATTCAATCGAACCCCGTCTTCCGGCGCATTACGTTGGCATAAAGATAACAGGGTGGCGGGAGATGTAGTGACAAAACAGGAGCAACACTTTCCGTTTACCGTAGAGGTAAAAATGCGCAATGATTTATCGCTAAATGTAAATAGCGCGGGGGAGATAAGAGAAAAATCTACTTTGGCGAGTTTTTGGAAGCAGTGTGTTAAAGACGCGGAGCGTACCGGAAAATATCCGATGGTATTTTGCCGGCAATTACGAATGCCTGCAAGTAAGTTTATCGTTTTACTTTCTTTAGAGAGTGTTGACATTATGCACGAATATTATGTGAGTACATTTCCCCAATATCTCGGTGTCCATTCTTTGGGGTTTTGCGCGTGGAATAGTGATTATTTACTATCTTTGCCTTTCACTTCATTTAGAGAAGCATATGAATACTATACCAAAGCCTTCGATAGATCAACTTATAGCAACGGTTAAGAAGTTTAATCACGTCCTTTTTGAGGGGTCAGGGAAGTCCGGAAATTACCGGGATTACGACTTGAACATTATTGGCATCCGTTCGGACAATATAAAATCTAATCTGTTTGATGATACGTATTGCATTCTGTACCGGTTGGATAAGAAATGGCAGGTACATTATTTACAATGTACAACCGATCCCGGAGCATGGGAATTAATGCGTCCGTCTTTTCCTGAGGCACAAAAAAACGGTACGGGTATTTTGAAGCATGATGAACAGTATCGGGGGGCATACAAGTTAGGTTTTCACGGTGGGGGTGCATGGAGGCACGTTGCCTTACAGCAAGTCGGTATCGTTAAAGCGTATCGGGACAATAACCGGGACGATATATTAGACATGAATCCTAAAACAATAACGTCCGGGTATTTCGGAGCTAACCATCATGCGGCTAATTTATATCGCCAAGTATTGACGGTGGATAATTGGTCTGCTATGTGTCAAGTCATTGTTAATCCGGAAGAGCATAGATTGGCGGCAGAACTATGGACGCGTTCCGCTAAAATTTGGGGAGACATATTCAGTTATTCGTTATATCACATCAATAGTTTGGCGACGTAATGGAATGGCTAAAGTGTATAGGTCAGGGGATATTAGCCTTGGTATTGATTGGCGGGGGTATTTATGTATTTACAGCTAATCCCGAAACAACCCAAATAGATGCTCAGGACAGGGTTTCTATTAAATTAGACAGTATTAACAAATTATTGCAGGATAGATTAGATGATATAGATAGCAGAATCCGTCGAGACAGCCTTGCATACGCTTATCGAGATTCGGTATTAAGAACATCATTAAAGAACCTTGAAACTAAACGTATTATATTAACCACAAACATAAATAAAATACTATCAAAGTATGAAACAATTTCTAAAACAGACAGCGGAGTTACTGATACTCTTTTTGATGCTATTCGGCAACGTGTACGCACAAACGACCCTACTGTTAAACAATCCGGAGCGGGGAGATAGTTCTAAAAAATGGTTGATCCTGTATGCCGGCGAGACCGTTAAGTCTCCCTATGAGCGGGGGGTCTTGATCGAATGGGGACTCTTACAGCACAGTTTTATAGATCGTGTGTATCAGTTACGCAAGGAAAACGATTCTTTGAAACTTGATTTGAAACGTGTTGCTGAGTATTACCGAGGGTTTGAGACCGTCCAAAAATCGGCGGATTCCTTGCATATGCTACGGATTAAAGAGTGTGAGCGTAACCGGATGCAATCTGCGATATATGCTAAGGAAGTTATATTAAGGTCTAAAATAAGTTTAGACTCTATGCAAGTCCTTTCTGAACAAACTATAAATAAATTCAAATATCTGTACGAAGATGAAAAAAGGAACAACGAAAGGCGGGAAAAAGGGCGGTTGCTAAAAACCATCATGTTCACGTCAGCAGGAATCGCCCTTGGATTTGTCGGGGGCGTGTTTTTAATGAAGCCTTAATTTGTTTGTTACGTTTATTATGCGTTACTTTGTAACGTATTTCTAATTTATTACTTATGAAGTATTTACTAATTATTCTTGTGGTGTTGGGGGGCTATTCGGGGATTCAAAGCGTGTCAAAAACACGTGAAGAAAAACCAAAACCTTTAATGTGGTCTAAGATTGATGACACGGTGTACGTAAGGGTCAGCCCGTTATTAAGCCGGCTTAATGAAAGCCCAAACTTTCAATTTCATTGCTGGCGTGAACTCTACACATACTTACAGGAAGAGCGCATACCGTATCCTGAAGTATGGACGCAAGTTGCAATATTAGAGTCGGGTTGGAACTTAGAGTCCGGATTAAGCCGAGAAGGAAATAATATTTTTGGCTTTGTACGAATGACGGACACCCTTTCAGCTAACGTTGGGTATTATGCCGGAACTGCTTACGGGCAATACAAATCGCACACCGATGCAATTAAAGACTTGAAACTTCGTCTCAAATATTTACCCATGAGCGCGGAAGAAAATCCTTATGTGTATTTGCAACGTACCGGGTACAATACGAATCCCGTTTATTTTTACACTTTACAACAAATTAAATTTTGGGAAGGGAACAAACAATGTCAGTAACAATTTACGGTGTTAAAGACTGCCATAAATACGACGGTTTTATTGTGGCGGGTAATGATGTGATGTGTTGGTATGATGAAGAGGGGACAGAGGATAACAGTTCTGTGGATATTTACACCTTTTCTATAGAAGACCCTGCCGTTATTGCTGTGTTAGGAAAAAAATTAACTGCAAGTAATGTTTATGAGCGGTGTGTGATGCGTCCGGGTGTTTATAAAGAACTTTGTCCTACGCCGAGGTTGGCAACGGTTAAAGATGTTGGGGAACTTGTTAAATCTTTTGAGGGGGCAGTATTCATTGAACCTCAATTGAACGCACGCCCTCAAATAACAATCACAAAACAGCATGAGGCGCGTGTCCCCTTAGTCGCGGGAACTAAAATCACTGTCAACACGCCGGTCATGGCATCGTATTCTAACCGTGTGGTTGAAGGATTGGGCAGATTACCAATTCGTTATATACAGCCGGGTGAGATACTTACGGTTTTGCAGGAAGTATCTACTACTGTCCTCCAAGAAGGTGAGCGATATAAAAAAGAATGGTCGGAGACGGCGATCAGAGTCAAAGTCGATGATTGGACTTATGGAGCAGTAATCAATCCAAACAATTACACGTTAGTATGACGTTTCATATAAAAGCAATAACAGCGAGCGACTTTGAGGTTTTTTGTGTGGGGCATGGAGAAGATATAAATTCCTATAACGAGATAGGCGACAAACTTCCACAAGATTATGCTGAGATGTTAGGCATCTTTGCAGAAGCAAAATTAGTAGGGTTTGTATCCGTTGTCCACACAACACACACTTCGGTTCAAATTGGCTTTATTTATTTATGTGTTGGGTATCGAAGAAAGGGTTATGGGAAACAATTGATTAAATTTGTTATGGATAAGTACGAACGCACTGCCACGGCAATAACGGTTAATTGTCCTACTTTATTGCGTCCTTTCTTTGAGGCGTGCGGATTCTTCAAACGGTCGTCGTATTGCTATATGACTAAATACAATGACGAGTTTATATCAGAAGTTTTTTGAGTTTAACATATAATCATACTGTTTGATTCGGGCTTAAATTTAAGCCCGAATTTTTTATAAGTTAAATATCTGTTAAATTTTACTTTAGGTATTGCGTAGAATAATAAAGGGGCGTAACTTTGTAACGTAGTTTTAACTTAACAAAAACAGAAACAATGGCAACAACAACACACACAGAATTAAATAAGACAGGCAAATACACTTTGTCCGAATTACTCACATGGGCTATTGAAAATAAATATGCGTCGCCGTATGCAGGCAGTAACTTCAGATTTATCTCTCAGTACGGAGAGTACAAAGAGTTTGAGACTATATCTGAGGCTTTAACATACGCACGAGGAAAAAGTTTGTACACGATCTTTGATTCCAATGGAGTTGGTACAACCCATGACGGGGAGACAGTGTTGACCTTAGCGTGTACCGGAAGACAGACTTATTATCTTAGACAAAATAAGAAGGGTTTGTTTAAAATAAACTAAATTATGATATTTTTTTTTCTGACTTTATGCAGAAATACCATTAACATGGATGAAAGAACGAAGTTACTCCGTGTAAGGATTGGTTATTGTGTTTTTCCTGAAATAAGAATCCCCTTAATATCGGGGGATTCTTATACGGAAGAGTATCGGATAGATTTTGGAGGGTTTTACGTAACCGAAACGCAGAAAATCTATTTTGAGGCTATTAATAAAATTATTATAGCTACGACAATTACTAAACACTATCCTGATCGTCAAGAAATACTTTATAATCACAAGAGACATTGTCAAAGCAGTGCGTTAATACAGTTTCAAGACCATTTGCGGGGAGGCTTGATTAAGCCTTAATCCGCTCGAATCTTATTAAGGTAAAAATCGGAGACTTTATCCATACTCGGTATGATGTGCTGAGTAATAAGCGGTAAAATAGCTTTGGCGAGATGTTCCATGGGTATATGATATATACCCGAATTAATATCTATCTTACATAACATTTTTCCGTTAGGGTCAGGGAAAAACTCAATGACCATCCCGTAAATGTGTTCCGGATGAGTTTGAAGTAACTGCTCGTATCGTATGGTTAAATTATTGGGCGAGGGATTCATTCTCTATCTTATCTTTAAGATCATCAAGCATTCTTTGCAATACCGGAAGCATAATTTTAGCTTCAGCGGTACTTACTAAGTTAACCCCCGTTGTCTCTTTCATGGATTTAGAGGCTTCATCCCAATGCAGTACGCACGTGATAACATTGTGCTTTCTTTGTTTTGCTTCTGCAAAAAATGTCCGAATATATCTTGGTGGTAACTGTGTCGGAGTTTGCATAATTGTTTTGATAGTGATTAAATATTATAGATGCAAAAATAGTGAGAAACAATGTTTGTGATGCAAGAAAGTTGTATTATTTTTACGTTTTAATATTAAAGATATGCTTACTATTGAAAAGTCTTATCATTTTTATGCGGCACACCGGAACGAGATGCTTGATGACAAGTGTAAAAACTTGCACGGGCATAAATACGATGTAATGTGTAAATTCTCTTTTACGGAGATAGGGGAGGATGGCGTAACCATGTTGTTTTCGGATATAGACAGACGCTTAGAGCCTTTATTCAAATCCGAGTTAGATCACAGCACGTTAATGTCCTTTGCAGACCCATTAAAGGAGGCGTTATTAAGTCATGGACAAAAAGTAATCGAATTACCGCACGGAACAAGTGTTGAATTGCTATGCGGTTATTTGTTTGACCGGGTGATTGACTTAATCCCGTCTTTAATAAGTATCTCGATAAAGGAGACGCAGAGTAGTTTAGTTACGATGAGTAAAGAGTATTATCAAAGATATTACATTCCTAAATTTTATGGAAAACGTTAAATTAAGAATTACCGAGATTTCTTACTCCTTACAGGGGGAGGGTGCGCGTTCCGGTAATCCGTCTATATTTATCCGGTTGTCCGGGTGTTCCGCGAAATACGCGTGTCTTGCTTCCGGGGTCATGTGCGATACTGAGTTTGAGTCGGGTAAAGAAATGACTTTGGCGGAGATACTAACCGAGTTGCAGAAATACCCGTGTGGTGCTATTATTTGGACGGGGGGCGAGCCTTTGGATCAGTTAACTTCGGACATATTAAGTTTTTTCACAGGGTATTTTCACTGCCTTGAAACTTCCGGATTAAAACGACCCTGTGAGGGATTTGACTATATTTGCGTATCTCCAAAGGTTGCGGAACACGTGATCAAAAAGAATTTTTTGGATATAAAGATAGACGAATTGCGCTACGTTAGAGACTTAACCCAAAGTGTTCCCGAACCCTTGGTGGAGGCAACACGTTATTATTTATCGCCTCACGCATCGGGTCAGACCTTAGAAAGAGAGGTTGTAGATCATGTCATCTCCTTATGCAAGGAAAATCCTAAGTGGTCGTTATCCATACAACTTCATAAACTTTTATTTATAAGATGAACGAAAGTATAGAGTATTATCAAGCCCTTCTATCTACGTTGGGCATCGACACCAATACTGAGCATACTAAAGATACACCAAAAAGACACGTAACATTTTTGACGCGTTTTTTGACTAAGCCGGACATAAATTTTACGTCTTTTACCCAAGATGAGGAGATAAGTCCATACAAAGATTTGGTGGTGCAAAGACGCATTCCAATGTATAGTCTTTGTGAGCATCATATTTTGCCCTTTTTTGGGAATGTCGATGTGGGATATTACCCTAACGGACGAATTTTGGGCTTGTCCAAATTAGCGCGTTTAGTGGACTATGAGATGCGTTGTTTGGGTACGCAAGAAAGATTAACTATGAGTATTGCCAACAGACTGCAAGAGATAACAAAATCAGAACGGGGGGTTATTTGTAGGATTTCGGCGCGTCATATGTGCATGGAGATGAGAGGAGTTGAAACGCCGGGAATTACAACCGTTACGCTGGCAGGAACAGGGGTGTTTAATTCAGATAGTATAGATTATCGAGACGCGCGTAAAGAGTTTTTAGATTTATTATGAAAATATACTTTGCAGGAGCGGATAGTGATATGTTTATTAACCCCTTACTTGCCGTGGGCGTTAAATACGCACTGACAAGCTATGAAAAATGGAGAGTCTCGGATAGCGTAAGATTTAATTCTATGCCTTACAATAAGTTTACATCTGTAATTGTTGACTCAGGTCTATTTACCTATCTTTGGGGAAAGAAATCTCATATTAATTATGATAAAAATTTTTATCATAACTATCTTGATAATTACTCTAAGTTTATAGAAACATCAAGGTTTGAAAATATGAGATATGTTGAATTAGACGTTCAAGAAAAATTAGGGGTAGATTTTGCATGGGAGTTGCGTGAAAAACTGGTTGATAGATTTGGTAAAGATAAGATAATTAATGTGGCACACGTGATTGACGGAGACCCCACAGACTTAATAGCATATGCAGATTACTTGGCGGTATCAGTTACACCTACTATTAAAAAATACGGTATAGCATATTACTATCAATATATTGAGTTTGTGTACAAACAAGCATTTACGCATAACACAAAAATACACTTATTAGGGGTGACACGTCCGGGAGACAGTCGATTATGTTATGGAGCTACTTCTTGCGACAGTACCTCATGGTTTACTAAAATATCTTTTGGGAGTTATAGTTCGAGTAATTACTTTTATGGTAAAAATAATTATTTAGATATACGCTCGCTGGATAATTTGCGTAGTTTATTGGAGGAGATAGAAACGTTAAAGAACGTATCTTTAGGAAGGAATGATAGTGAGCGTTATAGATACTACGCCGCATACACGGCATTTTTACATTATCAAAGAATTGATCCTAACACAGTTACTTAATATATTATGAAAACTTTATTGTTATGTTCCGGAGGGGCTGATTCATCAACCTTATTATATAAGTTATATAACGAGGGTGCGGATAAGATTCATTGTGTCTTTGTACATTTAGTACGTATTATCGAGATGCACGTAAAGAGTTTTTAGACTTAATATAATACGTATGAAGATATATTTCGCAGGCGTTGACGCTATATATGAGATAGATGCTGTATCAGACGTAGGTGTTAAATACGCCTTAACAAGTTATGAAAAATGGAGACGAACAGACTTGTTAAAGTTTAACAATACAAATTATGGTAAGTTTACGTCTGTAATCGTAGATTCAGGTCTATTTTCTTATCTTTGGGGGAATAAGTCGCATATTGCCTACGATAAAGATTTTTACTATAATTATCTCGATAATTACTCTAAGTTCATAGAAGGTTCAAGATTTGAAAATATGCGATTTGTTGAATTGGATGTTCAAGAAAAATTAGGAGTAGATTTTGCTTGGGAATTACGGGAGAAGTTGGTCGGGAGATTTGGTAAAAGTAAGATAATCAATGTATGCCATGAGATTGACGGAGACCCGACATCTTTGATTGAGTATGCTGATTATTTAGCGGTAGGAATCAATCAGAGGCTTAAAAAATACGGCAGGGAGTATATATACAAATATATAGATTTTATATATAAAAAGGCACTTACAAGTAATACAAAAGTACATTTATTAGGAGTTACGCGTCCTGCTGATTTATATATGTGTTGGGGGGCAACGTCATGTGATAGTACCTCATGGCTTGCTAAATGGATTTACGGAAATTATAAGACACATAACTTTTTTTCAGGTAAAGGGTCTTATTTAGATGTTAAATCTACGTATGAATTGAAATCGTTATTAAAAAATATAGAATTAAGTAAAAACATTATTTTTAGAGATAGCATTGCGTATAGGATGACGTATTATGCCGCGTACACTGCATATTTATATTACCAAAGCATTGATCCTAACTCAGTTACTTAATATATTATGAAAACTTTATTGTTATGTTCCGGAGGGGCTGATTCATCAACCTTATTATATAAGTTATATAACGAGGGTGCGGATAAGATTCATTGTGTCTTTGTACATTATGGATCAAGGCATAATGAACGGGAATATCGGGCGTTCCTTTCCGTGATTAGCTATATCAATGATACCGACAGAATAAGCACGCAAAAAATACACGTAGATTTTAATGCGTTGGGCATTACATCAGCAT
>ERZ795045.3174-NODE-3174-length-14847-cov-5.345389_pt1 | contig 14847 bp, 10 predicted proteins | sample MGYA00375129_ERZ795045 | MGnify/ENA primary metagenome ERZ795045 (study PRJEB30174, sample SAMN05720166) | activated sludge metagenome | isolation source: anaerobic digester from wastewater treatment plant | place: Japan | collected 2015-05-15 ... | reverse complement strand
ACCCCGGCCGTGACCGGGAGCAAGAACGGACCGCAGACGATCACGATGCGGCTCGAAGGTTTTGACCTGACAAGTCTGGGTTCCCCGGCCAACAGCACCGCGTCGATCCGGATCAACGGCACGGAGGTGGCGACGGCGACGATCACGCCCGTCATCAACACCACCCCCATCCCGTCTCGCAAGGGTGTCGCCGAGATCTCCTTCACCTTGACCAAGCAGCAGTTGCTGCCCTGGACCAAGGGCAACGGGCACCGTGACGTCGACGTCATGATCAGTGTCGTGGCCGACCCGACCGGGACGGTGGCCTATGTGCCGATGAAGGTCAGCAAGGGCTGACACCCTGAGCGCATGACCCACGATCGCCCCGGCGAGATCATCCCCGATGGTCACGCCGGGGCGATCGTCATGCTCGACGGCCAACCCCAGTCCCACGTCAACGTGACCGACCCGACGGACCTCGGATTCGAGTACGTCGAACTCATGGCGACCGCTCTCGACACGTATGCCGTGGGGCTGGCTCCGCCTCGCACGGTGACGCATGTCGGGGGTGCCGGGCTGACCCTGCCGCGGTGGGTCCAGCACAGGTGGCCCGGGACTCCGCAGGTCGTGCTGGAACCGGATGCCGCGCTGACCGAGCTCGTGCGGCGGGAGTTGCCGCTGCCGCGAGGCCACCGGATCCGGGTGCGGGCGGTCGACGGGCGACGCGGGCTGGCGGCCCTGGCCCCTGCGTCTGCGGAGGTGATCGTCGTGGATGCCTATGCCCAGGGGTGCGTGCCCGCTGAGCTGGTCGGCATCGAATGGTGGCGTGACGTGGAGCGCGTGCTGGCCCCGAGCGGAATGCTCCTGGCCAATCTGGCTGACGAGCCGGACCGTCGGTGGACCGGCCGGGTCGTCGGTGGCGTTGTCGAGGCGGGATTGACCGAGGTGGACCTGCTCGGCACCCATGACGTGCTCAAAGGGCGACGCTTCGGCAACCTCGTGCTCGTGGCCCGACGCCACGGGGTGGTCGCCGGGCCGGAACTGGCGCGGGCCGTCGCCCGGGGCACCCTCCGGGCGGGGACCCGCCGACCCGGCCCCGCGGCATACGGGAAGGGGTTCAGTGACGCGGACGCCGAACCCTCACCCCCGCCGCCCGACCTCGGCCGCTGGCGCCTCCGCTAACCCTTGTGTCCGGCAAGAGGACGGCATACCAACCACCTTGCCGGACACAAGGGGAGGGGTCGGAGTGAGGCTCAGGCGACCCACACGCGGGCGTTGCGGAACATCCGCAACCACGGGCTCGCCTCGTCGATCGGCCCATCGGTCCACGACAGTTGCACATTGCGCTGCACCCGCTCGGGGTGCGGCATCATCGCCGTGAACCGGCCGTCCGGCGTGGTCACCGCGGTCAGTCCGTCCGGCGAGCCATTGGGGTTCACCGGGTATGCCGCGGCCGGCCTCCCAGCTCCGTCGACGTAGCGCGCGGCCCGGAGCACGGCGACTTCGTCCCCCCGGGCCGAGAAGTTCGCGAACCCCTCGCCGTGCGCGACCGCGATCGGGAGGCGTGACCCGGCCATTCCGGCGAGAAGGATCGAGGGCGACTCGAGGATCTCGACCTGGGACAGGCGCGCTTCGTACTGCTCGGACCGGTTGCGGGTGAACCGCGGCCACGCCTGCGCCCCGGGGATGTGGTCGGCCAGCGCCGCGAACATCTGGCACCCGTTGCAGATCCCCAACCCGAAGGTGTCCTCGCGGTGGAAGAACGCGTGGAAGGACTCGGTGAGCCGCTCGTTGAAGAGCACCGAGCGCGCCCACCCCTCACCCGCGCCGAGCGTGTCGCCATAGGAGAAGCCGCCGCAAGCGACCAGTCCCACCGCGTCGGCGAGGTCGAACCGACCCGACTGGAGATCGGTCATGTGGACGTCCCACGCTTCGAAACCGGCCCGGTCGAAGGCGAAGGCGGTCTCGACATGAGAGTTGACGCCCTGCTCGCGCAGGATCGCGACCTTGGGCCGCGCGCCGAGGTTGAGGTAGGGAGCCGCGACATCGTCACGCGGATCGAAGGCGAGGTCGACGACGAGCGCATCGTCACCGCGACCGACGGCGGCGTGCTCCTCGTCCGCGCAGGCCGGGTTGTCCCGCAGCCGGCTGATCCGCCACGACACCTCGTCCCAGGCCTGGGCCAGGTCGTGCACCGACTCGTCCAGCGCGTCCGACTCCCCGATGCGCACGCGGACCCGCCGCTCGGCCGTGGCGACACCGACCCGTGAAGAGAGGTCGCCCAGCCCGTGGACGGCGAGCAGGTCGAGCGCCTCCTCGGCCCGCTCGAGCGGCACCCCGAGCACGACACCCAACTCCTCGGCGAAGAGCGCCTCGCGCGAGCCCACCGTCACGTCGACCCCCACCCCACCCGCAAAGGCCATCTCGCACACGGTCGCCCACAGGCCACCGTCGGAGCGGTCATGGTATGCCGCGGCAATTCCCCTCTCCCGCAACGCACCCATCGCGTCGGCGAGGGCGACCAACCGGATCGGATCGTCGAGGTCGGGCACCTGCGCGCCGAAGGATCCGTTGACCTGGGCCGCGATAGAGCCGCCGACCCGGTCTCGCCCCATCCCGAGGTCGACGAGGATCAGGGCCGACCTCCCAGCGAGTTCGGGGGTCAGCGTCCCGCGCACGTCGGGCAGCGACGCGAAGGCGGTCACGACGAGCGACACCGGCGACACCACCTTGCGGGCCTCGCCGTCCGGCGCTGTCCACGTCGTCCGCATCGAGAGCGAGTCCTTGCCGACCGGCACGGAGATGCCGAGCGCGGGGCACAGTTCCATGCCCACGGCGTGGACCGTCTCATAGAGCGCGGCGTCCTCACCCTCCTCGCCACAAGCGGCCATCCAGTTGCAGGACAACTTGATTCCCCTCAGGGCGGAGATCGGCGCGGCGAGGAGGTTGGTCAGCGCCTCCCCCACGGCCATCCGTCCCGAGGCGGGCGCGTCGATCGCGGCGAGGGGCATCCGCTCCCCCGTCGCCATCGCCTCGCCGGCGAACCCGGAGAGGTCGGCCAGCGTCACGGCCACATCGGCGACCGGGACCTGCCATGGCCCCACCATCTGGTCGCGGTGCGTCAGACCACCCACGGTCCGGTCGCCGATGGTGACGAGGAAGCGCTTGGAGGCGACCGATGGGTGCCGCAACACGGCATACGCGGTCTCGCGCAGGTCCCCCGCGCCGAGGTCGACCTCGTCCCCCGAGCGCGCCACGGTCGTCACGTTGCGGGTCATTCGTGGCGGCTTGCCGAGCAATACCTCCATCGGCATGTCGATCGGCTGGTCCCCACTGCCTGCCGACGGATCGACGAGTCGCAACTGCCCGTCACCCGTCGCGACGCCAACCACGGCATAGGGGCAACGCTCACGGTCGGCAAGAGAAGCGAAGCGGGACAACGATTCCGGGGCGATCGCGAGGACATACCGCTCCTGGCTCTCGTTGCACCAGATCTCCTTGGGTGCCAGGCCCGACTCCTCGAGCGGGACGGCAGCCAGGTCGAAGCGCGCGCCGAGCCCCGCACCGTCGACGAGCTCCGGGAAGGCATTCGACAGCCCGCCCGCGCCGACGTCATGGACGGCGAGGATCGGGTTCTCGTCCCCCATCGACCAGCAGTGGTTGATGACCTCCTGGGCCCGCCGCTCGATCTCCGGGTTGCCCCGCTGGACCGAATCGAAGTCCAGCTCAGCGGCATTCGCACCGGCAGCCATTGACGACGCCGCGCCACCACCCATGCCGATCCGCATTCCCGGACCCCCGAGTTGCACGAGCAGGGTGCCCTCGGGGAAGAGCACCTTCTCGGTCATGTCCGCGCTGATCGTGCCCAGACCACCGGCGCTCATGATCGGCTTGTGGAATCCGCGGTGCACCCCGTCCACGGTCTGCTCGAAGACCCGGAAGAAGCCGCCGAGATTCGGCCGACCGAACTCGTTGTTGAAGGCGGCCGCCCCGATCGGCGCGTCGAGCATGATCTCCAAGGGAGTCGCCAAATGGTCAGGCGCGGCGAAATCGCCTGTCTCCCAAGGCTCGTCCGTGCCGGGCAGATGGAGATTCGACACCGCGAAACCGGCCACACCGGCCTTGGGCTGCGATCCACGACCGGTGGCGCCCTCGTCCCGGATCTCCCCACCGGCACCCGTGGCCGCCCCCGGGAAGGGTGAGATCGCCGTCGGGTGGTTGTGGGTCTCGACCTTCATCAGGACGTGCGCGACACCCTCGCGCGCGGCATACGGGCTGGGTTCGGACTGCGCGACCGGCAACCAGCGCGAGCGCTCCCCGCCCACCATGACTGACGCATTGTCCTTGTAGGCGACGACCGTTCCCTCGCCGGCGACCGCCTCGGTGTGCCGGATCATCCCGAATAGGCTGCGCGGGCGCGCCTGGCCGTCGATGACGAAGTCGGCGTTGAAGATCTTGTGCCGGCAGTGCTCGCTGTTGGCCTGCGCGAACATCGTCAACTCGACATCGGTCGGGTTGCGGCCCAGACCGGTGAAGGCCTGCGCCAAATAGTCGATCTCGTCCTCCGACAGGGCCAAGCCGTATGCCGTGTTCGCACCGTCCAGCGCGGCGCGCCCCTGCCCGAGGACGTCGACGCGCTCCATCGGGGAGGCGTCCCGCTCGTCGAAGAGGTGGGCCGCGTCCTCGCGGTGACGCAGGACGGACTCGGTCATCCGGTCGTGAAGGATCGCAGCGCACGACTGCCACTGGTCCTGCGCCAACTCGGCGCCGTGCAGAGTGAACTCGGTGACCCGCTCGACCCGCTCGAGGACAAAGCCGCAGTTGTGGGCGATGTCGGTGGCCTTGCTCGCCCACGGACTCACCGTGCCCAGTCGCGGCCCGACGACGACGAGGGAGGACGGCCCGTCCGGCCCGGCGGCATGCGGGTCACCGTAGGTGAGCAGGGCGGCCACCCGGCCCGCGTCCTCGAGGGGGCCGGCGCTGCGCACCCAGTGCACGTGGCGCGCAGAGACTGCGCTGATCTCGGGCGTGATCTCCTGCAGTCGGGCCAGGAGCGCGGTGGCTCGGAAGTCGGACAGGGCGGTTCCGCCCTCGAACACGGTCAGCACGTGGTCGTGCGAGGTCATCGAGCAACTCCCGGGGCGGGCGAGTGGGCCGAGGGCAAGTCTATCGACGCCCGTGCAGCGACCGATCGGGCGCCCAGCGCGTCACACTGCACTCGAAGGCCACGCTCGAGCGCGGACTCGACGTCGGGATTCACACTGGTCTGCCGCGAGGTCACCCGGCGAAGGTGGTTCCCGTGAGCCGTTCGTAGGCCTCGACGTACTTCGCGCGGGTCCGTTCCACGACGTCCTCGGGCAACGGTGGGGGCGCCTCCCCTGACGCCTTGTCCCAGCCCGACTCGGGTGAGAGCAACCACTCACGCACGAACTCCTTGTCGAAGCTGGGCTGAGTGTGTCCGGGCTCCCACTGGTCGGCGGGCCAGAACCGAGATGAGTCCGGTGTCAGCACCTCGTCGGCCAGCACCAGGTCACCGTCGACGACACCGAACTCCACCTTGGTGTCAGCGATGAGAATCCCGCGCTCGGCCGCGATCTCGTTGCCCCGAGCCAGGATTGCCGTCGTCAGCTCGCGCGCCCGGGCGGCCAGGCCACTCCCGATCGCGGCCTCGACCGCGGCATACGACATGGGTTCGTCGTGCTCTCCCTGGGGGGCCTTGGTCGACGGCGTGAAGATCGGCTGGTCGAAGCGCGACCCGTCGACGAGCCCCTCCGGGAGGCGTATGCCGCTCACGTGGCCGTCCGCGGCATACTCCCGCAAGCCTCCACCCGTGAGGTAGGCGCGCGCCACGCATTCCACGGGCAGCATCTCGAGGCGACGGACGAGGACCGCACGTCCGGCCACCTCGGCAGGGACGTCCGTGGACAGCACGTGGTTGGGCACGATGCTCGCCAACTGCTCGAACCACCACAGCGAGAGCTGGGTCAGCACCGCGCCCTTGTCGGGGATGGCAGGTTCGAGGACGAAGTCGAAGGCCGAGATCCGGTCCGAGGCGACGAGCAGGAGTTGGTCCTCGCGAGCCCGACCGTCGTCCCCGATCGGGGCATAGAGGTCTCGGACCTTGCCCGAGTAGAGGTGGACGAACCCGGGGAGTCCCGGGGCAGGATCGGCGATCGACATGCCCATCAGTCTGTCAGCCGTCGCGTGCTCGACCACATGAGCCTTGCCGTTACATAGGCTTCCTATGAATATTGGTCTCGTGACCCGCGCAAGCGCACATTGATCCTCGGTCTGGCCATCATCATCATCGGCGCGGGCCTCGCGGGCTCGATGGACAGCATCGCCTCCCCCACTCTGTCGGTCGAGGTGTTGGCATTGGCCGGGGCGGGCGAGCAGGGTCGGGCCGCCGCCGCCCAGGGCCTGGCGACGCCGGTGGGCGTGGCCGTGCCGACCGGGCTGGGCGGCACCGTCGTCGCCCTGCAGGGGGCGGGGACCGATGGGCGACGTTCGCCGCACTCATGGCGCTGGGCGGAATCGTCGCCCTCGTCGGCGGCCGGGTCAGCCCGGGACGCTGACCTCGCCGTCGATCGCCCGGCGCGCGATGTCGGTGCGGTGGTGCGAGCCGGCCAACTCGATGCGGCCGACCGCGGCATACGCCCGATGGCGGGCCTGCTCCAACGTGGGCCCGGTCCCGACCACGGAGAGCACCCGTCCACCAGCTGACACGAGGACTCCGTCGTCGTCCAGGGCCGTGCCGGCATGGAGCACGTATGCCGTGCCCTCGCCTGCGTCGACCGTGTCGCCTTCGTCGGTGAGCCCGTCGATCGGGTCGCCGGTCCGTGGCGCGGCCGGGTAGTTCTCGGCGGCCACGACGACGGTCACCGCCGCGTTGTCGCGCCAGCGCAGCGGGTCGACGTCGATCAGTCGGCCGGTGGCGGCGGCCAGCAGGAGCTGCGCCAGCGGGGTCTCGAGGCGGGCCAGCACGACCTGGGTCTCCGGGTCGCCGAAGCGTGCATTGAACTCGATGACCCTCGGCCCGCGAGAGGTGAGCGCGAGGCCCACGAAGAGCACGCCGACGAAGGGCGTGCCGCGCCGACGCATCTCGTCGAGGGTTGGTTGTGCGACCCGGGCCACGACGTCGGCGGCGAGGTCGACCGGCGCCCAGGGCAGCGGGCTGTAGGCGCCCATGCCACCGGTGTTGGGGCCGGCATCGTCGTCCCCGACCCGCTTGAAGTCCTGCGCCGGCACCAAGGGCACGGCGGTCGTGCCGTCGCAGAGGCAGAAGAGCGACACCTCCGGTCCGTCGAGGAACTCCTCGATGACCACCCGACCGTCGGGTTTGGCCAGGCAGGCGGCCGCATGGTCGAGCGCGACCTGGCGCTCGGAGGTGACGACGACGCCCTTGCCGGCGGCCAAGCCGTCCTCCTTGACCACATGCGGGGCGCCGAAGGCATCGAGGGCGTCCTCGACCTCGGCCAGGGTCGAGCAGACATGGGCCAGCCCGGTCGGCACCTCGGCGGCCGACATGACGTCCTTGGCGAAGGACTTGCTCCCCTCGAGCCGCGCCGCCTCGGCCGTCGGCCCGAAACATGCAATCCCCTCCGCGACAAGGGCATCGGTCACACCCGCGACCAGCGGTGCCTCAGGGCCGACAACGACCAGATCCACGCCCAGCTCAGTGGCCAGGGCCACGACGCCCTTCGGCGAGGTGGGGCCGCCCTCGATGTCGCGACAGAGCGCAAGGGCCGCGATGCCGGGGTTGCCGGGCGCAGCGATCACGGCATCCACGGCGGGGTCGGCACTGAGGGACCGGACGAGGGCGTGCTCACGCGCACCGCTGCCGAGGACGAGAACCTTCACGAGGACGACCCTAGCGGGGAGCAGAAATGAGGAAGCGACGGACCCGGGGAGCAGGGGGGTTAATCCCCGGGGCCGTCGCTTCCGTCTGCGTGGCGCTCTCGGTCTTGGGGGGAAGACCGGCGCTCTGCGTAGACATCGACGAGGTCGATGACTCGACAGTAGGCGTTGGCCGCGTTCATGTAAAGTTCAACCATGTCGGATCAAGGACAGTGTCGGAAATCCGTCACTTCCGCTGGGGGGCGAGCGAGGTGAGCACGGTCGAGGGTTGGGCACGCGCGTCCGACCCACGCCTTGCTCTCTACGAGGCACTCGTCGGCCTCACCCAACCCAGTCGGGTGGCCCTCGAGCAGCTGGGCTTCGCCGGCCCCCTCCTCGACGTCGAGCTCCCCCGCCTCGCGGAGTCCGGGCTGGTCTCCCTCCTCGATGACGGCACCATCGCCGTGGCGGACCCCCAGGTCGCCATCCCTCGGTATGCCGCGGAGCTGGAGCGCCTCGCCGCCTCCTCGCGCTCGGGGTTGGGTGCCCTCGCCGACCGCTACCGGGAAGCCCAGGACGCCCAGGAGCGGGCGGCGACCTTCGACGTCACCCTCACCAGCGGCATCGGCGAGTTGGACTACACGCGCGCCCAGGTCCTGCGGGCCGCCCGGACGTCGATCGAGTTCGTCGCGGCGCGCACCCCCACCAATGACCATCTCGTCCTCAGCGGCGGCCCCGACGACATCCTGCTTCGAGGCGGCCTGACTCGCCGGCTCGTCCTCGACTCCTCCATCCTCGATGTCGAGGGCACGACCAAGGCACTGGCCAGGCTGACCGAGACCGGCGCCCAGGTGCGCCTCATGCCTACCCTGGCATTGAGTGTGCTCGTGACGGATCGCTCGATCGCCATCGTCGACATCACGAACCACGACCCGTCGGGCTACGGCTGCATCGTCGTTCGTCACACTCCCCTCGTCATGGCCCTCAACGAGTTGGTCGACGCGAGCTTCGCGGGCAGCACGGAAGCACCCAGAGCGCGGGCAGGTGCACGCAGTCGCTTCGGCGCCCGGCAGGCCCAGACGCTTGCCCTCCTCGCCGCCGGAGCGACGGACTCGACCATCGCCCGGCAGGTCGGTGTGTCACAGCGAACCGTGGAGCGCTTCGTGCGCACGATCCTCGACGACCTCGGCGCCTCGACCCGCTTCCAGGCCGGGGCGCAGGCGGAGCGGGCCGGGCTGCTCTGACGCCGCCTGGTCGCGGGGATAGACTTGGATGTTCCCCAGTTCGGGCGCGGGGGCGCCCACGGCACAGGAGACTCGAGAAGTTCGTGACCGCGAGTTCATCGCTTCGCCCAGATCTCGGCGATGTCGCCGCCACCGAGGTGGCCGCTGAGCAGGCCCACGTCGACCGGGTGTATGCGGAGTTGGCCAAGGCCGACGCCCGGGCCGCCAGCGTCGCCGCCGAGGGTTTGGCCCGCGGCCGCACCGATCGCACCGGGGATGTCCGTGACGAGGAGATGACCGGTCTCTTCGAGCGCGACGCCCTCATGTATGCCGCGGCACGCCGGCGCGCGACCCTCGAGAAGCAGTACGAAGGGCTCGTCTTCGGGCGGCTGGACCTCGGCGAGGAGCACTCGGAGCCCGGGGAGCGCGAGGTGCGCCACATCGGTCGGCTCGGGGTCCGGGACGACGACTACGAGCCGCTGGTCATCGACTGGCGCGCACCCGCCGCGGCGGCCTTCTATCGAGCCACGCCAGTGGAGCCGATGGGTGTCCTGCGGCGCCGGGTCCTGCGTTGCTCGGGCTCTCGGGTCATCGGCGTCGAGGACGACCTCATGGTGCCGGAGGCACCCGAAGACCTCGTCGTCGTGGGTGATGGGGCGCTCATGGCTGCTCTCACCCGCAGCCGCGGTCGGCAGATGCGCGACATCGTGGCGACCATCCAGGCGCACCAGGACGCCGCGATCCGGGCCACCTCACGAGGAGTCGTCGAGATCAGCGGTGGTCCCGGCACCGGCAAGACGGTGGTGGCGCTGCACCGCGCGGCATACCTGCTCTACTCGGAGCGCCGCCGTTTCGAGAGTGGTGGGATCCTCGTGGTGGGACCGTCGGCGGCCTACACGGCATACATCGAGAGGGTCCTGCCCAGCCTGGGCGAGGACTCGGTTGCGCTGCGCGCCCTGGGGGACCTCGTCGACGGGGTGACCGCGACCCGCATGGACCACCCCGAGGTGGCGGCGGTCAAGGGCAGCCTGCGCATCCGGCGGCTGCTCGCCCGTGCCGCCGGCCGGCCGCCAGAGGGTGCCCCGACCGTCTTCCGCGCCTTCATTGCAGGCCATGCCGTCAGGCTCGACGAGCCCCAACTGGCCGGGCTGCGCAAGAGGGTGCTGCGCGGCCATGCGCACAATCTCGCCACGGATCAGGCCCGCGAGGCCCTGGCCCAAGCCGCCTGGGAATCGGTGCGCCTGGGAGAGCGCGAGCACTTCCTGGACGCCTTCGACTCCTCGCGCGATGTCGACGAGTTCATGGCGGCCTGGTGGCCGCAGGTCGATCCGCGCGAGGTCCTGCTGCGCCTGGTCGACACCGACGACGTCTCGCGCTTGGCCGGGGGTGTCCTCACCCATGACGAAGCGGCCGCCGTCGCGGTGAGCAACCGGGAGGCCTTGGAGGAGGGCACCTGGTCGGTCGCCGATGTGGCGCTCATCGACGACCTCGCGGCCCGGTTGGGTCCGGTCCAGGAGGCCGCGGCCGAGGAGGTGGGCTTCTACGACATCGAGGAGCTCGACGACCTGGGCGCCCACGGCGTGCAGGACGTGCAGGTCGGCGGCATGTCCCGGATGGCGACGGGAAGCAACGCCGTCATCACCCCGGTCGATGCGCGAGAACGGTTGTTGCAGGGCCGGATCGAGCGGCCGACGTCCTATGCACACGTCCTCGTCGACGAGGCCCAGGACCTCTCGCCGATGCAGTGGCGCATGTTGGGCCGCAGGGGGCGTTCGGCCTCGTGGACCGTGGTCGGCGATGCAGCCCAGGCCTCGTGGGGGGACCTGGGCGAGGCGCTCGAGGCGCGGCGAGCGGCATACGGCTCACTGCCGATCCAGTCCTTCCACATGGACACCAACTATCGCAACGCGCGCGAGATCTTCGACTATGCGCGGCGCGTGATCCTTCCCGTCGTTCCTGATGCGGACATCCCCAATGCGGTGCGCGAGACCGGGATCGATCCGCGTGAGATGGTCATCGACGGATCAGTCGAGCGTCACGTCGGGATGGCCCTCGAGGAGCTGCTCCAAGAGGTCGACGGCTCGATCGCCATCATCCCGCCGACGCGCTGGCACGACCGCCTTCGTGTCTTCGACGGCGCCGGTGACGGGCGGGTGCAGGTCATCGACCCGCTCTCGACCAAGGGCCTGGAGTGGGATGCGACGATCGTGCTCGATCCGGAGGGCATCGCGCAGGAGTCACCCGGCGGCGCGCGCGTCCTCTACGTGGTGCTCACCCGCGCCGCGCACCGGATGTCGGTCCTCCGCCCGCACAACCCAACTTCTGCGTGACGCGGAACTTGTCCTGACGCACGGCTATTTCTGCGTCCACACCCAACTTCCGCGTGACGCAGAAGTTGGGGTTCAGGCGTCGAGCAGGGGGAATCGTTCGATGATCTCGTGCCGCCCCGGGCCGACGCCGATCGCCGAGACCCGCGCCCCGATGAGCTCCTCGACTCGCAGCACATAGGCCTGAGCAGCGGCAGGCAGGTCCTCGAAGGTGCGACACCCCGAGATGTCCTCCCACCAGCCGTCCATGAGTTCATAGATCGGCTTGGCGTGGTGGAAGTCGCTCTGCCCCATCGGCATCTCGTCGAAGCGGACCCCCTCGACGTCGTAGGCGACACAGATCGGCACCTGCTCGAAGCCGGTCAGCACGTCGAGCTTGGTGATGACGAAGTCGGTCACCCCGTTGATCCGGGTGGCATAGCGGCCGATGACCGTGTCCATCCAGCCACAGCGGCGCGGTCGCCCGGTCGTCGTGCCGTACTCGACGCCCGTCTTGCGCAGCGTCTCACCGTCGTCGTCGAAGAGCTCGGTCGGGAAGGGACCCTCCCCCACGCGCGTCGTGTAGGCCTTGAGGATCGCGATGACGCGCGACACCCGAGTTGGGGGGATGCCGGAGCCGGTGCACGCCCCGCCCGCCGTCGCCGAGGACGAGGTGACGAAGGGATAGGTCCCGTGGTCGACGTCGAGGAGCGTCGCCTGGCCCGCCTCCAGCAACACGTTCGAACCAGCGTTGAGCGCCTTCTCGAGCTCCAACGCGGTGTCACGAACCATGGGTCGCAAGCGCGCGGCATACGAAAGGAGTTCTGCAACAACGAGATCGACGTCGACGGCCCGCGTGTTGTAGATCTTGACGAGCACCTGATTCTTGACGGCGAGGGCCGCCTCGACCTTCTGGCGCAGGATCCCTTCGTCGAAGAGGTCCTGGACGCGGATGCCGATGCGATTCATCTTGTCGGCGTAGGTCGGGCCGATGCCGCGACCGGTCGTGCCGATCTTGCGCTTGCCGAGGAATCGCTCGGTCACCTTGTCGAGGGTGCGGTTGTAGGGCGCGATGATGTGGGCGCTCCCGCTGACGATGAGGCGGGAGGTGTCGACGCCACGCGCCTCGAGCCCGTCGAGCTCCTTGAAGAGCACCTCGAGATCGATGACGACGCCGTTGCCGATGACGGGCACGACGTTGGGCGAGAGGATGCCGGAGGGCAGCAGGTGCAGTGCGTACTTCTCGCGCGTGCCGTCTTCACCCTCGATGACGACGGTGTGGCCGGCGTTGTTGCCGCCGTTGAATTTCACGACGTAATCGACGTCGCTGCCCATGAGATCGGTCGCCTTGCCCTTGCCCTCGTCGCCCCATTGGGCGCCCACGAGCACGATCGCCGGCATCGAAGTCCCTTCCCGTTGTGTTGTGCGCACCGCTCCCCTGGGTATGCCGCGGGGTGCCGCGCCGCATGCGTGAGGCCTCGCGCGACGCGAGGCCTCGGTGCACCCCAGCCTAGCGCCCCACGATCGACGTCGACTTCTCTCGCTGACCAACAGCCAGACCCAGTTGGTAGCGCGTATCCGCACCGTGGACGGCCATGATCGAGGCAATGCGACGCCGCACCGTACGCAGGCCCAGACCCATGAGACGCGCGATGACCTCGTCCTTGAAGCCCAGGGCGAGCAACTCGAGCAGGCGGTCGTCGTCCTTGTGATCACCAAGGGCCGCGACAATCGGCTGGGCATGGGCCCACAGCAGGTCGAAGTAGGCGGCGTGCAGGCGCACGACGAGGGGGTCGCGCGAGATGACATACCCGGCCTCGGGAATCCCCCACTGCGCCAAGGCCACGACGGCCTCGTCACCGAAGACGGCGAACTCGGTCTCGACATCGGGCAGCATCCGCTGCACTTCACCAACCGACTGCCACGACTGCATCCAACGCACCGATGAGGGGGAGTCGAGAACGTGCGCCGGGTAGAGAGTGCGCTGCACCATGCCGGCCCGCATCCGGTCCTGGGTCTCGCGCATGTTGGCCTCATCGAGGGCCGGCCCTTCGTCGAGGAGCATGACGAGGTTTCGGAGCTCACCCTGGAGGCGAGCGGTGAGCCCGGCGACGGTCGGCGCGGCGAGGTCCGGCAGGAGCGCCTCCCACGCCGAACCGGCGATCCCGCCCGGAGGAGCCACGACCAGGCGGAGCAGCTCGTTGACGCGGGCCAGGTCGCGTCGGCGCGCCTCCATGCGCACCGTCTCCTGGGCCAGCATGGCGGCGAGTTCCTCGCGGGCCTGTGCGGCGGTCGCCACCGTGGTGGCCGCTGGTGGCGTCGGTCGCGTCATCAGAACCCCTCCAGATTTGGCATTTTCCTGCCACGTGCACCTTAGTGCCTCTTTTTTGGAGACTGTGCATGCACAATGGTCGTGTTGCCGCGTTGCAGGGGACGTTCGCAACATGCTGCGCCTCAGTGCGCGAGCTCCTGGCAGGGGGCTGAAGGGGCCTGACCCAACAAGGGTCGGGCCCCTTTCACTGTCCCGGCCCGTCTGTGTCGGCTTGCCTGTCCCAGCCCACTGACTGGTGCGTCCTCAGAGGTCGAGCGCGCGGGCTCCCTCGGCCGACGATGCGCGCAGGAACTCCTCACAGCGGTGGCGCTCGTCCTCCTCGCCGATCTCCCGGGCCGCCTTGGCCAGTGCCGCGAGCGCGCGCAGGAAGCCCCGGTTCGGCTCGTGCTCCCACGGGATCGGTCCCTGCCCTCGCCACCCGGCGCGGCGCAGAGCGTCGAGCCCCCGGTGGTAGCCGGTTCGCGCATACGCATAGGCCTGCACCGGGTGGTCGGCCTCGAGCGACGCCTCGGCCAGGACCGCCCAGGCCAGACTCGACGCCGGATGGGCGGCAGCGACCCGGCCTGGCCGCTCCTCACCGGCGGCGATCATCGCGGCGGCCGGGTCCTCGGGCAGCAGGGTCGGCGGGATTCCGAGCAGGTCAGTCATGGGCCGAGCCTATGTCCCTCCACGCGTATGCCGCCCGCTCACCGAGGGTGAGCGGGCGGCATACATGATCATCGCCTTGCGTCCGGCAGGTGGCCGCTCCAGGCGCCAACCTGCCGGACGTCACGGTGAGGGTCAGGCGTGCGTGCCCGCCGAGCGCAGGTTCTGGCAGGCCTCGACGACGCGGGCGGCCATGCCGGCCTCGGCGTCCTTGCCCCACGCACGCGGGTCGTACTGCTTCTTGTTGCCGACCTCGCCGTCGATCTTCAGGACGCCGTCGTAGTTCTTGAGCATCCAGTTCGCGACCGGGCGAGTGAAGGCGTACTGCGTGTCGGTGTCGACGTTCATCTTCACCACGCCGTAGTCGACGGCGTCGGAGATCTCCTGCGGCAGCGAGCCCGAGCCGCCGTGGAAGACCAGGTGGAAGGGCTTGGACCCGGCGGCCAGGCCCAACTCTGCCGCGGCGGCGTCCTGCGCGGCCTTGAGGACCTCCGGGCGGAGCTTGACGTTGCCCGGCTTGTAGACG
>ERZ795045.3152-NODE-3152-length-14930-cov-5.487059_pt1 | contig 14930 bp, 21 predicted proteins | sample MGYA00375129_ERZ795045 | MGnify/ENA primary metagenome ERZ795045 (study PRJEB30174, sample SAMN05720166) | activated sludge metagenome | isolation source: anaerobic digester from wastewater treatment plant | place: Japan | collected 2015-05-15 ... | reverse complement strand
CTTTCGTAGGGTAAATACGAAATTTGTAGGTTATTAACATTTTTATCACGTCCTTGAGATTTGATGTATTCTTTTAATACTTCTAAAGGTGATCCACCTAAACTTAGATTCAAGAATCAATTATTTCACATTCCTATTATATATTAACACCGATATTATAGCATATTATACACAAATATCTTCTTTGCTTTTGTTTCGATAAAATTGAACAAAAATATTAATAAATTATAGTATAAGAAATTTTACTTAAATCTTTTGTACTTATTTTAAACTTGATTTTTTGATTATTCTAAACTATATCCTATATATTTATTACATCTTTTTCAATCAAACTAAGAAATTCATTTATAATTAAAATAGGAAGTTTACTAGCTATTCTTGTAGAAATAACCTTTTTTATATCGTTTATTTTTAAATTATTAAATTCCCTTACTTGTGAATATGGTGTTGTCTTACCATTATCAAACTCCAAGTAAAAATAAATAGTGATATCAACTAATATAGTATTTGAAATAGTCGTAATATCTTTAACCACCTTTGGTTTAAAAACAATTTCCTATACTTCATAACTTTTCATAATCTCACTCCCACTTATTTATTCTTTTTTCTTTTCGACGTTGATTTTGAAGATGATTCTTCCTATTGTGTCTATTCTTTTTCCTCTGATACAGAATTATCTACAACATTTTCATCTGTTGGTGATACTTCAACGGTTTCACTTGAAGATTCTTGAGACTATATTTCTATTGATTCTTCTTTTGATGTTTCTATAACAGTTTCAACAACAGGTGTTTCTTGTTTAACTTCTTCTACCTGTTTTACTTCCTCAATCTATTTAACCTCTTCCACCTATTTTACTTCCTCAACTTGTTTTACCTCTTCTATTACTTCAAATAAATCTGGTTTATGTTTGTAAACCATTTCTGAGATGTTATATTCTTGACCCGCAAAAAACACATAAATATTGAACATACCCTTTTCATTTACAAATATTTGACCATTTGATTTCTATCTAACTTTCATGAAAAACACCTCCCAAGTTTATTCACATTTTATATTATTGGTATAAAGTTTATGTCACTTGATTTAATTTCAATCCCTTTTTCAAAATGATAATAAATTAATTCATATCGTCCATCAATAAACTTTTTTCCAATACAAATCACCTTATACTAGTTTTTTATAATATCTTCCTCTTCTGAACTCAACATATTAATAACATTTCTTTTAAAATAAATTGGTTCATCATTTTTATCATATTCTATTTCATACTCTTTGATTATACTATTATCACTTTTATTTATAAATTGATATTTAACTTTCTATGATGTATTAGATATTGAAAGATATTCTTTTAACTATTGTTGAAATAAAATAAAATTATCTGATTGAAAATTATTATTTTGAATAATAAAATTTACTTTGATATCATTTATTTTTGGAAATAATCTCGATACCATTAGTTTCACCCCATTACTTATTGTGATTGTAATTCTTCAAAAATTTTTCTCGTTTCTTCATCCAATTCACGATCGTAATCAATGTTTTGGTACTAGAAGTCCTCTTCAGATAATTCTGGATTAACTATTTGTTCTATTTTATTCTATACCTCTTTTTTCTTTTTTCTCATCTCTTCTAAGTTTTCCTTTACTTGTTGTAATAAGAGTTTATCTACATCTATATCTTCTATTTTATCAACCTATATATTAGATGTATTATTATTCATATCCACTACATTAACATTGTCTACATTTTCCAATTCTTTATATAGTTTACATATATTATATACTATCAAATTAACTAAATAATTTTTGTTATCAATCGAAAATATAATTTTAGATTTTATCAATGTTTGTATACTATCATTCACTTCAGTAAGATTAGTAATCATAAAATTATCATCATATACTAAATTAACTAAATAGTTAACATCATCATCAGTTAAGTTAAATTTTTGTATTACAATATTATAATATTTAGAAATAATTTCTTTAAATTTATCAATCATATTAAAAGACTAATATAATTCCTTCATTAAATCTAAATTTTTACTCATTGTTTGAAACACCCTCAATATACTATTTAAAGTCATTTTAGTTTCCCTCCTCACATTATTAAGTTTACAAAAAATTTTAATAAAACTTAATTTTGAATAACAATAATCATATTTGGAGTGTGATTAAATGAAAGTTTATATGAAAATAATTAATTCATCTGTTAAACCCGAAATCAATATATAGATTGTTAACATTATTAAGTTTTTTCTAAAAAAATCTATTTTATCTTTTCCACAACTAACAACATCAATGTTTTGGAAAAATTTCTTGTTTTTATATAAAAGAAATGTTCAATTATAGATATCAGAATTACAAAATTCATTTAAAAATACATATAATACACAAGTATAGATAGATGAATTAAATAAATTTTTGTTTGAAAGTAATAAAATTCCATAGATATTGGTTCATAGAAAAATTCCAAATACTCCATATGGATATGAATTTATTTATGAAGTAAACAATGGAATAGATTTGAATATTTATATTGATTTAGTATTTGATTAAGGGGGAATTTCATTTGAAAGTATAGCAAGTTTCTGATAATTCATTATCTGAATTTTTAAAATGTAAAAGTGACCCTATATATTTTATAGAAAATTATATTAAAATTTTTAACCAGTCATTAGGTGTCACACCATTTAAATTGTTTGATAAACAAAAAGAATTTATCCGATTATTTCTAGATAAACATAAAATATTAGTATTAAAATCCAGACAAACAGGTATGACAACCACAATTCAATAGTTATAGTTGTGGTTGGTATTGTTTTATAGTCATTATTATATAGGTGTTCTAAGTATCGAACAAGATAAATCAAATAAGTTTCTAGAAGAAATAGTTGAAATGTATTATAATAGTGAACTTGATAAATATCCATGGATAACTAAACTCAAAAAAAGGTTACAAAAAAGATTGGTATTTAGTAATTAGAGTGAAATCCGTTAGGGTAATACAAATAATCCAATGAGATCTTTTAGAATGTCTCTAATTATTGTCGATGAATAGTAGTTTGTTGATAATTTGGATGAGTAGTTAAAATCAGTTGGTCCAACTTTGTAGACTATATAGAAATCAGGATTACCTTGGGGTATTATTCTAAATTCAACACCAAATGGTGTAAATAATTATTACTATAAAATATATTATAATTAGATTAATAATCCACAAGGAAATGGTTATACAGTATTTAGATATCATTGGAAAGATGTTCCTTACTATGATGATGAATGGTATAAAGAACAATGTGAAATTCTAGGATGGGATTATTTATAGATACAACAAGAATTGGAATTGAAATTTCTGTCCGAACAAAATACGTTTATCGAACCGTCTGTGTTGGAAAAATTACAAGAAACTGTAGAAGAACCAATTAGACAATTAGAAATTGAAAATATTGATGTGGATATTTTTAATGAACCAAAACCAAATGAAGTATATTATTTCGGTGTTGATGTTTAGTCTGGTCTTGGATAGGATTATTCATAGGGTGTTATTATTGATTCAAATGGTGAAGTTCAATAGGTAGTACATGATAAAAGATAGGATGATATTTCATTATAGAGATAGATTAATTACCTCGGACAAATATATAATTATTAGAAAGTTGGTATAGAAGTTACTGGTGGATTTGGTCTATAGGTATTAAGAAGATTACAAGAATTGGGATACCCAAATTTGTTTAAAATGAGAAAACAAAATAAAAAAAGTGTTGAATATATTACTGGTATTTTAACTAATTAGCAAACTAGACCAATAATTTTAAAGTCGTTACAAGAATATGTAACTGAATTTCCAGAAAATATTAAATCTAAAAAAATAGTAAATGAATTACTAACATTGGTTTATAAAAATGGTAAAGTGGAATAGAAAAATGGTTTTCATGATGACTTGTAGATGTAGTTATAGTTTTAGTATTATATTAGAGAAAATAGTATGGTAAAATCAGTTCACCAACAGGATGATGTCCACTTAATGAATTTGTTAAAAGAAATAACTATAAATGAAAAAATAAATATTGGTAATAATAATACTGAAATTGAATCTGATAAATTGGAATTAGAAATTACCAATAATAATACAAATACAAATAACACTAAAGTAATTTCTAAGTTAAATATAATCAAAAATTTATAATTTTAGGGGTGATATTTAATGTTCAAAATTCTTAAAATTAATCCACGAACTAAAATAGTTAAACTAAATAATTTAATGTTAAGTCCAGTTTCTATGGATTATAATATCAATAAAGTATTATATTCATTCGATTTTAGAGATGGAATAATCAATAATGTCCCCGCTAATATAATAGATTTAGTATTTTTCAGTGATAATGGATTTGTATATGATTATTATGAAGAACAAAAAACATTACTTTAGAGTATTTTAGATAAAAAAGTGTCTGGAATATCATAGAAAGTTATTTTAACATTTTTATAGAAAATAAAATCTGGGTCTAGTCCTTTTACCATTTCTCTTCAATTTAACAATACAATATTATATTCACAATCAATTAGTATTCCTTCATCAAATAAATTTGTACCTATAAAAGTTGTATTTGATTAGAGTAATTTTCCATCAATTGACCAAATTACTATGTTTAAAATTATAATTGATAATAGACTAATAATTAAAAATTTATAGATTTATGAGTTCGATCATTACGAACCATCAATTTATATTACATTTCCATCAAAAATAAATAATATCATGATAACACCGTTTGGAATTCAGTAGTTGAAAAATATTAATATAGTTTCTGAATTTACTTTGTTAGATACATTAAATTATCAAAAATTGTTAAATTATATGGATTTTACACCACCAAATGGATAGACACCAACATATACAAGTTTTATTACAGTCAAAGATGAAAATACTGTTGGACCTTAGTATTATCAAGTGCTATATAGAAATTATAAATATTTCCATAACGAGGGATTTTTAGACTATGCAACACTAATCAATTATGAAATACAAAACCCAGATAATAAATATTTAACATTTTTTTCACGTTCCACCAAATAGTTTAAAAATAAAAAATATAAAACAAAAATTAGAGTTAGAAAAATCAGTAATGGAACATATAATAAAGAACAACATAGTATATATCATGGATTTAATTCTTCTCTTACGTTAGAAGTAAATAGAAATATAGGATTTGGTTCTAGTGGAACATTTGATTGGTATCCAGTTATTAAATATACTAATAATATACCTACTACATATGAAGAATGGATTAGTCCAACATTTGGTTATAATACTGATAAACTTATACCATCTTAGTATTATTATCATTCAGTTGGAGTAATTTTAAATTATCAATATCCTGATACTAATGTAGATTAGAAATTCTAGATTAACTTACTTGAAATTTTTGAGGTTGATGATAATGATAAAAGAATAGATGTTGAACCATTAATATCATTATCTACACCATCTATTTATTCATACTTCAATCCACTATATAACTCGTTAGGAAATTTCTCAGTTTCATATATAGATTTATTAACAGATATTGAATTTTATAGGAATTCTGAAACTTTAACTACAAATAATACCCTCAATTATATTAATAGACAAGAACAAATTGATATAGAAAGTAAATTGAAAATATATTATAATAAATATAAATCAGAATTTAATTTTTCTTCATCAAATGATTATATATTGGTCAAAAATATTGTAAATACCTCACCAGATTCATCATTTTTCCATTTTAAAATTTAGAGTAAACAATCAACTAATATTACAGTTGATTTCTTAAACCAATCAAATAATTCTATATACCAGATTACAATAAATATAACATCTGATAAAGTAAATGAATTAATACCTGTGAATTTGGTCTTATCATCAAGTGAAATAAGTAATGTTAAATATATTAGATTCAATTCATCCACATAGTAGGAAATAATTTTAAAAGAGATTTTTCAATATAAAATAAACTCTTCTCTAATTCCATTAGATTATTTCAATAATCAGGATATTATTACATATAATAATATCACATCAGTTGATAATATTATTCTCCGTGGAGTAGATTGGATTTAGAAACTATTTAACCTTGATAAAAATATTATAAATGAATTAAGTGTTGAATAGATAATTCTACCTTAGAATGGTATACATATTTTTAAAAGAAATCTTGATAATTTAATATCTGGTAAAACATATACATTTTATATATGGATAAAAAATAATTATTCTGGAGTATCACATTAGATATTAACACACGACGATTAGAATTATCAGGTTTTAACAACGACTAAAGTTATAGATTGGAATGGGTGGGAGTTAGTTAAATAGACATATACCCCAAATAGAAATGTAAAGTAGTCATATATGATATATAGAGATGGACAAAACTATAATACAGATATATACTTATTTGGATTATCAGTAGTGGAAAATCCATTAGATTTACCATTGTTAAATACACCATCTCAAATTTTTGATGGTCCTTCTTATATAGAATTTCCACAAATTTATATTCCAAATAATGGAATTCTATCCATCGATTTTTCACATTAGAAAACCAATGGGGTTGGAAAATCTATATTATGTGAATTAGAAGATTCTTCACAAAATTCATTCTATTTATATATCCAAAATAATGAGTTATATTCAAGTTCTAATACATCAACACCATTAATAAATAATATTACTCTTGGTGAAAATAAAATATATAATTTATCTTTAATATTCACTACAACACAAATAAATATCAAAATCAAAGACATTGATACAGGATTTGATATTTAGAATTAGACTATTAATACACCAAACTTAATATTGAACGATTTATTTACCATTAGATTGGGTGATTCAAAAAATAATATTACAGAGTATTATTCATGTAATTTTATTAATATGAATGTTCTAACACAATGACACAATGAGGTGAAAACAAATGACTAGTATATCAAATTTGAGTTAGATATATATTGATGATGATATTACAGAAATTTTATCAAAATATCTTAATGTTCCAGTTAAAAATATTCAATATACAAATTTATAGTCCATATTAAGAGATGATCCAATAAATCCAATTAATTCAGATTATCTATTTTTTCTACCTATGGGAGTTATTTCATCATCTGATACTTCAAGTGGATTAACCATAAATCCAATTAAAAGAAATATTAGTGAAATTATTCCATCAGAATATTATGTGGAATATTCAACATTATTTAAAAAACTTTATATTCTGAACCTCCCAGATTTTTCAACATCATATGAATTTGTATCAAATCCAATAACATTTAATAATTCAACAGATAAACTTGTTTTTTCATTTCTTTGTTATGTATCTGAAGATTAGAATATCGATAGTATAGAATAGTCTATAGTAAATAACTCCAACAGTTTATTATCTGGTGATTATATTATTAAAAAATTAACTCCAGAAGAATTTGGAGTCTATTCATTAGTCGGTATTACTATTTCACCAAATGGTAATTCATCTGGGAAACTAAAAATTAAAATTAATAGAAAACCAAACACTGGTAATAAGACTTTTGGAAGAATTATCATTAGTGAACCTGTATTATTCCAATATCAAGGAACAACATTAATTCCACCATTATTTAATAATTTATATATGTATTCATTACCTATGTTTAATTTACAAGAAAGTTTATAGTTACAAAATTATAATAATAAATTCACTATTATGTTTGTATTTACTCCAATGGGGTCACAAATACCCTCGACTTCCGAAAGTGATTATTTGAAATATTACTTGTTCTCCTTCGGTTAGAAAAATCCATCAAATAATTTAGAACTTGGTTTACCATTTACATAGAGATAGTTTATTAATTAGTTTTTATCTATTAACTCAAATATATCATCTAAAGGCGATTTTAATAATATTGATGAAAATAAAAATATTACTTTATCAGTTCAAACTCAACGATATGATGGTGAACTACAAACTTATCAATAGACACTAAATAATATTAATATTAAAAATTTCTTATATTTACCACATCTTTAGATAATTACATTTGATAATTATTCTAAAAAAATGAATGTTTATATCTATTTGAATTTTAAAACTATGTTGAAAGTGGAAAATATACCAATTGAAACAATAGATTTCTATCAACAAAAATTTGTATTTAATAGTAATGTAGATTTTGTGTTGGGTGGAATTTTGAATAATAAAACTAATCCACGTGATTACGTTACAACAGTCTCTAATAATTCTAATTTTATTTTTACTGATTTAATAGTTATAAAAGATTATCTATTTAATATTTCAAACTTTGAATTTGATAAAGTTTTGTTTAATAAAACTTTTAAATCACTATTTTATAAAATAATGGTTGACTAATTTCAAGAGGTGATATAAATGAATTTTAGAACAGGTTCTAGTGTAGATGGATTACCTCTATTAACAACACAACAAGTTGAAAATTTAATTTCCAATTTCTTAAAAACAGGAGTAGAATTAGAGGGTTAGACTACTGTAACTAATATATTTAAAATAATTTCTAGTAATCAAGAATAGTTTAGTGTATATAAAGATAGTAATACACCAACTCTAATTGTTAATACATTATAGGTTAGTTCTAATACTGAAAATTTGGTAAAGATATACGGTTCAACCAATATCACAAACAATTTAACAGTAAATGGAACCATACTTGGAACACAATTAGTAATATCATAGAATAGTAATATATAGATGATAATCCAAAAAGACTAGTCTAATAATACAATTATCGTAAATACATCATAGACAGGTACATCTACAAATGTATTGACTGTAAATGGATAGGTTGGTATTACTAACAATCTAACAGTTAACGGTAATATAATCGGATCTGGAAATTTTAGTATTTCTAATATTATTTCCTCTACAAACTTGTTAGGAAATTTACATACTAATAATATAATTAATTATTCAGATATTGAAACTAACAATGGATTTTGGATGGGTATAGATAATTCTAATCCAAAAGTATTTATTGGGAGTAAAACTAATTAGAAATATTTAGAATATAATACATCTGATATTAATTTTGTTGGTAATATGTTTGGACACTTTTATGGTGATTCATAGTTATTTAATCTAGAAATAAAGTCCAATAATGGATATAATTCAATAGTTAGTTCATAGGATGTTCCATATATATAGAGAAATCCAGACGGAACGGAATACATTAAAACCATTGGTAAAGGAAAACATTATATAATTAGTTTACAAAATTCTATAATTAAACCAGCAAATCAATATTCCCCATCTTCTAATTTACCTACTAATTGGACTACAGTAAATACAAGTTCTCCGTCATCTGGAGGATATTATTATTCAACAGTTACAAGTAATACAAATACTGTTTTTTATAAAGTAGAAATTCAATTATATAAATCGTTCCCATCTAATTATTTCAAAAGTGTCCCATCAACAATAGAACAATACCAATCTTTTATTTTCGATTTTTCAGATAATATATTATATAACACTACATATACATCAAACACATCAAATAAAGTAAAAGTATCATATAATCCAAATACAAGAGATGTGAAAGTGGAAATATTATCATCGAGTGATGTAGTACAATTTAATAAATCATTAAAGTAGACATAGGATATATCATATATAAAATTTAGATGTTATATATAGGATAAACCGATATCATAGACTATAAATAATGATATGTAGTTAACATTTACTACTAAGGAATCAGGACATTAGTTAGTAAGTATACAAATAGATAGTGATTAGATTGGTGATGTAGCTATATCCTCAAAGTTTAATACTAATACATTATGGGCCAATACTTTTGGTATTGTCAATTAGAGAACATTTAATGGTATATAGACATAGTAGTATTTCGCGGATTTATAGGAGTTTCTTTGGAAAAATGATACTGAGATAATAAACCCTGGAAATCCTGTTCAATTAAAAAATGGGAAAATAACAAAATAGTATAATCCATGGAAAAAATTCTGGATTACATCAAAAAATCCAGGATTTATTATGGGAAAAGGTAGAGAAAATTAGATACCTATTTAGTTATAGGGAACTGTTGAAATAAAATTAAAATAGGAAATTGATGATGAAGTTTGTTTATCGTTAAATGGAATGTTAAAAAAATAGACTATTTTGGACAAAATACTTTTAAAATATATTGTAGGTCGTGTAGTAAAAAAATTAAACGATGAAACTGTATTAATTCTTCTCTATTGAGGTGGTAAAAATGCCCGATATTTTATTATATGATAGTGGCAATATTTATACAAACATTCCAACTAATACCACAATATCTGGTTAGATATCATTTTCCTTCATATAGTCACAGGAATATACATCTGGTATACTGGAGGTAACAGTGTATAATTAGCAAGGTGGGGTAAAAGTTGGATTTAATGGTATAGAATTAAAAACCTTGATTTTTGATAGTAATAAATCTTTTACATATACAATAAAACTTCCTATTATTCAATAGGGAAATAATACAGTTCACTTATGGAGTTCAAATAGTAATAGTTAGATAGTAACAAGAGTTATTGTAAAATAGAGTATTACATAGGGTGTTATTAGAAAAGATTCGATAAATAAAATAATAAATAAACTAGAGAAACTATATAGTTTTTATAAAAACAGTAAAGAGGGTATTAATGGATTACCATCCTTACCAAGAAAAGTATGGTAGCAAGATAAAGTAACAAAATCAAAAATTGATGAAATTAAAAATTTAATAAATACATTATATGGAACAACATATACCTGTTACTATTATTCTGACAATAAAATTAATGATGAGGTATTAAACCAAATATATTTAAGAATATCAAACTATTTACCATAGGCTTAGTGTTATTCCTGTGATTATTATACTCCTTGTCAATGTGATGGATCTTGTTTTACATATTCTGGATGTTCTTGTGATAATTCCTGTCACGGGTATTCAAATTGTTCTTGTTATATAACATGTAATCAGGAACGATGTACATGTAATTCTAAACAATATAATAAATGTTCTTGTTATAATACAACATATTCTAATCAATGTTATTGTTATAAATCTGTATATACAATTGGATGTTCTTGTGATTATACTTGTAATGGATATTCATCTTGTTCATGTAACAATACCTGTAATGGATATTCATCTTGTTCTTGTGATAATAGATGTTATGGATATTATTGTTATTGTAATAGTTCTTGTTTTGGATATAATCCTTGTTCATGTGATAGTACATGTAATGGATATACATCTTGTTCATGTAACAATACATGTTATGGTGTAACATCTTGTTCATGTAATAACACTTGTAATGGATATAAATCCTGTTCATGTAACAATACCTGTAATGGATATAAAACTTGTTCTTGTGATGATACATGTTATGGATATAAATCCTGTTCTTGTGACTATACTCGATATTTATAAAATTTACAAAAATAATGGGGGTAAAAAATATGTCTTGTGAGTGTAATTCAATATGTGATTGGGATTTTTGTGCTTGTGAAGGTTCTTCTTGCTATCCATATACATGTAGTTGTAATGTTACTTGTTATTCAGATTGTTCTTGTAATTTAAGTTGTTATTCAGATTGTTCTTGTGATTATGCTTGTTATATAGATATTTGTAATTGTGATTATACTTGTTATGGATATTCATCTTGTTCTTGTGATGATAGATGTTATGGATATTCATCTTGTTCTTGTGTATATAGTTGTTATGGTTATTCTGGGTGTTCTTGTAATAATATTTGTAATGGTTATTCCTGCTCTTGTAATAATACATGTAATGGATATAAATCCTGTTCTTGTGATAATATTTGTTATGGGTATAAATCTTGTTCATGTAATAATACATGTAATGGATATACTCCCTGTTCTTGTAATAGTACCTGTAATGGATATTCTGCTTGTTCCTGTAATAATACATGTAATGGATACTCTGGATGTTCTTGTGACAATAGATGTTATGGATATCAATGTTCATGTAATAGTTCTTATTATTTAACTTGTAATTGTAATTCATCTATATATGGAGAAAGTTGTTTATGTAATACATCATGTGATACATATACATGTCCATGTAATACAACATGTATAAACTTTTCAGGTTGTAGTTGTGATAATACTTGTAATTCATTTGGGTGTCAATGTGAATCTGGATATCAATTTGATTGTTGGCAATGTTATAGTCAACAATATTCTTGTAGTACTTTTAGTTTTGATTGTCCTTGTGATACTATGTGTCACTCTTATGGATATGATCCAACATCCCCTAATAAATGTAGTTCTTATACATCCTGTAATAATTTTTAGGACACGTGTACTTATGATAGTTAGGGAACACCACCATCATATTGTACAGAAGATAAACCAATAATATCTTGTAGTAGAAATATATCAAGTTGTAATTTAAATCGTGTACCATCTCAAAGTGGAACAAAAACTGTTCAATCGTGTTCTTGTAATTCATCTAAAAACTATAATTGCTCTTGTTATTCAACATCATATATTATATAAATCTAAATAATTGATAAAACTTAATAGAAGATGTTCTTAAAAAAAATATTGGAGGTGTAAACTAATGTCAGTAGATAGGTATAAAACAGGAAAAAAAGGACACTCTTTAAAAGAGTTAGGACTACACACTTTAAATCTTAGTATTGATATGACAGAAGGTTGTAGTTTAAGGTGTAAATATTGTTTCTAGGATTTTTAGTAGAAAAAAAGGGAAGATAGAAAACTTACAGAAGAAGTAATGATGTAGGCAGTTGACTGGTTATTTGATGATAATACATCTGGAACTGTTGATGAAGTAAATCAAAATGGTGGTCTTGGATTTGAGCCTTGGGGTGGAGAACCATTTCATTATTTTGATATGATAAAAAAGACATATGAATACTTTGTTGAAAAATCGAAACAAACAGGTAAAAAAATAAGACATATCGGTGGTACTACAAATGGTGTTGAATTTACGGAAGAAAGACTTAAATGGTGTTAGGAAAGAAATATAACTTGGTTGATTTCCCTCGATGGTATAAAAGAAAACCATGATTCACAAAGAGTATTCCCAAATGGATAGGGTAGTTTTGATATTATTGATAAAAATATAGATTTGTATAAAAAAGTATATGGATTTTCACCTGAAGTAAGAATGTCTTTACATCCTGACTATATACCAAATATTGTAAAAAGTTATGAGTATATTCTTGGTAAAGGAATAACATCATACTTCTTTTCACCTGTTTTTGAAGCAAATTGGACAGAAGAACATTATAAAGAATTAGAAGAACAACTAGTAAAACTTTATGAAATAATGATTTTAAACTTTAAAAATGGATATCCACCAATTAAAAATAAGTTTGTCGATGATATGATATATTATATTCTTGAATAGGAAAGAAGAAATGTTAACTTAGAAGAAATAGAACAAACGGGAACATATGATAAACGTTTAAATTCTCTGTCGAAAGGAATGCACTTACCAAAACCATGTGGATAGGGTAATTCATACTTTGGAGTTAGTATTGATGGACAAATTTATATTTGTCACCGATTTAATAAACATGGGTTAGATCTTGATAAGGTTCCATTTAATAAACGATATGGATGGATTGGAAATGTTTGGGAGGGTATCCATAATGTAGAATTAGTTGATTTCCTCAAAAATTGGGATGTTGGTAATTTAGAACATTGTAAATATTGTAAACTAAAGTATTATTGTAAAGGTTCTTGTTATGCATCTAATTATGATGTTACAGGAAAAATTGATGGAAAAAATGAAAAAGCGTGTAAAATTAATTTATAGTTATATAACTAGTAGAAAAGAATTATCGAAATATTTAAGAAAAATAATTTATTCGATTATAGAAATCATACAATTATTTATTATAGACCATTTGAAAGACAAAATATATATCATGGAACAACAAATGAAACTTTTGAATCCTGTTTGTGTAACCACGGTAGTTACTATTTTAGAGGGGTAGATAAATTGTTAGAAAGTCAAGACAACATTGATAATCCAGATGAGTTAAAAAGACAAATAATTGACTAGGGTATACATGTTCTCTTAGATATGTATTATAATGTAATTAATAATCAAAATCAATAGAATAATCAACAAAATAACCAAAAAAGATATATTTTACCACCAGAGTAGTTACAATTTAAATTATTACAATAAAAAAGGGGGAAGGTATTATGGCGTTAGAAATAAAATCATTGGTAATTGACGGAATAGATTATACAAATGATATAAACACAGTTACATTTATAGATACAACAAATTATTATGAATATTTAATAACATTAAAAAAGTTTATTTTAACACCTACATCAAATAATCCAATATATACTTTTCAAATTAATGATACTACAATAACAGAAACAGATGAATTCATCTATGAACTTATCACAACTATGACTGGAACAACCATTAGACTTAGGAAAAATAAAGGATAATGAAAATATACTAATTAAAGCCCCATTTTGGGGCTTTTTTTATATAGAATTAAAGTAAAATAAACTTAAAAATGATAAACGATAAAAATATTTATAAAGAGGTGATATAAATGAATTTTAGAACAGGTTCTAGTGTAGATGGATTACCTCTATTAACAACACAACAGATTGAAAATCTAATCTCCAATTCCTTAAAAACAGGTGTAGAGTTAGAAGGTTAGACTACTGTAACCAATATATTTAAAATAATTTCTAGTAGCCAAGAATAGTTTAGTGTATATAAAAATAGTAATACACCAACTCTAGTTGTTAATACACTTTAGACATTATCTAGTGAACCTGCTATCAAAGTTTACGGTACTTTATCTATTGATAATAATTTGTCTGTTAATGGTCAATCTATTATAAATAATACACTAACTAT
>ERZ795045.3148-NODE-3148-length-14964-cov-5.402844_pt1 | contig 14964 bp, 10 predicted proteins | sample MGYA00375129_ERZ795045 | MGnify/ENA primary metagenome ERZ795045 (study PRJEB30174, sample SAMN05720166) | activated sludge metagenome | isolation source: anaerobic digester from wastewater treatment plant | place: Japan | collected 2015-05-15 ... | reverse complement strand
AAGGGCGAATGGCATCCTTTCTTCGCAATTGAGTAAATCGTTGCTTTTTCACGATTGGATCTCCTCTGGAAAAATTAGCGTATCATGTAAATCTCTTTTCCTGATTCCAGATTCGGAACATCACCGCACGCACCTCAAGGTAGCAAAGGGATTCAGAGGGAGCAAGGCGTTTTTCACCACCGCGGCGCGGCGCCGGCGGGGGCGGTCGCGCAGGATCTCGTCGCCATATTCGTGGAAGCGCTGGAGCCATTTGTAGGTGGTCTTGCGGCTGAGGCCAAAGCGGCGGCAGAGTCCGCTGAGGTTGGCGTGGGCTTGGGTGGCGAAATGGATGAATTCGCGGCGCAGGGACATGAGGTTCACCTCGTTCCAGGGCATAGTCTGATCCTCCTTTTTACGAGTCGAATATGCAACTTAAACGTGTTACCTATGTACCCGAACGAAACAAGAAGACCAGGGTGAGGGCAGCCCTTTCTTCCACGTCACAGATTCTCATATTTCAATTCCTGCTTCACAAAACCAGATGAGTCCCCTTCAGGGGACGCCTTTAAAATAGCCCAGGGTTTCCACCCTGGGCAAAAGTTAGGCAATGCCACCCCTAAAATAGCCATGGGTCTTAACCCTGGGCGGGCGCTCCCTGGGTAAAGTTGATACCGTGACGGCCCTGGGTCTTAATCCTGGGCATCAACCCGCGGCACAACGATTCCCCTCGGTTCCCATAGACAAATCCACGATCCCGCCGCAATGTAAAATGGAATAATTCTTCGTTTGGGATCTCGCCATGAAAATGAACATTTTGTCATTTGGGGAAGTCCTGTGGGATATCATGCCGTCGGGCACCGTCCTGGGAGGCGCGCCGTTCAATTTTGCCTTCCGGGCCAATTCGCTGGGGCACCGGGCGCTGATGGTCAGCCGCCTGGGACGGGACGATTTGGGGCGGCGGGCGGAACAGCGGATGCGGGAACTGAACATGGACACCCGGTTCGTTCAATGGGATTCCACGCGTCCCACGGGCACCGTAAATGTGTCCTTGGATGAAAACAATCAGCCGGATTACTTCATCGTTCCGGATGTGGCCTACGATAACATCGAGATGACGGAGGATCTGGCGTTAGCCGCCACGCAAGCGGATTGCGTCTGCTTCGGCACCCTGGCGCAACGGTCGGCGCACTCCCGGGAGACCTTGGCTCAAATCCTGGAGAAGGCCAACCAGGCGTTGAAAGTGTTGGATATCAATCTGCGCAAGAATTGTTATACCTGGGAAACGATCACCTCCTCGCTCGAAAAGGCCGATATCCTGAAACTGAACGAGGAGGAAGCCCAGTACCTGACACGGCTGTTCAGCCTGGAGGTACATGCCTTGCCGGAATTTTGTGAGCGGATCATCCAGGATTGGCTGTTGCAATGTTGCGTCGTCACCCTGGGCGAACGGGGAGCACTGGCCATGGCCGCGGACGGCAAGCCGGTGTATGTGCCGGGATTCCAGGTGAAAGTCATGGATCCTGTCGGATCGGGCGACGCCTTCACCGCCGGATTTATCACCCAGTACAGCCAAGCAAGGCGGATCGAGGACGCCTGCCGGTATGGCAATGCCCTGGGGGCGATGGTGGCGGCGACGGCCGGCGGAACCACTCCCATCCCGCCCGGTGAAATTGACGAATTCCTGCGCGGCAGCCCCGCGCGCGTGGAAGACCGCAATCTGGCATCGTACCAGGTCAGTTAACCGATCATCACGGAAAGCCGGGAGACTCGTCATCATGAACACAGCAACGCCGAAAGCGCAAGAAAAAATCGGCCGCGTCCGCATGGCCTTGACGCACCAGGAAGCGGACCGCGTGCCGGTGGGTGAATTCTTCTGGACTGGCTTTCTGCAACGCTGCCGGAAAAAATGGGGGGAGGATTTCGATCCCTATCGGCATTTCGATTTGGATTACGTCGTCATCACGCCCAACATGGATCCCCGCGTCGAACCATTCACCATCCTGGAAAGCGATGACCACCATGTCCTCGTGCGCACGGGCTTCGGAGCCACTATCCGGAGGACAAAGGACGCGCCCATGCCCTCGTTTGAATCTTTCTCCATAACCGAACCGAAAGAGATGGCGGACTTCGAATGGGGGGACCCCCGCGACCCGCGGCGGTTCTACGAAGGGGGAGACGATCAGATCAACGGCGTGGGCGACGCGCTGATCCGTAATCTCCCCGCGTGGGACGAGCGGGTAAACGCGTACGTGGAAGATTTCGCCGTGTTCGGTTCGGTGTGCGAACCGTATGAATACCTGTGGAGGATCGTCGGCAGCGAGAACGCCCTGGTATGGATGGCCTCGGAACCGAAACGCTTCGCGGCGTTCGTGGACCGCGTGGGCGCGTTCTTGCTGGCATTTTGCCAGGCGCAGATCGAGGCCGCCCGGGGCCGTCTCACGGGCATGTATATCTGGGGTGACGTAGCCTACCACGGGGGATTGCTCTTCGGCTTGTCCCGTTGGCGGGCCTTATTCAAGCCGCATGTCCAGGCCTTGATCACCTGTTGCCGGCAACACGGCCTGCTTACGGTCTATCACGGCTGCGGCAAGGCTTCTGCGATCTTTGACGATTTGCTGGAACTGGGATTGCATGCCTACAATCCGCTGGAAGCCAAGGCCGGCCTGGATGTCGTCGATTTGAAAAAGAAATACGCGGGCAGACTGGCCTTCGTGGGGAACATCGACGTGCGCGTGCTCGAAACGGGGAATGAGGAAGCAATCCGGCGGGAAGTCCTGTACAAACTGCGCGCGGCGGCGGGCGGCGGCTGGATCTTCCAATCCGACCATTCGATCACCAGCCAGGTCCGGCCGGAAAGTTATGAGCTGGCCATGCGCATCCTGCGCGAATACGGAAATTATCCTTTAAAACTCGAATAGAATTTTGAAAAATTCATCCGGTATGCGCCTAGCCGGCAAAGAGATGGTTTCTGCAATCCAATCGATAAAACGTAAGTTACCTATTGATTCGACTGCAGAACGTTCTCTCGGCTCTCTTCGTGATATGAGGGTTGCTGAGAACGCGAATCGATTCCCTCTCCCTCTGGGAACAGGCCGGAGGAAAAGAAATTTCGGGAAGCAGTGGCAAACTCCCATGCACGCACTTATTGGTTAATCCGGCATTCTTTGTATTCCTCCCAAAATTTCCGCAGAGGTTCCGGTAAACCCGGCTGATTCAAAAAAGGGTCATTTTTTATTTCATGAATCATCGGATTGGGCAGAAAAACTTCCAGCCACCGCAAGGAAGGTTCTTCATGAAGTATTTTGTCGAACGCGGCCGGTTCTATGGTGCTCTCTCTCATGAAAGAGGAATGGCCGGAGGTGTTCTCCCCCGCGTCCAACACGATAACGGATCCGCTATCCAGCAGTTCCGGTTCCACAGCTATAGCATGACCATCCCCGGCAGAATGAATCACCTGGTTGCCCCACAGATAGACCTGCGTGATCGCCGGCGGCTGGTTCAAGCGGGGATATTGAATCCACGAACGAATCCACGGCGTGTGTCCAGGCCTGGAATAAGAAATGTTTCTTATGAACAACGCCCGCGCGCATCCGGTCAAAGCCAGGGCAGGAGCGGCATCCCGCTGAATGAACAGATTGTTCCATAGCAAAATCTCGCTGGTCTCTTCTTGCGCTTCCAATCCACTGCCCAGGCGGATGAGGCACGGCCCGTTACCGGAAAGGGTGTTCATGATTACATTGCGGTCCATCACAATCCGCCAAGACCGGTCTGCAATAACCACCAACGCCTCCCGGCTGGATGAGCGCCGGCGGTGAATGACATTCCGCCGCAGGACAATGTCATGGGCCCAATCGCTGATTTCCACCTCGGCGTCGCACGCGTCAAAAATTTCGTTGTCTTCCAGGAGGATATGCGACACGTGCCGGTGGATCTTCACCGCGCTGGCGTTCACGTATCCCTCGCCGCCATGCGTGATCCGGCAGTTCACCACTTCAATGGCCGAACAACTCGAAAGGATGTGCAACGCGTTGGATACCGCAGAATGGCCACGGTTGTCGATCACGAATCCCTCCAACCGCAGATTCCGCGCGCCTGTCAGCAACACCGGGCCTTGATCCGGGCCGGGAAGCAAAATGGATTCACGCGGAACGGCGGCGCGCAGGATCACCGGGCGCTCGAAACGGCGCGTGGAGCTGAGCGCCGGATAAGTCCCCGGCTGTACGAGGATTTCCACGCCCCCCGCGTCTGGAATCCGGGAAAGCGCGTAGCCTAAACTCTGCCAAGGACGGTTCTGCCCATCCGCGTCGATGTGGTCCGCGCCGGTGGGAGAGACAAAATAGGTTTCGGCAGTATTTTGTCCTGCGCCTTCCATTCCCAATAGGCAACAACCCATAAGGAATATCCACCCGGTCCAGTAAAAAAAATAAGACATTATTTCAACAGGAAAATCCGTGAGGCGGAAACGATTCACATGCATGCCTTGATTCTTTCCAAACTGACCGCCGCGGCCTTGTCCAGATTTTCTTCATGTCCGCCTCCCCGGAGCGGAGAGCACATCTCGTACGCCACATACCCCCGAAAACCGCCTTTCTTCAACGCCTGCAAAAAGCCCCGGTAATCGACGAAGCCCTCTCCGACCGGCACGGCGCGGACCATGTCCGGCAGCGGGCGGTAATTGATCAGGCCGGGCAGATATTCAAACCGCGGGAGACGGACATAATCCGCCAGGGTGGTCTGTACCATGCGGGGAGCCAGAAGGCCGGCGTACCGGACATAATCCTCCCCGTTCAACGCGGGCGACCAGGGATCGAACATGGCCCGGCAATTGGGGTGTCCCACGTCGTCCAGAAACTCGATAAACGCGTCGCAGCCGATGCCCGTGTCATGGTGGTTCTGGACGCCGAGTTGAATGCCATACTCTTCCGTGATTTTGGCGCACTCCCGGATGGCCCGGACACACGTATCCCAATCCGCCAGGCCGGAATCGCGCGCGGTGGTGTAGCCCGTGAAGACCCGGACAATCTTGGCCCCCAGCGCGGCCGCCACCCGGGCCAGGGTTTGGACATAGGCAGTTTGCATTTCAAGCCAGGGCACTTCGGCAGCGTGACGCCCCGCGGTGAAATCCGTATAGCCGGCGATTGTGGCGATCTCGATGCGGTTCTCTTCTGCGGTTTGCCGGATTGTTTGGATCCAGGCCTCATCCGCGTCCAGGATGGACAAATGCGGACGCTTGCCCATCAGCTCCACCGCGGAATACCCCAGCGCGGCCGCCTTCTTGATGAAAGCTTCCACATCCAGGCGGCACTGCCCCCACAGCCCCGCGTAACTGACGGAAAACAAGGTTGGAATCATACAGATCGCTCCCTCCCTCATTGGAAAGAAATCATCATATCTCTGGTTATTGACTCTATAATACCTTTCCGGCTGCGGATTTCCCCCTCTCAATCACAGTTCATCCGGCAACAAGTGAGCTCTTTTTTTCTGATCGCGGGATTGCGTCCTTTCAAAATGATTGATGAAAACCACTCCGAAAATTCCCTCTCCCCTGGGAGAGTGGTAGGAGGTGGGAAATCCTAAAAGGAGGAAAGGCAACCTCTCTCGGCAATCGCTTTATCTCCAATCGATTTAATTGTGACACCCCTCGAACCGCGGATAGGTCCAGGGAAAGACCAAATCACGCATCCATTATTTCCTGCGCGGGCGATTGGCCTGCGCGGGCGATTGGTATGTTCCATTGATGCATATTTATCTCACGGAACGGATCAATGGATTCATGGTAGCGAAACGCGAAACGGCAGGAATGGAATACCCTTCTCTGTTGGTAGGTCATAACACCAACCATCGCAATTACATAAAAAATCTTCTCCCTCTCTTCTTGAATTTTTCCGAAAATCCGTCCACAATAAAAACATTCTAGAAGCGGCCGGATTTTTACGGCGCTTCCGGAGAAACCCGTTTTCGGTTAGAATACGTTTTCGGTTAGAATAATAGAACGCAAGCAGACACGGGCGATTAGCTCAGTTGGTTAGAGCGCCAGTATCACAAACTGGAGGCCACTGGTTCAAGTCCAGTATCGCCCATTTTATTTTTGCCTGATTTTGGCCGATCCACGTCCGTTGGTTTTTCCTGTTCTGAACCTGGGGAGCGCTTTGTCACCCATCATTCCAATGGCCGATCTGACCGCTTCCTCGCTGTACTACCGCCAAGGGGCCGATCTCTTCCACGCCGGTCATTACCGCGAAGCATTGACCACCCTCAAAAAAGTCCTGTTGCTTGATCCTAGTTTTCCGGACGCCTATTTCCTGGTCGCCCGGATTTATACGGAATGGCACCGCTGGCCGGATGCCCTTTCCATGTTCGAAAAGGTGGTGGCCTTGTTGCCCAATGATCAGGAAGTACGCTGGGCTTATGGGCGGGCGCTGCTCCTGGCAGGTGAAGGGAAAAAGGCGGTCAAGGTCTTTCACCAGGCCCTCCGCATGAATCCCTACAACCCCCGCATCCGCACCGAATTGATCCGCCACTACCTGCGGACAAACCAGCCGCGGAAAGCGTTAGCCTTGGCGAAAGCCGGTATCGCCGCGCAGCCGGGCCATGCCCCCTTCTACGCGCTGGCCGGCGACATTCTCCTCCGGAAAAAAAAATACCTGAAAGCCAAGGCCTATTACGAGGAATGCCTGGAAATCGATCCCGGTTTGGAAGCAGGCAAGAGGGGTTTCAACCGGATCATGCGCATCTTGGAAGGGGAAACCACCGGAATCAGCGGCTTTAGCCCTGATGAAGAAGCCTCCCTGGCGATGCGCGAAGCGGCGGAGCGCTTCGCGGCCGGTCAATACGAGCGGACCATCGATTGTTTACTGGATTTGAAGGACAATCCCATGGTGGCGCGGGAAGCCTCCCTCATGCTGGGTATGGCCTATGCCCGGCAAGGCCTCTACAAACGCGCCCACGATGTCCTGCTCGCGTTTACGCGGGACCACACCCCGGATATCCTGGCTTGGTACAACCTGGGACTGGCCTGCAACCGGACTGGGCGGTACGAGGAGGCGAGGCAACATCTGGCCCAGGCCTTAGCCATGGATCCCGAGTTTGAAGAAGGGCTGGTGGAAATGGGGTACGCCTGTCTGATGGCCGGATACGGCGCGGAAGCGTTGGATTATTTCACGCGCGCGTTGAAAATCCACCGTAACCAGGGACGGCCGTACGCCTGCTTGGCCCGGATGGCGTTCGATCAAGGGGACAACGCCAAGGCCGGGGCCTTGATCAAGCAGGCCCAGGCAGTAGAACCGGAATGTCCGGAGATTGCGGTCTATTGGGGCTACCAAGCCCTGGTGGAGAGGCGATTTCAGGAAGCGGCGCGGCATCTGCAAGTATGCCTGGACCGGATGCCGGATCATTTCGAGGCGCTGAAACTTCTAGGCCGCGCTCATCTCGAACTCCATGAGATCACGCGTGGATTGGCCTGTTACCGGGCGGCGGCCTTGCTCAATCCCTCCGATGCGGAATGCTGTCAGGTGTTACACGAATTGGAACGAGGCAGGGACGCATGAACATACCTATGACCCCGGAATTTTACTTGATGTTGGCGATCGGCCTGGGCCTCTTGGCCTTCGGGTGGGTGCTGGTCCGGTTCGGCATCCAGGCAGCTGCCTTCGGTTTGGGATTTTTGTTCGGATTCAATCTCTACACGGCGTTGTTGGATATCGTCCCCCGGGTCGATCCCCAGTTCGTCCGCTTTTTCCCCGACAATCCCTACACGCCGCTCTTCGTGGGGGCGGTGATGGGTATTTGCGCCTTGTTGCTCTCCAAAAAGATCTTCCAGGTTCTCATTTTTGTGGGTTCACTGTCGGGAATTCTGTACGTGCTTTACTTTGACGAAGAACAACGGGCCTTGCTGAATAACTTTTTAAGGTGGGCGGGCGTGCTCGAACCGCTCAACCGGACTGTCGGCAACCTGTGGCCGGCCGCGTTGGCCATTCTGCTCGCTTTATTGGTGCTCTATTTGCAGAAACGAATCCTGATGATCATCACCGCCTGCGTGGGCAGTTACATCATTTCCGATACCTTGAAGATTCCAATCCTCTTCCTCCCCCTGTGTTTCATCGGGATTCTCCTCCAGCAGACCAAACGCCGCTCCACATGGAAAAAATCCGGAGACTAACAGAGACTGATCAAAACCACCAATGCTACTCCACCGCCTCGGCAGGGACCACGGCCTGACTCAAGACCGCCCGGTACCATTTCGGCACCGCGTCCACGAAAATGATAACCACGCTGACCAGGATCAGGCAGGTCAGAATGAAATTGACATATCCCTGCACCATCAGGCCGGGTTGGCGGGTCATCGGCAGATAGATGTCCGTCATGTTGATCCATGCCGCGGTTATGGTGATCACGCCCACGAAAAGCATGGGCAGGATCGTCACCCAGGCGTATTTCGCTTTCCCCTGATTGATAATGAAAGATGTGCCAATGACCAAGGCCACCGTGGCCAGCAACTGGTTGGCGGTTCCAAACATCGGCCAGATGGTCGACACTGTGCCGGTATAAACGAAATACGCCCACGCGAAAACCACCGCCAAACTGCTGATCACGCTCCCGAACACCCAATTCGTGCGCCCGAAGGGCTTGATCACCTTCCCGATCTCTTCCTGCATCACAAACCGCGCGATCCGCGTACCGGTGTCGATGGTCGTCAGAATGAACAACGCTTCGAACATAATGGCAAAGTGATACCAATACGCCATCAGCCCCTTCAAGCCGGGGATGGACGAGAAAATCTGCGCCATGCCCACCGCCAAGGTCACCGCTCCCCCCGTCCGGCCTGCCAAGTCTTCTCCGACCTCCCGCGACAACTCCGGCAGATTGGAAGCCGTGAATCCCATCTGGTTGAGGTTGGCCACGATCCCCCGGAAATTTTCCACGGACACGTTGATGGCGAAATAATCCAGCGGATATAGGCTGCACGCCGCGATCAAAGCCAAAACCGCTACAAAACCTTCAAACAACATCGCCCCAAAACCGATGGTCTTGATGTGCGATTCCGTATAGATCATCTTGGGCGTCGTCCCCGAGCTCACGAGCGAGTGAAAACCGGACAAGGCACCGCAGGCGATCGTGATGAACACATACGGATAAACCGTCCCGGGGATGATGGGACCTCCGCCCGCCGTGTACGCGGTCAGGCCGGGCATCTTCATGGAAGGGGCCACGATAATCACCCCAAGCGCCAGGAACAAAACCACACCGATCTTCATGAACGAACTCAAATAATCCCGCGGGGTCATCAGCATCCACACCGGCAATACCGACGCGAAAAAACCATACGCGGCAATCAGTATCGTCAAGGTCTTGTGGTCAAAATGGAACCACGAGGCAAAAGCCGACTCTGGGACATACTGCCCGAAGACCACCGCCAAGGTCAGCAAAATCATGCCCATCACCGTGGCTTCCGCCGTTTTCCCCGGCCGGAACTTAAACATCCACCACCCCATGAACAAGGCAATGGGAATCGTGGCGGCAATGGTGAAAGTCCCCCAGGAACTTTCGGCCAAGGCGTTGACCACCACGATCCCCAGTCCGGCCAAGGCGACAATCAGGATCAGCAGCGTGGCCAGGGACGCGGTCAAACCGCTGACCGGACTGATCTCTTGGTGGGCAATCTCCGCCAGCGATTTCCCGTCATGGCGCACCGAGGCAACGAGAACGATGAAATCATGCACTCCCCCTGCCAGCACCGCCCCCAATACAATCCATAAAAATCCGGGCACGTACCCGAACTGGGCCGCCAGCACCGGTCCCACCAGCGGCCCCGCGCCGGCAATGGCCGCGAAATGATGCCCGAACAGCACCCACTTGCTGGTCGGATAATAATTGTGCCCGTCGTACGAACTGTGGGCGGGGGTGATCCGCTCATCATTCAAGACGGCGATCTTGGCGGCGATGAAGCAGTAATAGGTCCGGTAGGCAATCGCGTACACAGCCAACGCAATCAAGATCAAAGGCATGGCATTCATGACAGGTCCCCTGGGGAAGCGGCGGAATGCTTTACAACGGCCGCCTCCCATATGTGGCGTAAGCCGTTGGTGTGAGTGATTGTGGAAATCGCTCCAATCGAATAGGAATCCATCCACTATACCTGGATTGTGGATGGCTCTCAAGAATTCGCGGGGGAAGGGATAAAAAATCAGACCAAAGGATTCACCGCCGAGGCGTGAAGATTGGCCAGAATTCGATATTGTGAATGGGATAGGCTGTGCGTTAAGGCCAGATCCTGCTTCTATTTATGAGGAAAGATTGCAATTTAATTTACAAATGCCATTCTTGATTGTAAATATAAACCGATAGGCTTTGTTGATCCGGCCTTGCCAACGATTTTGATACCCTGGCAGTCTTTTTTTATATTCAAAGAGGAATGCCGGGAATTTTCCAATATGAGAGAAATTTGTTTTTTTTACCCTCTCTTTGACGTCCGGAGGAAGCTGTTGGTAATTTTTTTGAATTCAACGGTGTACTCAACCCGCATGGATGCCCTTCAGATTAGTATACATGCACACAACAAAGGATCTCTACCCCAACAACGGGGCGGCACTCTCCATATCACGCTTCGGATTTTCTCTCGTTGTGAAAGCGAAACTCAACCCTTCAGCACCTCGGCGATATGCCCGATAGAATCATCCACCTGCGCGGGTTCGGTAAAACCGATGGTCATGGCGTCCACCAGGCTGTTATCCAGAACATAATGGAGGGAGGCATCACGGTCTTCTTTTTTGGTCAGATCCCCGCAGCCGTAGATTTTCATCCCCACCACGAATTTGCCGTTCTTGCGCGCTTGGCGCAAAATTGCCGCCACTTCGGCCGGGCGGCCATCCATCTTTTTCTGCTTGTCATTGATGCGCGCGAAAATCAACTCCGTCCACGGGTCTTCCGCCGCCACCCGCAACGCTTCCATGCTGTGGCACGAGCATCCCACCACCTTCACCACACCCTTTTCCTTGAGTTCCGAGAGTTCGTCGCGGATTTGTTGCTGCTGCGCGGGCCATCGGGGATTGGAAACGCAATGCACCAGGCAGATGTCGATCACATCCGTCCCCAGTTCCTGCCGGAAGCGCTCGATTTCCGGCTTGGCGGCCGTGGCCCCCTTCATCCCTCCCCCCGGCGCGAACCAGATTTTACTGAGCAACACCACATCCTCGCGCGGGATGTGCTTCAACGCGTTTTTCATGAAGGGATGCGAACCATACAAATCAGCCAAATCAAAAAAGTTGATGCCGCTATCAAAACTGTGGCGCATGAGGTTGACAAAACTATCCATCCCCAGCCGCGTTTGATCGGATTGCTTCTGCCAGCCGTTCGCGCCGGTCCCCTGGGCGAGCATCGAAACCTTCACTCCGGATTGGCCGATCTCCACCCGGTCCGTGGCGGACGTCGGTTTCGTGGCTGGTTTCGTTTCCTGCGCCGCCGCCCAGCCGGGAAAAACGGCGGCCGCTCCCGCGCCGAACGCGCCCGCGCGCATGAACTCACGCCGTGAGATTGAATACATGGTCGAACACCTCTTTTAAAAAATATACCAATTTTGTGCAAGTGGGCCCGGTTGATGGAGTAAGTATACCCAACAAATAGATAGTGTCCAAAAAACACCTCTCCCTGGCAGCAGGGAAAAAAAACATAGATTTTCCGGAACGGGTCAACCTGCCGTTTCCCCCCGCAAACTGGACATCACCGGCCATTATAAAAGCCACCTGCCGGGCTCGCGTGAAATGAGGGCATCAAACTGTCTCGCCCGCCGGGGCAAGATACTCGATTGATTCCTCAAACCGCCGGCTTTCAATACAGGCCAATCCCAGGGTATCGCGGATTTCCGGATCGGAGGGATCGAGATTGTGGGCCTGCCGCAGGGCCAGGTAAGCGGCTTCGGTTTTTTGTTGTTTCAAACAGGCCTTCCCGTATTCCAGCAATGCTTCTTTTTGGACGGCCGGATCATTCAACAGAGGAGTCAGCACGGCGGCTTGTTCTTCATGCCGCCCCTGACCACCAAGGGCTCGGGCTAACAACAGCAGAATCCGCGGATCTCCCGGATTGTTTTCCAACATCCCGCGGCATAGCGTTTCGGCTTCCTCGTACTCTCCCCGGTCGATATGAGATTGAGCCAGATGCCGGGTGATTTCAGGATGGCCGGGAAGCTGTTCGGCGGCAGCCAGAAAAGCTTGGTGCGCGCTGTGAAAATCGCCCCTACCCCGGTACGCCAACCCCAAGTGCATATAAATCAAGCCATTGTTCACACCCCGGGAGATGGCTTCCTTCAGTAAGGCGGTTCCCTGGGCAAAATCTCCCGCGCGGGTCAGGGCCATGGCCAGGCGTTCCAGGGTTTTGAGCGAGTTGGGTTTCGCTTCCCGCACAGCCAGCAGCAGCGGAACGGCGGCGTCCCATTGTTCCAAATCAAACGCCAAGACAGCGGCATGGGTGAGAAGAGCGGTGTGCGAGGGGTGGTATCGCAAGGCTTCCTGATAGACCGCGAGTGCCTCGGCGGGCCGTCCGGTGTTTTCCAGCAACCGGCCCAGCTTATGGCTGATATCCAAACGCGCGGGCTGACAGGCGGCGGCTTTGCGCAACGCCTCGATTTCGTTCGCGGTGTCGCCTTTCCGGGCCCAACATTTCCGCAGCTCGAGGTACAGGCCGGCGGTCTCCCCGAGCGTCAAGGCGTTTTGCAATTCCGTAATGGCATAATCGGTTTGGTCCTGCGCGAGATAATGGCGGGCCATCTCGAGATGACGGCCGAACTCCGCCCGCCGGATGGCGGGGGAGATCTGCACCAGCCGGGCGATAAAACGTCTAAGTGCCTCGACACGCTGCTCGAACGAAAGATCCGCAATCTTTTTCTGCATCAAGATTTCAATCCGCGCCCGCTGGGCCGTGTCCAGAAATTGGAGGTAGTTTTCCGCGGAATGACGCAACGTGGCCTCTACGCCCAAGTCCTTGTTCCGTTCCCGGTTAAATTGGGTGAATAGGTTCAGGATTTGACTCCGGAGACGCTGCATCGCTTGAATCAGGTTGCGCAGTTGCAACACTTGATTTTGCATAGCGGCCCGTGGTTTTCCGGTAAGGTTCTCCGACTGCGGGCTCCGGTCTTTAACCTCGAGGCGAGGTTCCAGTTCGCGGCGCAGACGTTCCAACCGGATTTGCCCTGCCAAGAACAATTCAGCTTGCTCCAGGAACGCGGCGCCATGAGCCATCGTCTCCTGGGAAAGACGTTTCATTTTGCAGTCGATATCGAGCCGCCGGCGGATTTTCAACAACTCGTTTTGCAAATCCCGCGCCTTCCCTGGCGCCAGCAGAGCTTGAAAATATTCTGTGGGATTTTCGTTCTGGATGGTGGCGAGAATCGAACGGAACGACTCGGCCATCTGGGAATATTTCAGTTTCTCGCGGAGTTCCCGGGCTTGTTTCTGGCTTTGTTCGCGCAGTTCCTTCAACGCGGAACCGGGAGGCAAATACGGCCCCTCCTCCTCATCCGGATCGCCGAAAAAAATGTCCTCGAAGGGAGGCTGGTCGTCATTCATCGGCTTCATCCTTTTCCTCGAAATGACGTTCCTGAAACGGTAACACGGCAATTTGATCGCCGCTCACCACAAGGGTTGCAGGGCCGGTGGGTTTCGTAGGGACGAAGGTGTGCTCCTGGATGCGGATTTCGGCGCCGGGGAAAATTTGCTTCCGGGCACGGACCATGCGCACCTTCGCGTTGGCCTTTTGCAGTGCCTCTTCGGCCTGGAGACACTGTTTCTGCTTGTCAACCAAGATTTTGTCCAATTTGGCAAGATTGGATTTCATCTTGGACAATACGGCGGCCTGGGAGGGAGAAAGACTTCCGGCTTTCTTCTCGATGTCCGAAAGACTGGTTATCCGGGCGGCGGTTTTCGCCCGGCGGTCTTGAAGCGATTCCAAGGTGGCCTTCAAGGTGTGAATCTTTTGAGTAATTTCCGCCAGGTCATACCCTAAGTGGATACGCGTGCGGACCCCGATTTCCGAACCGATCACATCGGCGCACAAGTCATCGGCGGCCTCAGCCAAACCGCCGAGAATTTCCGCGTTGCGTTCGATCAGGGCAATGCGCGGGGCGCGCAGGAAAGATTGGATCACCGAACCATGAACCAGTAGGCTCTCTCCAGCGCAAACCCAGGCGGCATTGATGAACTTCGCTTCCACCCGGTGATCGGCTTGGATATGGGCTTCGGATTTTCCCTGCACGCCACCCGGAAGAAAAACGTTCCCCCGGGCGTGAATCCGGCTGCCTTCCACCGTCCCCTGAACTAGTATGTCCTGCTCGGACTCGACGGTGAATCCGCTCAGCACATTGCCGCGCACATGGACGCTGACGGCGGAACGGATGTTGCCGGTGGTGTAATCCACATCGCCGGGAATCTCCAGGATGGGAGCGATGATAATACGCGGTCCGTCCTTGTAAGCGCAACCGTCCACTGTGGACACCAGGGACAATCCATCCTCTCCGGGAACGGTATTGGGAATGGAAGGAAAAGGAATATCTATGCCGTCCCGGCAAGGAATGGGTTCCCCATACACGTTAAGACCAGGGATGCCCGGTGTCGGGGGGGTTTTTTTGAGCACGATCTGGCCCGCTTTGACACTGCGGATCCAATCCAGCTCCTTGAAATTCGCGCGGCCATTCTCTTGGATGGCGGGAACACCTGTGGAGGGATGTAAATCCAGACAATCCTCTATCACCGCGTCGGTGCCGGGGACGGGATATTTACCGGTGACGACCTTGAACAAACGGCCGGGTTTGCGGAGCAACAGATCGATGTTTTTCTCGATCAGGTCGCCGTGAAAACCCAACCGTTCCAAGCCGGCCTTGATGAGATCCGGATTCCAATATCGCTCAAAGCCCTTGTCGATCAACGCGCGGACGGTCATTTGATCCTGGCTGACGTGCACCTCGGGACCGATGCGGAGCACGGTATCCACCAAGAAAGG
>ERZ795045.3143-NODE-3143-length-14977-cov-5.472323_pt1 | contig 14977 bp, 6 predicted proteins | sample MGYA00375129_ERZ795045 | MGnify/ENA primary metagenome ERZ795045 (study PRJEB30174, sample SAMN05720166) | activated sludge metagenome | isolation source: anaerobic digester from wastewater treatment plant | place: Japan | collected 2015-05-15 ... | reverse complement strand
GTGGTTATTGGCATGCTGCTATCGTCTTGAAAGAATGGGAGACAGAAGGAGAGCGAGAGGAAAAGGAAAGAGAATCGGAAGATGAAGCAGAAGGAACGAAGCAGAAGACGAAGCAAAGGGGACGGGGGTTTTTGCTTCGGGGGATTTAAGAAGCGAAGGAATGCAAGCGACCGAACTCGGCTTGCAAGTGGCTAGCGTTCGCATCGATACTTTAATGACATAGGATTAGGCGTTAACCGAAGCTGATAAACTGTGAGCACCGGCCAGTTAACTGAGCAACTGAGTCATGTAAGTCAAGAGTCAACTCCAATGGATGGTTCAACAGTTTACATAGATACCGAGTGGCCCTTAACCGGGCAGGTTCCAAAACCTCGATTTTTACAGCGTAAGCAGGATATTTGTTGAAGGTTGCGGGAGGATTTCCATCATCTTGGGTGAATAAAGTAAATAGATATCAGAATAGATCAATTTGTGCCACAAAGCACGGATGGAACTGGAGTTAAATCACCACATGTGCGCACGTATATTCAACGGTTTTTTGAGTGGGGCTATAAAAGAGTATCCAAATTTAATTTATCTTATTACCTCTGGTAGGAAGTGAGCCAATGATCGAAGATATTACCAACGAAGTTCTAAGCAGGATAAGAGATGTTAGAACAATGTATCATCGACTGGTGCTTTTGGTTGGTCCTCCAGGTAGCGGGAAAACTAGAATCTTGCAAGAAATAGGGGAACAAACAGGAGCACCTAGGATCAATGTGGGTTTGGAGTTAAGCGAACGTTTGTTAGATCTAAGCAAGGAAGAACGACAGCTAAATGTTGCATTTTATTTCGAAGACATTGTTTCGGGACACTGCAGGGAGATGGAGTCGCAGATGGTCCTCTTAGACAACATTGAAATTCTGTTCGATTCGTCTCTCTTTGTTAACGTACTCCCGCTCCTGCAAAAAGTCTCAAGAAACACCACTTTAGTCGTTGCTTGGCCAGGTTATGCAAAAGACGGATTCTTGGGTTATGCAGAGCCCGGTCATTCTGAGTACTGCAGATGGCCATCTTCTGGGCTCGTGATCGTACAAGTGGGATGAAATATGTTTCAGCGTTCTATAATAAAACCTATTGGGAGGGAATCTTGTGAAATACCGTGATTTGGTCCAGTTTGAGCCGGTAGAGACCGTCATAGAGCTTCGGAGCGCAGACAAGTTCGAAGAAGCTCAAAAACTGGTTGAAACTTACGTGATATCTGACGCTATGGCAGACAAGCTTACCGAAGGGGTATTCAAGCATCTGCAATTCGAAAAGCCATATGACACAAAGGGTATCTTCATAGTTGGCAATTACGGCACCGGTAAGTCTCACTTGATGTCAGTAATCTCTGCAATTGCAGAGCATAAAGAATTGGCGGAGCTTATTCAAAACCAGAGAGTGAAAGAAGGTTGCCAACCGATTGCAGGGAAGTTCAAGGTAATAAGGACTGAGATCGGTGCAACTACGATGCCATTGAGGGACATAATCGTTTTGGAACTACAGAGGAACTTAAAAAACATGGGAGTAGAGTACAATTTTCCATCTATGGATAAGGTCCCTAGCAACAAACCTGCTTTTGAACAGATGATGGAGGCCTTTCATCAGAAATACCCAGACCATGGCCTCTTGCTCGTAGTAGATGAACTACTTGACTATCTCCGCCATCGCAATGATTTGGAAATTAGTCTGGACTTAGCTTTCCTGAGAGAAATAGGAGAAGTTACCAAGGATTTGAGATTTAGGTTTATCGCTGGCGTGCAGGAGGCTCTATTCAACAATCCTCGGTTTTTTTCTGTTGCAGACAGCGTAAGACGCGTAGCAGAGCGGTACGTTGAAGTAACGATCACTAGGGAAGATATAAAGTTCGTAGTGGCACATAGGTTGCTAAGGAAAAACCAAGAACAAAAGGCTAAGATTTCGGAGCACCTGTCGAAATTTGCCCCCTTTTACGGAGATATGAATGAGCGAATGGATCAATTTGTAAGTTTGTTCCCCGTTCATCCAGATTATATCGACACGTTTGAGCGATTAACCGCCATAGAGACCCGCCAAGTATTGAAAACCCTGTCGTCGGCAATGAGGGAGATTTTGGACGAAGAAGTTCCAGAAGATGCCCCTGGACTTATCTCATACGACCAGTATTGGAAAGTCATAAAGGAGAATCCGTCTCTTCGACTTGACCAAGATATAAGGGCTGTCTATGAGTGTAGCACAAAACTAGAGGATCTAGTTGAAACAGGTTATCCAAAGAATAAAAACCTCGATTTTGCCAAGAGAATCATATACGGGCTTAGCATCCATCGCTTAACGGTAGGGGACATTAGAATGAAGGTTGGGCTTACACCGGAAAACCTAAGAGATCAGCTTTGCCTCTGGGATCCTTTGGTTGCTGAGCTAGGTGGAGATCCTGCTGAGGATCTAAAAGGCGAAGTAGAGACAACGCTGCGATTGATTAGCGAAGCAGTTAACGGACAGTTCATATCAGCTACTGACATGGATGAAAGGGGAAGGCTTAGCGGTCAGTTTTATCTTGATATCGATAAAACTGTAGATTACGACGCTCTGATCCGACAAAGAGCTGAAAGTATGTCGCCAAACGATTTGGACCTGGCTTACTTTGACGTCCTTGCCGAGCTTCTCGAGCGAACAGATCAGTATTATCCTGGCACTAGGTTGGCTTGGGAATATGAACTAGAATGGAAGGATCATGGGGTGTATCGACTTGGGTACATATTCTTCGGTGCACCAAATGAAAGAAGTACCGCTCAGCCGCCTAGGGATTTTTATCTGTTTTTCTTGAGGCCATTCGAAGAAGTCTCGTTTAAGGATGAAAAAGATCCCAGAGATGTGTTCTTTAAGCTTGTGAGAAGAGATGAAAGCTTTGAGCAATGGCTGAAACTTTATGCGGCTGCCAAGAATCTTGCCCAGTCATCGAGCGGGGTCGAAAAGTCGGTCTACGCTGGAAAGATGAAACAGTACAAGGACCGGATTGGTTCATGGCTGACAGACGAGATGCTTAGCGCTTACGATGTTACCTATCAAGGTAAAACCAAACTTCTTGGGGATCTCATTGCAGATGCACCTTCTGTTCTTTCGGAGTCTAGGAACTTTAAGAATACGATTAATTGGGTAGCAGAGAAATGTCTGGCTCCCCATTTTGCTGATTTGGCTCCTGAGTATCCGGTCTTTAAGAGCACAATCACTCGGCAGAATCAGAAAGAAGCGATTTCAGATGCTTTGAATAACATAAGGGCCATAGCGAGAGACGGAAGCTATACTAGTCAGAAGACGCAACGAGGATGGGCTATACTTGAATCTTTGGAACTGGTTTCAGATGGGACGCTTAGGCCCGAGTCTTCTAGATATGCCAAGTACATTTTAAACCTATTAGAGCGCAAGAAAAGAAATGAAGTTCTTAATAGAAGCGAAATTCTAGAGAGGGTAGAAGGTGGAGTTGAATACATGGCGCCGGGGCTCTATCGGGTCGAGCCAGAGTGGGTTTCGGTCATTTTGGCAGCCCTCACTTTTTCCGGAGATTTAGTGGTGACAGTAGGTGGCAGAGAATATGATGCATCGAAGATCGAAGAATTGATCAGCTTACCCTTAGATGATCTGTGCAAGTTCAGTTACGTGAAAAAGCCCAAAGATTGGCCCCTTCCGGAAATAAGAGCGTTGTTTGAGTTAGTGGGCCTAGCCCCAGGTCTATCCAATCAGATAACTCTAGGCTCTGAGGAGCCAGTGCGAAAGTTTCAGGAGCAGGTGGAGAGCCTTATCAAAAGGACGATTGATGCTAGGAATAACGTTAACGAAGGTTTCTACTTATTCAATGAGAGCATACTATCTGACGAAGAAGTTTCAGACTACAAGAAGAACTTGGATTCGCTTAAGGAGTTTCTCGATTCCCTTACGAGGCTGAATACTACAGGGAAGTTTAAGAATGTAGGTTATCCTCTAGAAGACATAGAGGCTCAGAAGAAACGCATAAAAGTTCTTAATGAGATAGAGCAATTGCATGGAGCGGTGTCATCGCTCAAAGATGTTGCAAACTATCTTTCCCAAGCGGAAAATGTATTGCCTCAGGATAATAAGTGGGTGGAACGGTTTCAAGACACTAAGAAACAGGTTATAGATACGTTGAAGGATCCTAAGAAGCGCAATACGCCTTCGACTATTCAACAGATAACGGACCAGTTGAAGAATCTCAAAGCCGAGTACATCGAAGAATATCTGCGTCTTCATTCGGGAAGTAGGTTGGATAAGAAACAAGACGAAAAAAAGGCGAAAATAATCAAAGACGAGAGGTTAAAAAACCTTGAAGCGATTGCGCCCATACTGTCCGCAAATTCCCAGATCGTTGAATTAAGAGAGCAGATTAGCACCTTAAAGCCTTGCTACGGTTTGACCAAAGACTATCTTGAGAATTCTCCAATATGCCCTATGTGTTCATATAAGCCTGCTGCTGAGACTTTGAAGGCGCCTGCAGGCTTGATTTTAGATAATTTGCAGGACAAACTCGACGAAATGCTTGAAAGCTGGACTCAAAAGCTTGTTGGTATGTTGGAAGATCCTATTGTTCAGAATAACATTAAAAACTTACTATACGATGACCACAGAAAGACACTTGAGGATTTTCTCTCTCAGAGAAAACTTCCTAGCAAAGTGACGTCTGAGTTTGTGGCGGCGTGCAATCAGGCTCTGGGAAGTCTGGTTCGCGTGACTATCAATAAAGATGAGTTAATGGGATCTTTAATCGGTCAGGGAGGCCCAGTTACTATAGATGAGCTGTCGGAAAGACTGGAGAAGTACCTTTCAGAATTAATACGTGATAAGGACCCTGCCAAGGTGCGGATCGTGTTTGAGTAAAGTAAGTTTTATGCAGTTCGCTGGAATTATAGAAAGGAGTTAATCTATGGAGAATGGCGAGAGGAAATTAGTTGACGACGTTTTGGATGAAACGAAGAAAGAAGTGGAATGCCTGGGGCTTACCTTCAAAGATGATGAAGAGCGAAAGAGATACTTCTCCCAGAAGCTATTGAATGCTTTCAATGAATTAGAAGACAAACTGGGCGATGTCCCGTTTCTTTCGGCTGATGACGCAGTCGAAAAGCTCAAAAGCCTGGAGAAATGGCCTGTAGGTGACGATGGGCAAATAAGAGAAATAGCTGAGAAAATGCGCAGGAACGACCATGAAAAGGATTTACTTCAGCGGTGGAAGGACGAGGTAGGTTTTCCTCATGGTTCCATTGAGGACATAATGAAGTTGTCAGATCCGCCTTACTATACAGCTTGTCCTAACCCGTTTATTACCGATTATGTGAGATACTATGGCAGACCATATGATCCCAGCGAAGAATATCACCGAGAGCCGTTTTCTGCTGACGTAAGCGAGGGAAAGAATGACCCGATATATAATGCGCATACGTACCATACGAAGGTTCCCCACAAGGCGATAATGCGATATATCCTCCACTACACGGAACCAGGGGATATCGTATTCGATGGTTTTTGCGGCACAGGAATGACCGGAGTGGCTGCTCAACTTTGTGGGGATAGAAAGACAGTAGAATCTTTAGGATACAGGGTAGAGCAGGACGGCACCGTATTTGCACCTCAGGAGGACGAAGAGGGTAAAGCTTCTTGGAAACCTTTCTCCAAGTTAGGCCCAAGAGGGGCTGTGCTAAACGATCTTTCACCTGCTGCTACTTTCATTGCCTGTAACTATAATAGCCCAGTCGATCCCCACGAATTTGAGCGCGAGGCCAAAAGGATATTGGAAGAGGTACGAAAAGAATGTGGGTGGATGTACGCTACCTTAAATACGGAAGGTGTGTCTATAAGCCGAGAAACCGTAGAAGAACTGGCTGAACGTGTACGCCAGGCCAGATCAGCAGATGAAGTTAAGCGAATCATAGAAGAGAATTCTGAACTCATGGGCGAGATCAACTACATAGTCTGGTCCGATGTATTTGTATGTCCGAATTGCTCGAAAGAAATTATATTTTGGCAGGCAGCATTCGATAAACGAGCCAAGAAAGTGAGGAGCAGATTTTCTTGCCCTCATTGCCAAGTAGAGGCTCTCAACAAGCGAGAAATGGAAAGAGCCTGGGCCAGCAGATTCGATAAGGAGATCGGACAGCCGATGAAACAAGCTAAACAGGTTCCCGTGATGGTAAACTACAAAGTTGGAAGGAAACATTTTGAGAAAACTGTGGACTTATTCGACCTTGCAATTGTTGAGAAGACCGAAGAATTAGAAATACCTTACTGGTGTCCAACGACTCCTATACCCGAAGGAGAGAAGACGGTAGAGCCTTTGAGATTAGGTATAACTCATGTGCACCATTTTTACACAAAGAGGAATCTGTACATACTGGCTGATTTGTTTGCTAAAAGCGGGGCCGAAACGCTTATAGTCTTTCAGAGCATTGCTGCTACTCTATGCTCGAAATTAGTGTTGTACAATTTGGGTAGACGGGGCAATGGTGTTCTTCCTGGCACTCTTTACTTATCTTCACTGCAAGCCGAAAGCAATGTTATACTGCGCTACAATGCTAAACTTTCTGCGTTCCTAGCTGCGTTTAGAAAAGTGAGCAGCGATACCTTAATATTAGTATCAACGCATAATGCTAGTGTTCAAATGCTAGCACCTAATGCGCTGGATTACATATTTACCGATCCTCCTTTTGGTGGAAATCTAATGTATTCTGAGCTTAACTTTCTCTGGGAGGCGTGGTTAAGAGTCTTTACCAACAATAAGGAAGAAGCAATTGAGAACAAAGTCCAAGGCAAAGGACTTGCTGAATATCAGAAAATCATGGAGCGATGTTTCAAAGAGTATTATAGGGTGCTTAAGCCAGGGCGTTGGATGACTGTGGTGTTTCACAATTCGAAAAACAGCGTATGGAATGCTATCCAAGAAGGGCTATGGCGCGCAGGGTTTGTAGTAGCTGACGTTAGGACCCTAGATAAACAGCAGGGTACTTTTAACCAGGCGACCGCCGCAGGCGCGGTAAAGAAAGACTTGGTCATTTCCGCATACAAACCAAATCAGGGCTTGGAAGAAAGGTTCAAACTTAGGGCCGGTACTGAAGAAGGCGTGTGGGATTTTGTAAGGACACATTTAAAACAATTAGCTAGCGTTAGTTCCAAAGAGGGACTGCTTGAGGCACAGCAAGAACGGATGGATTACATGCTCTATGACCGGATGGTAGCTTTTCACGTCCAAAGAGGCATAATGGTGCCGATGTCCGCTGCTGAATTTTACGCCGGTCTTGAGGAGAGATTTCCCAAGAGAGACGGAATGTACTTCTTACCAGATCAGGCAGCTGAATACGATAGGAAGAAGATGCAGTCAAAGGGCCTAAAGCAGTTGGATCTATTTGTTCGTGATGAAGACAGCGCAATCTTGTGGGTAAAACAGCAATTATCTAGGAAACCTCAGACATTTCAAGAACTACATCCACAATTTACTAAGGAGTCTATTGCCTGGGTTAAGTTTGAAAAGCATGTTGAACTTGCAGATCTGCTCAAGGAGAACTTCCTCTGCTATGACGGTACAGGGCCAATACCTAACCAGATCGTTTCTTGGCTAAAGTGCTCAGAGAAATATAGAGATAAAATCAATGAGATCGAGGCTAAGCACGGTACCGCAAGCAGCGGAGGCCTTGAGACAGACGATCCAGAACTAATTAGCGCGGCCAAAGATCGGTGGTACGTACCCAATCCGAACCAAGCTGCTGATTTAGAGAAACTTAGAGAAAAAGCGCTGCTTAGAGAATTTCAAGAATACAGGGAATCTAGCCAAAGAAAGCTCAAGGCGTTCAGGCTTGAAGCTGTAAAGGCTGGTTTCAAGAAAGCGTGGCAAGATAAAGATTATCATACCATCGTAGACGTAGCGGATAAACTTCCAGAGGAGGTTGTTCAAGAAGACCCCAAGATTCTTATGTGGTACAACCAAGCAGTTACAAAGGTAGGGAGAGAGTAGATGTTTTATGGAAATCGGTATGGAAGGCCAATGGCTATGGAGCAAGAAGCATAAAGAAATCTGCAAGGTCATAGAAAGTGAAACCTTGTGGGGTCAAACATATCATAAAGTTTGGCTTCCTAGAGCAGGTATGGTGTTAAGGTTGGGAAGCGAAGACGTTGCGTCCCTCGACGAAGCCGGTGTTTTTGCTCAGTCCTCATATCTGACTTATGCATCTAGTGCTGCCCGAGTTGCAGACCTTATGAATCAGGATGTGCTTCTTGCGCCATTGGAAGCTGCGGTAATACCTCTTCCTCATCAGATTAGAGCGTTATCTGTGGCCATGTCTAAAGACCGTGTAAGATATCTTCTTGCCGATGAAGTGGGTCTAGGAAAAACCATAGAAGCGGGGCTTATCATGCGGGAGCTAAAACTAAGAGGGTTAGTCAAAAGGGTCCTCATAGTTGTTCCTAGAGGGTTGGTTTCCCAATGGATAAGCGAGATGAGGCTGAAGTTCAATGAAGATTTTAGGCTGATACTGCCAGAAGATATCGATGCCGTAAAGAGATTGTTTCCAGATTATTCTCCGTTTTTGGACGACAGCTTCCAGAATCAACTAGCTCACTTATTTAAGGTCTCTGGGGCTGGCAACAGGCAGAGGGCAGATAACCCGTTTACCATGTTTGATCAGGTTATTTGCCCTTTAGATTCGTTCAAACCCATTGAAAAAAGAAGAGGATGGAGTCAAGATGAAGTTGATGAATACAATCGAACTCGCTATGAAAACCTAGTCAACGCAGGATGGGATTTGGTAATTGTAGATGAAGCTCATAGGTTAGGTGGAACTACAGAACATGTGGCCAGACACAAACTAGGAAAAGGTTTGTCCCAAGCTGCACCATATTTACTGCTTCTTTCCGCAACTCCCCACCAAGGGAAAAGCGATGCTTTTCGGCGTGTTATGTCATTGCTGGATCCTAATGAGTTTGCAGGAGAAGAGCCGCTGACTCCTGATACAGTGCACAAGTATGTTATAAGGACGTCCAAAAGAAATGCCATTGATCTAAATGGTGAGCCTCTTTTTAAGCCCAGGGAGACCCGACTTATGCCCATTGAATGGGAATCTAGACATAGGTTGCAGAAAGATCTGTATGAAGAAGTATCTTTCTATGTTCGAGAAGGCTATAATCAAGCGATTGAGGAAAAACGAAACTATATGGGGTTTTTGTTGCTCCTTATGCAGCGTTTGGTGACCTCTTCTACACGAGCCATAAAAGATACATTGGAAAAACGAGCAGCAGTTTTGGAAAATCCCTGGGCTCTTGCTGGACTGCCTAGGGAGTCTATCATGAATGAAGAATGGAGCGACTTAGACGGGCAACTACAGCTGGACACACTCATGTCCTTCAGATTGGAAACCCTAAAAAACGAAGAGCGAGAAGTAAAACGCCTTTTGGCGCTCGCTCAAGAGGCTGAAATCAGTTGCCCCGATGCTAAAGCTGAGGCGCTCATTAGACTCATATACGACCTCAGGCAAGAGGAAATGGACCCTGACCTAAAGTTTCTAATTTTTACCGAATTTGTTTCAACCCAAAAGATGCTCCAAGAGTTTTTGTTGAACATGGGGTTCCACGTAGTTTGCATTAATGGATCTATGGATATGGATGCAAGGGTTAGGGCTCAAAAGGAGTTTGCTAGCGACGCCCAGTTCCTAGTGTCTACGGATGCAGGCGGCGAGGGTATTAACCTTCAGTTTTGTCATGTGGTAATAAACTATGATATTCCCTGGAATCCAATGAAACTGGAGCAGAGGATAGGACGAGTGGATAGAATTGGCCAGGACAAAACAGTTAAGGCCATAAACTTTGTTCTTAGAGACACAGTTGAATACAGGGTGCAGGAAGTACTGGAAGAAAAACTTTATGTGATCCTTAAAGAATTTGGGGTCGATAAAACCCAAGATGTTTTGGATTCTGGTGAAGCGGGTTACATGTTTGAAAATATATATCGAGAGATGATACTGCATCCAGATTTAGAAGAGTACCAGCTTCAGCAAGCTCTTGAGCAAGTGAGGGAAGAGGTCGAATCGGCGAGTCATTTTGCATTGCTTCTAGAAACTACAGATAGCCTAGATCCATCTGAAGCGAAAAGAATCTGTGATAACCCTGCGCAATACTGGGTGGAGCAGATGGTGACCTCCTATTTGAGGACCTATGGCGGCAAGGTGACAAGAAAACTAGATTCCTTTGACTTAATTTGGCCCGATGGCGAAGTCATGAAAGATATTGTGTTTACCGCGAAGGATGTTCGTGCAAATCCAACAGTTCAACAACTAACTATGGAAAACCCTCGGGTACGAGCTATCGCGTCAAACTTACCTCGATTTGTTTCAGGGCAGCCAATACCCGAGATTGCTATACCAGATTTGCCGGAGGGGATCTGTGGCTATTGGTCTTTATGGAGGATTGGAGCACGGGGGATAGATTTTGATCAATACAGGATGATGCCTTACTTTGTTACTGACAGTGGCCAAGTATTTGTGTCCACTGCCAAGTTTATATGGGATAACCTTATGAACGAGAAGTATGAGGAGGTAGGTGTAATCTTTGGTTCGGAAGCTGAACGGATTTTCAGAATTGTCGAAGAAGGAGCTATGGCGGCGGCGAAGGAGATATATGACGAACTAGTTAGGTTACACTCACACAAGCTGAAGCAAGAACAAGAAAAAATGTACCGCTCTTTCGAAGTCCGCCGGAAAGATATAGAGAAGCTCGGACTAGATGCTGTTAGAGCCCACCGCCTGAAACAGCTTGATAATGAGATCCAAGAATGGAAACGCCAAATGGATGAGAAGGCTAGGGTCCATCCCGATTTTGTTCCTATTGTCATAGCACGAGTTAGATAGACACGCGTATGGTTTATGGAGGTAACTAATATGAAGGGTTGGCGACAAAGGATCCTGAATGAGCTTAATATGTGCTTCGAAAGAATTGCCGTCGCCTTTGATCCCGATGGCCTTTTGCGCGAAGAAAAGACTGCAAATGAGATCAAAAAGATTGGGTTTGACATAGTAGTTTTTGAGGACTCGATTGAGTTTAGGTATGTCTACGAATCGAGGTATAGAGACGCATTTGAAGGAGCACAAACAAATGACTTGATGTCGCAAGCACGGAAATTGCTGGTTGTCGTACCAAATCCGGACGATCGCAGAAGGGTCCCGTTTGACGTGTTGAGCAAGGCACAGGAATTTAGTTATGGTTTGGCAGATATATTTCCACAACTTAGCTACAATATTGTATCTCAATTGGAACTTGATCAACTTGACATGTTGTGGGATGCGGTGATTCGCGAAAACCCCGATAGACTAGGAGAGAACTTTACAAAAGAGTTCGTTATGAAACATGTGTTTCAGATGAAACTTCCCGACTCTTTGACTTCTGATGAGGATTTACTAGTTACCTTGATGGATAGACACTATAAGAACTTGCCCATTCCGGAAGTCCTTGAAACATGGTATATAGATGCTCTGAGAAGAGAAGGGCTGTTTTCTGACTGGCCCATTGAAATTTTGATGTCGAATAGACGGTCGTTTTTGGATTTCCTTCAAGAACGCTGGGCACTATTTTTAGAGAGAAATATGGAGATCCAGGTTGCTGAAGGCTATAGAGTTGGCACAGAAGAGACTTTGTTGAAGATTCCAGGGCCTATTGATATTCCGTTTGATAGCGAGGACATAAGAGTTCGTTTGGATAATTTCTTTCTAGAAGGACTTCTCGAACCAGTTCCTCCAGATCCATCTTATTATGGCAGGGCTGGGGCGATCGTTGAACCCTGGATCAGAACGGGAATCAGATTAGATACTGAGGAAATGGCAATTTACGAAATAGAGCGTTTGTTGGAGATTTGCGGAGATACGCTTCCCGAAGAAGATTCATCTTATGATAGCTGGAGGATATTTTCTTCCAGGTGGACCCATTTAAAAGTGTCCATACTGAGTTTCCCGCCTGAATCCCCCCAACAAAGTGATGCACGAGTGTCCTTTTCTGGGAGCATCGATGCTGAGAGCCAGAAGTATGGTGATTACCAGCAAAGAATGGATGTGGCTAGAAGTCACTTTGAAGAGTTGCAGACCAAGCTAGATTCAAGGTTTCAGACTTGGATGTGCAACAGTTTTTCGTCGCTTCACAATCTGCCGGCAGTACAGCCTGTAATGGTTCATCATATTCCACGATATTTAGCTAGGATTTTGGGAAAATCTGATGACAAACTAGCTTTAATAGTTCTAGACGGTATGGCTTGCGACCAATGGTTAGTGATTAAAGACGAACTCTCAAAGTGCAAGTCAAATATTACCTTCAGGGAGTCCAGTGTGTTCGCTTGGGTTCCTACGCTGACTCCAGTTTCAAGAAGAACGATATTTTCAGGCAAGTTACCTATGTATTTTGGCGATCGATTAAAAAGTACTACACAAGAGAAGCGGTTTTGGACTCAGTTTTGGGTTAGTGAAGGTTTAGATGAAGACTTAATTAGTTACATTTTCTTGCCTGCAGATAGGTGGATACCAGATGATCTTGGTAAGGTAGATCTAACTTTAGATGATGAAATAAAGGAAACTACGGACTTTGCTGGGAAGTCACCCAAGGCATTAGGGGATAAAGCGTTGCTAGATCAGGTTTTATCGAGTAATGTGCTTGGAATAGTAGTCGGCAAAATAGATAGGATAGGCCATGGCATCCAGTTAGGGACAGAAGGGTTCTACAACCAGGTTCGACAGTGGGTCTCTCAAGGGTACTTGCTTAATTTGCTAGAATATCTTTCTAACAATGGTTACCGAGTATTCATAACCTCAGATCATGGTAATGTAGAGGCGCAGGGAATGGGGCGGCCCAAACAAGGATCTATACCCGAAACAAAAGGTGAAAGAGCCATCATATATAACAGCCAGATACTTTTAGAGTCGGGTTTGAGGGAGTTTCCCAATGCTATTCCATGGGAGCCAGTAGGACTTCCAGATGATTATTTCCCGCTGCTCGCGCCTGGGAGAAGTGCTTTCTCAAATGTTGGAGCAACTTCCGTTTGTCATGGGGGGATATGTATCGAAGAAGTGATCGTACCATTTGCAGAGGTTGAGTTCCACCGGACTTCGGACGAGAAGGTCATGGGTAATGAGAAGGAAAGGAATGTCTCAAATTCATGCTGAGTGATATGCCAGTAGGATTTAGTAACATAGTTAAATATGAATGGTTAGAGTACACTGTCAGAATCTGCATTGACGTTGGCAGGATTTCTGAAACCAACACTGATGGTAATAATGAACGGGTGCAAAGTTCAGGCTTAGATTTCAAAGGGCAGATAGGGCTTTTTGGTGATTTAGATGGCCAATATTCAGAAGTAAGTACGGTTAAAGATAGTAAAACTGTGAAGAAATATGGTATCGGAAGAAAAGAACAGGCTCTAATTAGGGAAGCGTTACATCTGTACTTAGCCGATGAAGTGTCTGTACATAGCAGTAGTCCTAATAAGAATCGTGATAAAACAGTAAGCATCTTGTCTAAGATATGGTCGTCAGTTCCACCCAATGTGGTTGAACTAAGAGATGACGCTCTTGAATTGTATGAGGAAATTTCAGATTCTGAACGCATTGTTCTTCATTGGGGAATGACAAGCGCCGTGTATCCATTTGTCTTTCTTGTGGCAGAAACCGTTGGAAGGCTTCTGCGGTTCCAGGAAACTTTCACTTTGTCACAAGTGCGTGAAAGGGTGGAAGGTATTCTAGGAGATCGACCCACCGTCTATCACGCCTTACCCAAGGCCCTATACTCTTTTGTCGATTGGGGTGTTCTAAAAAGGATCCAAAATAGTAAGGGAGTGTACGCGAGAACTGAGCCCATATCAATTAAGAATCAGCACCTCATAGCATGGCTTCTGGAAGCCGTTCTTTATGCGAAAGGCGTCACTTCCTTGTCACTATTAAGCGTTATTGATTCACCTGGATTGTTTCCATTTTCCATAGAACCCGGTGTTGTAACTGATTACATCATACGTCAAAACCCCCGACTTACCGTATTTCGACATGGTATGAGCGAAGATATGGTGGGGTTGGCTCATAAATGAAGCAAAGGGGACGGTACTTACTGCTTCATTTTCGCCTTAAGTGCTTCGCTTTTTGATTGATTAAAACTTCATGCAGGATAATCTATCAAGTACACAGACTCGACTTGAAAGACAACGGTTACAGGTTCCCGAACCATCTGAAAACCCATAAGAGAGGGTGACGGGTCTATTTCGAGATGAGAAGACTCGTAATTCGAAAATGAGGAGTCTGAGGCAGACGCCGACAGTTAACAGATTAGGTAGGGAGTGAAATTCGAATTGTAGGCCTATGACTTATTGACAAAGCGGTGGGAACACTGTTTAAGTAAGGAGGGAATAGTATGGCTATACCTAAAGACAAAAGCATATATCTCCCCCTCCTAAAAGTAATTGATGATGCAGGGGGGAGACTCTCAATCGGTGAAGCCATAAGAGAAGTCGAAGTCTATTTCCCAGAGCTTACTGAGGCTGATAAACTCGAACGGACCTCATCTGGCAATAAGAGATGGGCCAATCGGGTCCATTGGGCAAGACAACACTTGATCTATCAAGGCTACTTAGATAAGGAAGCTCCTAAAGGAATATGGCAGATCACACAAGAGGGCAAGCAATACCTGGAATCTGAATGGCCTAATTGGAAACCAGAATATTCGCTTTCTTCAGATGATGACACCGCGGGTGAAAAGAAAGCCATAATCTGCCAAAAAGCGGTGGAGATTATAGAGGCTCATCCGGAAGGTATTCGTCATGGTGATCTTGTAGCAAAAATACACGATGCTCTTCCGCAACTGAACCCTAACATAGTTTCAGGGTTGATATATGATTTGAACCGGACTTGTCCGGACCTAATCTACAAGCCAGCCCGCGGTGTGTATCGTCATGTTTCTTTCAGAGAAG
>ERZ795045.3134-NODE-3134-length-15018-cov-4.563657_pt1 | contig 15018 bp, 15 predicted proteins | sample MGYA00375129_ERZ795045 | MGnify/ENA primary metagenome ERZ795045 (study PRJEB30174, sample SAMN05720166) | activated sludge metagenome | isolation source: anaerobic digester from wastewater treatment plant | place: Japan | collected 2015-05-15 ... | reverse complement strand
TAAAAAAATATTCGGCTAATAATGAAATTAATTGTATCATACTTGGCGAAGGAATTACATCAAGATATTTTAAACGACATTTAGCGCCAAAAAAACTAATAAAAGAAATTCAAAAAAAAAGTAAAATCGTAGCGAAAAAAATTGGTATAAAGGAATTAAAACAATATCAATTGCCTGATAATCGTTTTGATTCTGTGGATTTTTTAGATATTGTAAAACAAATTGAAAATGATTTATTAAAAATAAAGCCAGAAATAATTTTTACACATTCAAATTCTGATTTGAATATTGACCATCAAATAACTTTTCAAGCAGTATTAACAGCAACAAGGCCAATACTGAATTCAACAGTAAAAGAAATATATTCATTTGAAATACCATCTTCAACAGATTGGTCATTTGGAAAAATAAATGGAGTATTTACTCCAAATTTGTTTATTGACATTTCTGAAACTTTTAATGAAAAATTAGAAGCACTTAAAATTTATGATAGCGAAATAAGAACATTCCCTCATCCTCGTTCTGATGAAGCATTAATTTCTATTGCAAAACGTTGGGGTGCAACAGCAGGACTTCAATTTGCTGAAGCATTTGAAATTATCAGAATTATTAGATAATTAACGAACAGATAATATTTAAAGAAATTAAAAGAAAATGATTGTATAATAAGTAAATTAATAAATTATTTATGCTTGACGAAAAAATAAAAAAAGAAATTATTGAACAAATAAAAAATTGTGCTGATGTAGAAAAAATAATAATTTATGGTTCAAGAGCAAGGAATGAAAACAGACAGTATTCTGATATTGATATAGCAATAATTTTTCGTGGCAATCTTGCAGTTATAAAAGACAGATTAAATGAAAATATTAGAACATTATTAAAATTTGATATTCATGATTATAATGAATTACCTGATTATTTGAAAGAAGAAATAAGCAAAGATGGTATTGTGATTTATGAAAGAGAAAAATAAAGTTTTAGAAGATTATAGAAATGCACTTTATTCATTGAAAAATGGTATATTAGAAGCAACAACAGATTTGGAAATTGATGGAGTTATTCAGCGTTTTGAATTTACATTTGAACTTTTTTGGAAATTATTAAAATTAAAACTTGAAGAAGAAGGAATTTTTGCAAATAGTCCACGCAGTGTTTTTAAAGAGATTTTTGCGATTCAATTTATAACAAATGAAGAGATTTTGCTTAATATGCTTTATGATAGAAATGAAACAACACATTTATACAACAAACAAAAATCACGAGTAATTTTAGAAAGAATCAAAAATCAATACTTAGAAATTTTTTTTGCTGTATTAAATAAGATTGAACATGAAAGTGAATTAAATAATTAAATTTTTTAAAATTGAAATTCGATATGTGTGATAATTTAAAACACGATAAAAAGTTTGAATTAACTAATGATATTAATGATGAGAATAAAATACCATATTTTATGTGGGATTATTTTTTAACTAATCGCGAGATAAAAGAAATTTTAAAATCTGATGATGAAAATAAAAAAATCTGGTTAATTGCAAAAATATTGCGAGATGCAAAATTTACTGATATCTGGAAATTAGTTGATAAAAAAGTTTTATTAAAATATTGGGATAAAATATATTTAAGATTAGGTCAACAAAAGCAATTATGGAAATTTGTTATAGATAAATGGTTTGAATATGGATTTATCAAATAAGTCTATTCTAACAGATTTACAAAAGTTAATACTTGAAAATATTTTTGATTATCTTGATAATATATATTTAACTGGTGGAACTGCTTTATCAGAATATTATTTTAAACATCGTTATTCTATTGACTTAGATTTTTTTACTAATTCAGAAGAAACATTTAAATCAGTAATAGAAGCAATTTCAACTATTATGCAAAAACAAAATTTATTTTATGAAATAAAAAGAGATAGTAATTTTTTTAAACATATAAATATTATACAAAATAATAAAGAACAATTAATATTACATTTTTCAAAAGATACAAGTTTTCAAATTAAGAAAGAAAAAAATATTTTTGGTAAAGTTATTGTTGATACTATTGAAGATATTTTTATAAATAAAATATGTGCAATATTAGGCAGAAGTGAAATAAAAGATTTGATTGATTTATATTTTTTTGAAAAGAATTCATATAAAATATTAGATTATTTTAAATATGCGCAGGAAAAAGATGGTGGATTATCAGAAGAATCATTTGCTTATTGTTTGAATAATATTGAGATATATGATTTTAGTAATATGATGATTATGCCATTAATAAAAAATGATTTAATTGCTTTTAAAGAAAATTTAATAAGAATAATGCTTGAAATAAGTTTTAATAAAAAATAAAAGAGGCTTTTGAATTACCTTATATAATTTTTTTAATAAATAAATTTATAAAATTTTCAAATTACGAAATTAATAAAATGAAAACAATAGCAATAGCGCAAGCGCGAATAGGTTCGACAAGATTACCAGCAAAAGTAATGCTTTCAATAAATGGAATGACAATGCTTGAAATTTTTGTGCGCCGTTTGCAAAAAACAAAATTATTAGATGACATTATTATAGCAACAAGCACGCATCCACAGGATGATATAATTATCGAAGAGTGTAAAAGAATTCGAGTGAAATATTTTCGAGGTTCAGAAGAAAATGTATTAAGCAGATATTATCATTGTGCTATAGAATATGGGGCTGAAGTAATTGTTCGTGTGACATCAGATTGTCCATTAATAGAACCAGAATTATTAGACGAAGGCATTAAGGCACATTTAGAAAAAAATGTTGATTTTACATCAAATGCAATTACAAAAACATTTCCACACGGTTTTGATTATCAGATAATTTCCTTTTCTGCGCTTGAAAGAGTGTATAAAAATGCAACAGCACCAGATGAATTAGAACATGTCTGTCCTTATATAATAAAAAGATTACCAGAATTTAAACATCAATCTATAGAAAATACAAAAACAGACAATGCATCCTATATTCGAATAACGCTTGATTATTTAGAAGATTACATTACGATTAATAATGTATTTCGAGCATTTGATTATGATATTTATAAACCGAATTTACTAAATATATTTGAATTATATCAACAAAAACCAGAATTATTTTTAAAATAAAATTTATTATTTTACTTATTAAAATATTTAGCAAGATTTATTTAAAAAAATTTATTAAGTTTTATGAATATTATTTTTAGAGTAGATTCAAGTAAAGAAATTGGTGCTGGTCATTCGATGCGCTGTTATGCATTAGCAGAAGAATTTTTACGAAATAATCATAAAGTGATTTTTATTTCAAATTCACAATTAGATTTTGTTAAGCAAAAATTAGAAAGTAAAAATATAATTATTGAAAAAATAAAGAAAACAGACCCAATTGATGAAATTGAAAAAGTTATAAAATTATTAGAAAAATATAAATCAGATTTTTTAATTTTAGATGGCTATAATTTTGATTATAATTATCAGAAAGCGATAAAAGAAAAAAATATTAAAATTGTATATATAACAGATTTAAAAGGCAAATATTATTGCGATATATTAATTTGTCCAACTCCTGGTTTAAAGCCATCAGATTTTAAATCACCAATAAAAACAAAATATTTTTTAGGACCGCAATATGTATTTTTACGCGATGAAATTTTAAAATGTAAATCTGTAATAAAGCGAAAGCAAAAAACAAATATCAAAAATATATTAGTAAGCTTCGGCGCTGGTGTGTTAAAGATTATTGTAATAAAAAATATAATTGGTATTATTGAAAATAATTTTAGTAATTGTCTAATTAAAATATTGATAGGTTCAAAAGAAAATAAAAAAATTATTCAAAAAATTTTACCACAGAATCTTAATAATAAATATGAATTATTATTACCAAAAGAAGTAAAAACTGATGTTTTTAAAAATATAGATTTAGCCTTTTCAACAGCATCAACAACTTTATGGGAATTATTATATTTAAAAATACCTACTTTTTGTTATTACACAAATATTAATCAAAAAAAAAATGCTGAATGGTTAAATAACAATAAGTATGTTATTAACTTAGGAAATTTAAAAAAATATAAAATAAATAAAACTAAAAAAATTTTTAATTATAAAAACATAATAAATTTTTGTAATAAAAAAGAACTTTTATCTCATTTAACAAAAAACAAAATTTATTTAGAATTGATAAGTAATATATTAAATCTAAAATTTAGAAAAGCCACTTCAAAAGATTGTAAGTTTATATGGAGTTTAAGAAATGATGAAAATATTAGATATTGGTCATTTAATAATAACTTTATTTCTTTTAAAGAACATATAATATGGTATAAAAAAAAATTAAAAGATAAAAATTCAATAATATTTATTTTATTAAAAAACAAAAACAAAGTTGGATATATTAGATATGATATAAAGAAAAATAATGCTGAAATAAATATAGCAATTAGAAAAGGGTATCATGGCAAGCATATTGGTAGTAATGGATTAAAACTAACAGGAGAATATATTAAAAATAATTATAAGATAAAAAAATTAATAGCAAGAATAAAAAATGAAAATATTGCTTCAATAAAATGTTTTGAAAAAGCGGGCTATATATTAGAGCGAAAAAATAATAATTATTTGGTAATGATTTTTAAAATAGGTGATTTAATATGAAGGATATTTATGAGAAATTAATAGATGATTCTCCAAAATTAATTTTAGAAATTGGGATTAATCATAATGGTTCCCGTGAAATTGCAGAAAAAATGATTATTGCTGCAAAAAAAGCAGGAGCATTTGCTGTAAAATTTCAAACTTTTAAAACAGATAATTTTATCACAAAAAGCAATAAATATTATGAAATTTTTAAAGGATGTGAACTAACATTAGATGATTTAATATATTTAAAAAAATGTGCAGATGAAAATAAAATAATTATGTTTTCTACTGCTAATGAACCATCGATAATACCAATATTAGAAAAGATAAATAATCCAATATATAAAACATCATCTGCCAGTATAACTTATTTACAATTATTTGAAAAAATATGTAAAGTAGCGTTTAATAAGCCATTGATAATATCAACAGGTGGGTCATATTTAGGTGAAATAGAACAAGTTATTAATTACTTAAAAGAAAAAAATAAATCCAAAATTATTCTATTTCATTGTACATCAGAATATCCAGTAAAAGCTGAAAATATAAATTTAAAAGGAATTGAGATATTAAAAAAAGCATTTAATTTACCAGTTGGTTTTTCTGATCATTCTGAGAATAATATTGCTATTCTTTTATCACTATTTTATGGTTGTCGAATATTTGAAAAACATTTTACTCTTGACCAAAAACTTGAAGGACCAGATCATCATTTTTCAATAACGCCAGAACAAGCAAAAAAACTAATAAATGAAATAAATTATGCATTAAAAGTTTTTGGTGATGGTGTGGTGAAACCAAAAGGAAAAGAAATTGAATTTAGAAATGTAGGTCGAAGATATATTGTAGCAAAAAAAATAATAAAAAAAGGGACTATAATAACTTCCAAATTAATTGATTATAAAAGAACAAATTTTTCTCAAAACAAAATTGAACCATTTGAAGTAAATAAAATATTAGGTTTAAAAGTAAATAAAAATATTCCAAAAGATTCAATTATAAAATGGAGTGATTTTAGACATAAATGAGTTCAATAATAATTTTATCCAAAAAATATAATATTTTTCCATTTAATAATTTTAATTCATTTTTTGAGATAGAAATAGCAAATAAAACAATTGCAGAAATTATTGTTGAAAATAACTTAAATTTTTCACAGAATAAACCAAAAAAAATAATAATTGATTTTATTGAATTATTTAACAAAAAGAAGATAATAAACAGGTTAAAAAAATATTTACCAGTTGATTTTAAAGAAAAATTATCTAATAAATTAATTAAAGAAAATGATTTAAGATACTTTAGTTCGATTGAAAATAAATGGATTAATATAAATAATCTTTCAGATTATAAATTTATTTTAGAAAACGAATTAAACAGTTTAAAAAATTATATTTCTAAAAAATCAAAAATTGAAAAAAAAGTTGAAATAGAAGGAAATGTATATATTGAGGATAATGTTGAAATACTAAATGGAAGCAGATTAAAAAAGAACATATATATCGGAAAAAATGTTTTCATTGCTAATAATTGCTTAATTCGTAACAATTCATCTATTAGCAATAATGTAAGATTTGGCTATAATGTCGAAATTAAAAAAAGTATTATTATGCCTAATTCAGCTGTTGGTCCATTATCTTGTGTTTTAGATTCAATTATTTGTGAAAATACATTTTTAGGTGCATTGGTTAGAACATCAAATTATCGTTTAGATGGTAAAACAATTTCTATTATACAAAATTCTCAATTAATAGATACAAACCAAAAAAATTTTGGAACAATAATAGGTAAAAATACACAAATTGGAATTGGTGTTATTATATATCCCGGTCGTTTTATTGGTAATAATATCCTAATAGAACCTAATATTGTTATAAAGAAAAATATTTCTAATAATAGACATTTGTTTTTAGAACAGACAATTAAAGAAAAAGATTTATGAATTTAAAAAACAAAAGAATTTTAATTGTTACTTATCAAATAAATTGTGCAAAAAATTTTTTGCCCATAGTTGAAATATTAAAAAGAAGTAATCAAATTTTTATTCTCTCAGTTGATTCATCATATTTAACTTGGAAAAATATTAAAAAAATAAATCACATAAAATTATCTAAAAAAAATGAAATTAAAAAAATTATAAAGAAAATTTCACCAGATTTATTACTAACAGGAACAAATGCTGTTGATTCAATTGAATATGATTTTGTGAAATATAGTAAAGAAAATAAAATTAAAACAATTTCATTTATTGATAATTGGAATAAAATTAAAGGACGCTTTAATTTTTACAATACGCAAATATTACCAGATAAAATTTTAATTGGTGATAATTATTATCGTTATTATTGTAAGAAAGCTGGTATACCAGATAAATTACTAATAAATACTGGCTTCCCTTATTTTCAATATCTTTATGAGAAATATAAAAATTATAATAATAAAAATAAAAAAAATAATTCTTTACTTCAAATTTGTTTTTTTTCTCAACCTTTACAATTTACTACAACAGATTCTATTAATTATTTTGGTTTTAATGAAAATATTGTTCTTTCTGAAATAATTAAAGTTCTTGATGATTTTTCAAATTCATATAAAATAAAAGTAAAATTAAATATTAAATTACATCCAAGATTTTATTTTGAAAGTTTAAAAAATATTGAAGAAATATTGAAAAAAAATAGAATAAATAAATATTTAGATGTAAAAATTACAAATTCAAATGAGCTAACATTAATGCTAAAAAACAATATAATAACAGGTATGTTTTCAACAGCATTATTAGAAGCTGCGATTCTTAATAAACCAGTTATTGGCTGTTTATTTAATTATAATAAATTAGTTATAAATTTTAAATATCTTAATCGATATTATTTAAATGTCGATACTCAGAATAAATTTTATAATTTATTAAAAGATTATTATAATGAAGATAAAGAAAAATTTTATAAAAACATTAATAATTTAAGGAAATTATATAGTAATAGTATTCAAAAAACTCTTATGGTAATTGATGAGGTGTTAAAATGAAAAAATATGTAATGGTTGAAGCGAGAATGAGTTCAACACGATTACCTGGAAAAATTATGCTTCCGATTTTAGGAAGGCCATCTTTATCACTAATGATAGAAAGATTGAAAAACATTGAGATTATTGATGGAATTATTATAGCTACAACACCTCATAATTCAAATAAAGTTTTAATTGATCTGGCAATAAAAGAAAATGTAGATTATTTTATTGGAAGTGAAGAAGATGTATTATCACGAGTTCTTAATGCAGCAAAACATTTTAATGTTGATTTAATTATTGAAGTTACAAGTGATTGTCCATTAGTGGATAAGGAAATAGTAACTAATTGTGTAAATAATTATCTTAATAATAATGTTGATTATGTTTCTAATATTATTAAAAGAACATATCCACGCGGTATGGATGTTCAGGTTTTTTCTACAAATACATTGAATGAAGTAGAAAAATTAACTAAAAATCCATTTGATAGAGAACATGTATCAACTTATATTTACAATAATCCAGATAAATTTAAATTATTAAATATTGAGGCACCAATTGAATTACAAGCACCTGAATATAGATTAACATTAGATGAAGCAGAAGATTATTTTTTAATTAGAAAAATATTTGAAGAATTATATCCTATAAAAAAATATTTCAATTATCAAGATATTTTTAATTTTTTAAAATCACATCCTGAATTAGTATTAATAAATAAAAATATTAAACATAAAACAGAACAAAAATGAATAAATTAAAAAGTGCAATAATTGGCTGTGGTTTTATTGCTGGCCTTTATGATGATATAAAAGATAAAAAAAACATTTTAACTCACGCTAAAGCATATCTAATACATCCAAATATAGAATTAGTTGCAGCAGTTGATACAAATGAAGATAATTTAAAGAAATTTCAAAAAAAATATAAAATACCTTATATATTTAATACAGTTTCAGAAATGTTAGAAAGAATTAAACCTGATATAATTAGTATTTGTTCCCCTTCACAAACACATGATGATTATTTAAATTTAATTTCGAAATATAATATTAAAGGAATTTGGAGTGAAAAACCACTTGGTTTAGATTATAAAAAAGTTAAACAAAATTTTGAAATATTAGTTAATCGTAACATTTATATAAATCATTTTCGTCGCTGGAGTATTGGAATAGAAGATATACGCAATATAATTAATAATAAAGTTTTAGGTAATTTAAAAAGGATAATATTTTATCATTCAAAAGGTATTATGTCAAATGGTTCACATGCAATTGATTTATTACTTTTTTTGATAGGAAAGTTACCAATTAAAATAAAATTAATAAAAATCCTAAAAATCGATGTTAATGATTCTGTTGTGGATGTATTACTTGATTATCTAGATTTTCAAGTTTATATATTTGAGAATTTGAATATAGATTATAGTTTTTTTGAAATGGATATTATTTTTGAAAAAGGTAGAATAACAACAAAAAATAATGGCTTTGATATTTATTTATACAAAACTAAAAGAAGTAATTATTATAAAAATTATTATTGGCTTTCAGCAAAAGGTGAAAAAATAAAAAATAATCTTAATAGAGCTATGTATAAAATTTTAGAGACATTATATAATAATATAATTAGTAATAAAGTTAATAATTTTTTAATTGATGAATATAATAATTATTTAATTTGTAATAAGATTTATAAATTGGCATTAAAGGGGAAGAAAAAATGAGTAAATTAGCAATTTTTGGTGGAAAAAAAATAAGGTATAAAAAATTTCCAGCTTATAATACTATTGGAAAAGAAGAAATTGAATTAGTAAATAAAGTTTTAAAATCTGGAATACTTTCTGATTTTGTTGCAAAATATGGCGAGAAATTTTATGGGGGCAAATATGTAAAAGAATTAGAAGAACTGTGGTGTAAAAAATTAAATGTAAAATATGCAGTTTCTATGAATTCAGCAACATCATGTTTAATTGCAGCAGCAGGTGCAATTGGTTTAGAACCTGGTGATGAAGTAATTATTTCGCCCTGGACAATGAGTGCTACTGCTACTTCAATTTTAGTTTTTAATGCTATTCCAGTATTTGCTGATATTCAAGATGATATTTTTAATTTAGAACCTGCTGAAATTGAAAAAAAAATAAATGAACGAACAAAAGCAATTTTTGTTACACATTTATTAGGGCATCCTGCGCAAATTACAAAAATTATGGAATTAGCTAAGAAGTATAAATTGAAAGTTGTTGAAGATACTGCTCAATCTCCATTTGCAAAATGTTATGGAAAATTTGCAGGGACTTTTGGAGATGTTGGAATATTTAGTCTAAATTTTCATAAACATATTCACACTGGCGAAGGTGGAATTGCTGTTACTAATGATTCACAAATTTATGAAAAATTATTGTTGATTCGTAATCATGGAGAAAATGCTGTAACTTCTCGTGAGTTATCTGATATAACTAATATTTTAGGATTTAATTTTAGAATGACAGAAATTCAGGCTGCTATTGGAATATGTCAATTAAAAAAATTTAATTTTTTACAAAAACAAAGAATTGAAAATATAGAATATTTAAATGAAAAAATAAAACAGTTAGACGGTATTATTCCTGCAATTACTTATAAAAATTATACTCATTCTTATTATGTTCATCCATTTAAATATGATGAAGATAAAATTGGTATTCATAGAGATAAATTTATTAGTGCAGTCAGAGCTGAATTATCACCAACAGAATTTAGAGAATATCAAGGACCATTATTATTTACAGGTTATGTTAGACCTTTATATAATTTAAAAGTTTATCAACAAAAGTTATTATATGGTTCAAAAGGATGCCCTTTTACCTGTAAATACTCAAAAAAAAATATTGACTATAATAAAATGAAATGTGAAGTTGCTGAAAGATTGCAGAACAATGAATTTTTTTATCATGAAATATTTAAACCACCTATGACTAAAAGAGATTTAGATGATGTTGCTAAAGCATTTTATAAAGTTTATGATAATATTTCTGAGTTAAAAAAATGATTTTATTTATTGAGTATTTGAATAGACCTATTTATTATTTTTTTAGAATATTCTTTTTTCTTTTTAAGAAAATATATTTTGTAAATTGTTCAAAATACTTTCAGAACGATAATTCTATTGAATTATTAAAAATTAAAAAAATTTATCACTTAAACTTTAATTCTTTTGATACAAATATTATTTATAAATATTGGGAGTTAGCAAGGCATAAAATTTTATTTGATTTAATGAATAAAAAAATTATTAATACTGAATTTTATAATTTTTTTATTTCTTATTATTTAAAAAAAGATTATGATTTAATTGAAAAATTCAAAATTGCTATTCAATATGAACTACGCAATAATTTCGAAGAAATTATTAAAGCATATATTTTTTTTGAAGAATTTTCAAAAAATAATAATAATCAATTTTTTTTGTTAACATTTGATAATTACTTTATATTTTTTAAGAACTATTTTAATTTATCTAATTTTAGAATTATTTACATTCCATTTGATAAAATTAAATCAACTATTTTTATATTAAAATTAGTAAGAGAAATAATTTTAAATATTTTAAAAATAATTGCACGAAACTTATTTCCAGTAATTTATAAAAAAAAATATAAAAATTTAACTTACACTCAAAAAATTGCATTAGTTCCGCATCAAGGAGTTTATTATGGAGAAATATATTTAAAAGATGAATATTATGATTACAATCCTGATTCAATTTTAAATCCTAAAAATATTCTTCATATTTCTATAGATTACTGTCTTGATTGGTATGAAAAAAGTAAAAAATTTTATGAGCAAAATAATATTCCAAATATTTTTTTATCTTTGATTCTATATAAAACTTTATCATTTTTAAAAGTTCAAAATAATGTTTTGAAGCAATTTATTTTTGTTTTTTTAAATGATTATTTAATAAAAAAAACTTTATTTAATCTTTTAGTAAGATTAATAAAATATGATTATCAAATAAAAAGATTTCCTGATTTGAAAATATGTCTTAGTTGTTTTGAAATATGTATTGACAGAACTTTTATTTTGGCTTTAGGCATAAATAAAATAAAAACAATTGGAATGCAAGATCGTTCTACTGATGGTTTTATTACTTTTGGACATTTAAATTTTGATTATTATTTTACTGCTGGTCAACATTCTGAAAAGGAAATGTTACGAACATCAAAGCATTATATTAAACATATCATACCGCTTGGCTTAAAAAGATTTCCAAAAATAATTGAGTTTTCAAATATTCAAAAAACTAATTTTCAAAAATATTTAAGATTAAAGAAAGATAAAATGTTAGTATTTGCTTTTGATTATCATTCGCCAGAGTCATTATATGAAGATGGTCAAAGAGTAGTAGCACGATTAAAATTTATAATTGATTTTTATGATGTATTAATAAAGTTAGCAAAAAAATATTCTAATATACATATCCTGATAAAACCTAAAACAGCGAGATGTTATTCATATAAAACAATTAAATTTAAAATTGAAGAAATGGAAGCCATACCAAATATAAGCATAGAATATGAAATTGAAAAATATAATATTTATCAAACATTATGCTATGCTGATTTTACAATTACTCATTGTGCTACTACTATTGCTGATGAAACATTGGCTTTTGGAATACCAAATTTTTTTTATGATAATATTGGATATTTTAGATATTTGAATTTTCCTTATTATACTTACAATTTAATAAGTGAATGTTATGATGATTTAGAAAAAAAAATTGCAAAATATATAAGTGAAAAAAAATATATTCTTGATGAAGAGACTTTTTATGAAATGAGAAAATTGCTTTTTAATTATCCTGAATTAAAAGAAATAAAACAAAATACAATTAAATATATTTTGAAAATTTTAAATGAGTAAGGAGATAATAAAATGTTAAATGCATTTATTACAGGGGAAAAAATTTATTTACGACCTTTTTGTGAGGATGATATAAACAAATGGTATTTATGGTTTAATGATGAAGAAGTTACAAAATATTCATATCATGGTGTTTTTCCAGCAACTTATCATACACAAAAGGAGTTTTTTTATAGATTATATTCTGATAAAACAAATTTACAATTGGCAATTGTAACAAAAAAGAATAATATTTTAATTGGAACTGTTGGTTTGCATCAAATAAATTTTCTTCATCAACGAGCTGATATTTCTATTATAATTGGCGAAAAAAATTATTGGAATAAAGGTTATGCAACAGAAGCAGTAAAAATACTAATTAAACATGGATTTAATAAAATGAATTTACATAGAATTACAGCAGGTGTTGTTGAAGAAAATATTGCTTCTTTGAGTTTATTTTTAAAATTAGGATTTAAGAAAGAAGGCATTTTACGAGAACATAAATTTGCTAATAATAAATTTTCAAATGTGATACAATTAGGTTTATTAAAAGAAGAATTTATTTATTAAGGAGGAATTGATATGAAGTATTGTAAAAAATGCGTTCAACCTGACACAAGACCGGGCATTAAATTTGATGAAAATGGAGTATGCTATCCTTGCAAGTATTATGAAAAATATGAAGAAATTGATTGGACTGCAAGAGAGAAGGAATTATATTCTATTATTGATTGGGCAAAAAAAAATAAAAATCCTGCTATACCTTATGATTGCACTATTGGAGTTAGTGGTGGTAAAGATAGTCATTTTATTGCTTGTTATGTAAAAGAGAAATTAGGATTAAGACCATTATTAGTTAATTATCAAGGTTATACTATGACTGAAATTGGGAGACAAAATTTATTAAATTTACAAAACTTGGGTTTTGATTGTATTTCAATTAAGCCAAATCCTAATCTGCAAAAGAAACTTGCTAAAATTGCTTTTTATAAATTTGGAAATCCAATTAAACCTTCTGAATATCCTTTAAAAACTTCTTATTTAAGAATAGCTATGGCTTTTGATATTAGGTTAAATTTTTTGGGTGAAAACGCTGGTATTACTTTAGGTGATTTTAGACCTGGTGAACAAGATTTTGGTGGTGATGCTTCCTGTAATGCTGATGGACATACTGTTCAAGGTGGTAATGCATCTGATTGGTTGTATGATGATATAACGCTTGATGATTTGTATTGGTATCAACATCCCTCAAGAGAAGAATTAAAAATTAAAAATTTAAAATCAATATATTTAGGTTATTATGTTAAAGAGTATTCTGCTGTTAGAAATGCAGAATTTGCTATAAAAAGAGGTTTTAAAGGTAGAACAGAGCCTTTAGAAGAGATCGGAAGATATAGAAGATATACCGCAGTAGATGATGATACAGTAATTGTTAATCAATTATTAAAATATATTAAGTTTGGCTTTGGTTATGCAACAGATGAAGCCTGCTATGATATAAGAGAAGGCAGAATAACAAGAGAAGAAGGAATAGAACTTGTTAGAAAATATGATGGTAAATGTCATCCGCGTTATATAGAACAATTTTGTCGTGACATTGAAATTACTGTTGATGAATTTTGGCGAGTTGCAAATTCTTTTAGAGGAAATATGTGGCGTAAAAATTCAAATGGTGAGTGGGAATTAATTGAACCAATTTGGGAACAGGAAAAATAAATTATTTTTATAAGTAAATTGGAGGAAATTATGAATATAAAGATGATTCAGAAATTAAATAGTATTCGGTGGGAAAAGTTACATCAAAATTTAGCTTAACATAACATTCATACAAGATATCCACATGAATTGCTTGTAAGATGGGTTTCAATAATTAAACAACCTCCTGAAAGTAAAGTATTGGATATTGGTTTTGGTTCAGGACGAAATCTTGAAATGCTGGCAGATAAAGGTTATGATACTTATGGAATAGAAGTTTCTAAAACAGCTATTAATCATGCATTGAAAATAAATAATAAATTTAAACTTTCATTATTCACACCGCCGAAATTAAATTTTCCTGATAATTTTTTTGATTTAATTATTAGTTTGCAAGCTATTTATTATAATATTAATTTAGAAGTGATTATTGAAGAAATTTGGAGAGTGTTAAAAGAATATGGATTTATTTATATTTCATTTTATGGAAAAAATCATTTTTGGATAAAAAATTATTCAAATAAAATTTCTCCTACATTAATTGAATGGAGTAATAAACATCCTGCTAAAACTGAAAGGGGTTTAAAACTTAGATTTTTTGAAAAAAAGAGTATGTTGAAAAAATTATTTTCTAAATTTTCAAATATTGAAGTTAATACTTATACTTATGATTTATTTGGAAATCATTATGAATATTATTTTGTTATAGCCCAAAAAATTACTAATTCAAATAAAGAAGTTGAGAGAAATAAAGTAAATAAAAAATTTAAAGAATTTTATTTA